>Ga0302157_10006071_pt1 | contig 12584 bp, 7 predicted proteins | sample I_Bog_N3_3_FD_193502 | JGI IMG/M metagenome (GOLD analysis project Ga0302157, IMG submission 193502) | Peat permafrost microbial communities from Stordalen Mire near Abisko, Sweden - I_Bog_N3_3 | ecosystem: Environmental > Terrestrial > Soil > Wetlands > Peat | place: Sweden: Abisko, Stordalen...
CACAGAGTGCGTCTTGGAGATGTAATAGAACGGCATCATCACGATGCCCAGGAACAGCATCGCTGGAATCGCGCCGATCCAGTACCAGTGCGTCGCCAGTATGCCGTACTGATACGCCGAACCTGCCCAACCCATCAGCTCCAGCGAACCCAGGTTGGCGGAGACGAAGCTCAGCCCGGCAATCCAGGCCGTCATCTCCCGCCCGGCCAGGAAAAACTGCTCGCTGGTGTTGGTCGAACCCTTCACGTAAAACCCAATGAAGATCACCACCGCGAAGTACAGAAGGAGGATCGCAATGTCGACGGGGGTAAGGCGCGTCAGCTGATGCGGGACAGACAAGAGGGCCAATCCGGCTGTTTGAGGGCTCATCGTAGCGACACGGTCTCCGGCAGATTTTTTCGATTGGAGTTGGCGGCAGCAAGGCAGGGTTGCGCATAGAGACCCGGCACCAGAAGACGTTTTCCAAGAATGCAAGAGTTACATGGCCCAAACGGGCATGTCAACCACCGCCTCCCCCGCGGCAAAGCTTCCCTTGGTGGGCACCGGCGATGCCCGACGAAACTTGTTCTCCCGCACGCTGCTGTCATAATGTCGCTTTGGACCCTGTCGGAATGACGCGCCCTGCAAAAAACGCGCAGAAGCAGAAGATCGATATCCGCGGCGTTGCCTCCCACGCCCGCGTATCGATTGCAACCGTCTCGCGCACCATCAATCACGTGCCCACGGTTCACCCGCTGCTCGCCGCGCGCGTCTGGAGCGCTGTCGCGGAGCTCAACTACTTTCCCAATACCCAGGCGCGCGCTCTGGTCTCCGGCAAGAGCAGGCTGCTCGGCCTCATCGTCTCCGAGATCACCAACCCGTTCTTCCCGGAACTGATCCAGGAGTTCGAACGCTTTGCCGTCGAGCGCGGATACGAGATCCTGATCGCCTCCACCAGCCACGATGTCAGGAAGATGGAGATGTGCTCGCGCCGCATGTTGGAACGCAAGGTCGACGGCGTCGCGATCATGACCTTCGGCATTCAGGACCTGTTGCTGGACCGCTTCGCCGCGGAGCGCATCCCGGTCGTCCTGATGGACGTTGCATCCACCCATCCGCGCACCAGCGTTCTCTCGGTGGACTATCGCGCCGGCATTCTGGAAGGTGTCGCGCACCTGACCGCGCTGGGGCACCGCGAGATCGGCTTCATCAGCGGCCCGCTACGCCTGCGTTCAGCAACCACCCGCAAGCAGGAGTTTCTTGAAAGCCTGCGGGAGCACGGTCTCAAGCCCAGGACCACATGGGTCGTCGAAGGCGACCACACGCTCGAGGGTGGCCGAGACGCTATGCAAAAGATCCTGGCGCGGAAGCCGTGGCCAACCGCCGTGATGTGCTCCAACGACATGACTGCCATCGGCGTGCAGCACGCCCTCTTTGAGGCCAACCTGAAGGTGCCCGACGACTTCTCACTCATCGGCTTCGACGACATCCATCTGGCGGAGTACACCATTCCGCCGCTCACCACCGTCCGCATGGCCTGCACTGACATCGCGCGTAAGGCCGTAGGCTGTTTGCTCTCCCACGTGGAGCCGGACGAAACCGGCCCGGAGACGGCAGCCAAAATCTCCACCCGGCTGATCGTCCGCCAGACCACAGGCCGGCCCCGGGCCGGGAAGCCTTTGGTCAAGTCTTCGCTTTGAAAGGTACGAGCTTTAGCGACCTCTGCACAAGTCTTCGTTTTGAAAGGGCGGGACTTCAGTCCCGCCGTAAGCCCAGCGATTGCTATGCGGCTCTAGCCGCTGAGGGAATTCGTCGCCTTCACTCCGCCAGCACAGCCTTGGTCAGATTGCGTGGATGGTCCACGTCGATCCCATGGTTCACGGCCATAAAGTAGGCAAAGAACTGTAGCGGAATCACCTCGGCGATCGGCAGCACGGCCTCTCGCATCTCGTCCACAAAGACCACGTTGGTCGCCAGCGAGGCAACCGTCTGGTCGCCCGTGTTCGCCACCGCCAGGATGTCCGCGCACTGCTCGCGCATGTCGCGCATCAGCTGCACAACCTTCTCATAGCGCTCCACGGACTCCACGTCCGAGCGGTCAACAGTCGCGACCATCACCAGCGGCGTGGCATCGCTCACCAGCGCATTGGGCCCGTGCTTCAGCTCTCCGCTCGGATATCCTTCCGCGTGCAGATAGGCTGACTCCTTCAGCTTCAGTGCCCCTTCGCGTGCCACCGCGTAGTGGACGCCGCGGCCCAGAAACAGAAAGTTCTGCGTCGAACGATACTGCTCCGCGATCAAGCGTACCGAAGTCTCCCACCCTTGCAGTTGGCCTGCAATGCGTTCGGGCAGTCCGCTCAGCTCCACCAACCGCGCCTGCAACTCGTCCGGCGCAATCGCCTCGCGGCACTCCGCGGCCAGCAGCGACAGCAGATACAGGTTCAGCAGTTGCGCGGTAAAGCTCTTGGTCGCCGGAACCGCCCGCTCGCGTCCCGCCTCTGTCGGGAACGACACCGTGGCCTCACTGGCCATGGTGGAGTTCGCCACGTTGGTAATCGCCAGCGTCTGGTGCCCGGAGGCTCTGGCCTTGCGCAGCGCCGCCAGCGTATCGGCCGTCTCGCCGGACTGCGAGATCACCATCACCACCGAATTGCGCAGCGCCTTCTCTGACCGGTAGCAGTATTCGCTGGCATACTCCACATCCACGGCTATGCCGCTCAGGTCTTCCAGCATCAACTCGGCCACCAACCCGGCGTGGCGGCTCGAACCGCTCGCTGCGATCACAATCTCTCCCTGCGCCGCCTTGAGCCACTCGCGCAGAGGCCCGCACATCTCCGCGCTGAAGCTCTGGCCCTGCATAGAGCGTTGCAGCGTCTTGGCCAGCGTCGCAGGCTGCTCGTGGATCTCGCGCAGCATCCAGTGGCGGTAGGGAGAGGGGCTTTGCAGATCGTTCAACTTGGTCCTCACTTTGTCAGTTCGTCGTCAGCGGCAATTCCTCAGCGGGATGCTGTCGCTCATCTCTTGCACCCGTGAAACGACGGCTGCAAGTTGTCCAGCCGCTGCTGGCCTCAATGATCGTGATGCAATATTTTCCGGAGTCGCGAACTCCCTAACGTCAGTCTACCGTTGGCGCTGGGTTGCGTCGCTGCTTGCCGCTCCATTTATGCTCAGCTGCTTCCACGCCGCCTTGCTGCCCGGCCCAATCCACTCGGTCACTCGGATGGGCAGCAGTAGTAAACTAAGCAGGCATCAGCAGCTGGGCGGACGGGTCGTCGCTCCGCCGCAGTTGCCGTCCCGGATTGCGGCCGCGTTCAAGATTCAATGAACAAGAATGGGCTTGCCCACGGCTGCTGGGATAGTTTACGTTAGCGGTAACGCATCTGGACGCAGCCACCCGGACGGAGGTTCCCACATGAGCACTGCCACCTTCACCGCAGCACCCGACCGACTCGCGATTGAAGACAGTTGGAGTGACTTTGTCGCCGGCCGCTATCAAGAGGGCAAGAGCCAGGAAGAGTTCCGCAACTACGACGCCGCCGTGGTACCCACCGTCGCCGAGTTCTACAGGAACAACCACCAGCAGCAGACGCTGGACTTCGTGCTCGGCAAGGAGCGCGAGTACTTCGCGCTCAACAAGGGCAGCAAGAGCATATGGGAGGCTGCCGAGTTCCTCAACACGCTCGTCGATGAGAGCGACCCTGACACCGACCTAACCCAGATTGAGCACCTCTTGCAGACCTCCGAGGCCATCCGCGCCGACGGCCATCCCCGCTGGATGGTGCTCGCCGGCTTCATCCACGACCTCGGAAAGGTCCTCTGCCTCTACGGCGAGCCCCAGTGGGCTGTCGTCGGCGATACCTTCCCCGTAGGCTGCGCGTACTCGGATAAGATCGTCTTTCCCGAGTACTTCGCCGCCAACCCTGACCGCCATCGCCCGGAGCTCCAGACGCAGTACGGTATCTACGAGCCGCACTGTGGCCTCGCCAACGTGCATATGTCCTGGGGCCATGACGCCTACATCGCCCACGTCGTGAAGGACTATATGCCGGAAGAGGCCCTATATATGCTCCGCTACCACTCCTTCTATCCATGGCACCAGCAGGGCGCATACAGCCACCTGCTCTCCAAACACGATGAGCAGATGCTGCCCTGGGTGCTGAAGTTCAACCCGTACGACCTGTACTCCAAAGGCGCGGCCAAGCCCAACCTGCAGCAACTCAGACCCTACTACGATGACCTGATTGCGGAGTTCTTTCCGTCCCGCATTGACTGGTAGATTGACGACCCAGCCGATTGGTAGTAGCTCTAACCAATCATGGCAATCCGCCTGAAGGACATTGCGAGCGACCTGGGCGTCTCCGTCATTACGGTCTCCAAGGCTCTGCGTGGAAACACGGATATCAGCGCGGCGACCAGGCAACGCGTCCTCACGCGCATGAAGGAGCTGGACTACCAGCCCAACCTTACCGCCCGCAGCCTCGCCACTGGACGCTCCCTCATCGTCGGCCTCGTCGTTCCTGACCTGCTCAATCCCTTCTTCACGGAGCTGGCCAAATCCCTCGGCGGCGCTCTGCGCAAACACGCCTATGGACTCATCCTGTCCTCCTCGGACGAAGACCCCGAGATCGAGCAGGCAGAGATCCGCAGGATGCTCGCGCGCGGCGTCGATGCTCTTCTCATCGCCTCCTGCCGCCCGTCCGTGCAGGGCTTCTACAGCGTGCAGAATCATGCCACTCCGTTCGTGCTCCTGGACAAGCCATTCCCGAACCTCCGCGCCAACTTTGTCGGTACGGACGACTATGCCGGCGGTCGGCTCGCCACCCAGCACCTGATTCAGTTGGGCCGCAGGCGACTGGCCTTCATAGGCGGCCAGGGCCTCGATCCCGGCCTCGACCACGCCGCAGACCGCTTCCGCGGCTTTCGCGACGCCCTGCGCGATCACGACATCCAGCTGCGCAAGAGCTTCGTTGAGTCCAGCGCTGTGCTCGATGCCTCCAGCGACAACGCCGGCTACCAGAGCATGCAGCAGTTACTGCGCGGCAGATCACGCCCCAATGGAGTCTTCTGCCACAACGATGTCATCGCCATCGGCGCGATGAAGGCCACGCTCGACACCGGCCTCACCATCCCCGGAGACATCGCCTTCGTTGGCTTTGACAACGTGCGCTACTCCCGCTACCTGCAGATTCCGCTCACCTCCGTCGACCAATCCACCGCTCGCCTCGGCGAATCCGCCGCGCAGCTTGCTCTCGACCTCATCGCCGGAAAGGTGCACAAGCCACGGACCGTCCTTCTGGCCCCCACACTGGTCATTCGCCAGTCCACCATCGGCACAGCCCTCCCGCGGAAGGGTGCCATCCCCACGCCCGCAACCAGCAGGAGGTCCGTCCGCAAGCCCGCTCCTGCGAAGAAGCTGCCAATGCACTAGGCCGCCACGAGCAGGCACACCATACAATCGTTAGCATCGCTTCTCTGAGGTCCTTGAATCTCCTTGCCTGGTTCCCTGCCCAGTTCGCCGTCAGCCACATCGCCGTTCCGCATCCTGGGCTCGGTTCCAGATGCGCCGCCCATCCGGACCAGCTTCGCGCCGTTCCCTGAAGCCGCTTCCCTGGAGACCCGCCTGCGCGCCACCGTTCGCGGCGAGGTCCGCTTCGACGACGCGGCCCGCGCTCTCTACGCCACCGACGCCTCCAACTACCGCCAGGCACCTATCGCCGTCGTCACGCCACTCGACGCCGAGGACGTCGCCGCCACGCTAGCCGCCTGCCGCGAGTTCGAAGCCCCCGTCCTCTCGCGCGGCGCAGCCACCTCGCTCGCAGGCCAGTGCTGCAACACCGCCGTCATCCTGGACTTCTCCCGCCACATGCGTTCCATCCTCGCGCTCAACCCGCTCACCCGCACCGCGATCATCGAACCCGGCATCGTGCTCGACCGTGTGCGCGAGGCCGCCGAGCAATTCGACCTCACCTTCGCTCCCGACCCCGCCACCCACAGCCGCTGCACCCTCGGCGGCATGATCGGCAACAACTCCTGCGGTACCCACAGCCTGCTCGGCGGCAAGACCGTGGACAACGTCGAGTCCATGGAGATCCTGCTCTACGACGGCACCCGCATGACCGTCGGCGCCACCACAGAAGACGAACTCGCCGCCATCCTCGCCGCCGGTGGCCGCAAGGGAGAGATCTACTCCGGCCTCAAGAGCATTCGCGACCGCTATGCTCCACTCATCCGCCAGCGCTTTCCCCGCATCCCGCGCCGCGTCTCCGGCTTCAACCTCGATGAGCTGCTGCCCGAGAACGGCTTCCACGTCGCGCGCGCTCTGGTCGGCAGCGAAGGCACCTGCGTCACCGTGCTCAACTCCACGCTGCGGCTGGTCGCCAGCCCGCAGCACCGCGTCCTCGTCGGCCTCGGCTTCCCGGACACCTTCATCGCCGCCGACCACGTCCTCCAGATCCTCGAGCACCAGCCCATCGCGTTTGAAGCCGTCGACGATCTCCTGCTCGACCTCATGCAGCTGAAGGGCCTCGCCGTGGAAGAGCGCGCGGTGCTGCCGCGCGGCGGCGGCATCCTGCTCGTCGAACTAGGCGCGGACAGCGCAGAGGAAGCCTCCGCGCGCGCCGCCGCTCTCGCCGAGGCCGCGCTTCGCTTCCCAGCGCGCCCCAACATCCGCATCTTCTCCCAGGAGGAAGCCCACCAGGCCTGGTTCGTGCGCGAGTCCGCGCTGGGCGGCGGCTCCCTCGTCCCCGGCCGTCCCGAAGGCTGGGAAGGCTGGGAGGATGCCGCCGTCGCGCCCGCCCTGCTCGGCACCTACCTCCGCGCTCTGAAGAAGCTCATGTCCGAGTACGGCTACTCATCGCCGCTCTACGGCCACTTCGGCCATGGCTGCGTACACCAGCGCATCAACTTTGACTTCCGTACCGCCGCCGGTATCGCGGACTACCGCGAGTTCATCGACCGCGCTGCGGACCTCGTCGTCTCCCTCGGCGGCTCGCTCTCCGGCGAACACGGCGATGGCCAGTCCCGCGGCGCTCTGCTCGAAAAGATGTTCGGCCCGGAGTTGATGGCCGCCTTCCGCGAGTTCAAGGCGCTCTGGGACCCCACCAACCGCATGAATCCCGGCAAGGTCATCGGCACAGCGGAGCTACCCAACGGGGCGCCGGCCGCTCCCGTGCTGCGCCCTGAAGACAACCTGCGCTTCAACGTCGCGCATCCGCCCATGGAGACGCATACGCACTTCAGCTTCTCCGCCGATCATGGCTCTTTGGAGCACGCCACCCTGCGCTGCGTCGGCGTAGGCGCCTGCCGCAAAGAGGACTCCGGCACCATGTGCCCCAGCTACATGGCCACCCGCGACGAGCAGCACTCCACCCGCGGCCGCGCCCACCTGCTCTGGGAGATGCTGCAGGGCGACATCCTCAAAGACGGCTGGCGCAATAACGAAGTGAAAGCCGCGCTCGACCTCTGCCTCAGTTGCAAGGCCTGCAAGACCGAGTGCCCCGTCAACGTGGACATGGCCACCTACAAAGCCGAGTTCCTCGCGCACCATTACCAGGGCCGCCTGCGTCCGCTGCCCGCCTACGCCTTCGGCTACATCGACAAGCTCGCCCGGCTCGCCTCCATCGCCCCGCGCACGGCTAACCTCTTCGCCAAGCTCCCGCCCACCGCCGCGCTCGCCAAAAAGATGTTGCACATCCATCCCGCCCGCTCGCTGCCGCGCTTCAGCAACCGCTCCTACACTTCGCTTGCGAAGAACCTTCCGCAACCCGCCACATCGCAGGGCGACGTCCTGCTCTGGGCCGACACCTTCAACAACTATCTGCACTCCGGCACCGCTGTCGCCGCGCACCGTGTACTCGCCTCCGCCGGCTTCCGCGTGCATACCCTGCGCAAACACGTCTGTTGCGGCCGGCCCCTGTATGACTTCGGCCTGCTCCACTCCGCGCGCAAGTATCTGCTGCGCACGCTCGACGCCCTCGCCCCCACGCTCGCCGCAGGTATGCCCATCGTCGTACTCGAGCCCAGTTGCGCCAGCGTCTTCCGCGACGAGCTCACCAACCTGCTGCCCCACGATCCTCGCGCCGAACAGCTCCGCGACAGCACCCTTTTGCTCAGCGAGTTCCTCATCCAGCGCGCGCCGCACTACCAGCCGCCCGCACACACCGGAACCATCGTCGTGCAGGGGCACTGCCACCACACCGCCCTGATGAAGATGTCCGCAGAGATGCAACTGCTCGCCGCCACCGGCGCTGACGTGCGCCTGCTCGACTCCGGCTGCTGCGGCATGGCCGGCCCCTTCGGCTTTGAGCGCGATAAGTTCGAGGTCTCCCAAACCCTCGCCGAACGCGGCCTTCTGCCCGCCGTCCGCGCCGCTGGCTCTGACACCGTCTTCGTCGCCGATGGCTTCAGTTGCCGCGAGCAGATCGCGCAGAACTCCACCCGCCGCGGCCTCCACCTCGCCGAAATCCTAGCCCCGGACAACACACGCTAGACCATTTCTGTTGCGTGTGTTGTCGTTTACTTGAGAGCCAACGGCCCGAAACATAACAGCCCAGGCCGAAAGTCTTTGCCGGATTGCTACCTCTCCATCCTCAGCGAATCCGCTTTAACCCCGGCACCGATTTGCGCGCTGTAGTGATCATTACCACGCTCACCAGCACACACAGCGTGCCCAGGATCGTCCGCAGACCCAGCGTCTCCCCCGCCAGAAAATACCCCAGCACCACGGCGACCACCGGATTCACATACGCATAGGTTCCAACCTTGGTCGGCGACTCATGGTGAATCAGCCAGACGTACGCCGTGAATCCGATGATCGACCCGGCAACCACCAGGTACAGCAGCGCCCACCATGCCTCCGCGGAGACGGCCCTCGGGTGAAAGCGCTGGAACTCGCCGAACGCCGCAGCGGCAGCCATCAGCATCGCACCGCCGGCGAGCATCTGCGCCGCGGAGTTCACCGTCCTCGACTCCGGCAACGGCAGCTTGCGCGACAGCACCGTTCCCACCGCCCAGCAGAACGCACCCAGCATCATCGCCAGCGCACCCAGCCGGTGGATCGGCGCGCCGCTCAGATGCAGCGACCGGCTCACCAGCACGCCGACCCCGCCAATCCCGATCAGCAGCGCCACGCCCAGGCGCACCGTCATTCGCTGCGTGCGCAGAACCACAATCTCCGCCAGCGCGATGAACACAGGAATGGTAGCCATCATCACTGCGGCCGGCCCGGAGGCTACACGCTGCTCTGCCCAGAACAGCAGGCCGTAGTCCAGAACGAAGTACAGCAGAGCCAGCAGGCAGATCGATCTCCACTGCCGCCCAGTGGGCAGCTGCTCGCCGCGCACCATCACCCAGCCGTACATCGCCAGCCCGGCAAACAGAAAGCGCATCGCCGCAAACAGCAGCGGAGGCACCTCCAGCACGCCCACGCGAATGGCAAGGTAGGTCGACCCCCACACAAAATAGAGGATGGCGAACGCCAGCAGCGTCTTCCACAATGGAGGATGGGCTTGGGCTTCCATGGCAGATTCTAACAACGCCCTCCGCTGTGCAGAATCCCCTCCGCCGCATTATCGTAGAGAGGCACACCCGCGCAACGCGCCGGAGGGGACGCACAATGGCAACCAAACTCGACGAGGCAGTAAAGCAGGACCTCACCGCCGAGGTCTCCGAATGGATTGAGGCCTTTGATGAGGTCGTCGCCCAGGACTGGGAGCAGGGTGCGCTGCTGCTCTCTGCTCTGCGCACCCGCGCCCGCGAGGCCGGCGTGCCCGCTGCCGGCGAACTCGTCACTCCCTACCAGAACACCATCCCCCGCCATGACGAGGTCCCCTACCCCGGCGACCGGCCACTCGAGCGCCGCGTGGAAGCTCTGCTCCGCTGGAACGCCATGGCCATGGTGCACAAGCAGAACAAGTACGACCCCGGCATCGGCGGCCACATCTCCACGTACTCCTCGCAGGCCACGCTGCTCGAAGTCGGCTACAACCACTTCTTCCGCGCCCAGTATGACTCCCCCGCCGGCCCGCAGCCGGGCGACTTCGTCTACTTCCAGGGCCACGCATCGCCCGGCGTCTATGCGCGCGCCTACCTCGAAGGCCGCTTTGACGAGTCCCGCCTGAAGAACTTCCGCCATGAGCTGCGCGACACCCCCGGCCTCTCCAGCTACCCGCACCCTTGGCTCATGCAGGACTTCTGGCAGTTCCCCACCGTCAGCATGGGCATCGGCCCGCTCAACGCCATCTATCAGGCCCGCTTCATGAAGTATCTGGAAAACCGCGGGCTCATCGAGAAGACCGACCGCAAGGTCTGGGCCTTCGTCGGCGACGGCGAGACCGACGAGGTGGATACCCTCGGCGCCATCGGCCTCGGGGCGCGCGAAAAGCTCGACAACCTGATCTTCGTCGTCAACTGTAACCTGCAGCGGCTGGACGGCCCGGTGCGCGGCAACGCCCGCATCATCGACGAGCTCGAAGGTACCTTCCGCGGCGCCGGATGGAACGTCATCAAGGTCATCTGGGGCTCGGACTGGGACGACCTCTTCGCCCGCGACCATCAGGGCCTTCTCTTGAAGCGTATGGAAGAGTGTGTCGACGGCGACTTCCAGCGCTTCAAGGCCCGCGACGGCGCCTACCTTCGCGCTGAGTTCTTCGGCAAGTATCCTGAGCTGCTCAAAATCGTCGAAGACAAGACCGACGACGAGCTCGGCCGCCTGCACCGCGGCGGCCATGACCCCGCCAAGATCTTCAACGCCTACCAGCGCGCGCTGGAACACAAGGGCGGCCCCACCGTCATCCTCGCCAAGACCGTCAAGGGCTACGGCATCGCCAGCGCCCAGTCGCGCAACCCCACGCACTCGGAGAAGAAGCTCACCGACGACGGCCTCCACGCCTTCGTCCAGCGCTTTGACATTCCTCTGCCGGAGGAAGCCGCCAAGAACGCTGACTTCTACAAGCCCGGCGACGACGATCCTGCGATCCAATACCTGCAGGCGCGCCGCGTCGCGCTCGGCGGCTATCTGCCCGCGCGCGCAGTGCCGCCCTCCACCTTCGTCGCACCATCGCTGGACTTCTTCAAGACCTGGCTGGCCGGCTCCGGCACCCGCGCCATCTCCACCACCATGGGCTTCGTCAACATGCTCAACGGCATGTTGAAGAACCCGGAGATCGGCAAGCTCATCGTCCCCATCATCCCGGATGAGGGCCGTACCTTCGGCTTTGAGAGTGTGATGAAGGCCGTTGGCATCTACGCCCCCGAAGGCCAGAAGTACGTCCCCCACGATGCCGACATGCTGCTCGGCTACAACGAAAAGAAGAACGGCCAGATCCTGGAAGAAGGCATCACCGAGGCCGGCTCCATGGCCAGCTTCACCGCCGCCGGCACAGCGTACTCCAACTACAAGGTGCCGATGATCCCGTTCTATCTCTACTACTCCATGTTCGGCTTCCAGCGCATCGGCGACATGGCGTGGGCCTTTGCGGACTCCCGCGGCAAGGGCTTCCTGATGGGCGGCACCGCCGGCCGCACCACCATGCTCGGCGAAGGCCTGCAGCACCAGGACGGCCACTCGCCCGTGCTCTCCAGCACCGTCCCCACCTGCATCACCTATGACCCCGCATATGTCTATGAGATGGCGATCATCATCCAGGACGGCCTGCGCCGCATGTATCAGGAGAGCGAAAACTGCTTCTACTACCTCACCATGTACAACGAGGACTACATCAACCCCGCCATGCCGGAAGGGAAAGGGATTCGTGAGGGCATCCTGCGCGGCCTCTACAAGTTCAAGCCGTCGGACAAGGCCGCCGTCGCCCAGCTCTTCGGCTCCGGCCCCATCCTGAATGAGGCCGTCCGCGCCCAGCAGATCCTCGCCGAGAAGTACAACATCGCTGCGGATGTCTGGAGCGTCACCAGCTACAACGAGCTGCGCCGCGACTGCGTGGAGACCGAGCGCTGGAACCGCCTGCACCCCGCCGCGAAGGTGCGCGTGCCGTACATCGTCACCGCGCTCGAAGGCTCTGCCGGGCCCATCATCGCGGCCAGCGATTACATGAAGTCGCTGCCCGACGCGCTCTCCCCGTGGCTGGGGCCGCGCCTGCTCTCGCTTGGCACCGACGGCTTCGGCCGCAGCGACAACCGCGAGCACCTCCGCCGTCACTTTGAGGTGGACGCCGAGTCCATCGTCGCCGCCACGCTCTCCCGGCTCGCCCGCGACGGTGTGGTCAAGCCCAAACTCGCAGAGAAGGCCCTCGCCGATCTCGGCCTCAACGCCGAAGCCCCCAGCGCCGCCAAAGCTTAGACCATCCATGCGGGTGCCCCATCCTCGCGACGGTTTCAATGTCGCAGGGTGGGGGTACTCTCCGAACTGCCACCAATCTTCCTCCGAGGTCCTGCTTGCCCGAAAACCCGCTGCTTCCCAACCGCAAGCTCCGCGAACTGCACGCACTCATTGAGCGCTGCCGCGATCTTGACCGCCGCCAACCCCGCGCTCCCGCGCGCGAGGCCCTGCTGGCCGCCACCACCATGCAGCTTCTGCCCGGCGACGTCCTCCTGGCGGAGCCCGGCGACCGCGCCGCCGCCACGCTGGCACCCCAACCCAAATCCCGCAC
>Ga0302157_10006075_pt1 | contig 12578 bp, 13 predicted proteins | sample I_Bog_N3_3_FD_193502 | JGI IMG/M metagenome (GOLD analysis project Ga0302157, IMG submission 193502) | Peat permafrost microbial communities from Stordalen Mire near Abisko, Sweden - I_Bog_N3_3 | ecosystem: Environmental > Terrestrial > Soil > Wetlands > Peat | place: Sweden: Abisko, Stordalen...
CGGCCGCCACCGGCCGCCCGTTCGACACGTCGGTGCGTCCCCGTGGGCGTCGCCGGAACTCCCGTCGGCGCAGCCAGCAGCGCTCGGCGGCCTGACACCACCGGCCGCCACCGGGCGCTGACCGGGTCCCGACGCCCACCTCGTCAGCGTCGACGACCCGCCGCTCCCCGGCCACCTGTCGGCGCGCAGTTGTGCCTCGGTACACTTCGTCGCGGACACCTGCCCCGAACGGACCGGTGCGAACGGGACGGGAGATGCACCCATGACGGAACGACTCGACGGCACCGTGGCGATCATCACCGGTGCGTCCAGCGGCATCGGCGAGGCCACGGCCGTGGCCCTCGCCGAGCACGGGGCCCAGGTGGCGGTGGCAGCACGGCGCCGCGACCGACTGGAGGCGCTGGCCGACCGTATCGGCGGTGACCGTGTGCTCGTCCTCGAGACCGACGTGACCGACGAGGCCCAGGCCCGGGCCATGGTCGAGGCCACGATCGCCCATTTCGGCCGACTCGACACCCTGGTCAACAACGCCGGTGTCATGCTCCTCGGACCCATCGTGGACGCGCCCGTCGACGAGTGGCGGCGGATGGTGGAGCTGAACCTGCTCGGTCTCCTGTACTCGACCCACGCCGCCCTGCCACACCTGCTGTCGGCGGCGGACAGTGACCCCCGGCGCGTCGCCGACATCGTCAACGTGAGTTCGGTGGCCGGGCGCGCCGCCCGACAGGGGAGTGGCGTCTACAACGCCACCAAGTTCGGCGTCGGGGCGTTCTCCGAGTCGTTGCGTCAGGAAGTCACACGCCGGCACGTCCGGGTGTCTCTGGTCGAACCCGGTGCCGTGGCCACCGAGCTGGCCTCCCACGTGCGGACCGAGGTGCTCGAGGGGATGATGGCCACCTTCGCGTCGACCGAGATCCTCCTGGCCGAGGACATCGCCGAGTCGATCGCCTTCACCGTCACCCGACCGCGTCGGATGGCCGTCAACGAGGTCCTGGTGCGTCCGACCGAACAGGAACGCTGAGTGACCTTCAACGAGTACCCGCCCCCGGAACACATCCTGGGGGACCTGGGGATGGAGGCCGAGCTGACCACCGAGACCACGGCGCGGGTCCGGACCCGGGTGACGCCGTTCGTCACCTCGGCCGACGGTGGTGTGCGTTCGGGGGTACTCGCCACCCTGGTCGACATCGTGGGTGGGGCCATCGCCGCCCGGGTGCTCCGACCCGACTGGATGGCCACCGCCGACCTGGCGCTCCAGCTCATCGGTCCGGTCCAGGGACCGTGGGTGGAGGCGCGCGGCTCGGTCGCCCGCCGGGGACGGACGACCCTGGTGCTCGAGGCCCTGGTCGTGTGTGTCGAAGAGGACGGCACCGACACCGTCGTCGACGGCCGGACCGCCGACCCGGTCGCCTGGGCGTCGATGACCTTCTCGGTCCTGCCGGCCCAGAACCCCGCGTCCTCGATCCAGATGGCCACCGAGCTGCCGGCACGGTGGGCGTTCGACGGCGGCAACCTCGACCGTCCCATCCTGGAGGCGCTGCCCGTCCACGTCCTCGACGCCGCCGCCGGCCGGTTGTCGGTGGAGGTGCGTCCCTACCTCTACAACTCGTTCCGGGCCGTCCAGGGGGGCGTCATCGCTCTCCTGGCCGAAGCGTCGGGGGCCGAAGCGCTGGCCGCCGCCCACGGACTCGACGCGACCGGATTCGTGGTGACCGACCTCCAGATCGCGTATCTGGCGCTGGGTCGGGTGGGGCCCGTCGTCACGTCCGCACGGGTCCTCGGTTCCGGGCCGGACGGGCGGGCCGGAGCCGTGGTCGAGTTGCGTGACCAAGGGGCCGACGATCGGCTGATGACCGTGGCGAACGTCTCCGGCGTGCCCGCCGCCCTACTGGCCGGAGCCTCGGCGTGACGGGCGACGGGTCGCCCACCGGCACGGAGGCCGGCTCCCCGGTCGACCGCCGGCGCTACGTCAGCGACTACTTCCGTCTCGAGCGCTGGGAGGTGCCACCCGACGATGCGGAACGCCCGTCATCCTTCGGTGGGCGGTCACCGCTCGACGACCACACCCGGGGGGCAGGGGGCGGACTCCGCACCGGTGGCCTGCTGACCAACCTCGACACGCTGGGTGGATTCACCAGCGGTCTGGCCGTGCTGCCGCAGTGGATCGTCACGACCTCGCTCATGGCCACCGTCTCCGAGCTCGACCACGTGGGCCCCCTCCGGTACCGCGCCGATGTGCTGCGCCGTGGCCGGACGTCGGTCGTCACGGCCCTGGACGTGGTCGACGAGGGGGCGGGCGACCGTCACGTGGCGGCCGCCACCATGACGTGCGCGGTGCTCGACCCCGGAGCCATGGACCTCGAGTTCACCCGGCCGGTCGCCCTCCCCATGCCGCCGCCCCCCACCACGGCGAGGCGGCCCGAGGAGTTCTTCTGCATCCAACCGGGCCACGGGCCGGTGACCCGGCTCGTCCTGGACGACCGGCTCCGCAACCCGTGGGGGATCCTCCACGGAGGTGCGGTGGCCATGCTCGCCGACGAGGCGGCCTGCCGGGCCGCCCTGGCGCACTCGACCGGGGTGGCAGGACCGAACGGGGTGGCGGCGGCCGATGCGGTCCTCCACTACCTCCGTCCCGTCAAGGTCGGTCCGGTGGAGGCCCGGTGCCGGGTGCTCGGCAGCCGTGCGGGTCGGACCAACGTCCGGGTCGAGATCCACGACGTGGGGTCCGACGACCGGATCGTGACCGTGGGCTCCGTCACCGTGCTCGCCGTCTGAGCGTCCCCCGTGGCCGTCCCGGCAGGAACCGGCAGGTCGGGCCGTAGGGCCGAGGTACGGCTCCGGCGTGCCCCGATAGGCTCTCGCCCGCACCTGTCCAACGGAAGAAACGGGATGACCACATGTCGAAGGAATGGGGCCCACTCGGGGCGTTGATCGGCGAATGGGAGGGCGAGGGAGGGCTCGACACCTCGTACTCGCATGCCAAGGGCGAAGTCGTCGGCACCCCGTACCTCGAGAAGGTGTCGTTCAAGCCGTTCGGTCCCGTCGACAACGGGAGCCAGCACCTCTACGGGCTCGACTACAAGACGGCCATGTGGCGGGGGAGCGAGGACAACCCGTTCCACACCGAGGTCGGCTACTGGTTGTGGGACGCCGACACCGGTGAGATCCTGCGTGCCTTCGCCGTGCCCCGGGGCATCACGGTCCTGGCCGGTGGTCATGCCGACGCCGACGCCAAGGAGTTCACCCTGAAGGCCGCCGTGGGAGATGCCCAGTACCCGATCGGTGAGGGAAAGTACCTCACGGTCAACGCCAGTTCCGTCAGCTACGAGGTGACGATCACCCTCAACGACGACGGATCCTGGACCTACGCCGAGTCCACGATGCTCCGGATGACCGAGCTGCCGGACCTGCTGCCGCACACCGACCACAACACCATGCACCTGGCCAGCTGAACCGGTCGCTGCGCCCGACCGGTGGGGTCCGGCGGAGCACCCGGAGACCGGCGTCGTCAGTCGAGGGGGCGTCGGGAGACCGGCGCCCCACGTCGCGTCCGCCGCCTCGGGGACCGGGGCCTCCGCCTGTCGCCCGGGGTTGACAGGGCGTCAGAATTAGGTCAGCCTAAGTAGATGTCTATGCCACACCTACCGCTGGTTCGCATCCCGTGATCCCCACCTTCGTCATCTTCCTGCGCGAGGGCGTGGAGGCCAGCATGATCGTGGCCATCCTGCTGTCCTACCTGGACCAGATCGGCCAGCGACGCCACTTCCGCGACGTCTTCCTCGGGGTGGGTGCGGCCCTGATCCTGGTCCTCGGCGGGGGTCTCGGCGCCTACTTCGCCATCCACCAGTACTCCGGCTCCACCGTCCAGACGGTGTTCGAGACCATCACCTTCCTGGTGGCCGCCACGGTGCTGACCTACATGACCTTCTGGATGCAGGCCCACAGCCGGACGATGACCCAGGAGCTGAAGCGTCGCTCCGACGAGGCGCTCGAGGGCCGGACGCGGTGGGGACTCGGACTGCTGGCCTTCCAGGCCGTGGGTCGGGAGGGACTGGAGACCATGGTCTTCACCCTGGCCATCGTGTTCGCCTCGTCGTCCCAGGCACCCACGGCCGCCAGGGGTCACGGCCTCCTGCTGGGTGCGGTCCTCGGCCTGCTCGTCGCGCTCGCCATCGCCTACGTCATCTTCCGGCTCGGGAAGCGGATCAATCTCGGACTGTTCTTCCGCATCATCGGCATCGTGCTCATGGTCTTCGCCGCCGGACTCCTGGCCGACGCCGTCGAGAACATGCAGCAGCTGGGCTGGCTCCCGTTCCTCGACCACGTGTTGTGGAACACCAGCAACTTCATGAGCGAGGACAGCTCGGTCGGTGACCTGTTCCACAGCCTGCTCGGCTACGCCGACCAGCCGACGGTGCTCCAGTTCATCGTGTGGGCGACCTACCTGGTCGGTTCGACGACGGCGTTCGTGGTCCTCGGACGCCGTCAGCGGGCGGCCTCGACGAAGGCTCCCGTCACCGTCGATCCCGCCACGGTGGGTCCGGTGGACGCGGTCTCGGCAACCGTCGGTGTCACCGGTGCCGACCCGTCGGACCCGGGCGCACCGCCCGCCACCCCGTCGCTGGCCGACGCACCACGGGACGGTGCACCGCTCGCCGCCGACCCGGTGGCGGTGAGTTCCGCGGACGGGACCATCCACCGGTCCTGACTCCGCGCCGGTGGCGACGCACTACCTTCTACACCGGCGCCCGACGGTCGGGACCGCCGACCGACGTCGAGGATTCCCATGAGCCCGAAGGCCCCACCCACGCCCTCCCAGGCCGGCAAGACCATCATCATCACCGGAGGTAACTCCGGCATCGGCAAGGCCGCAGCCGTCGCCCTCGCCACCGCCGGGGCCCGGGTGATCATCACCGCCCGTAACGAGCAGCGCGGCCGGGCGGCCCTGGCGGACATCGCCGCCGCCAGCGGCTCGGACGAGGTCGAACTCTCCGTGTTCGACCTCGCCGACCTCGCCTCGGTGCGCGCCGGCGCCGCCGACCTGTTGGAGCGGTGCCCGCGCATCGACGTCCTGCTGAACAACGCCGGACTCATCCTGTCCCAGCGGCAGGTGAGCGCCGACGGCTACGAGGCGACCTTCGCCATCAACCACCTCGGCCCCTTCCTCCTGACCGAGCTCCTGCTCGACCGCCTGCGGGCCTCGGCACCCGCCCGCATCGTCAACGTCGCCTCGACGGCCCACAGCTTCGCCCGACGGGGCATGGTCTTCGACGACCTGATGGCCGAACGGTCCTACCGGTCCATGGAGGTCTACGGGCGCAGCAAGTTGGCCAACATCCTCTTCACCAACGAGCTGGCGAAGCGACTGGAAGGCTCCGGGGTCACGGCCAACTCGCTCCATCCGGGCTCGGTCGCCACCGGCTACGCCCGCGACGGCGACACCACGGGATTCATGGCCTGGGGAGTGAAGGTCTACGCCCTCCTGCCGATCAGTCTCACGCCGGAACAAGGGGCCCGGACGTCGGTCTACCTGTGCTCGTCGCCCGAGGTCGAGGGCGTGTCCGGTCGCTACTTCGCCAAGTGCAAGGAGAAGACCCCGTCGGCCAACGCCCGCGACTCGGCTGCCGCCACCCGACTGTGGCAGGTCAGCGAGGAGCTGGTGGCCGCAGCCGCGGCCGACGCCGACTGAACGCCACGACACCGGACCGCCGGGCGGGTCGACCCGGTGGTGGGGTCCGCACCAGGATCACAGCGGTTCGCCCTCGCCCAGCTCGACGACGGTCTCGCCCATGGCCTCGGTGACGATGGCCGACTCGTCCGCCTCGCTGCGGGGCTGACCGCCTCCGTCGTCGGCCCACAGCTCCGGGATCCGCCACAGGAGGACCCCGACGCCGACCACGCACGCCAGTCCGCCCGACCACACCGCGAATTCGGGGCCACCGATGGCCGCGGCCACGCCCGTCTCCAGATCGCCGAGGCGCGGCCCACCGGCCACCACGGCGAAGAAGGTGCCGGACAGGCGCCCCTGGAGGTGATCGGGAACGGCGCGCTGCTGCACGTTCTGGCGGAAGACGGCGGAGATGATGTCGGCCGCCCCGGCGAGGACCAGCAGCGTGAGGCCGATCCACAGCACCGGCACGATGCCGAAGAGGGCGATCGTCCCACCCCAGATGGCGACGCAGGCGGCGATGGCCCGACCCTGGTGGCGGATCCGCGCCGTCCATCCGGTGAACAGCGAGCCCACGAGCGCGCCGGCTCCGGGCGCCGCGTAGAGGAGTCCGACCACACCGGCGCCCCCGCCGTAGAGGTGGACGGCGAGGGCCGGGAACACGGCACGCGGCATGCCGAAGATCATGGCGTTGAGGTCGATCATGTAGGTGGCCGACAGCAGCCGCTCACCTTTCAGGTGGCGGAAGCCCTCGGTCATCGACCGGAGACCCATGGGCGTGCCCCCGCCGGAGGGCAGCAGCCTCGGGAGCAGCACCACCGCCACCAGCGAGACGGCGAAGGTCCCGACGTCGATGAGGTACACCGCGGTGAGGCCCAGCCGGGCGATGAGGACGCCGCCCAGCGCCGGTCCGACCACCATGGCGAGACCCATCGTGGTCGTCTGGAGCGTGACGGCCGCGGTGATGTCGCCGTCGGCCACCAGCATGGGTAGGGCGGCCCGCCGGGCCGGCCAGTCCATGCCCTGGAACCCGGCACTGGCCGCCGCACACACGAAGAGGACCCAGACCTCGGGGTGGTCGAGTGCCGCGTTGACGGCGAGACCGACCACGGCCGTCGCCATCGCACACTGCGTCAGGGTGAGCACCCGCTTGCGGTCCCAGGCGTCGGCCAGGGTGCCGCCCCACAGTGCCCCCGCCAGGAGCGGGATCAGTCCCACGAATCCGAGGAGGCCCACCATGAACGTGGAGTGGGTCAGGTGGAAGGTCTGGTAGGCGACGGCCACCAGGGTGAGCTGGCTGCCGATGGCCGAGATGGTCTGGCCGCTGTAGAGGCGTCGGAAGTCGCGCGAGTGGCGGAGCGGGGAGATGTCGGAAAAGAGGGCGGCCACCCGCCAACGGTATCGGGCCCACCGCGGCGATCCGGTCCCCGGACCCGGAGCAATGTGCGCAATGACCCGACTTTGCTCGCGCGGTTCACTAGAATGCTTGCATATGGCAGCAGGGGACGCAGGATCGGCAGGGGCCCGCAGGAGTGATTCCTCCGGTCCGGGCGAGGAGCACCAGGTCGCGGCCAAGCAGGGTCTGGCCATGGTCGAGACGGCGGGTGCCGATGACCGACCCGCCGCCGATGCGTCCGCACCCCCCATGGCGGTCTCCATCGCCGGTGTCTCGACCGCCTGCAGCAAGCACGCCCTGGTGACGAGCGCCAAGGCGGTCCGCAAGACCCTCACCCCCGAGTGAGCCCGCGGCCTCCGGCCGCCAACCTTCCCCGCCGGAGTGCCGTGATCGGCGCGGCTACCAGTAGCCGGACATCAACTCGGTCGACCACTCCGGCTGGCGGATGACACCCCGGGGTGCGAACTCGGCCATGTAGGGCTTCACGTCGAGCACCGGCGTACCGTCGACGGCGTCGAGTCCCGACACCTCGACGGCGTGGGGCCGGACGGCGACCAGCCGGCAGACGGTGACCCCGATGCGGTTCGGCCGGTCCTTCGCCCGTTGGGCCAGGATCCCCACCGAGGGCCAATCGGGGTTGCCCCTGGGGTGTCGGGCGCCCCGGCAGACGGCGTCCTCGTCGACCCGGTCGAAGCAGAACACCACTTCGACATGGGAGAAGTCGGACAACCCGTCGGTGGCGGTCAGGTCGACCTCGGACGGATCGAGTTCGATGGTGGCGATCTCCTGGTCCCAGTCGTCGTCCACGGCCTCGTTCCGTCCGCCGACCACACGGCCGATGGGCCGCAGGGTGATCGGGTGCTCGGCGTCGTCCGCGGAGCGGGGCGGAGTCATCCGGCCTCCTGCTGGGGATCGTCGAACGGTTCGTCGTGGCCGGGTTCCTGTCCCTCGAACTGGATCCGGTAGAGATCGGCGTAGAGCCCGCCGGCGAGCAGGAGCTCCTCGTGGCGGCCGCGCTCCACGATGCGGCCGCCCTCGAGGACGAGGATGACGTCCGCCTCCCGCACCGTCGACAGGCGGTGGGCGATCACGAGTGAGGTCCGGCCCTGCAGCGCCGTGGCGAGCGCCAGCTGCACCGCGGCCTCCGACTCACTGTCCAGGTGGGCGGTGGCCTCGTCGAGGACGACGATCTCCGGTGCCTTCAACAGCAGCCGGGCGATGGCCAGGCGCTGCTTCTCGCCTCCCGACAGCCGGTAGCCGCGATCGCCGACCACGGTGTCCAGTCCGTCGGGCAATGCGTCCACCATGGTGGCGATCTGGGCCCCGGCCAGGGCGGAGGCGAGCTCACCGTCGGTGGCCTCCGGACGGGCGTAGAGCAGGTTGCCCCGGATGGTGTCGTGGAAGAGATGGGCGTCCTGGGTGACCACACCGACGGTGGCGGCGATCGACTCCAGGGTGGCCTGGCGGATGTCGAGACCGTTGATGCGGATGGCGCCGGACTGCACGTCGTAGAGGCGGGGGAGGAGCTGGCTGATCGTGGTCTTACCGGCCCCGGAGGGTCCCACCAGCGCCACCAGCTGGCCCGGCTCGACCTCGAACGACACGTCGAAGAGGACCTGGTTGGACACCGTGGTCTCGAGGACGGCCACCGACTCGAGGGAAGCCAGCGACACCTCCTCGGCGGTCGGGTACCGGAAGTCGACGTGATCGAATTCGATGGCCGCGGGTCCCCGGGGCACCGGTCGGGCGTCCGGGTCGTCCTGGATCATGGGCGGCAGGTCCAGCACCTCGAACACCCGGTCGAAGGAGACCAGGGCGGTCATCACGTCGATCTGGACGTTGGACAGCGCGGTCAGCGGCGCGTACAGCCGGGTGAGGTAGGCGGCGAGCGCCACGACGGTCCCGACCGTGAGGGCGCCGTCGATGGCCTGGACGCCGCCCCATCCGTAGACGACGGCGGTGGCCAGGGCCGCGGTGAGGCTGAGTGCCGCGATGAAGAACCGGGCGTACATGGCCTGGGTGACCCCGATGTCACGCACCCGGCCGGCCTTGGACTCGAACTCCGAGCGCTCTTCGTCCGGTCGACCGAACAGTTTCACCAGCAGGGCGCCCGACACGTTGAACCGCTCGTTCATCGTGTTGTTCATCTCGGCGTTGATCCCGTAGGACTCGCGGGTGATGACCGAGAGCTTGCGCCCCACCCGCTTGGCCGGGATGACGAAGATCGGCAGGATCACCAGGCTGATGAGGGTGATCTGCCACGAGAGCAGGAACATCACGATCAGGACCAGCGTGACGCTGATGAGGTTGGACACCACCGAGGAGAGGGTGTCGGTGAAGGCCTGTTGGGCCCCGATCACGTCGTTGTTGAGCCGACTGATGAGCGCGCCGGTCTGGGTGCGGGTGAAGAAGGCGATGGGCATCTTCTGGATGTGGGAGAACACCTGGGAGCGCATGTCGTAGATGAGGCCCTCGCCGACCTTGGCGGACACGTAGCGGATGGCGATGGACAGGCCTGTGTCGGCCACGGCCACGAGACCGGCCACGATCGACAGCTTGATGATCAGGTTCTTGTCCGGGTGGGAGCTGGTCAGGCTGTTGATGATCGACCGGAAGATCAGCGGGTTGACGATGCCGACGAACGCCTCGACGATGACCACGACCAGGAAGACGGCCAGGATCCTGCGGTAGGGCCGGGCGAAGTGGAACATGCGCCGGGCCGTGCCCTTGGTCACGTGCTGGCCCTTGACCGACTCGTCCCGGCGCATGGAGCGCATCACGGAGCCGAACTGGCCGCCCCCTCCGCCACCGCCCATGCCGTGGCCGGGCATGCTCATGGGGACCCCGAGGGTCGGGCGTACGGGCGCATGTGCCGGACCCTACCAACTGGGCCCCCGACGTCGATCTGGGGTCACGCTCGGGTGCCTGACTACGCTCCGGGCATGGCGTTCGACGAGCTCCTGGGCGAGCGGATCCGGCTGCTCCTGGGCGACGACCCGGACGTGTCGGAGCGCCGGATGTTCGGTGGTCTGGTGTTCATGGTGGCCGGCAACATGGCCTGCGGGGTGATCCGCGACGATCTGCTGGTCCGGGTCGGCAAGGACGGCTATGCGGCCGCCGTGGTCCGTCCCTTCGCCGGCCCCCTGTCGATGGGCGGCCGGACGATGGGCGGATTCGTCGTGGTGGACGGCGAAGGGGTCGCCGAGGACGGCCAGCTGGAGGAGTGGGTGGAGCGGGGCATCGCGCTCGCCACCTCGTTGCCGCCCAAGTGACGGGTCAGACGATGAGGCCCCTGCCGTAGACGGGGGGGAGGTCCAGTGCGGTCAGCAGACCCGGCTCGCCCTCGACCACGGCCGGCACGGCATTGACCAGACGCATGGCCGTGGCCTTCAGGCCGCCGGTGTTGTGGTCGCCGTCGCGTCCCATCAGCTGCATGTCCACCGTGTAGGTGGGCTCGCCGGTGATGATGACCCGGTAGCAGCCCTGACCGGCGGGCTGGGGCCACTCGGGGGCGAGGTCGTCGCGCAGACGGGTGACGTGCTCGAGCACGATGACGGCCCTGCCGTCCTTCATGCCCCGGAGTTCGAAGTGCAGGGCGGCGGCGGTGCCCTTCTCGATGGTGCCGGCGTCGACCTCGAACGTCTCGGGAGCGGCCACCCGCTCGTACCACTCGACCAGGTCGGCGTCGAGCTCCACCTCGAGGCCGGCGGCCAGCTGGCGGACCACGCTGCCCCAGGCCATGGTCATCACCCCGGGCTGGAGGATGAACGGCACGTCGTCGATGGGCCGGCCGAAGCCCATGATGTCGAAGAGGACCATGCCCTGGTTGTAGGTGGCGTAGTTGAGGACCTCGGCCACCCGGACCTCTTCGATCTGCTCGGACACGCCGGAAAGAACGAGTGGGAGGGCGTCGTTGGCGAACCCGGGGTCGACCCCGTTCACGAAGATGGAGACGCCCCCCTGGGTGGCGGCCTCGACGGTGGGGGTGACCATCGCGTCGTCGACGACGCCGTAGGGGTACTGGAGGAACACGGGTCCCGAGGACAGCACGTTGATGCCCGCCTTCAGGATCCCCTGCATGTCCTCCAGGGCCTCGAAGAGACGGTCGTCGGCCATGGCCGTGTGGATGATGGCGTCGGGCTTGAGGTCGAACAGGGCCTGCACGTCGTTGGTGGCGGCCACCCCGAGGGTGCGGTCGAGTCCGGCCAGCTCTCCGGCGTCCTTGCCGACCTTGTCCGGGTTCGAGACCCAGACGCCCACCAGCTCCAGGTCGGGTCGGGCGTCGATGCCGGCGATGACGTGGCGGCCGACGTTGCCGGTGCTCCAGGCGACGACGCGGTAGGTCTTGCTCATGAGGTGCTCCTTACGGGGTCGATGGCGGGGAAGGGTAGGCGATCCGGGCGTGACGGTCGGTCGGTCGGTTCGTTCAGACGTCCGGGATGCCGAGGGGCAGGGTGGGTGATTCGATGCCGCCGTCCACCTCGAGGATCTTGCCGGTCACGTAGGAACCGGCTCTCGAACTCAGGTACACGATGGCGGCGGCGATGTCCTCGGGGTCGCCGATACGACCGAGGGGGGTCGCCTCCTCCATCGTCGTCCTCATCTCGTCCACCTGCATCACGATGTCGAGGGCCGACGTGGCGACCGAGCCCACGGCGATGGCGTTGACCCGGATGCGGGGAGCGAGGTCGGTGGCGGCCAGCCGGGTGTAGTGGGCCAGGGCGCCCTTCGCCGTGCCGTAGGCGACGAATCCCCGGTCGGCCATGCGGCCCATGGCCGACGAGATGTTGACGGCCGAGCCCCCACCGTGCTCGACCATGAGCGGGACGGCCGCCCGCAACAGGGTGTGGGCGGTCGCCACGTTGAAGTGGAAGGCGTCCTCCAGCACCTTGGGGGTGGTGTCGAGGAACGCCTGGGGCATGGTGCCGCCCACGTTGTTCACCACGATGTCGAGGCGCCCGAAGGCGTCCCGGGCGTGGTCGACCAGGGCGGCCACGGCGTCGAGGTCGTTCAGGTTCGCGGGCACCGAGACGGCCCGCCGGCCGGCGGCCTCCACCTGGGCGACCACCGAGTCGAGCTGTTCGGTCGTGCGGGCCGAGATCACCACGTCGGCTCCGGCCTGGGCCATGGCGACGGCGGCGGCGGCTCCGATGCCGCGACCGGCACCGGTCACGATGGCCACCTGGTCGTCCAGGCGGAATCGGTCGAGAATCATCGGTAGGTCCCCCTTCAGCGGCCACGGCGGTTGTGACCGGATGTAGTGCTACCAGCCCGGGTGGCACCTCCGCCACGCCGCCACGCCGGGGCCGCCGGCCGATCGAGCGCCCGGTGGCCGTGAGATGCGGTGGTGGGTCACTCCCGGCGCCATGCCGATCCGTCCCACCGCATCGGGGCCGACCACGCGGTGCCGTTCCACCAGGCGGCACGCGACGCATCGCCTCCTACCGGGTACCAACCCGGCGGGGCCGTGGCGGGACCCGACAGTGTCGGCACGACGGCGGGCGGAGGTGCGGA
>Ga0302157_10006080_pt1 | contig 12570 bp, 10 predicted proteins | sample I_Bog_N3_3_FD_193502 | JGI IMG/M metagenome (GOLD analysis project Ga0302157, IMG submission 193502) | Peat permafrost microbial communities from Stordalen Mire near Abisko, Sweden - I_Bog_N3_3 | ecosystem: Environmental > Terrestrial > Soil > Wetlands > Peat | place: Sweden: Abisko, Stordalen...
TCCACGCCAACACGCCTCGCGACGCCCTGGCCCGCTTGGAAACCATGGCCATGATGGGCGATGTGAAGATCAGCGACAAGGCAATTCGTGCGCAGATCGCTGCCGCAGTCCACATCATCATCCAGGCATCGCGTATGAGCGACGGCAGCCGCCGCATCACGCACATCACAGAGCTCACCGGCGCCTTCTCCGATGTGATCAGCATGCAGGATATCTTCCTGTTTGAGAAGAAGGGAATCGGCCCCAACGGAAAGGTAAAGGGAAGGTTCTACGCTACGGGCATCGTCCCTAAGTGCGCCGACAAGCTAACCGCCGCAGGCATCCCCCTTCAGGTGGGCATGGCCGATCATTCCGTTGAAATCTAGTTATAGCTGAGGAGTTATGTTCCTATTTATCGCATTCGTCGCAATCCTCGCGCTCACCTTCGGCACAGTGGCGGCTGTTACCAGCTCGTCGCGGCGCCAGCGGGCCGTAGAGCGACGAATCGTGGGTATTATCGCTTCTGGCCGCGCAGCCGCCACCCACGAGCAGGAGGTCCAGCTACTGCTGAAGGTTGAGCCGGATCACAGTTTCGGCTGGCTGAACGTGCTGCTGCAGAAATACCGCCTGGCAGACTTCCTGGAAACCAAGATCCTGCGGGCCGACGTGAAGACCTCTGCGGTGACCATCGTGTGCTCCTCTCTGGGGCTCGCAGCTGCCGGATTCTTCCTCGTCTATATATGGGTTCCAATCGCTGCGGTACAGGCGGTCGTTGCCGCTTTGTTCGGCAGCCTGCCGATCTTCTACCTCAAAATCAAGGGCTCGCGCCGAATGAAGGCATTCGACAACGGGCTTCCGGATGCGATTGACATGATGGCACGGGCACTGCGCGCCGGTCATTCAATGTCGGCATCCATCAATGTAATTGCAGAGCAGAGTGTCGAACCCGTGCGCTCCGAGTTCAGCGAGGTCTTCAAGCAGCAGAACTTCGGCTTGCCCATACGCGATGCCATGGACCAGATGCTCAACCGCATCCCCTCGCAGGACCTTCGAGTCATGGTGACCGGGATTCTGGTGCAGAAAGAGACCGGAGGAAACTTGGCGGAGATTCTTGACCGCACATCCGCCACCATTCGCGAACGCCTGAAGATACAAGGTGAGATCAGGACTCATACAGCGCAAGGCCGCATGACGGGATATATCCTGACCGCACTCCCGATCGTAATGCTGCTGGTCATCAATTTTCTGAATCCTGGGTACTCCAAAGTATTAATCGATACGCCCACCGGAAACATGCTGGCTTACATCGGGCTCGGCCTGCTGGTCGCCGGCGGCTTGATCATTCGCCAGATCATCAATGGGATCGAGGTCTAGACACTATGCCAGTCGCCCTATATGCATTGCTCGGGTTGATCATCTTCGGTGTAGTCGCGCTGCTGCTGACGCCCAACCTGTTTCGTCCGTCTCCTGAAGCTCAGCGCATCCTGGATGTGGTCAAGAACGACAAAACAACGGAGCGAGCGGACCAACGCACCATCGGCTCCAAGGAACGGTTTCAGGAGAGACTGCTTGCCATCGCGACCGAACTGCGCATCCGCATGGGGCTGGCCGACAATCCACGCCTGAAGGCGCGCATGGCCGCGGCAGGCATGCACCGGAACTCCGCCGTGGATGCATTCTTTGCAGCCCAGTTTCTCGTGCCTCTCTCGGGTGCTGTGGCAGGCAGCCTGATGGGTAGCAATACGTTGTATTGCATCGTGGCCTTTGCCGTCGTAGGCTACCTGATCCCCGACATGTGGCTGAACCGGGTAACCGCCAGTAGACGGAAGCGCATTCGCCGCAGCATCCCGGACGCGCTGGACCTGATGGTGATCTGCGTAGAAGCAGGATTGGGACTCGATCAGGCGCTCCTGCGCATCGGCGACGAGCTTGCCGTCAGCCATCCGGACATCCACGAGGAGTTTCTGCAGGTGAATCGCGAGCAGCGCGCCGGCCGGCCACGCGTCGAAGCCTGGCAGAACCTCGCAGACCGCACCGAGATCGAGGAGTTCACCTCGTTCGTGAGCATGCTCACCCAGACCGACAAATTCGGAACGCCGATTATTCGCGCACTGTCCCGCTTCTCCGATGACATTCGAACCAAGCGACGGCAGGCGGCAGAAGAAGCCGCCGCGAAGACGAAGATCAAGATCATCTTTCCGCTGGTGTTGTGCATCTTCCCCTGTCTCTTCATCGTGCTGCTTGCTCCGGCCGTGCTCAGCATCATGAGCGGAATGCAATCCATGGGGCAGTAACTGCAAAATGGTTGAGACGCTAACTTGAGTTCTAAGGATGGATGGCAGGCTTGTATGCCCATCGAAGGGATTACTGGAGACCATCGGGAGTTACTCCAAAGAGCGATCCTAAGTGTAGTCAGACTAGTAAACATCAATGCGTGTGGCTGGAAGCGTTTCACGGCAGTAGATCGCTACACTAAGCTACGGAAGTATCTACAACGAAAAGTGGATATGAACTTCGTAGTACTCGTGAAATGCTGAACACTGAAGTGCTGAAGGCCAACGGAAAGGAGGAAGCATATGACAGGAACACTCGCAGTTCAGATCGTATCCGGAGTACTCGCCGCTGCCGTACTCGGAGTCATCGTCTATCGTAGGAAGCAGAAGGCATAATTGAGAAGCGGTCACACTGACGGATCGTCATGCTCAGAGTAACCAACACAACCCGGGGTACGACTGTAGGGGAAAGCGTCGAGCTGGCAGATACATCCCTTCGACGGATGTTTGGCCTTCTCGGAAGACGTGGTCTGGACACCGGAGGTGGGCTGTGGATCAAGCCCTCTTCCGGTGTCCATACTTTTGGCATGGCCTTCACGATCGATGTTGTAGGTCTTGACAGCAACTTGATGGTCATCAAGCTATGGCGTAGCCTGGTGCCGTTCCGCGTAACTGCAGTCAGTATGAAGCTGAAGAGCGTCATCGAATTGCCAAGTGGAACGATCGCTGCAACCCAGATGCAACTCGGAGACCAGTTACAGATTGACCCGTCTCTGTAAATTGACCCGTCTCTGTAAGTGGCCTTGCTCCCCATGAGCGAACGGCACCTCTAGTTTCAATCCAACCTACCTCAATCCAATCGTTCCAGTTATTCCAGGCTAATCAGGCTGTCATTAGGGACACTCTGAACATATCTCCGGTCTGAAAGGACGTGGCTTTAGCCACGTCGCTAACGGTCCAAAATCGATTGGACTTTAGCCCCGGAGGGAATGTCCGATGACTTGTTCGGACCTTCCTTAGGAAAGTCCTGTGTTCGACGCCCGTGAGCGCGCCAGATGGAATCATCCCCAGCATCCGCAGGATGTATATAGTTGCAGCGCCGGTCTGTATGAATATGCAACCGAGTAGCATGGTTAAGTGAGTTGGCAGTTGTATGCGGCTGTGCATCCTGCGCCGCCCGCCAACAGCTCGCTGCGAAGGTGCGAACGATGCTTCCCGCTGATTTGATTGCCCTTGAAGACCGTTACGGCGCGCACAACTATGATCCCCTGGACGTGGTAATCGATCGCGCTTCCGGCGCCTGGGTCTACGATACGGAGGGCCGCCGCTATCTTGATTTTCTTGCTGCCTACTCCGCCGTCAACCAGGGCCACTGCCATCCGGCAATCTTTGCGGCCATGTGTCAGCAGGCGGAGAAGGTGACGCTCACCTCGCGTGCCTTCCGCAATGACCAGTTGCCGCTGCTGTATCGCGACCTGCACGAACTGACCGGCTTTGCCATGGCGCTCCCCATGAACTCCGGCGCCGAGGCGGTGGAGACGGCGCTGAAAGCCGCGCGCAAGTGGGGCCAGGTGGTGAAGGGAATCGCCGCAGGCAAACAGGAGATTGTGGTTGCATCCAATAATTTTCATGGGCGCACCATCGCCATCGTCGGCTTCTCTTCGGAGGAGCAGTATCGTAGCGGCTTCGGTCCATTTCCCGCAGGCTTCCGCGAGGTGCCGTTCGGCGATATCGAAGCGTTGCGCAGCGCGATCACCCCACAGACCTGCGCATTTCTAGTCGAGCCGATTCAGGGCGAAGCCGGGATCCTGGTGCCGCCCGCGGGCTACCTGCGCCAGGTTGCGGATATCTGCCGGCAGAACAATGTGCTGCTGATGCTGGACGAGATTCAATCGGGTCTGGGGCGCACCGGCAAGCTATTCGCGTATATGCACGAGGGCGTTCTGCCGGATGTTGTCATCATCGGCAAGGCGTTGTCGGGCGGGTTCTATCCGGTGTCCGCCGTGCTCAGCTCGCGCGAGATTCTTGGCGTCTTCCATCCCGGCGACCACGGCAGCACATTTGGCGGCAATCCGCTGGCCTGCGCCATTGCCCGCGCGGCACTGCGCGTCATTGTGGAGGAAGATCTGCCGGGGCGTTCGGCGGAGTTGGGCGAATATGCCTTGAACTACCTGAAAGGCCTGCGCAGCCCGCATGTGGTTGAGGTGCGCGGCAAAGGGCTGTGGATCGGCATCGAACTGAATCGCCCGGCGCGCCCATTCTGCGAGACGCTGAAGCAGCGCGGGGTCCTGTGCAAGGAGACGCACGCCAGCGTAATTCGGCTGGCGCCGCCGTTGATGATCAGCCGGGAAGATCTGGACTGGGGGCTGGGGCACATCCGCGCCGTGCTGGAGGGCGAGAGCGCAGGGGATGCGGAGCTTACCCAAGCAGGTGTCTCCGTGCAGTCCTGATCACACGCCCTCCTCGCACAGTTCAGGGCAAGGTTCCCATGGATGTTCAGATCGTCTTCACTGCGCCGAAGGCGCGTCCTATATCAGCATGGGGCGAAGCCCATTTAGACTCGATCCAAAAGAATCAAGGCCTGAAGAGGCTGCTGAGAAACTCTGCGGCACGCGCTTTTCGGAGTAGCAGCGGGCTTCAGCCCGCGGTAAGTGCCCATAAATAAAGGGGCTTTAACCCCGTCCCTTCCTGCCGCGCCCCCGCTGGGCTTTTTCATCCCCACCCTGTGGAAAATCGGTGTCAACCCCCAAAGCGACCTATCTCTCTCATTCCAAAAGGAAATATGAGCGCAGTTGAGTTATGCTCCAACTGCTACAATTAAACTAGGAATCAAGAGAGACAGAAAGACCCGGCCCACCATGCCGGGTCTTTCCATTTAAATCAATCACTTGCAAGAGAGACTGTTTACTAGTATGTGACTCCCCTCGCTTAACTCATTTGTTTTCAATATCGAGGCGTTGTCGAGAAAGGGACTCCCCTCCGCTAACCCTTGTATCATCAACAAATCCAGGGTATACCCCTGGGGGGGGTGGGGGACCCTCTATGCTTCAGTGCTTCACGGTGCCGTGCAGGCCGGCTTCGAAGCTGCGGCGGTCCAGCCGAGGCAGCGAGCGCGCCACCTTGTCCGGAAACAGCGGGTAGTGCCGCGCCGCAATGAGCCGCTCCGGGACGCACCAGACGTCTTCCTCGGCGGTCATCCAGTGCTGGCCGTCCAGTCGCGCCAGGTCTACCGCCACCGAGTAGTTGCGCAGGGTTCGCTCGCCGCGCAGGTTGTAGTAGTGGTCCACGTAGCTGAGCGCCAGTTCGCGCAGCGTGCGGTAGACCGGCGCGCGGAAGCGCAGGCCCGCATAGTTGGACTTGGCGATGCCGCCCCACAGTCCGCGCTCGCGATAGAGGGCGATGACGTGGTCGTCGTCGCGCACCGCCTCCAGGTCCATCAGCAGCGGCGGCTGGCCGTGGACGCGCAGGGCGGCGGCAGCCAGCAACGCTCCCTCCATGCAGTGGCCGCGGCGTTCGCGCAGCACGCGCTGCGGAGAGCCCGCCGTATCCGCATACTGGTAGGTCAATTCGTCCACAAACTTCTGGATGCGCGCTGGCGTGTGGAGCGAGCGCAGAGTGCGGAGGTCCTTCGGCGACAGGCCGTAGCTCTGCGAGCCGCCGCGCCGGACTTTGTTCTTCGACAGTTCCCCACCCCGCAACGGCAAAGCTTCTTCTCCCGGATACGCCTTAGCGATTCTATCGAAGTGGCTTGAGAGCCAGGCTTGGCAGCGGAAGCTATTCGTCGGATTTCTTGCGCAGGTCCACGATCTGCGAGTGCAGGAGTTTCGCGGTCAGCGAGCGGGTGAGCGCATCCACCGCAGCCTGCTGCTCCGGAGTCAGCGACGCCAGGCGCTTGGCGGAGCGCGCCAGTTCCGCCTGACGGACGGCCTCGGCGCTCTCCTGCAGCGCGACAATCGCGGGGACAGTGCCGAGCGATTGCAGACGCTCGTGGTACTTGTCCACCTCGCTGCCGACGATCTTCTCCGCTGCGGCGGACTCGCGGCTGCGGTCGGCAAGGTGAGCGGCGGCGACCTGTTGCAGGTCGTCGATGTCGTACACGAAGCAGCCTTCCACCTCGTTCATGCGCGGGTCAACATCGCGGGGAACGGCGATGTCGATAAAGAACATGGGGCGGTTGCGGCGGCGCTCCAGGAAGCGCTGCCCGTGCGCCTTGGTAAAAATCTGCCCGGCGGCGCCGGTCGAGGTGATGACGATGTCCGCGCGGCCTGCCTGCTCGTGCAGCTGCTCGAATGGAATCACCTCCGTGCTGCACGCGATGGCTGCGGAGTTGTGCGCGAGCTGCTGGGAGATCTGCTCCGCAATGTGACCGGCGATCAGCGCCGCCTTCTCCTGCGTGCGATTGGTGACCAGAATCGAGGTTGCGCCCTGCTGGATAAGGTGGCGCGCGGCCAGCTCGGACATCTTTCCTGCGCCGACCAGCAGCACTGTCTTGCCCTGCAACGAGCCGAAGATCTTACGCGCCAGGTCCACCGCGACCGACGCGATGGAGACCGATGAGCTGCCGATCTGCGTCTCCGAGCGCACGCGCTTGGCCACGGAGAACGCACGCTGCAGCAGCGGGTCGAGCGTCGCTGTGACCGCGCCCACCTGCCGCGCTACGGTGTACGACTCTTTGACCTGGCCCAGAATCTGCGGCTCGCCCACCACCATCGAGTCCAGCGACGAGGCCACGCGGAAGAGGTGGCGGATGGCCTCGCGCTCGCGGAACTCATACAGATGCGGCTCGATGGTCTCCGCCGGGATCGCGAAGTACTCGTGTAAAAAGCGGAGCAGGTTGTGATTGGCCGGGCCATGCGCCTGATCCTGATAGGTAATAAACTCCACGCGGTTGCAGGTGGAGATGATCATGCCTTCGCGGATGCCCGGCTGCTGCAACAGGGTCCGCACGGCATCCGGCAGACGCCCGGCTGCGATCGAGAGGCGCTCGCGAACCTCCAGCGGCGCGGTAGTGTGGTTCACACCGACCAGCACCAGCGAGCCCTGCTGCGCAGAGGCGGGCACAGCCTCCGCGGCCGGCTTCATGATGGTCAGGCGCTGGGGAATAGGGCTCATGGCGTGGCAAACCTGTGCACGGCGGAGAACTGGTTGGCGGCCCACACAAACAGGACCACCAGAATCACAAAGCTGGAGAGGTAGACGGCGCGGCGGCCGCGCAACCCGGCGGCGCGGCGGATAAAGATCATCGCGACGTAGCCGATCCACAGGCCAAACGTGAGCAGGATTTTGGGGTCGCCAAAGTACTTTGCGCCGTAATCCTCCTGCGCAATGACCGAGCCGATCAGCAGACCGGCCGTCATGCACGGCAGTCCGAAGAGCAGCGTCTTGCGGGCGATCTGGTCAATCGTCTCCAGCGGCGTGTCCACCTGCGGCAGCCAGCGCAGCCGCGAGGTCTTGGATTTGAGCCTCCGCTCCTGGATCAGATACAGCAGCGATGCCAACAGCGACACCACCAGCGCGGCATAGGCCGCCAGCAACAGCACAATGTGCAGCATGATCCAGCCGGTGCGGATGGGCGCGGAGAACGTCTCCTGCCCTGGCCGGAAGGCGGCCAGCATGGTGAGCATGAACACGATGGGCAGAACGAAGATGCCCAGCGAGACGCTGCGGTACCACGCATATACGCCCAGAAAGACCAGCGCCAGCACCAACGCCAGCACCGACTGCACCTCGTGCGTCTCCACTGGCAGGCTGTGGTGGGCTGCGTTCAGCGTCTCCGCCAGCGAGACGAAGTGGAACATGGCAGCCGCCACCGTAGCCGGCACGGCGAAATGCCGCCATTGCGGGCGGTCGTAGAGTGCCGCGGGCAGCACAGCCAAGGCCGCAACGCCATACAGCAGAACCGCGAGTCTGAGCCAAAGTAGAGTCATAGGACCACTTGCAAGTATATCGGGAGCACCTGTTGCCGGTGGCTGAGTCCGCAAGGTGCGCATCTGGTACAAGGGTCTGCTAAGTCTATTGGATTTGCATGTGATGAGTATCACAGTGGTTGCGGTCGTGCGGACCACGGCGTGGGTCGGGCGAACGCGGAGCCCTGCACATCGTCCAGGCACCGCGCGTTGGCCGGGTGCGGTATTCTGGCGGTTCGGTTATGGCGACGGAAACGAGCAACGATGCGATGCAGACTCCTGTGATGCGGCAGTACTTTGCCGCCAAGCAGGCGCATCCGGACTGCCTGATGTTCTGCCGCATCGGCGACTTCTACGAGCTGTTCTACGACGATGCGATCGTCGCCTCCCGTGAGCTGCAACTGACGCTGACGGCGCGCGACCGCGAGAAGAAGCAGCCCATGTGCGGCGTTCCCTACCATGCGGCCGAGGTCTACATCCAGCGCCTGCTGCGCAAGGGTTACCGCATTGCCCTGTGCGAGCAGATGGAAGACCCCAAGCTGACGAAGAAGATCGTCCGGCGTGAGGTGACGCGCGTGCTGACGCCGGGGACCGTTGTCGATCCCGGACTAGGCGCGGAGCAGAGCAACTGGCTGGCCAGCGTGGGGACGAAGGGGGCGGGCGCGGCAGCCTGCGTCGGGCTGGCGCTGCTGGACCTGTCGACGGGTGAGTTCCGCGCCATGGAGTTTGCCGGGGCGGGCGCGTGGCCGCAGTTGGTCGACGAGCTTGGGCGCGTGCGGCCGGTCGAGATGCTCTATGCCGAGGGCGGCTTTGCGGCCCTGGGGATGAACAAGCAGGCCGCGCTACGCGATCCGAGCGCCAAAGACACCGCAAGCTACCCTGCCCAGAATTCTGACGTGCCTGCGTCCGGCCCGGAGGCCGCATTCGACGGAGTCCGCACGCGGACGCCGCTGGAGGACTGGGTGTTTGGCGCAGATTATGCCGCTCCCCTGCTGCAGCGGCACTTCGGCGTTCACTCGCTGGACGGCATGGGGCTGGCCGGGCACGATGCCGCCATCGGCGCCGCGGGAGCGCTGGTCCACTACCTTCAGAAGACGATGCAGGGTGGCCTGGAGCACATCGACCGCATCCGCTTCTACGAGCGCTCGGGGTGCCTGGCGCTGGACGCCGTGAGCGTGCGCAACCTGGAGCTGGTGGAGCCGCTCTTCTCCGGCGAGTCCGTGCAGACCACCCTGTTCCACACCCTGGATGCGTGCTGCACGCCCATGGGTAAGCGGCTGCTGCGCTCTACGCTGCTGCGGCCAGCCAGCGACCTGAGCGAGATCGAGGCCCGGCTAGACGCAGTCGCCGAGGCGGCGTGCGATCTGCCCCGGCGCGAGGGAGTTCGCCGCGCCATGGACGGCCTGCTCGATCTGGAGCGGCTACTGGGACGGGTGTCGCTGGATTCCGCTGGGCCACGGGAGGTGATGGCCCTGGGGGCGACGCTGGCTTGCATGCCGCGGGTGCAGGAGGCTGTGGATCGCCTGAAGGCATTGCGCTGGAGAGAGTTAGGGTGCCACCGAGAATCTGCGGACACGCTTTCCACAACGATTTCCACAGGGCATCCACAAGACTTTTCCACAGAGTCTTCCACGGCTCGGCTCACAGCGCAGCCCGGCTTTGACGCGCTCACCGATCTGCATGCCCGGATTGTCGCTACGCTGGTCGATGAACCGCCGGTGACCTTTGCCGACGGCGGCGTGATCCGTGTGGGAGTGGATGCCGAGCTGGACGAGCTCCGCGAGTTGGGACGGTCCGGGCGGCAGGCTCTGGCCGCAATCGAGGAGCGGGAACGCCAGCGGACGGGGATTGGGAGTCTGAAGGTAAGGTTCAACTCCGTCTTTGGGTATTACCTGGAAGTGACGAAAGCTAATAGTAGATCCGTCCCGGAAGACTACGAGCGCAAACAGACCCTGGTCAATGCGGAACGGTTCACCACGCCGGAACTGAAGGAGTATGAGACGAAGATCCTGACAGCGCAGGAACGCTCCGGCGAGATCGAGCGGCACATCTTCGCCGAGCTACGGCGGGAGTTGCTGGCGGCGGCCAGTCGGATTCGCGAAACCGCACGGCGGGTGGCGGAGATCGACCTGCTGGCCAACTTTGCCCACCTGGCCGCTCTACGCGGATGGGTGAGGCCTCAGGCGGAGGAGTCCGGCGCGTTGGAGTTTGTGGCAGCGCGGCATCCGGTGGTCGAACTGCGAATGGAGGAGACCGGGGGCGGGCGGTTTGTGCCGAATTCGTTGTCGCTGGAGGCATGGTTCGGCGGTGGCACGGCTCAGGTCACAGAATCGACGCCTGGGGCATCCAGTTCGGTGCCGGGGGCGTCGATCGCGCTGATCACTGGGCCCAACATGGGCGGCAAGAGCACCTACCTGCGCCAGGCGGCACTGCTGGTGGTGATGGCCCAGTGCGGGTGTTTTGTCCCTGCGGAGCGGATGCGGTTGGGGTTGGTGGACCGCATCTACACGCGCATCGGGGCCAGCGACAATGTGGCCCGCGGCCGCTCCACCTTCATGGTGGAGATGACAGAGACCGCTGCAATCCTGAACACGGCTACTCCTGCAAGCCTTGTACTGTTAGATGAGATGGGGCGTGGAACTGCAACATACGACGGTCTTTCACTGGCATGGGCTACGGTCGAACATTTGCACGAAACGATTGGGGCGCGGACGCTCTTTGCCACCCACTACCATGAACTGACGCTGCTGGCTGATCGGCTGCTCCGCCTGAAGAACCTGCGCGTCACGGTCAAAGAGAACGCAACCGGCATCGTCTTTCTGCACACGGTGGAGAGCGGCGCGGCCAGCAAGAGCTACGGGATTGAGGTGGCGCGGCTGGCAGGGCTGCCGCTGGCGGTCGTCTCCCGGGCGCGCGAGGTGCTGAAGCTGCACGAGCGTGCCGAGACCCAGCAGGTGGCCCACGCGCTGGAAGCCGTCGATGCGCGCGCCGCTGCCCCGCTGCAGATGACCATGTTCACTCCCCTGTCGCAGCGGATCGTCGACCGGCTGGCCGAGATGGACCTGGACGGCCTGACCCCGCGCGAGGCGCTGAACCTGCTGGCCGAACTACAGCGCGAGTTGGGAGCCTCCGCATGAGCGTCCTTCCGAAGCCCAGACCGATGGTCGTCGCCGGTGTGATGAGCGGCACCTCGGCCGATGGCGTGGACGTGGCGCTGTGCCGCATCGCGCCGGGGCTGCATGCGCCCGAGTCGCCCCGCGTCAAGTTTCTTGGCCTGGCCAGCTTCCCATACCCGAAGGCTGTCCGTACGGAGGTTCTCCGGGTCATGTCCGGCGCGCCTGCCTCCGCCGCCGAGCTGTCTCGCCTGAACTGGCGGCTGGGAGAAGTGTATGCAGGGTGTGTGGAGAAGGCCGCTGCGAAGTACGGGGTGCGGCCTGCACTGGTTGGGTGCCACGGCCAGACCATTCACCACCAGACCGCTCCGATGCGGGCTTTCGGCGCTCCGGTGCGCTCGACCTGGCAGATCGGCGAGGCGACCGCAATCGCCGAGCGGATGCGTTGCCCCGTGGTGAGCGACTTCCGTCCGGCAGACCTGGCGGCGGGTGGGCAGGGGGCTCCGCTGGTCCCCATGCTGGACTACTGCCTGTTCCGGTCCGCCACGAAGAATCGAGTGCTGCTCAACATCGGAGGCATCGCCAACCTGACCGCCATCCCGGCCGGCGGCGGCTGGAACGATGTTATCGCCTTCGACACCGGCCCCGGCAACATGGTGATGGATGCCCTGATGCAGTCGGAGTTCGGCAAACCGTTCGACCGCAATGGAGCTGTCGCTGCCGGCGGCGCTGTACTCGGCGAGGTTTTCAGCGAGCTCTGGCGCGAGCCGTACTTCGCCGCACCGCCGCCTAAATCCTGCGGGCGCGAGCAGTTCGGCGAGGCCTACGCCCAGCGGCTGCTGAAGCTTGCAGGGAGAGCGAGCGCTGCCGACCTGGTCGCCACGGCAGCGTTTCTGACTTCCACCTCCGTTCTTGAGGCGATCTCGAGCTTCTGCCTGCCGCACTTCGCGCAGCACGCACCGGATGCCCTGCGGACCGAACTGATCGCCGCGGGCGGCGGCACGCGCAACCGCACCCTGATGTCGCTGCTGAGTGAGGGGCTCGCCGATCTGAACATCTCGCTGGCGCCCACCGGCTCGCTCGGCATTCCTGCGCAGGCGAAGGAGGCAGTCGCTTTTGCACTGCTGGCATGGCTCACCATCCAGGGCCTGCCCGGCAATATCCCCTCCGCCACTGGCGCGGAGCGCGCGGTCGTCCTTGGCAAGGTCTCACTCGGATGAGAGTGCCCGTCCGCATTGCCGCATCTCTGCTGCTCTGCGTGGCGCTGGCCTCTTGCCACACAGCACCGCGTCCGCCCGG
>Ga0302157_10006081_pt1 | contig 12569 bp, 10 predicted proteins | sample I_Bog_N3_3_FD_193502 | JGI IMG/M metagenome (GOLD analysis project Ga0302157, IMG submission 193502) | Peat permafrost microbial communities from Stordalen Mire near Abisko, Sweden - I_Bog_N3_3 | ecosystem: Environmental > Terrestrial > Soil > Wetlands > Peat | place: Sweden: Abisko, Stordalen...
AGTTTTTTCTCTTCTAAACCGATCGGTCTAGTCCCCTATAGATTTTTTTTTGAGACACACTCATGGCGTGAGACGTTTCCAGGCTGCAACGCCACGTCTCGCTACCTATCGCACCACGCCCCGCCGGCTTGCCGACCACGCCCCGCCGGCTTGCCGACCATGTCACACTGCACCTTGCGGCTTGATAGGCTTCACGTTGCGGTATCTGTCCGTGACACCATCACCATCACCATCACCATCACGTGGCGCTGTGCCTTATGTGTGCCATCGCAGCGTCGACGTTGCGCCACAGCGCCGCGCGCCACCTTACTTGCCAGTATGTCCAAGGCCTGACCCCCCTAGGGGTCTCCTGAGCCTTCTTTCAAAAAGACGGCTAAAGGTTGTTGTTGTTGTTGTATGCCGGGGTTTTCAAAAGTGAGCCCGGCTCTGGACCCCCCCCGGGGGTCACTCACACCGATCTCGGAAAGACCCCCATGATCCCCATAACGCCCGCCTGGAGCCTCTCCCGGCTCGCACCCCTAGTCCCCTCACCGACACCCTCACACCCCTCTCAGGAGCCCTCCATGCCCGTTCAGGTCCAATTCGACGCCGTTGCTCGCGTGCCCGTTGAGCTGGTGGAACAAGCCGGCCGTCCCGCCGTAGCCACCGGCCGCCCCGTGGAAGTATTCCCCGCCGACCTCGCCAACGCAGTCGTTTCGGCTGACGGCAAGTTCGTCGAAGTGACGCCAGTAGCGCCCGCCGGCACCGGTAAGGTGTTCTTCAGCGGCGGCACAGGCTCGTTCGAGTTCACCATCGTCCCGGCCGGCTCCATCGTCCACGCCGTGTTCGGTGAAAACGCGGTCCTGTTCAGGGCCCGCTAAGCCCCCACACTCCCTCCCGCGTGGCGCGCTTCGTTGCGCGTCTCGCTGGGGTCTGAGTTGACCTATCCACATATCCTCAGACCCCGCAGGTAATCCGCCATGTCCGTCGAGAACGCCGTCTACATCAACACGCTGAACGATGCCCTGCCGGCGCACACAGACGGGCTGGACGAAGCCGACAGCCATATGCGCCTGATCAAACAGGTATTGCAGGCTACCTTCCCGAACGTCGCGGGCGCGGTAGGTGCCACCGACGTGGACCTAACGAACCTCTCAGCCGCGTTGGTGACCCTCGCAGCGCTGGTGATCAGTGCGCCAAACCTCACGCTGGCGAACACGTTCACCGGCCCTTGCACGTTCTCTGGCGGGCTCTCTTCGACCACCTTCCTCAACGCCGTGAACGTCCAGAAGGGCGGCTTCGAGCTGGTCCCGACCGGCATCATCGCCATGTGGTGGGGCCAGCAGACCAACATCCCTGGCGGCTGGAATATCTGCGACGGCACCAACGGCACGCCCGATATGCGTGGCCTCTATGTGATCGGCGCGGGCACTGAAGTCGTGAACGGCGTGACTGTCGGCTATCCGGCTGGCAGCACTGGCGGCGCGAACAGCGTCACCGTCACCACGGTGCCCTCGGTCGCCCATAACCACACCGGCTTCACCGACAACGGCGGCGGGCAGGTTCTGTCGGCAACTACCGACCTCCAGGGCTCGCATAGCCATGGCGGTAGCGACGCGCCCACGGCCCTGACGATTGATCAAATCCCGGCCCATGACCACGGCCTCACCGGGCACGGTAACATCCTCGTTCAGTCCGGCTCGGGCAACGCAGCGCAGGGCGGCAGTGGCAGCGTTTCGCTGATCGCTGCGGCCTCGGTCGGCAACGGCTCGCCGCACTCGCACACGATCTCCGTGGACGGCTCGCATCTCCATAACGTGGCCGTATCGTCCGTCGTCGCGCACACGCATCCGGTCTTCGAGGACGGCATCCACACGCACGTCGTGGTGGTCCCCACGCAGCCGGCGTCCGTTGCGTTCTGCTACATCATGAAACTCTAACCGGCCGGCATCGCCGTCTCAGGAGGCGGCTTTGCCCATCGTTCCATTCCGTGGGCTGTCCGAGAAGGGCATCCTGTTCGATCCGTCGCCGTATCAGCTTGACCTCAATGCCTGGTCCGGCGGATCGAACATCCGTTTCCACGGCAACAAGGTTGAGCGCTCCCCCATCTGGCGGGAGGTTTACACCACCCTGCCGGCCGTCCCGCGCTGGTGCTGGGGCTACAAGCCCTCCACCGGCCAGGACGTGCTTTTCATCGTTGGCGTCGACGGAAACCTGTATTCGTATTCCTCGGCCACCATCGCCACGGTCTCCCCGACCGACGTGCTCATGGGCATCAGCCCGAACAGCTTCACGCAGTCGTTCAGCGGCGACGTGAGCTATGTTAATTCCCCCGCCTCGATCCCGCTCTACTGGGGTCCAGGCGCGACGCAGTTCGCCACGCTGCCCGGCTGGGACGCGTCCTGGCTGTGCCGGTCGATCCGCGCCTTCCAGAGCTATGTGATCGCGCTGAACGTCACCAAGGGCGCGGCGCAAATCCCGAACATGGTGAAGTGGTCCGACATCACCAGCATTGGCGTCCCACCGGCTGATTGGAACGCGGACCTACCGACGTCCAGCTCGGGTGAGAACCCGCTGCAGGACTTGGATACGCCCATTGTCGACGGCCTACCGATGCGGTCTCTCTTCGTGATCTACAGCGAGAACCAAATCTGGGGCATGACGCCGTCCGGCGACAACTTCATCTTCGACTTCCAGCGCCTCTTCTCAGAGGGCGGAATGATCTCGCCCAACTGCGCTGTGGAGGTCGAAGGCCGGCACTATGTGTTTGGCCCCACCGACATTTACGTCCACGACGGCGTCTCGAAGCAGTCGATCATCGATGGCCGGAACCGCGACTACGTCTTTCGAAACCTCGACACCGGCAACGTCGAAGCGTGCTTTGTGTCCTACAATCCGGCCCTGAACGAGATCACGTTCGCCTACCCTTCAGGCAGTGGGACGGAATATTTTCAGGACGGCTCAGGCTCCTTTGCGAACCGCGCTGCGGTTTACTCGATCACTGGCGACAGCTGGTCCTTCATCGATCTCCCGAACGTGCCCGCTATGACGCTCGTGAACATCGACACGATCCCGACCTACGCCACGATCCCGTCCACGACGACTTACGCCAACGTCGGCGGCTCCTACTTCGACGACCAGAACAGCTACACCCAGACGCTCGTCTCGGTGTCGCAACCCCTGGCCGTGGGCCCGAACCAGATCACGCTCGGCCGCATCTTGGCCTATGACTTCGTGAACCTGGGCCGGCTGAGCTACCCCTTCTCGACCGAGTGCAACGCCACGACCTATGTGCAGCGGACGGGCATTGACCTTGAACAGGTTGGTTCCGACATCCGAACATACAAGACCGTGCGGCGTATGTATCCGCTGATCGAGGTTTATCGAAACCCCACTGAGGGCCAGACGAACCAAATCACGATCCAGATCGGCTCTTCGAACACGCCAGCCGGCGCTGTCTCCTGGGGTCCGAAGATGGGGTTCAACCCGGTCACCGATTACAAGATCGATATGCGCCAGGGCGGCCGATACCTCGGTGTCCGCTTCACCACGACGCAGCAGATCGATTTCTCGATTGATGGTTTTGATCTCGACGTCACGCCAGGGGGCACTCGATAATGGCTGTCCCTATCTCTGCGCCCAAGGGGTTCATCAGAACGTCCGTTCCCATCTTAGCTGGTGGGGACGGGCAGTATCTCTCGAACGAGCTTGACGCCATCCAGGCCAGCATCACCACGATCCTGATCTTCTCGCCGTGCGCCGCGACAAAACCGCCCACCGCGCTCGGTGACGGCATGGTCCGGCTGTCCCGCGCGCCGTGGCGTCCTCTCGCCGGCCAGACGGTCGACACCTGGGTATATTACGACGCCCCAACATCAACATGGCTTGCAATGCCGTAGGAGGTCTCATGGGAGACAGAGTTCCTGTCATCCAGCGACCCGCCTACTCGGTGAGCTACGAAATGACCGGCCGCTACCACCTGGGCCACGTTCAGGTGACGAAGTGGTCGGCACCTATTGCCAGACAGTTCCGCAAGGATATCGACACGGCGCAGAGCCTCCTGGGCGCTGACGTCTTCGTGGTCGTTCCGGCGGACAGACCGAACCTCCCGAAGTTCCTCCGTATGCACGGCTGGGACGAGGTCGGCACCGTAATCAACCAGCACGGCCTCCCGGCCCCGCTCTTTATGAGGCCGCCTCCACATGGGTGACACCACCAACACCACTTCCAATAGCGGGACGTCCTCGACGTCTCCGTGGGCACCGCAGGCGTCCGCTATCCAGGGCGCGTTCACCGACGCCTCGAACATTTACAACCAACGCATGGCGCAGGGCCCCTACACGGGTAATTACGTCGCCGGACAGAGTGCCGGCCAAGGCCAAGCCATCGACGGCGCGTTTAATTATCTCGGCGGCGAAGGCCAGACGAACCTTAACAACGTCGGCAGCACGTCTCAGTCGCTGCTCGACGGAACGAACCAATATGACATCAACGCTGAGAACTTAGCGGGCGGTGTCGCCGGTCCCAACCAGGGCGACATGGGCGTGCTCAACAGCGCGGCCGAAGGGCAGGGCGGTGCAATCAGCAGCGGCCTCACCGGGGCTCTTAACGGGGCCGCGATAGCCGGCGCGAACAACATCGCTGGCTACAACGCCGGCCTGCAGAACACGCTGAACTACGCAGCGCAAGACCCGACGAAGCAGCTGGCGGCCGACGCTGGCGAATACATGAACTCGGCCCCAATCCAGGGCGCGCTCACGCAAGCCAACAGCGCGATCAACAACACGCTCAACGATACGACGATCCCCGGCCTGAACGAAGCGGCCTCGGCCAACGGCGGCGAGAACAGCTCCCGCGCCGGCGCAATCCAGGGCATGGATCAATATAACGCTGCCACAGCCATCGGAAACGCCGACAGCAGCATCGACAACAACGCGTTCAACACCGGCCTCGGCACGGCGGCGAGCCAGCGTTCCACCGATATCGCTGACAGCCTCCAGGGCAACGAAAGCGGCATGGCGCAGAACGCCGGCATCGCGGAAAACCAGCAGGCCAACAACCTCGCCACTCAGGGCATGGAAAATAGCGCGGCCTCCACGGCGCTCTCCACCGGCCTGGGCTATGAGGGCCTGAACGCGCAGACGCAGGAAGCCGGCAACGCTCAGCTCGGCAACGCCACGTCGATGGGTCTCGGTGCCGCGCAGGAAGAGCAGGGCCTCGCACAGGGGAATTACCAGCTCGGCGCGGCTGCCGGCGGTCTCCAGCAGCAGGGCACGCAGGAAGCGGATACGAACGCTCTCGATCAATACACAGAGCAGAACACGTATGCGCAGAACGCGTTGAACTCTTATTACGGCATCGTCGGCGGGAATAACTGGGGTGGAAACACCACCAGCTCCAACACCGGCACGCAAACGCAAGAAGCGAACCCGTGGACTACCGGCATAGGCGCTGCGATGAGCGGCGCTGGTATGGTATCCAACTTCATGGGCTACGGCGGCGGCGGCGGCAGCTCTGAAGACCCGTGGTCCGGTTCTGGATCGTAACATAAAAGGAAAACACAATGGCCGACCCGAACGCCCCGGTGGTATTCGATCCCACACTCGGCGGCCTCGGTCTGGCCGGCGATGACAGCTCTTTCACGAACACGTTGATGCAGCTCCAAGCAGGGCAGACCCCGGCCGGTTATTCCGCCGCGCCGGGCGTCTCTCTGCCGGCCGCGCCAGCGCAGACTTCAGGGGTCGATAACGCGGCCCCGCCGCCGCAGCCCCAGCCGCAGCCCACGCAGCTGCCCGGCTCCGGTCCCGGCCCCGTTGGTCCCGAACCAACCTCGGCTTTCGAAACGCCAGGGGCCAGCCCTACGACAGCTCTATCGACCCTCTACGATGGCGCTAAGAACCTCGCCGGCATGGGAGCCAGCGCGCTTTCCACCGGATACTCCGCGATGACCGGAACGCTGGACCCAGGTGGCGCTCCCACCCCGCTCCACGCCCCGCCCGCCGCCGCCCCAACGCCGCCCGCCGCCGCCCCAACGCCGCCCCCCGCCGCCCCGCCCAAGCCTGTTGCACCGCCGCCCGCTACGGGTGGACTGCCCGGCTCTGGACCCGGCCCTGTGGGCCCCCAGGCGGCCGTCCCGGCGCTCCCCGGCCAAGCTCCCCCGGCCGCCGGCAACCCCACGATGCCGACTGTGGCGAACTCCGACCCTGGCATCGCAGCTATCATCGACACGGAGGCCGACAAGAACGGCATCCCGCGTCCGCTCGCCCACGCAATGCTCCAGCAGGAGAGCGGCGAAGGCGCGGCGTCCGACAATATCGGGCAGATCATCCCCAGCACGGCAGCGAAGCCGGGCTACGGCATGGCTCCGATCTCGGCGGCCGACATAACGGACCCCGCGAAGAACATCGCGTTCTCGCTCGGCTACTTCGCAAAGAAGGCTGCTGCCAACAAGCTCGATCTGCAGAACCCGCAACAGTGGGCCCCTGCTCTCGTAGGTTACAACGGCGGCGGCGATCCTCAATACGCTCAGCACGTCCTAGGCCGCATCAACGGCCAGCCCGGCCCGCAGCAGGCTCCAGGCTCGCAGCCCGCGACCGTAACGGGAAGCACCGGCAGCATCACGCCGCCGCCGGCCGGCTCCGACACGTTCACGGGAGACCAGCCTCAGCACACCGACCCGCAGATGGCCCAGATCGGTATCCCGGGCCTCGATCCGTCCATGTATCGATCCACGTTTGGCGACAAGCTGATGGCGATGGGTGCCGGTATGATGGGCGCTCGGACGTTGGGCCAAGGCCTCGGCGCGGGTATGCAGGCCGTTACGGGGCTCCAATCGCAGGACCGCACGAACAACCTGAAATACCAGACCGACGTGGTCGCCCAGGCCCGTGCCAACCAGCAGATGGCTTACCAGAACAACATGCTCGGGCTGAAGATGCAGCCGAAGCCCACCGGCAAGATTGTCGCGGGCACGGCCGGCGCTCCCGACCAGCAGGAGTTCATCGATCCGACCTCTGGCGAAGTGTCCTACCGCCCGATGGCGGGGAACACGACGCAGTCGATCAACTCTGCGAACAACACGGCGCGCACGGTCGGCCAGACCACCGGCACGACTGCCGCGAACCAAACCCTCGCCAAGGACACCGTGAAAGACGCCAACGACGGCATCGACAACGTGGTGGCCAGCGGCGTGTCGTCTGCGCAGAAGCTCGCAGCGATCAACAACTTCACGAAGCTATCGCAAGACCCCTCGTCTGGTGCTGGCTCTACGCTGCTGGAACAAGGCAGGCGCTACCTTGCCCGAGAGTTCGGCCTGGGCGACGTAAACGCCTCGTCCGCGCAGCTCACCGACGCGATGTCGAAACAGCTCGCTGCCGGCGGCTTCGCCAGCATCAAGGGCGTGCAGATCAAGAACCAACGCGAGTTCGAGTTCGCCACTGGCCAGATCGCCAAGATGGACACGAACCCGCAGGCTATTGTTCCGCTTATCGCTCCGATGAAAGCCGCAGCGCAGCACGATCAGGACGTCTATCAGGCCTGGAAACAGACCCCTCAGGACGACCAGAACGCGATGCGGACGCATCCCGGTGCCTTCCAGGCTTGGAAAGCGCAGCAGGACGCGGGCTACATCAACTCCCTCGGTGTTTCGGGTGGAACGTCTCAGGCCACCATCCAGAAGAGCCCGAACGGGAATTGGAACGTAACGCCCTCGGGCACGAAGTTCCAGATCGTCGGGACCACACCGAACCAGTAACGAAAGGAGGGTCTCAATGGCCACCGTTGCAATCGACATGGGCGATCACACCGCCAATGTGAACATCGACGGCTTTGAGACCCTCTCGCCGGCCGACCAGCAAACGCAAGTCGACGACGTGAAGGCCTCTATGGCTGCCACGAACTCCGCTGCGCCTGCTGCTGCCGCGCCGGCCGCGCCCGCTACGGGCATCACCGACGATCTTTACGCGGGCGCTTCGGGCGCTGCAGAAGGTCTCGGCAACACCATCGACACCGCCGCGACGGCCGCTGGATATCCCCGGGTGGCCGCCGCCGGTAAATGGCTGGAGAACGCTCTCCCCGCCGACAAGAATTACGTCGCCCCGAACCTGGGACAGGACATCAAGGATCAGGTTTCTGGTGGCGGCAGCTGGTCACAGACCGGCCACGATCTCCTCCGCTCGGCCGCTGCCGGCGCTGCTCCCACCGCTGCGATGCTCGCTGGCGGCGCGGTAGCGGGCCCGTATGGCGTGGCCGGCGCTGCTGGCGCGCTGAACTTTGGCGACAACGTCACAGCGCGCGCCGCGAACAACCACGAGGACAAATCGTCCACTGACGCCCTGCTCGGCGGCGCGGCCACTACGGCTGTGCAGGCCGGAACGATGGCGGCGGCCGGCGGTCTCTCCGAAGTCGGCATCCCCGGCGACATTATCAGGGCCGCGCCGACGTTGGCCAAGCCGCTCGTTGCCGGTGGCTTCGACGCCGCTGCCTCTGGCGCAGTCAACGCGGAAGGCCAAGTTGGCCAAACCGCTGACACCGACAAGGGCCTTTCCGTCGACCCGTATCAGGTCGCTGGCGCTGCTGCCCAAGGCGGCGCTGCTCGTGTGGCCTCTATGGCCGGCGGCGTGGCGAAGGCTGGCGTGCAGGCTGCTTCCGACAACGTAATGTCGAGGATGCAACCGGAGCCGGCCTCGCCCGAACAGGCGCAGTCCAATATCCGCGTGAACAGCTACCTCGACGACGCCACGGCTGCCGCGAAGCAGCTCACCGGCACGACCGACCAGCTCACCATCGCGAACACCGTAAAGCGCAACCTCGTCAACGACGCCGTAGCGCGGATCAACGATCTGCAGGGCGTGGGCGTAATCGACCAGGGGCAGGCTCGTTCGGCCATCCAAATGTTCCAGCGGCAGGCTCTACCGAAGAACAACACGATCACCGATCAGGACGGCTCGCTGTTCAACCAGATCAACAGCTGGAACGCGCCTGACGAAATCATAGGCCCGATCAAGAACGCTGCGCTCGATCTCAACACGCTCGCACCGTCGTCCTTCCAAAACCAGGCTAACGGCCCGTTCCGCCAGCTCGGCAGCCTCGCAGCGCGCGGTGCGGCCATCGGCGGCGCAATCTATTCGGGCAGCCCTACCGCAATGATCGGCTCTGTTCTCGGCCTCCACGGCGAGAGCAAGGTCGGCGGCGCGGTCGGCGGCGCGCTCGACAGCCTCATGGGCACGAACACGCCGAACGTCCGCCTTCAGGCGATGAAGTCGCAGCGTATGCTCGACAGCCTGGGTATGGACGCCGGCCAAAGCTCGTTCACCGGCCTCAAGAATATCGGTGACGCGGTCAACGACCTCCGCAGCGCTATTCCGGCGAAAACAGGCCCAGGCCTGAACGTCGGTGTGCAGCTGCCCGGCGCGTCCGCTGATCCTGCCACCATCGCGGCCGATCAAGTAGCGGCCACGAAGCTCACCAACGGCCCCGCCTACAAGCCGCCCTCGGGCGATCCTTGGGCAGCGCACGACGCCGCCACGGCAGACGCGCAGGCCAAAGCTACGTCGTTCCTGTCGGGCGTAAATCTCCCAGGCAGCAGCGTCGATCCTCTTCGTGGCGTGCCCACACTGACGCCGAACAGCGGGCCTGATGGCACAGCTGATCTGAGCGGTCAGGGGGACGTCGCGCAGGCCAATTCGACCGCCGTAGCGCGCAGCCGCGCCGCCTTCGCAGCCCGCCTCGCCAACCGCAAGGTTGACCCCGATTGGCTGGCGCAGACGAGCGTCGACAAATCAGCGTTGCAGAACCAGACCAAGCTCACGGCCGGCACCACGACGCCAAACCCACAGGACGGAGTTTCGAACACCGCCGTGGACGCAGCGATCAACACCGCGATGCGTGGAGCGCGCGGCGTCATGGCAAACGCCTCGGACGGCGCTGCGGACCCTGTCACCGGGGTGCGCCCTGACCTTGTGCCCGTCAACACGCCGCTGGACCGGAATAACAACCCGCTGGAGGCCCCTAAGGCTTCCCGCGCTCCAGCCCCCGCTCCAATGGCCCAGGCGGTCCCAGCGGCTCCTGGCGGCGATCCTGTAGCCTCGTCTCTCGGCATCCCCCAGCTTGGCAGCCCGACTTCCTCGGCAATGTCGAACGGGACCACGCTGGAGGGCTTCATCGCCAACGGTAACCCGGCGCACACGCGCGCTGCGGTCCACGCTGCGATCCACGCTGCATATCCCGACGACGCCGCCGCGATCATCGCGCACGGCGAACGGGGTGGTGGCATCGACCGCGCCGTGGCCAGGAACGTCCAGGCGAAGCTCAAGGATATCTCGGGCTCCAGCGAACCTACTGCGGCCGGCGGCGATCAGACCGAAGCGATAATCCGCGCTGCGAAGATCGCTGCCTCTGCCGATGGTTACCACAAGATGGCCGTCTCAAAGGCCGCCCAGGCGCGTGCCTCAGGCGACCATGACGTGGCCGACGCCATCGAAGCGGTAGCCGGCGCGCACGGAGCGACCCACGAAGAGAACGTGGCCGCCAAGCAGACCGCCCTTCACAAGGCGATCCCCGACCATCACCGCCGTGCTGCCACTGCGCATCACTTCACGCATCGTCTCATGACGCACGGCCCCAGGCCGAAGAAAGGTTGAACCAATGTGGAAACAATCCACCAATCATACCCCCGGCCAGGGGCAGGGCGTCGCGTCTTCGCAGGCGTCTCAGGCGGCCCATACCGGTGCCATTAAGGCGAACGCGGCGCGCGTAATGAGCCGACAAGCTGGTCAACCACCGGCCCCTCCGGGTGGCGGGATGGCTGGCGGCGGCGGGGCTCCCCCGGGTGCTCCCCCAGGCGGCGGCTTCGCAGCGAACCCAGGCCTGAACTTCAAGTCGCACATTGCGATGGCTGCGGCTCATGCCGGCGTGCCTGTGAACACCGACGACATCCACGCGACTATCGGCGGGCTCACCCAGGCCGGCGTATTCACGCCCCAGCAGGGTCAGGCGCTGATCCAGCACAACGGCCCGTTACAGGGTCAGGCTGGTCTGCAGACGATGCACACGATCACCAAGGCCGCGATTGGCCGGAAGATGCAGCCAAAGCCACCGATGCCTCCGCAGGGTGGCCCGCCTCCGGGTGGTCCTCCGCAGGGCGCGCCGCCGATGGGTATGCAGCCGCCGCGTCCGCCGATGCCTCCACAAGGTGCCCCAATGGGTGGGCCGCCGCGTCCCCCAGGAATGTAACATGCCCGTAAAGAAACGCCCAACGCGCACGAAGAAAAACAAGCCGCTGCTCGACGGCCGGCCGAAGGGCGTTTTCTACCCAGACCTCGTTGGTCGGCGCGGCTATCCGAAAACCCTTGAGGCTTTCGAGAACAAACAGCGTCTGGCCCGCGAACGGTTCGCCAAATGGCGCGCAGACGGCACGCTCGGCACTCGCCGTGGCGTCCCTGACGGTTGGGCCGGAAAGAAGGTCGAAGTGGCTGCGGAACGTGACCGCGCCAGGGCCGAAGGAAAGGAACTGATCGCCACCATGATTGAACAAGACCTGATCGATACAGGCCTCACGACCGACGACAAGAAGGCGCAGGACGCGCTGGAGATGCTCGCGGAAGTGATGCTGGACAAGACCGGCACCACGCGTGAACGGGTCGCTGCCGCAACGGCGCTGCTCGGCTTCACGAAGGCCAAACCAGCCCAGAAGACCGAACTGAAGGTCTCGAAGGCTGAAGACTTCCTGGCCATCCTGGCTGCGGAGGAAAACCCCGAAACATAAATCTGGAGGCGCATGGCCCAAGATGTTCTGGCAGTGCGCCGCCGGCTTTATTGTGACTTCCCGTTCTACGCTGAGAAGTGCCTGAAGATACGGACGAAGGACCGGGGCGTTCAGCCCTTCCTTCTAAACCGTGCGCAGCGCATCCTCCACGAGGTCGTTATGCGGCAGCTGGAGCGCACCGGCCGCGTCCGCATCATCATCGTCAAGGGACGTCAGATGGGCCTGTCCACCTATGTGGGCGGCCGGATGTTCTCCCAGGTCTCGCAGACGCTGCCTGGACAAGCTCGCAAGGCCATCGTGGTGACCCACAAGGCTGAGAGCACGCAATCGCTGTTCGATATGACGCAGCGCTTCTACGAACTGTGCCCACCGGCCGTGCGCCCAGAGACGAAATACTCCAGCCGTAAAGAGCTGAAGTTTGCGAACATCGACGCCGGCTACATGGTTGCCACGGCGGGCGGCGACGGAATTGGTCGCGGTGAGACTATCACACATGCCCACCTGTCGGAGCTGGCCCATTGGCCGAAAAACTCCGCGCTGGCAAACTACAACGGCCTGCTTGAAGCGATCCCTGACGCTGACGGCACTGAGGTCTATATCGAGAGCACATCGAACGGCATGAGCGGGCCGTTCTATGATCAGTGCCAGATGGCAATATCTGGCGATAGCGAGTTCGAGCTGGTGTTCCTGGCTTGGTTTATCGAGCCCAGCTACACCGCCGAAGTTCCAGCCGACTTCCGCCGCACGGCGAAGGAAGAAGAGCTGGTAGCGCGGCACGGCCTCGACGACGGGCAGCTGATGTTCCGCCGCCGCAAGATCGCGACGA
>Ga0302157_10006082_pt1 | contig 12569 bp, 10 predicted proteins | sample I_Bog_N3_3_FD_193502 | JGI IMG/M metagenome (GOLD analysis project Ga0302157, IMG submission 193502) | Peat permafrost microbial communities from Stordalen Mire near Abisko, Sweden - I_Bog_N3_3 | ecosystem: Environmental > Terrestrial > Soil > Wetlands > Peat | place: Sweden: Abisko, Stordalen...
CGAGGCGCGCGGGCGTATTGCTGCGGCGCATTACGACCTTGTCCTGCTCGACATCATGATGCCGGGCGAAGACGGATTGTCGCTGTGCCGCCATCTGGCCGAGACCAAGCGCATGCCGGTGATCTTCATCACCGCGCGCGGCGAATCGACCGATCGCATCGTCGGGCTGGAAATCGGCGGCGACGATTACGTGGTCAAACCGTTCGATCCGCGCGAACTGGTCGCGCGCATCCGCAGCGTTCTGCGCCGCGCCGGGCGGACCGCGCCCGAAACCGGCGAAGCGGTGGTCTATGAATTCGAAGGCTGGCGGCTCGATCCGCTCAAGCGCAAGCTGATCGATCGCGAAGGCGCGGTGGTGTCGATTTCCTCGGCCGAATTCCGCCTGCTCCTGGCGTTTCTCGATCATCCGCGCCAGGTGCTCGACCGCGACCGCCTGCTCGATATGGTCCAGGGGCGAGAGGCGCACTTGTTCGACCGCGCCGTCGACAACCAGATCAGCCGCCTGCGCCGCAAGATCGAGCCCGACAGCCGCAATCCCCAACTGATTCAGACAGTGTGGGGCGGCGGCTACATGCTCGCCGCCGAAGTGCGCAAGATCGCGGCACTGGATTGACCAAGCCGGTTCGCCTGTTTTCGCTGTCGTGGCTGCGCAGCCTGCAAGGGCAGATCCTGCTGTCGATCGCGGCGGCGCTGCTGATTGCGCAGGGGCTGTCCGCCTGGATGATCTGGCGCGAAGTGCACCAGCGCCATATCGCCACGCTGGTCAACGGAACGGTGATGCGCATGTTGGGCGACCGCGCGCTCATGCCCGGCCCTGATCATTCTGGCCCTGATCATTCCGGCCCGAATCATGGTGAGCATGATCATCATGGCGGTATGCCTCCCGCGTTGCCGCCGCCACCGCCTCTCGACGATCGCCTGCGCCTGCCGCGCCCGCTGCACGTGCGCATCGAAGCGAAATCGCCCGAACAGGCCGGGGATCACCGTCTCGGCGAAGTCGAAGCGCAAGTGCGCGATGTGCTTGAGGCGCAAGGCGAACAACCCGGACAGGTGCTGGTGGTCGAGCGCGACCCGGCGCGCGACCCGGTGTTGCGCCCGGTCCTGTCGGCCTTGCGCGCGCGGTTCCGCGTATCGGGCGACAGCGCGATGCCGCGACTGGTGGTCGCTTCGCAACGACAGGCCGACGGCACATGGCTGACCGTGCGCAGCTTCATGCCGTCGAACGAGACGCAATTGTTGTTCGGCCTGCTGCGCCAGACGATCCTGACCTATATCGTGCTGGTTGGCGTGGTCGGGCTGATCCTGCGGCGCATTACCCGGCCGCTGCGCGCGCTGACCAGCCGTCTGGAAAGCTTTGCCGGCGCGCCGGGCATCGCCGACCAGCTTGAGCCGCAAGGGCCCGATGACATTCAGCGCCTGATCATCGCGCACAACGCGATGGAGGCACGGATCAGCGCTCTGCTCGACGAAAAGGATGTCATGCTCGGCGCGATCGGACACGATCTCAAGACGCCGCTCGCCGCGCTGCGCGTACGGATCGAGGCGGTCGAAGATGATACCGAGCGCGGGCGCATGGCGGCGACGATCGAGGACATCAACCGTTCGCTCGACGATATCCTGTCGCTCGCTCGCGTCGGCCGACCGTCGGACCCGATTGAGGCGACCGAACTGTCGGCGCTGGTGGACGACATCATCGGCGAATACGAGGACATGGGCGACGATGTGACGCTGGGCGATACCGAGCGTATGGTCGCGCCTGTGCGCGCGACCTGGCTGCGGCGCGCACTGCGCAATCTGGTGTCCAACGCGCTGCGCTATGGCCAGCGCGCGCGCGTGCAACTGGGCCGCGACGGGCGCGAGGCGGTGTTGATCGTCGAAGATGACGGCCCCGGCATTCCCGAAGGCCAGATTGCGCGGATGATGGAACCGTTTACCCGGCTCGATCCGTCGCGCAACAGCGCGACCGGCGGCACCGGGCTGGGCCTGACGCTGGCGCGTGCGATCGCCGACCAGCATGGCGGTTCGCTGATGCTGGCCAACCGGCTCGACAGGGGGCAGGTGGTCGGGCTTCGCGCCACCTTGCGCTTGCCCCTGGCTTAGTGGGGAACCCTGAAACGGGTGAATTCTCGTTTCATGTCGCTCGTCGGGCCGGATCGCTCGCCGGTCGATGCTGCGCAGCAAATCTGATTGCCATTGCAACCATCTGCTTGCTAGGTCCGCGCGATCTTGCTCCGGGCCCCGGGGGCCGTTTCAGACTAAGGTTGACAATGTCGCGTCCCGTAAAATCGTCTTTTGCCGTCCGTTCGTTCACTGCTCTGGCGCTTGCCGCATCGGCGCTTTCCCTCTGTGCCGCAGCACCTGGGCTGGCGCAGTCTGCCGCAACCGCGTTCCCCGTTGACGGCACGCTGGCGCACAGCGCGATCCCCAGCCACTATGCCATCGAAATCCGCCCCGATCCCAAGGCGCTGACCTTTACCGGTGCCTTTGCCATCGACATCGCGGTGCCGCAGGCGACCGACGCCGTGGTGCTCAACGCCGTCCTGCTCAAAGTGGGCAAGGCCGACCTCGTGGCCGCCGATGGCCGCGTCACGCCGCTCGCCATCAGCCTTGATGAGAAGGCGCAGTCCGTGCGGCTGGCCGCGCCGGGCGGGATCGCGCCGGGGCACTATCGCGTCGAAGGCCGCTATAGCGGACAAATCGATACCCAGGCCGATGGGCTGTTCGCGCTCGATTACACCGGCAACGACGGCAAACCGACCCGCGCGCTGTTTACCCAGTTCGAGCCGAGCTATGCGCGCCAGTTCGCGCCGATGTTCGACGAACCGTCGTACAAGGCGACGTTCGATCTGTCGGTGGTGGTGCCGCAAGACCGGCTGGCGGTCAGCAACATGCCGATCGCGAGCGAAGAACCGGCGGGCAAGGGGCTGAAGAAAGTCACTTTCCGTACGACGCCGAAAATGGCCTCTTACCTGTTGTTCTTCGGCACCGGCGACTTTGAACGGACCGCAAAAATGTCCGGCGCGGGCGTCGAGGCAGGGATCGTTGCGCCCCGCGGCAGCGGCGCACAGGCCGATTTTGCGCTCAACGAACTCGCCGGGCTGATCCCCTATTACAACGACTATTTCGGGCAGGCTTACCCGCTGCCCAAGATCGACAACATCGCCGGCCCCGGCCAGTCGGAATTCTTTTCCGCGATGGAAAACTGGGGCGCGGTGTTCACGTTTCAGCGCGACTTGCTCGACGATCCCAAGACCACGTCGCCGCAATCGCGCGAATTCATCGCGGTGGCGCAGGCACACGAAGTCGCGCACCAGTGGTTCGGCGATCTGGTGACGATGGCCTGGTGGGATGACCTCTGGCTCAACGAGGGCTTCGCCAGTTGGATGGAAAACAAGGCGATCGACCATTTCCATCCCGACTGGTTCGAACTGCTGACGCGCGTTTCGGGTCGCGAGGCGGCGATGGGGCTCGATGCCTTCCGCACCACGCATCCGGTGGTCCAGCATATCCGCACGGTCGATGAAGCCAACCAGGCGTTCGACGCGATCACGTATCAAAAGGGTGAGGCGGTGCTCGCCATGCTCGAAGCCTATGCGGGCGAGGGCACCTGGCGCGACGGCATCCGCGCTTACATGGCCGCGCACAAGTTCAACAACAGCCACACCGTCGACTTGTGGTCTGCGGTCGAGGCGGCGGGCGCGACCGGGCTGACCACGATCGCCACCGATTTCACAACGCAGCCGGGCATTTCGCTGGTGCGCGTGGCCGATGCGCAGTGCGCCAATGGCAAGACCACCTTGTCGCTGACACAGGACGAATTTACCCGTGATCGCGTCGGCGAAGCCTCGGCGCGGCGGTGGCATGTCCCCTTGCTCGTCTCGGTCGGTGGCGCGGCGCCGGTGCGTTCGATCCTGGCCGATGGCAAGGCGACGCTGACGCTCGATGGCTGCGGCCCGGTGGTGATCAATGCGGGGCAGCTTGGCTATTACCGCTCGCTCTATACGCCGGCGGGCCTGACCGGATTGACCGTCGCGCTGCCGCATCTGGCGCCGATCGACCAGATGGGCCTCGTCGCCGATCAGCTTGAACTGGCTTATGCCGGGTATCAGCCGATGGCCGGCGCGCTGGGCTTGCTGGCGGCGGTGCCGGGCGATGCCAATGCGCGCGTCGCGAACCTGGCGGTGAGCCGCTTCGTGGGTCTGTACGACCGGCTTGACGGCGATGCCGCCGGGCAGGCGGCGCTGGCCGCGCGTGCGGTCGCGCTGTGGAAACCGCGCCTTGATGCATTGGGTTATGACCCGCGCATCGGCGATACGGTGCCCGAGGCGCTCCTGCGCTCGATGCTGGTCTCTGCGCTGGGCCATATCGGCGAACCCGGCGTCGTGGCCGAGGCGCGTCGCCGCTTTGCCGCGCTCGATCATGACCCTCATGCGCTCGACGGTGCGTTGAAGCAGGACTGGATCGGGATCATCGCCCGCAACGCCAGCCCGGCCGAATGGGACAAGCTGGAAAGTTTGGCGCAAGCCAGCACGTCGACGGTCGACCGGTCGGACTTGTTTGCCCAGCTTGGTGCGGCGCGCGATGCGACGCTGGCGCAGCGTGCGCTCGACCTCGCGCTGACCGACAAGCCAGGCAAGACCACTTCGGCGGCGATCATTGGCTCGGTCGCGGGCGAGCACAGCGAATTGGCGTTCGACTTTTTCCTGGCCCATCGCGACACGGTGCTCGCGCTGCTCGATGCCTCGGCGCGCACGACCTATGTCGAACGGCTCGCCGCGCGCGCCGATACTGTGGCGATGGTCGGCAAGCTGACCGCTTATGAAGCGACACTGCCCGACGATGCGAAAAAGCCGGTCGAGCGCGCACTGGCGCGGTTGCGGAACCGCCTGGCGGTCAAGGACCGCGTGGCGCGCGAGACGGTGGCCTGGCTCAAGGGCGCCTAAGTGCGTTTTGCATCGCGCGGGCGATGCGGGTAAGGGCCGGATCGCGATGACCCGGCCCCCGTTCCTTTTGCTTGATGATGCGCGCGGCGAAGGCGCGGCGCCGTCGCGGCTTTACCGTGATCCGGTGGAGATTGTGGTCGCGCGCCGGCCCGAAGACGTGCTGCCTGCGCTCGCCCGGATCGGCGCGACGCCGGGGCATTGGGCGGGGATGATCGGCTATGAGGCCGGGCTTGCGCTCGAACCGCGGCTGGTCCCGCGTGCGGCGGCGCGCACCGGCGCGGCAGGGCCGCTGGTGTGGTTTGCGCGCTTTGCCGATGTCACCATCATGACCGGCGACGAAGTCGACGCCTGGTTGGCGCGCGAGGGCACCGGTGAGGGACGGCTGGGGCCGATGACGCCGCTGCTTTCCACCGGCGGCTATGCCCGCGCCTTTGCCGGGGTGCAGGAGGCGATCTGTGCCGGCGATACCTATCAGGTCAACCTGACGTTTCCTTTGGGCGGGGCCTGGCGCGGCGATCCGCTGGCGATTTTTCGCACGCTGCGCGGCGATGCCCGCGCCGGCTATGGCGCGGTGCTGTGGGACGGTTCGCACTGGACTTTGTCCGCCTCGCCCGAACTGTTTGTCGAAATCGATGGTCGGGCGGCCAAAGTCCGGCCGATGAAAGGCACCGCGCCACGCGGACGGACGCCGCAAGACGATGCCGCGCAACGCGCCCGGCTCTTGGCGAGCATCAAGGACCGCGCCGAAAACCTGATGATCGTCGACCTGATGCGCAACGACCTGTCGCGTCTGGCCGAGCCGGGCAGCGTGCGGGTCGAGGCGCCGTTCGCCATCGAGAGCTATCCGACGGTGCACCAGATGGTGACGACCGTGCACGCGCGGCTGGCGCCGGGCAAAGGCGCAGGCGATCTGCTGCGCGCGATCTTTCCTTGCGGCTCGGTCACCGGCGCGCCCAAGATTCGCGCAATGGAATTGATCGACATCCATGAACGCGACGCGCGCGGGGCCTATTGCGGCGCGATCGGCCATATCGATTGCGAAGCGGGAGTTGAGACTGGTCGCGCGGTGTTCAATGTGGCAATCCGCACTTTGCGTCTTGCCCCCGATCATCCGGGCGCGGGTGGCGGGCGTGCCACAATGGGGGTGGGATCGGCGGTTGTCGCCGATTCGGCAATGCTCGATGAATGGCGCGAATGCATGATCAAGGGGAGTTTCCTGCGTTTGTCCGCTGGCCAGGCCGATCTGATCGAAACGATGGCGTTTGATCCTGCAAAGGGGATCGCGCTGATCGAACTGCATCTCGAACGGCTGCGCACGAGCGCGGGCGCATTGGGCTTTGCGTTTGATCGCCATGGTGCGCGCAACGCGATCCAGGCGCTGTGTTTCGATCTCGACGCGCCGGCCAAAGTCCGCCTCCTGCTCGCCCGGTCGGGGGCGATTGCGCTCGAAACCGGTGTGTTGCCGGGGGTGATGGACCGGCCGATGGTCTGCGCGGTGCTGCCGCTGCCGGTCGCGGCCGATGACTGGCGGTTGCGGCACAAGACGACCGATCGCGGCTTTTATGACGCCGCGCGCCGGGCGGCAGCGGGCGCAGGGGCCGATGAAGCCCTGTTTGTGCGCGATGACGGGCTGATTACCGAGGGCAGCTTTACCAATGTGTTCGTGCGGCGCAGCGACGGGCGACTGGTCACCCCCCGCGCCGAACATGGCCTGTTGCCCGGCGTCCTGCGCCGCAGCCTGATCGAGGCCGACAAAGTCGTCGAAGGCGAGATCACGCTCGATGATCTTGGCGAAGGCTTCCTGCTCGGCAATGCCCTGCGCGGCCTGATCCCCGCGCGTCTTCTGGAACAAGCATGACTCTTATGCAATCTGCCGGCCCTGACCATGTCAGCGCGGCGCTGGCGCGGATCGCGCCGTCGCGTACCAATGCCATGACCGATCGCGCCATCGCGCTGCGCGCGGCGGGGCGCGACATCATCTCCTTGTCCGTCGGCGAGCCCGACTTTCCCACGCCCGATCACGTCAAGGCGGCGGCCAAGGCCGCGCTCGATGCCGATGACACGCGCTATACCGCGGTTGCGGGCACGCAGGCGTTGCGCGAAGCGGCGGCGCTGCATTTCCACCGCGATCTGGGTCTGGTCGTGCCGCCTGCGCAGATCATCGTTTCGGCCGGCGGCAAACAGTCGATCTTTCATGCGCTGATGGCCACGCTCGATCCCGGCGACGACGTGCTCATTCCCGCGCCCTGGTGGGTCAGCTATCCCGAAATCGTGCGCTTTGCCGGCGCAAACGTGGTGGCGTTGCAGACAGATGCCGTCGGCGGTTTTCGCATCACGCCCGAACAGCTTGAGGCGGCGATCGGGCCACGCACGCGCTGGCTCTTGCTCAACAGCCCGGGCAATCCGACCGGCGCGACCTATTCTGCCGCCGACCTGGCCGCGCTGGGCGCGGTTTTGCGCCGCCATCCCCAGGTCCTGGTACTGAGCGATGACATCTATGCGCCGTTGCGCTATACGCCGGGTGACCATGCCACGATCGCGGTGGTCTGCCCCGATCTCGCCGCGCGCGTGCTGACGGTGTCGGGCGTTTCGAAAAGCCATGCCATGACCGGGTTTCGCATCGGCGTTGCCGCCGGCCCGCAATGGCTGATCGGCGCGATGGGCAAGTTGCAGTCGCACAATTCGGGCAATCCCTGCTCGATTTCGCAGGCGGCGGCGGTGGCGGCCTTTAACGGGCCGCAGGAATTTCTGCTCGACTGGCGTGACCGTTTTCGCGCGCGGCGAGACCGGGTGGTGGCGGCTATCAACGCCATTCCCGGATTGTCGACTCCCGTGCCCGATGGGGCATTCTATTGCATGATCGATGCTGCGCCGTTGATCGGCCGTTTCGGCGATGACGAAGGACTGGTAATGCATTTGCTCGATCATGGTGTCGCCGTAGTGGCCGCCTCTGCCTTTGGCGGGCGCGATGGGTTCCGCATCAGTTTTGCCGCTGACGAGGATCGGCTCGACCGTGCCATTGCGCGCATCGCCGGTGCGCTCGCATGATCGAATTCGCCATCCTGTTCGAAGACGCCGAAGCCCTGGTGATCGACAAGCCCGCAGGCCTGCCGCTCGATCAGCCGCGCGCCGGGGGGCCTTCGCTTGAAGATCAGCTTGATGAATTGCGCTTCGGGTTTCAGCGCGCGCCGGTGCCGGTGCACCGGCTTGACCGCGATACTTCGGGCTGCCTTCTGCTGGCGCGCCATCCGCGCGCGCTCAAGCGCTATGCCGCCGCGTTCGAGGCGCGGCAGGTGGGCAAGACCTATTGGGGCGTGGTTGCGGGCCCGGTGGCCCAAGAGTGCGGCACGATCAGCCTGAATTTGTCGAAGATCAGCAGCGAGCGCGAAGGCTGGCGGATGATTCCCGCGCGCGCGGGCAAGGCGGCGGTGACGCATTGGCGCGTGCTCGACCGCCGCGACGGGCTGACGCTGGTCGAATTCACCCCGGAAACCGGGCGGACGCACCAGATCCGCGTCCATGCCGCATCGGGTCTGGGCCATGCCCTGCTCGGCGATCCGGTCTATGGCAAGGCCTTGCCCGGCAAACGCACCATGCTCCACGCCGCGCGCCTCGAAGTGCCGCGCGAGGGCAAGGCGCCGATTATCGCCAACGCGCCGATGCCCGCCGATTTCCTCGCGCTGGGATTTGCGGAACCGGCGCCGTGACCGCCATCGCGGCGTTGATCGAACGCGCGCTGTCCCTGGTCAGCGAAAGCTTCATCACCGCCACCGGCCCCGGCGGGCAGAATGTCAACAAAGTCGCGACTGCGGTCCAGTTGCGCGTCGATGTCTATGCCTTGCGCCTGTCGCCCGAAGTGTTTCAGCGCCTGAAAACGCTGGCCGGCAGCCGGATGACGGCGGGTGGCGAGATCGTCATGACCGCGCGGCGATTTCGCACGCAGGAATCCAACCGCGCCGACGCGCGCGAACGGCTGGCCGAGCTATTGCGCGAAGCCATGACGCTGCCCGAAAAGCGCGCCAAGTCCCGGCTCAACCGCGTCGGCAAAGTGCAGCGGCTGGCCGGCAAGAAAATACGCGGCGCGGTCAAGGCCGGGCGCGGAAAAGTGCGCTTCGATTAGCCCGGGTCGCGATAAATCTGCACCACCGTGTTTGCGTGGAAGAATCTCGCCGCACTGGCTCAATAGCCCTCCCCCTGAAGGGGGAGGGCTGGGTGGGGGGGGTGCCAAGCTATAGAAACGCGCGATAATTCGACCCCGAAACGCCCCACCCCAACCCCTCCCCGCACGGGGAGGGGTTATGTTGAGGAGCCCCGAGAGCCTGGACGTCGGGCCCAAGTGGCCCAGTCACGGTGGTGCAGATTTATCGCGACCCCGCGCTTGACCAGGTCAGTGCCCGGGCTTGGGCAAATCCACCGTCCCATCCCCAATATCGGCCGGCACGGTCGCGTCGACCAGGGGTGCTTTCGGGCGCTGGTCGAGCATGGCCGCTGCCGCGTCGAGTTGACGCGCTTCGCCCCGGGTCACCCCGCCGGGGCCGGGGTCGCTGTCGCTCGAACACCCGGCCAGCAAAAGGGGCGCGAGACCAAGCGCGATACGCCCGATCATCTTATTGCGCGGGCGGTTGGTGGCTGGTTTCGCCGTTGCTGTTCTGCTGCTGCTCGGCTTCGGCGGCGGCGGCGCGGGCGGCTTCGGCCACCGACGCCGCGTTTTCGGCATCGCTGGTCGCGGCGGCTTGTGCGGATCGCGCGGCGGCCGAGGCATCGGCATCCGGGTCGCGCGCTGGCGGCGGCGCAGCCAGCGACGGCGGTCCGGCGGGCAAGTCGGCGGCGGGCATCTCGACATTGCTGGGGGTGGCGTCATCGCTCTCATGGTCGTGATGTCCGCAGCCGGCCAGCAGAAGCATGGCCAGGACAGCGGCGGGGGCGATTTTCGTCATCAAGATCCTCGTATAGGCTTTACCGGGGGGCGGTCACCCTGTTCTAGCCAGCGCGCGGCATGATGTCCAATGCCGGCCACGCGGACAAGCGCAGCTTGATATAACAAAACCTTTATGTCTCTTGCGCCATATAAAGATATCTTTATATGGCATTCGCATGAGTTCCGTGATCCCCTTGCTTGAAATCCTGCGTGCGCTGGCGGACCCCACGCGCCTGCGGATCATGCGCTTGCTCGCCAGCATGGAACTGGCGGTGGGCGAACTCGCGCAAGTGCTGGGGCAGAGTCAGCCGCGCGTGTCGCGCCATGTCAAGATCCTGTGCGATGCGCACCTTGCCGAACGCCGCCGCGAAGGCGCATGGGCGTTCCTGCGCGCGGGCGGCAGCGGCGCGCGCGGTGCCACGCCGCTGGTCGGCGCGGTGGCGCACTTGCTGACCCTGGCCGAAGAAGCCGATCCCGCCTTTGCCGGACAATGCGCCGAGGATCGCGCGCATCTCGATGCGATTCGGTCCGCGCGGCAGGCCCATTCGCAGGACTATTTTGCGCGCCACGCCGCCGAATGGGACCAGTTGCGCAGCCTGCACATCGCCGATGGCCCGGTCGAGGCGGCGCTTTGGGACATGTTGGCCGGTTCGGGCATTGGCCGCCTGCTCGATGTCGGCACCGGGACCGGGCGCATGGCCGAACTGTTTGCCGCCGAGGCCGTGCATGTTACCGCGCTCGACCGCAGTCCCGACATGCTCCGCCTGGCGCGCACGCGTCTGCAGAACCTGCCGGCGGGCAAAGTCGAGCTGGTACAGGGCGATTTCGCGCAATTGCCGTTTGCCGCCGCCAGCTTTGACACCGTGTTGTTTCACCAGGTGCTGCACTATGCACAGGCGCCCGAGGCGGTGCTGGCCGAGGCCGCGCGCGTGACCGCGCCGGGCGGGCGTATCGCGATTGTCGATTTCGCCGCGCACGACCGCGAGGATCTGCGCAGCCAGCACGCCCATGCCCGGCTCGGCTTTGCCGATGCGCAGATCGCCGCGCTGTTTGCCGAGGCCGGATTCGAACCGCTGGCCGAGCGCGCGCTCGCCGGCAAGGAACTGATCGTCAAGTTGTGGACCGCCGTGCGCGGTTCAACCGTTCGCCCCGGTGTCCGCTCCGGTGCAGCCCAATGATCGAGACTCGCATGATTGATGCCCCGCTCTTTGCCGACATGATCGGCGACATCCGCGTCAGCTTTGAATTCTTTCCGCCCAAGACCGAGGCGATGGAGGCGCAACTGTGGGATGCGATCGGCGCGCTGGCGCCGCTCGACCCCGCATTCGTTTCGGTGACTTATGGCGCGGGCGGGTCGACGCGCGAACGGACCCATGCGACCGTGGCCCGGCTGGTGCGCGAAACCGGGCTCGTCCCCGCGGCGCACCTCACATGCGTGGGCGCGAGCCGGGGCGAAATCGACGAGATTGCCGACCGTTACTGGGAGGCCGGCGTGCGCCACATCGTTGCGCTGCGCGGCGATCCACCGCCGAGCGCGGGCGGGCACTTCACCCCGCATCCCGATGGCTATGCCAATGCCGCAGATCTGGTCGCGGGGCTGTCCGCGCGGCATTCGTTCGAGCTGTCGGTCGCCGCCTATCCGGAAGCACACCCCGAATCGCCGAGCGTCGAGGCCGATCTCGACAACCTGAAGCGCAAGATCGATGCCGGGGCGACCCGCGCGATCACGCAGTTCTTCTTTTCGGCAGAGACCTATTTCCGCTTTCTCGACCGCGTGCTCGCGGCGGGGATCAGCGTGCCGATCCTGCCCGGGATCATGCCGGTGACGAACCTTGTGGGCATCCGCCGCATGGGCGGCAACACGCAAGTGCCCCCGTGGCTTGAAGCGATGTTTACAGGGCTCGACGATCGCCCCGGGCCGCGCACGCTCGTCGCCGCCGTGGTCGCCGCCGATCTGTGCCGCCGGCTTTACGAAGGCGGCGTGCGCGATTTCCATTTCTACACGTTGAACCGCGCCGAGCAGGCTTTTGCCATCTGCCAGTTGCTCGGCCTGCGCCCCAAGGACGACCACCCATGACTCTCGCCCCCAGCGCCGCGCGCGCCGCGTTCCTTGCCGAAGCGAAGAAGCGCATCCTGATCACTGACGGCGCGTTCGGCACCGAGATCCAGCGGTGCGGCCTGACCGAGGCGGACTATGCAGGGCAACTCGGCCTGACGCATGATCAAAAGGGCAACAATGACATCCTCGCGCTGACCGCGCCGCATGTCCCCGAGGCGATTCACCGCGCCTATTTCGCCGCCGGGGCCGATATCGCCGAAACCAACACCTTTTCGGCCAACCGCATCAGCCAGGCCGACTATGGCGCCGAACATCTGGTGCGCGCAATCAACCTGGCCAGCGCGCAGCTTGCGCGCCGCGTCGCGGACGAATTCACCGCACAGGACGGGCGTCCGCGCTTTGTCGCCGGCGCGATCGGCCCGACCAACAAGACCCTTTCGCTCAGCCCCGATGTCAACGATCCCGGCTATCGCGAGGTCGACTGGGACACGCTGGTCGATGTCTATGCCGAACAGGCCGTCGCGCTGGTCGAAGGGGGCGCCGATTTCATCCTCGTCGAAACCGTGTTCGACACCTTGAATGCCAAGGCCGCGATCATGGCGGTGCGGCAGGTGGAGCAAAAGCTGGGGCGTGAGGTTCCGCTGATGCT
>Ga0302157_10006085_pt1 | contig 12565 bp, 13 predicted proteins | sample I_Bog_N3_3_FD_193502 | JGI IMG/M metagenome (GOLD analysis project Ga0302157, IMG submission 193502) | Peat permafrost microbial communities from Stordalen Mire near Abisko, Sweden - I_Bog_N3_3 | ecosystem: Environmental > Terrestrial > Soil > Wetlands > Peat | place: Sweden: Abisko, Stordalen...
CGGGGCCAACGGCGTCCGGGAGATTGCTGGGACCGCCTGGTTCGGCTACCCCTACGAGGGTCCACCCACCTGCGTCCACGGCGGGGTGATCGCCGAGACGTTCGACGAGGTGCTGGGTGCGTCGCTGCTGGCCGCCGGCACCCCCGGGATGACCGGCACCCTCACCGTCCGCTACCGGAAGCCCACCCCGCTGCGCGCCGACCTCCGGATCGAGGCCCGCTGTGTGCGTCAGGAGGGACGGAAGATCTTCGCCTGGGCGGGTCTCTTCCACGGCGAGACGATGACCGCCGAGGCCGAGGGCGTCTTCATTACGGTGCCGCCCCGGCAGTTGCTGGCCATCGCCGAAGAGAACATCGACAGCGCCGATCCTCTGATGCTGGAAGCCATCCGGGCCGAGGCCCTGCGCGAGGGCGCCGCCTCCGACGTCCACCTGGTGCTACCGCCGACGTCGGAGCCCGACGCCGGGTAGGTCAGATCTTCTCGCGGCCTTCCCAGTAGGGGTCGCGGAGCTTGCGCTTGTAGAGCTTGCCGTTGGGATCGCGGGGCATGCTGTCGGTGAAGTCGATGGACTTGGGCGTCTTGAACTTGGCCAGGTTGCCGGCGCAGTACGCCAGAATCTCCTCGGCCAGCTCCGGCGAGGCCTCCACCCCGTCGGCCGGCTCCACCACCGCCTTGATCTCCTCGCCCCAGTCGTCGTTGGGGATCCCGAAGACGGCCACGTCGCCGATCTTCGGGAAGCCCAGCAGTACGTTCTCGATCTCCGCCGGGTAGATGTTGGCCCCGCCGGAGATGATCATGTCGATCTTCCGGTCGCGGAGGAAGAGGTAGCCGTCCTCGTCGATGAGTCCGACGTCGCCCACCGTGAAGAAGCTCCCGATCCGGTTCTTCTGGGTCTTCTCCTTGTCCTTGTGGTAGGTGAAGTCCCCGGTCTGCATGGACATGTAGACGGTGCCGATGACGTTGGGCTCCTCGATGCGGTTGCCGTCGTCGTCGAAGATGGCGATCTCCGAGATCGGCCAGGCGGTGCCGACCGTCCCCGGCTTCTTCAACCAGTCCTGGGCGGTGACCAGGGTGCCCCCGCCCTCGGAGGCGGCGTAGTACTCGTCGATGGAGTTCCCCCACCAGTCGATCATCTTGTGCTTGACGTCGATGGGGCAGGGGGCGGCGGCATGGATCATGTGCCGGAGCGAGGACATGTCGTACTTGTTGCGGGTCTCCTCGGGGAGGGCCAGCAGCCGATGGAACTGGGTGGGCACCATGTGTGAGGTGGTCACGTGGTACTGCTCGATGAGCTGCAGCATCTGCTCGGGGATCCACTTGTCCATCAGCACCACAGTGTGGCCCAGGTGGGCGGAGGCGCCCGAGTAGCGGAGGACGGCGGTGTGGTAGAGCGGCGAGCCCACGATGTGGACGTTGTCGTCCTGGGGCTGGATACCGAAGAGGAACAGGATGCCGGACAGACCCAGCGCCGCCTCCTCGGGGGTGGCCCCGCTCAGCGGCCGGTAGACCCCCTTGGGATTGCCGGTGGTACCCGACGTGTAGTTCATGACGTCGCCGACCGTCCGGTCGGCGGGGTCGTCGGTGGGGGCGGCGTCCCGGACGGCGGCGTAGGAGCTGAAGCCGGTGATGTCGCCGACCGCGAAGCAGACCGAGGACGGCAGCTCGGCATCCTCGGCGGCGTCGAGGGCCACCTCGGCGAACCGTTCGTGGGCCACGAAGATCTTGGCCGACGAGTCCTTCAGGATGTAGGCCACCTCGGGGGCGATCAGGTGGTGGTTGATCGGCACCAGGTACCAGCCCGCCTGCAGGCAGGCCAGGTAGAGCTCGAACGCCTCCACCCCGTTGGGGAGCAGGGTGGCCACCACGTCGCCGGACTGCAGGTCGAAGCGGCGGAGGGCGTGTACCACCTGGTTGGCCCGGGCCAGCAGTTGGGCGGCGGTGTACTCGGTGCCGTCCACATCGACCAGCGCCAGATGCTCCGGCTCCTCGTGTGCCAGTGCCCAGAATCCAAGATCACCCATGGTGCTCACAACCCCCTACGCAACGTTGTCGGTACGGTGTCGACAGGTGCCCCTCGACCCGTCGTCGCCGCTCTCGGCCCTACCGACGGGGTGTTCCCGAGGGGAGAAGGGGAGTGGGCGGACGGGTCCGGGTGGCGCCGACCCGGTGCGGAACGCTAGAACATGTTCTCGTATTCGGTCAACCCCCGACGCCGTCGGGAGGCACCGGTCCCCGGCCCACTGGGCCGGACCACACCGAACCACCGGTCGGGCGGTCACGCCCGGCATCGACATCGAGAGGCCCGGCCACTGGCGCACGGGCCCATGAGGAGGCAGCAGGCATGAGCGGATTCCTGGACGGCAAGGTGGTGGCCATCACCGGTGCGGGCGGGGGGATCGGACGGGCGGTGGCACTGGCCGCCGCGGCTGAGGGTGCCAAGGTGGTGGTGGCCGACATCGGGGTGGGCCTGGCCGGTGAGGATCCCAAGAGCGAGGTCGCCGAGGCGCTGGTGGCGGAGATCGAAGCCGCCGGCGGTGAGGCGGTGCCGGTGGGGGAGAGCGTCACCACCCTCGACGGCGGAGAGAAGATCATCGGTGCCGGTGTGGAGCGGTGGGGCCGCATCGACGGGGTGGTGGCCATCGCCGGCATCCTGCGGGAGCGGATGCTCTTCAACATGGCTGAGGACGAGTGGGACGCCGTCATCGAGACCCACCTGAAGGGGCACTTCACCGTCTTCCGGGCGGCGTCGGCCATCATGCGCAAGCAAGAGGGCGGCGGTTCGCTGGTGGCCTTCACCTCCGGTGCCTTCGCCGGCAGCGTGGCCCAGGCCAACTACGCGGCGGCCAAGGGCGGCATCGTGTCGTTGGTGCGCTCGGCGGCCGCCGGGCTCAACCGCTACGGCATCACCGCCAACGCGGTGGCTCCGGTGGCCCGGACCCGCATGTCGGCCAACGTCCCGATGGACCTGGCCGAGATGGGTGATCCCGAGGACGTGGCGCCGCTGGTCGTCTATCTGCTGTCCGACCAGGCCAAGCACGTGACCGGCCAGGTCTACACCTCGGTGGGCCCCAAGATCGCCGTCTGGAACCAGCCCCGCGAGGTCCGCGCCGTCTATGCCGACGGCCGCTGGACCCCCGAGGCCATCGCCGCCCGGCTCGACTCCACGGTCGGCCAGGAGCGGATGCCGCTGCTCGACCAGCTGGAGGCCTACCGCAAGGCGGCCGAGGCCAAGGCGGCGGCCGAAGCCGCCCAGTGACGGTCGACGGTGCCCGCCGGACCTGACATGCCGGGGCCGGTCCGGTAGCTTCGGTGGGCTGTCGTCGGCGGGGGGCCGCCGGCAGTCGGGGAGGTGTTCGGGTGCCTGCGCACCATCCAGACGACGAGCTCCACCCGCCGACCAGCGATGCCCCCTACGGGACGGCGACCTGCCGGCTTACGGTCACGGTGCCCAAGTGGCGCCCGTCCGGGCAGTACGACCCGTGCTTCGAGACCAACCTGCGGGTGCTGTCGGCCGGGGCCTTCCACTCCCATCGGCACCTCGACCGCGGCCATGGTGCCGCCGACACGACCAGAAAGGTACCTGCCCCATGACTGTCGCCGACGAGCCATCCCCGGACCGGCCCACCACCTCCAACCGTGACTACGACCTGCTGCGCGGCCGGCTGGAGGCCTGGCTGCAGCGGAAGCTCCCGGGTGCCACGGTGTCGGCGCTGGTGGTCCCCGAGTCGAACGGGATGTCTTCGGAGACGGTGCTCTTCGACGTGGTCACCCCCGACCGCCCCGAAGCCCGCGAGCTGGTTGCCCGAATCGCCCCTGATCCGTCGGCCGATCCGGTGTTCCCCTCCTACGACATGGAACAGCAGTTCCGGACCATGCAGATGGTGGCCGAGCACACCGACGTCCCGATCCCCACCGTGCTCTGGCTGGAGCTCGACACCGACGCCCTGGGGGCGCCGTTCTTCGTGATGGAGCGGGTGCACGGGGTGGTGCCGCCGGACGTGCTGCCCTACACCTTCGGGGACAATTGGCTGTTCGACGCTTCGGTGGAGGATCAGCAGCGGCTGGAGCGGCACGCCGTCGAGACGGTGGCGGCCCTGCACCGGATCGGTGCCGACGGTCCCGCCGCCTTTCTGGCCGGGGACGATGATGGCACCAGCCCGCTCCGTCGGCACGTCCGGAGCCAGCGGGCCTACTACGACTGGGTGGCGGGCGACGGGGTGCGGTCGCCGCTCATCGAGCGGGGCTTCGAGTGGCTCGACGAGCACTGGCCGGCCGACGAGGGACCGGCGGCCTTCAGCTGGGGAGACGCCCGCATCGGCAACATGATGTTCGAGGACTTCACCCCGGTGGCGGTGCTCGACTGGGAGATGGCGGCAGTAGGTCCACGGGAGATCGACCTCGGCTGGATGATCTATCTCCACCGGTTCTTTCAGGACCTGGTGGAGGACATGGCCCTGCCGGAGGCGCCGGGGATGCCGGAGCTGCTCCGACGCGACACGGTGGCGGCCATCTACGAAGAGGCCTCCGGATACAAGCCACGCGACCTCGATTTCTACACCGCCTACGCCGCCATTCGGCACGGCGTGGTGATGTTCCGGATCACCCGACGGCAGATCCACTTCGGTGAAGCGGAGATGCCCGAGGATCCCGACCACGCGGTGATGCACCACGCCCACCTCCGACGGATGCTCGACGGCCAGTACTGGTAGGCCGACGCCGGCCGGCTAGGTGCCGGCCGTCCAGGTCAGCCAGGCCTGGTAGCCGCCGGACAGATCGGCGGCGCGGTGGTAGCCGAGCGACCGCAGCGAGTCAGCGGCCAACGACGAGGCATATCCCTCCGAGCACACCACCACCACCCTCCGTTGGTGGTCGGTCACCTCGGGCAGGCGGTGATCACCAGACGGGTCGAGCCGCCACTCGAGCACGTTGCGCTCGATGACCAGGGCGCCGGGGAGCTCGCCTTCCGCAGCCCGCTGGGCGGCCGGTCGGATATCGACGATCAGCGCTCCGGCGTCAGCCTGGCCGGACAGTTCGGACGGCTGCACCCGGTCGATGCGGCGGCGGGCGTCGGCCACCAGGTCGTCGGGGGACCGGCTCATCGCCTGGGCCTCAACGCGTCAGGAAGGATCGTGGTTACGGGTGACGTCGAACGGCCCCACCGGTTCGATGAACTCCGTCCGAACGGTGTCCAGGCGACCTCGGTCGCCCAACCGGTAGTAGGACATCGTCTCGAGCTTGGGACCGTAGACGTGGACGCTGACGGCGTCTTCTCCGCTGTCGTTGACGATGTCATGGATGTAGTTGGGTCCGAACAGCCGGTGCTCGGCCTGGTGGATCTGACGAGCACAGACCAGGGCCACTCCCCGGTCCGATGGCCGGACGGTGGTTTCGGTGAGAGTACCCGAGGCGACGACGATGGCGCCCTGCGAGCCGCCGTGGTCGTGGAGTTCGATGGTGCCCCCGGGGGGCCAGCCGATGGCCCAGGCTTCGAAGAGGTCGGTGGCGGCCAGCAGCACCCACTGGCGATCGGTGAGCCCCTGCAGGTCACGGAGGTCGGCAGCCGAGGCGGCGAAGCCTTCGGCGATGGCCAGGAGATTGACCTTCCGGCGGGGGGCCACTGCCGCCTCGGAGGAGTCGGATCCGCGGCGGGAATCCTTCTTCCGGGTGGGTGTTCGGCGGCCGTTGATGGACGGATGTGCATCTGCGAGGGCCACATGGCGACTGTAAAGGTTAATACCTGACTTATCAAGTCGGATTTAAGGTATTTACCGAATATCGAATGGGTGGTGCCACCGGCACCGGCCCGGTGCCTCAGGCGCCTCGGGGTTCGTTACCCAGGTCATCGTCGACCGCACCAGCGCCCGGGGGCATGTTCAGGCCCAGCGAGTAGCCCTCCAGAAACAGGTCGGCCTCAGCGTGTTTCGGGTAGCGGCGCTCGAGAGCGCGGAACCGCGGGCTGTGGTCGGGCTCGATGAGGTGGGCCAACTCGTGGATGATGACGGCGTCCAGTACCCAGTCGGGCGCCACCCGGAGCCGCTCGGAGATCCGGATCTCCTTGGTGAAGAGGGTGCACGATCCCCACCGCTTGTTCTGCGTGCGAGACCACCGGATCGACGACGCCCGGATGCCGTCGAGGTACCGGTCCCCCAGCATGGTGGCCCGTTGTTGGAGGGCGGCGTCGGAGGCGTGGAGGTTGGGCCGATGATGCTCGAGCCGCTTGACCAGGTTGGCCACCATGCGGTCCCGGTCGATACCCCGGAGGTGCGGGGGGACCATCACGATGATGCGGTCGCCCTCCCAATGGGCGCCGGCGGTCTTCTTCCGCCGGGGGCTGACGCGTACCTCCACGTCGGGTTGGAAGAGGGTGGGGGGTTCGGTGGTGTAGGTCATGGATCGGAAGGTACGTCGACGGTGTGACAGATCCCGGCGGAGACCCGCCGACTCCCACTCTGGCATGGCCGACCCCGGTGGCGGTGCACCCGCCGGAACCGTCGGTTCGGAGTCCCGAATGGGAGCCGGGACGCCCCGACGGTACGCTGGGCGGGTGCGCCGGTACTTCACGCCCCGTTGCATCGGGATGCACGTCACCCTGCTGATCCTCCTGCCGGTCTTCGTCTGGTTGACGGCCTGGCAGTTCGAGCGGGCCACCCATGGCAATACGTTGAGCTGGGCGTATACCTTCGAATGGCCGCTGTTTGCGGCCTACGCCATCTACGTGTGGTGGCAGCTCATCCACGACGAGCCGACGGTCCTCCAGCGGCGCCGCCTGGCCGCCCGGGCCGGCGACGCACCTCCGGGGCCCGAGGATGAGGTGGGCTGGGCGCTCCACGCCAAGGGGGACCGGCCCGATCCCTTGGGTCCCTTGGAGGCCCCCGACGCCCCGGGTCCCGACGCCCCGGTCGATGAGGAGGACGAGGATCCCGAGCTGGCGGCCTACAACCGGTATCTGGCCGAGCTCAACGCCGGGCCGGATCCGAGGAAGTGGTGAACGACGCTGCCGAGACACCGAAGGACCCGCTCCACGGGGCACTCCTCCGCTATCGGGTGATGACCTACATCGTAGGTTCGGCACTGATCATCTTGGTCTGCGTCGGTGTGCCGCTCCAGTTCTGGGCCCACTTCGATCTGGTGGCCAAGGTGGAGGGCACCATTCACGGCTACCTCTACCTGGTCTATCTCTTCACCGCCGCCGACCTGGCCCGTCGGGCCCACTGGCGGATCGGTCGCATGCTGGCCGTGGTGCTGTCGGGGTTCGTGCCGTTCCTGGCCTTCGTCGTCGAGCACCGGGTGGTGATGCAGATGAACGAGGAGCGGGCCCAGCTGTTGGCGGACCTCGACGATGGGCCGGCGGAGTCGACCGACCGCACCTCCGCCAGCCCCCCAGCGGGCTGAGGCCCGGACCCGACCGACCGTCGCCGGTCAGCGAGCTCCCCGCACCAGGGAGCCCGGACGGGCTCCGGTGTCCTTGCCGTCCTGAAAGGTGGTGACTCCCGATTTGATGGTCTCGACGTAGCCCGTGGCGCCCTGGAGGATCCGGCTGCCGCCGGCCGGCAGGTCGTTGACCACCGTGGGGTTCCCCATCTGCAGGCCCTGGTAGTCGATCAGGTTGAGGTCGGCCAGCATGCCCACTTCGACGGTGCCGCGGTCGCCCAGCCCGTACAGTCTGGCGGTGTCGTGGGACTGCTTCTTCACGATCCACTCGAGCGGCAGTCGCTCGCCCCGGGTCCGGTCGCGTGTCCAGTGGGTGACCATAAAGGTGGGCTGGGAGGCGTCGCAGATCACCCCGCAGTGGGCACCACCGTCGCCCAGGCCGGCGGCCGACCGGGGGTGAAGCAGCATCTCCCGGGCGGGATCGAGATTGCCGTCGGAGTAGTTGAGGATCGGGACGTAGAGCAGGCCGTCCCCATCCTGTTGCAGCATGGCGTCGTAGGCCACCGACATCGGCGAGCGTCCGCTGGCAGCGGCCAGGGCGGTGAGCGAACGGTCGGGACCCGGCTCATACTCAGGTGGATTCCCCAGCAAGAAGGTGGTGGCGAACGCCCGGTCCATCCGCTGACGGGTGGCCTCGTCGGGCTCCCACGACTCGATGGCATGGCGGACCTCAGGGGTGCGAAGGGCGGCGACCAGGTCGTCGTGAGCCAGCCCCTTCGCCTTCAGGGCCTGGTACGCCGGGACCTGATCGAACAGCGAATAGGTGGTGAAGTGACCGCTGAGCAGGCCGAAGCCGCGCCCGGCCACCTGCGGCCAGATGTCCGCCCCCTCGTCGACAGCCCGGAGCGACTCGTCGAGCAGCTCACGCCAGAGGCCGGGGTCGTCGTCGACCTGCACCATGGCGAAGGTGACCGGCCGATGGATGGCTGCCGACAGCCGGCGCATCCACTCCATCTCCTTTTTGGGGGCGATGATGTCCTCGCCGGCGGTGCCGGCCGGTGCCAGCTCGAAGATGCCAGTGCCCAACTCGCCGAGGGCTTCGCCGATGCCGAACAGCTCGTCCTCGGCGGCATAGGTGCCGGGGACCGGCTCCCCGTCGATGGCCAGGTGGGCGATGGTGCGGGAGGTGGAGAATCCGAGGGCGCCGGCTGACACCGCCTCCTTCACCACCTGCTTCATGGCCTCGATGTCCTCCGGGGTGGCGGCCTCGTTGTGAGCACCCCGCTCACCCATCACGTAGGCCCGGACGGCTCCGTGGGCGATCTGGGTTCCGACGTCCATGGTCCAGCGGCGTCGGTCGAGGGCATCGAGGTACTGGGGGAACGTCTCCCACTCCCACGCCATCCCCTCGGCCAGTGCCGACCCCGGAATGTCCTCGACCCCCTCCATCAGCCCGATCAGCCAGTCGTGCCGGTCACGCCGGGCCGGGGCGAACCCCACACCGCAGTTGCCGGTCACCACCGTCGTCACCCCGTGGACACTGCTGGGCTCCAGCACCTCGTCCCAGGTCACCTGGCCGTCGTAGTGGGTGTGGATGTCGACCCACCCCGGGGTCACCACCAAGCCGTCTGCGTCGACCGTCCGCTCGGCACTGCTGTCGTCGAGCTCACCGACTTCGGTGATGCGCCCGTCGTCGACGGCGATGTCAGCGGTGCGGGCTGCCGCACCCGTTCCGTCGACCACCGAACCTCCTCGGATCACCAGGTCGTGCATGTCGGTCTCCCCCCGTCAGCGTGCTCCACCGATGCTGACATGGTTGCACTGTTCATATCAAGGGTTGCATTATGCGCCTATCGAGCTGCAGAATGGGACCGTGACCCGACCCTCGCCACAGACCGATCGCGTGGTGACGGTGATCGAGCTGCTGGGATCCGGCGACGAGACGCCAATGACCTTGGCGGAGGTCACCCGACGGCTGGGCGTCAACAAATCGAGCTGCCACTCGCTGCTCACCGCCCTGCTGGGCCGAGGATGGCTGACCCGCGACCCGGCGACGCTCGCCTACCGGCTGGGACCGGCCCTCATCGCCGTCGGCCAACGGGCGGCCGACGGGTTTCCGGTGCTGGAACTGGTCCGGCCGGTGATGGAGGAGTTCGCCCACCGGAATGGCGCCCACTGCGTGGCCCTGGGCATCGCCGGCGACCGAGGCACCGTGGTGGCCCAGGTTGGCGATGAGCGGTCGACGTCGAGGGAGCTTCCGGCCACTGACATCGCCCTCCGGCCACCGCTGGGCACCGTCATCTACGCCTGGGAGGACGAGGGCACGGTGCGCCGGTGGTTGGCCGGCGAGCCATCGGAGGCACAGCGCCACCACCGGGCGGTGCTGGCCCTGACCCGTCGCCGGGGCTTTTCGGTCGAGCTGGCCACGCCCCCCGAGACGCGGCTGCGCACCCTGGTCACCCAGTTGCGCGACGGACTGGCCCGGCAGGCCACCGCATCGCCGCCGACCGGGGCCGGCACCGCCAACCGATCCGGGGACTCCATCGAGGCGATGGTGGATCAGTTGGCCGGGGAGCTGGCCGCTATGGAGCGATTGGACGACTTCCTGCCCCTGGCGCTGGAGCCCGGCGACCACTATCTGGTCAGCTCGCTGAGCGCCCCGGTGTTCGATCGGGACGGTCGGGTCTCCCTTTCGCTCAGCCTGCTGGGCATGCCCGAACCGCTGTCCGGGACGGACATCGAACGGATCGGATGTCAGCTGGCGGAGGCCACCGGGGCCGTGACCCGGGCGGCCGGGGGGACGGTGCCGTCGGCGTGAGCCGGATGACGGAGGTGTGGGGATGACGGCATCGGGGTACGACACGGTGGTGACGGCGGTGCCGGGTAGGTCGTCCAGGGCAATGCGTATCGGCATCCTCGGCACCGTCGCCTCAACACGACGGGTTCCACCGACATCGGTGGCCGGTGGCTAGTCACGATCGGGTCGACGTGGAGATCGACGGTCGTCGGCTGTCGCTCAGTCATCTGGACAAGGTCCTGTTTCCGTCCACCGGCTTCACCAAGGGTGCGCTGCTCGACTACTACCGTCGCATCGCCCCGGTGATGCTGCCGCACCTCGGCGATCGACCGGTCACGCTCCGTCGGTATCCGAACGGGGTCGAAGACCAGGGATTCTTCGAGAAGCACGTGCCGGCCCACGCCCCCAAGTGGGTTCGATCGGTGACGGTACCGTCATCCACCAACGGTGGGGCCGACGTGGCGTACACGATGATCGGGGACCTACCGTCGCTGCTGTGGGCGGCCAACCTCGACAGCATCGAGTTCCACGTCCCGCTCTGGCATGCCGGAGGTCGACGGAAGTTGCCGGCCCCGCCGGATCACGTGGTCTTCGACCTCGACCCGGGACCCGGCACCGACATCGTCGATTGCTGTCGGGTGGCGGTGTGGATCGCCAGTGAGGTCGAGGGATCCCAGTGGCCGGGATCGGGGATCTACCCCAAGACCAGCGGCTCCAAAGGCCTGCAGCTGTACCTGCCGGTGTCGGGCCGACCAACCTGGGAACGGGTGAAGGAGTACGCCCACCACATGGCAACGACCCTGGCATCGGATCATCCCGATGCAGTGGTGTCGTCGATGCGGAGGATGGAGCGCCACGGCAAGGTACTGATCGATTGGAGTCAGAATTCGCCGTCCAAGACCACGGTGGCCGCCTACTCGGTGCGGGCCCGTCCGGAGCCCTCGGTCTCCACCCCCCTGGCGTGGGAAGAGGTGGCGAAGGCGGCCGGAGGAGGCGACCCGAACCGGTTTCGATTCCTGACCGATCAGGTGGTGGCCCGGGTCACCCGGGGTGGTGATCGCTTCGCCCCGCTGGCACGGTGAGCTGGCACGGTGAGGCATCGGAACACAACGTCCTCGAACGCCGAGCGGAGGAGCGACGGCCGCCCCGTTGAGGGCGAGAGGACCTGCCGCCGCACCTGTACGGTTGTGCGATGGCCCTGGCGCTGAGATGCCGGCACTGGTGAAGACCAGGTTGGACCGGGGTGACGCCACTGCATCGAGCCGTCCGGAATCGATGCTCAGCAGCGGTCGAAATCCTGCATCGCATGGGTGCCGACCCCGGCCTCCAGAACGACAGCGGTTCGACCGCCGCCGACCTCGCACTGATCACCACCGGTCGCGGCGGTTCGGGTTCCGAAGCGGCCAAGGCCGAGCAGCGCATCATCCTCGATCTACTCGATGGTGGTGCCTTGTAACTGGAGTCGGCAAGTACAACGGCCCGAATGCACGCTGGGGACTAACGGCGGGAACACCCGACGGCTCCGACGTTGGTCTTCCGAATGGACTGATGGCAGTGCCTGGGGTCAGGCAGGTTGCCAGAGTTCGATCCGATTGCCCTCCGGGTCGGTGACCCAGCCGAATCGACCGACACCTTCCATCTCCTGCGTCTCCTCGGCGACGTCGGCTCCCAGTAGCCGGAGCTGCGCCAACATGGCAGTGAGGTCGCTGACCCGGAAGTTGAGCATGGTCTGCTGGGTGCGAGCTCCGAAGTACTCGGTGTCAGAATCGAAGGTGGCGAAGACGGTCAGCCCCGGTTCCTGCTGCCACACACCGTTGTCGTCGGCGTCCAAGCCGAGACACTCTCGGTACCAGGCGCCCAGGGCCACTGGATCGGCGGCCCGCAGGAAGTAGCCGCCGATCCCCACTACCCGCTCCATACCCCGATCATGCCAGGACGGCCCCGTCCCAGTCGAGCAACGAGAGCCGTTTCCCGCCGTATCGTCGACGCCTACGGGTGACGTCCCACCGGCATGACCTCGGCGGTGCCCCACTGTGACAAGGAGTTGAGCTGCACGACGTCACCGGTCGCCTCCACGATGCGTCCGCCGCCGACGTAGATGGCGGTGTGATTGACGGTGGTCCAGTCTGATTCGTCAGTACCCCAGAAGACGAGGTCGCCAGCTTGGAGGTCGGACATCGACATCGCCACCCCCGCCGTGTCGTACTGGTCGTCGGCCACTCGGGCGAAGGTGACCCCAACCGACTCCCACGATGCCAGGGCCAAGCCGGAGCAGTCGTAGCCGACCGGACCGTTCCCGCCGTAGATGTAGGGCTTGCCCAGCTGGGCGAAGGCGAAGAGCACGGCACGGTCGCCGGGGGTCACCGGCCGGAAGAGCAGCCCCTGGGTCGGAGGGAC
>Ga0302157_10006087_pt1 | contig 12561 bp, 9 predicted proteins | sample I_Bog_N3_3_FD_193502 | JGI IMG/M metagenome (GOLD analysis project Ga0302157, IMG submission 193502) | Peat permafrost microbial communities from Stordalen Mire near Abisko, Sweden - I_Bog_N3_3 | ecosystem: Environmental > Terrestrial > Soil > Wetlands > Peat | place: Sweden: Abisko, Stordalen...
GCCGACCTTGAAGGTGCCGACCATGCGCAGCGTATCGAGGGAGAATCCCTCGAGAAATTCACGGTTGCGCCGCGTGCTGGGCCGCAGGCTTGCCTGCCCCGAGGTCGGACCCTGCGGCGTGAACGGCGACCGCAAATTGCTCGCCGTATAGGTGAAGGTCTCGTAGGGCTTGACCTCGGGGAGCGGTTCGATGCGCCCGCCCGGCTTCGCCAGGGTCTCCGCGATCCACTTGTCGAGATCGGATTGGCCGCCCGAGCAGCCGCCGAGCAGAGCCAGGCACGCGCAACCGAGCGCGGCGAGCGTGCGGCTGCCGCTCACGTGGCACCTCCGGGGTGCTTCTTACCGGGCTTCGTACCGGAGTCGCCGTCCTCGATGTAGCGGTAGGTCTTCGCGGTGATGTCCATCGTGAGATTGTCGTAGCCGGGATCCTTGCCGTTGCCCTGGGGCTTGATCTCGATGTCCTGGAGCGTGACGATGCGCGGCAGCGCCGCGATGCCGCTCACGAAGGCGCCGAACTGGTGATAACTGCCGACGAGCCGGATCTTGATGGGCAGCTCCGCATAGAAGCCTTTGGTCTCCTCGTTCGCCGGCTGGAACAGCTTCTCCTGAAGTCCCGCGGCGAGGCCGGTCTGGGAAATGTCGACGAGGAGATTGGGCACTTCGGTCTTGCCGGGCAATTGGCGCAGCATCGCGCCGAAGGTGCGCTCCATCTCGGCGAGCTGACCCTTGTACGCATCGAGATTGGCCGCCTGTTGCTGCTTCGTCTCGAACTGCGAGCGCAGATCCTGCTCGGTGGCTTCAGCTCTCTGCAGCATCGGGCGGTCGTCCGACCACACGACCAGGTACCAGAAGACTCCGGCGCACACGAGGAAGATCAGAGCCACGAAAAAGGCGCGGACGGGCCACGGCCAGCGGCCGGGATCGCGCGGATCGAGGGATTGCAGTTGATCGAGGAAATTCATTTCGACGCCACCTTCTTGGGTGTGACCGCGCCGCCGTTTTCGAGGTCGACGCCGACGACGTTCGTGAACAGCGTGAAGCTAGAGCCGCCGAATGGCGAGTCCTTGGCGGATTCGACGACCTGCAGGACCGGATTGTCCATCCAGGTGGAGGCGTCGATGTTGCGCATGTAGGTCGACACGCGGGTGCTCGATTGCGCGACGCCGTGCAGTTCGAGTTTGCGCTCGGGTTTGCCGTCCGTTTCCTTGATCGAGGTGAGATACACGCCTTCGGGCACGGTACGCACGAGTTCGTCGAACAGGTGCACGATCTCGGGTCGGCTGCGCTGCAGCGTCTCGATGATGGTCATGCGCGCGACGAGCCGCTGCTTGCGGCGCTCAAGATCGGTGATGTCGGCGATCTGGGCGTCGAGCTTGCCGATTTCGCGCTTCAAAACCTCGTTTTTCTCGTTTTGCAGCGCGATCCAGCTCGAATACATGAGCTTTCCGCCCAGGGCCACCATCGCGCCCGCAAACACGGCTGCGAACGCAGCGACCGTGAATTCGCGGCGCCGGGTCTTGCGTTGCTGTTCTCGCCAAGGCAATAAATTGATGCGCGGCATGGTGGCTCGTTCAGTCGAAGCTGCGCAGCGCGAGGCCGCACGCGGTCAGGAGGGCCGTCGCATCGAGCGCGACGGCTTGGGCTTTCGCCTTCGAGGAAACTTTCATGTTGCCGAGCGGGTCGCCCTTCTCCGCCGGCACGCCGACGCGGCTGGAAATCACGTCGGCGACGCCCGGAATGTTGGCGCAGCCGCCGCAAATCAGGAGCTGATCGGGCTGCGAGCGCCCGCTGCCGGACGCGAGATAAAATTGCAGTGAACGGCTGACCTGCTGGGTCATGTCGTCGATGAACGGGTCGAGCACTTCGGGCTGGTAATTGCTCGGCAGGCCGCCTTCCTTCTTTGCGCGCCCGGCCTCCTCCATGCTCAGACCGTAGGTGCGCATGATCTCCTCGGTGAGCTGCTGGCCGCCGAAGGCGAAGTCGCGCGTGTAGACCACTTTCATGTTGCCGAGCACGCTGAACGTCGTGCTGCTCGCGCCGAAGTCCACGACCGCCACGGTCCGATCCATGCCGCCGTCGGGCATCTGGTGGCGCATGAGCGCGCAGGCGTTCTCGAGCGCAAAGGCCTCGACGTCGACGAGCTGCGCCGTCAGGCCGGAGGCCTGGACGGCCGCCCGACGCTGCTCGACGTTCTCGGTGCGCGTCGCGACCAGCAGCACGTCCATCATGTCGGGATCTTTCTCGGAGGGTCCCACGACCTGGTAGTCGTAGCTGACCTCCTCCATGGGAAAGGGGATGTACTGGTCCGCCTGCATCTCGACCTGACCCTCGAGTTCATTCTCCCCGAGGCTTCTCGGCATCTGAATGACTTTCGTGATCGCGGCATCGCCGCTGATCGCAATCGCCGCGAACCGGCTCTTGGCGCCGGAACGCTTCACCGCGCGGCGTATGGCTTCGCCGACGGCTTCGGCGTCGACGATGGCCTTTTCATTGATGGCATTGTGCGGCGTGGGCTCCGCTGCGTAGGATTCCACACGGTACTGGCCGCCCGACATCGTGAGCTCAATGAGCTTCACCGACGAGGTCGTGATGTCAAGGCCGAGCAGCGGACGATATCTTTTGACGAACGACCACACAGAATTTTTCCTTTTCGGCTCAAGACCTTGCAAGTCGAAAGCGATGCATGAGATTAACGATGAGCCGCTAACTTAGCAAGAAACTGTTAAATGGACCGTGACCCCACTCACGAATCACCTTCGTCGAGACTTTCGGCACCAAACGCGGGCGGCACTGTCAGACGACATGAGGACTTTGGAGCTGCGGCGGAGGCGGCAAGACCGAGGCGCGGCGGGGTGCAGATCCATTCAGACTTCGCTCGCGACCGGCGCCCGGAGTGGGAGGCGCGGTGCACGAGTGAGCTTGGTCTGGCAACCCCGCTGTCCTAGGCATCGAACCCGTAGACCGGTAGCTTTGCGTCCTCATCTTTCGATGAGTATGCCCGTGTAACCAGCGGTAATATGCATGTCTATCTCCGCCTGTGCAATAAGTTAGAACGGTTTTGAGTGGCTAAACGTTACCTAAGTCTCATCTCGCGCATTTGTGCGACCGTGTTCGCAGTGATTCTCGTGATCGCTTTCGCGAACGTGTGCGCCTATGTCTATCTGAAACCCGCGCTCCCGGACGTGGACACCCTGCTGCAAGTCCAGCTCCAGGTGCCGCTGCGGGTCTACTCGCGCGACGGGCGGCTGATCGCCTCGATGGGCGAGCAGCGGCGTATCCCCGTGCGCTACGAGCAAATCCCGAAACGCCTCGTCGAGGCCTTCCTCGCCGCGGAAGATGACCGCTTTTTCCAGCATCACGGCGTCGATACCCAGGGCATCCTGCGCGCTGCGCTCGCCAACATGCGGGCGGGCGGCGTCCGCCAGGGCGGCAGCACGATCACGATGCAGGTGGCACGCGACGTGTTCCTGACGCCGCGCCGGGACATGAAGCGCAAAATGAGCGAGATCTATCTGTCGCTGCTCATGGAGGCGGAATTCTCCAAAGAGGAGATCTTCTCGCTCTATGCGAACAAGACCTTCCTCGGGGAGCGCGCCTATGGCGTCGGCGCCGCCGCCGAAGTGTACTTCGGCAAGACCCTCGATCAGCTCGACGTCGCGGAAATGGCGACCCTCGCCGGCATCCCGAAGGCGCCGTCGCAGGTGAATCCGGTCGCGAACGCCGAGGCGGCGCGCAATCGCCGCGCCTACGTGCTGCGCCGGATGCTCGAACTCGGCTTTATCACGAAGGCAGAACACGATACGGCGAACGCGAGCCCGGTCGAATCGAGCCTGCACGGGCCGTCGGTCGAGGTCGATGCACCCTACGTGGCCGAAATGGTACGCGCGGAGATGCTCGCGAAGTACGGCGACAGCGTCTACACGGCAGGTTACAAGGTGTTCACGACGATCGATTCGCGGCTGCAGGCGGCGGCGACGGTGGCGCTGCGCACGGGCCTCCTGGAGTACGACCGCCGTCACGGCTGGCGCGGCGCGACCGCCAAGATCGACATGACCAAGAACCCGGACGCGGACGACATGGACGCCGAACTCGACCAGTATCCCTTGATCGGAGGCCTTCGCCCGGCCATCGTCGAGAAGGCCGAGGCGCGCAGCGCGCAAATCTACGTCAAGGGCCTGGGCGCGGTCACGCTGCCGTGGGAGAGGCTCCAATGGGCGCGCCGCGAACTGCCGGACGAGAAGGTCGATCGCGCGCCCGCCACGGCGGCCGAGATCTTCGCTCGGGGCGACGTGATCTATACGGTCGGCAACAGCACCCAGAATCTGCATTTCGTCCAGGTGCCCGAGGTGGAGAGCGCGCTGGTTTCGATGGATCCCGAGGACGGCGCCGTGGTCGCGCTCGTGGGCGGCTTCGACTTCTTTCAGAGCAAGTTCAATCGCGCGGTACAGGCGAAACGCCAGCCCGGCTCCTCGTTCAAGCCCTTCCTGTACGCCGCGGCGTTCGACAAGGGCTTTACGCCCGCGAGCGTGATTCTCGATGCGCCCGTGGTGCTCGACTCGACGAATCCGGAACAATCCTGGCGCCCGCAGGACAGCAGCGGCGAGAAGTTCTTTGGACCCATGCGGCTGCGCGAGGCCCTGGTCCAGTCGCGCAACCTCGTGTCGGTGCGGCTGCTCCAAGACATCGGGCTCGAATACACGCGCAACTACGTCACGCGTTTCGGTTTCGACAAGTCCCAGCTTCCCGATGATCTTACCCTCGCGATCGGCACCGCCGAGGCGAGTCCGCTGCAGATGGTGACCGCGTATTCGACGTTCGCGAACGGCGGCTTCAAGATCAGCGCCTACACCATCGACCGGATCGAGGACGCGTCGGGTCAGGTGCTCTCGCAAGCGCATCCGCAGATCGCCTGTTTCGAGTGCGTCCGCGCCCGGGAGGCGGGTGCCAACGCCTTGGCCCATTCGTCCGCCGGAGCCGCCGCCAAAGCGCCGAGTCTGCAGCTGGACACCGCACCGCGCGATGGCAAGTCGCTGATTTTGCCCAAGGACTTGGCACCCCAGGTGCTGCGGCCGCAGGTCGCCTATCTGCTCGCGGACATGATGGCGGACGTCATCCTGCGCGGCACGGGCGCGCGGGCACGCGCGGTCGGACGCGACGATATTTCGGGCAAGACGGGCACCACGAACTTTGCGCACGATGCCTGGTTCTCCGGATTCAACGGGGATATCGCGACGACCGTGTGGGTCGGTTTCGACCAGGAACGGTCGCTCGGCGCCGGCGAGGAAGGCGGTCGCACGGCCGTGCCGATCTGGACGTACTTCATGCGACCGGCGCTCGCCGGAACGCCGCGGCGGCCCGTGCCCTACCCCGACGGGCTCGTGCTCGCGCGCATCAATCCGGAGACCGGGTTGGGCGCGAGCGCCGACGATCCGAAAGGCATCATGGAGAAGTTCATCGACGGCAACGTCCCGAAGACCGAGGTCTACGAAGGCCCAAATACCGCGAATCCGATGACCGATGGCGACAAACCGCTCTTTTAGGCCCATTGCGAAGCTCAGGCCCATGCCGAAGAAATTCTCCCAGCGTGCCGAGGACTTGCGCCGCGCTCTCGCCCAGGAGGCCGCGCGCCTCATGGCCGAGCACGGCATCGACGATTACCTGCAGGCGAAGCGCAAGGCCGCCGACCGTTTGGGCGTCAACGACGTTGCCGTGCTGCCCAAGAACGTCGAGATCGAAGCGGCGCTGCGCGAGCACCAGCGCCTGTTCGGGCGCGACCGGCACGACCACAGCCTCAAGGAGCAGCGGCGCATTGCCCTCGAAACCATGCGCCTGCTCGGGGAATTTCAACCGCGCCTGGTGGGTTCCGTGCTGAACGGCACGGCCACCAACTACAGCGACATCAATCTGCACCTCTTCGCCGACCGGTCCGAGTCGGTTGCAATACGGCTGTTGGAGATGGGCGTGCCGCACGATTTCTACGAACGCCGCGTCAAGATGGACGCCGAGCGCAGCGTCAACCATCCGGCACTGCGGTTCGAGGCGAATGGCCGCACGGTCGAAGCGACGGTGTTTCCGATCGACGGCATCCGCCAATCGCCCTATTCGCCGGTCGACGGCCGGCCGATGCGCCGTGCCGACGCACGCGAAGTCTCCGAACTCGTCGGCGGCGACTGAATCGATCAACGACCCGCGGCGGCCGGCCGCGCTTCGCCGGGTTTGGCCTGCCACACCGCCAGCGTGTCTGCCGACCCTTGAGCGCGCACGCCGTTGTCGGTGAGTATCTCCTCGGTCGCGGCGACCATCTCCTTGCGCGGGAACACGAGCGATTCGCCGCCGCGTTGATCGAACTCGATCGTCACGAACTCGTCGCTGAGGTCGCGCAAGGTCGCGACCAGGTCGTTGAGCCCCTTGATATGCCTGCCGTTGATCGACGACACGACCGAGCCCGTCGCGTTCGAGTACCCCTTCGCGAGCTTGTGCGGGAAGAACGGCGACGCGATCACCACGAGTTCCTGCAGGTCGGCATCGGGCGGATCGAAGGCGCGCGTCAGCAGGGGGCTCTTCAGGATATTGAGAGTGCGGACCGCACCGGACTTCTCGAGTCCGCCGACGAACGCCCAGGTCCCCTTCGAGAACACGATCGGGCCGTAGACGAAATAAGGGGGGTAGCCACCCTCGAGGTCCGGCAGCAGGGTCGGACGCTCGGCGCTCACCGGCAGCTTGACGGCGACCGGTTTTCCGGCGCGCACGACGACGAGCGGCAGCACGCCGTTCGCGGCGGTCTTTTGCACCAGGTAATGGAAGTCCACGCGCAGGTCGGGTCCGAGCTTGATCATGCCCTGGTTGTCCACGGGCGTCTCGCCGATCCGGGTGATCACGTCCCACTGTTTGAGCGGATAGGAATCCTCGGTCTTGTAGGGTTGATGCACGATGACGCCCTCGACCGCCTTGTCGAGTTTCAGAAACGCGCGCATCGCCGGATTCTCGAGCGTCTGCAGGTCGTCGTACATCGCCGGCTTTCCGTCGTAGCGGCCGTCGGCGATGTCGTGCAGGAACATTTCGACTTCTTCGTTCGGAATGATGTAGCCGATGTTGTCGTCGCCCGAGAGCTTGCGAAATGCGAGGCCGATCATCTTGTCGCCGGCGATCGCCGGGCCGCCGCTGTTGCCGGGGTTGATCGCAGCGTCTATCTGGATGCGCAGACCCGACACCGGGTACTTGTACGGCACGAACTCGATGCGCGACACGATGCCCTTCGTGATCGACAGCGACGAGCCGCCCGTGGGGTAGCCGTAGGCGAGCACGGAATCCTTGATCTCGGGGAGTTTGCTCGCCCGCGCGATCGGCGGCCGGGCGTCGAAGAACGTCTTGTCCTCGAGTTCCAGAACGGCGAGATCGATGCCCGGTGCAATCGCGACCACGGTCGCCGCCACCTTGTCGCCGGCCTCGTTTGCCTGGACCTGGACCTGGCTTGCGTAGAGAACCACATGGGCGTTGGTGAGGATCCGTTTGCCCTCGATGATCACGCCCGAACCCGTCACCTCGGCGGGCGCCTGCTTGGTCCAGGGTTTGAAGGGATCCGGATACCGCATCGTCGAGAACACTTTGACGACCGAATTGGCGAGGTTCGGGGGTTTCGGTTCGGCGGCGCCCGCGGGGATTGCGCCGAGGAATAGGATGACCGCGCAAAGCACGGCGTGAACGGGCGAGGTCTTCTGCATGGCGCGCAATGCTACTTGCCGTCGGCGACAAACGCGAGCAAGGCGTTGCCCGAGCTCACGTAGACCATGCCGCCGACGACCGCAGGGCCGCCCCGATCGAGCGGTCCGCCGTGCGCGGCTTGGCCGTCGGTGGTCGCGAGAGTCCGGGCCGTATCGAAGTCCCAGACGATCTTGCCGTCGATCGTCGAATAGGCACGCAAATGTCCGTCTTGAGATCCTGAAAACGCGATTCCCGGCATCACGGTCACGGCTTGCGATTGGGCATGACTGCAGTGCGGGAGGGCCTCGGCACAGACCGGTACGGGCGACGGCGCCAGCCAGCGAGGTCGGCCGGTCGCGATGGCGAGCGCAGCGAGTCCGCCACCGCCGGGGTCGGGGGCCGCATAACCCACGAACACGCTGCGATGATCCGCCGCGGCTCCCCACAGCACGGCTTCCGTCGCGTTGGCTTCGGGCTTGCTCTGCCATAAAACGGCGCCCGCGGCCCGCGGGTCGAGTCCGTAGAGGACGCCGTCGTTTTGTGCGACCACGAGCACCTGGGTGTCGCCGGGAAGCGTGCGCAGGAGCGGTGGACTCGAGGCATTGCCGAGGGCGCCCGCAGCTGGCAGCTGCTTGACCCAGCGCAGCTTGCCGCCGTCGAGGTCGACCGCGACGATTGCATTGGCGCTCGGCGGCGGCGCGCCGGAATCGCTGCTGCCGGTGGCGAGGAATGCTGTCTCATGGCGCGCGTCGAGGGTCGGACCGGAATCGAGTTCCGTACCGCTGCTCGAGAGCACGCTGCGCCAGACGACGCTGCCGGTCACGATGTCGAGGGCGATGAGACTCGCCGCGTGTGCGCGCACGGGCACGTACAACCGGGTCTTATAGAGGGCCGGCGAGCCCGTGATGCGCGCTTCGCTGTCGGCATCGGCTTGCGTACGCCACAGCAAGCGGCCGCTCGCCGCATCTAGCGCATAGACCGAGCCGCCGTCGTCGGCGACGAACACGGCGGCGGGCGGCTTGCGGACCTCGATGTGCGCGTTTGTCTTGTCCTTGGCTCTGCGCTTGCCCCGGATCTTGCCCTTGAGTTTGCCGCCCCCCGCGCTCTTCGCGATACCCGGGACGCGCGCTGCAGGCTCGAGTTCCCCGACGACGAGCGCTGCATGGATGCCGTGTCCGGCATCGAAGCTCCAGTAGAAGCAGCCGCTGCGCGCGTCGAGGGCGACGACACGGCCCGCGGAGTTCGCGACGAACACGCGGCCATCGACGATCGTGGGCGGTCCGCTCTCGCTGCCTTCGGCGACGCCGTAGGCCCATTTGAACTTGAGCTTCGGGACATCGGCCGCGCGCAGCGCGGGCTCCGGTTGGTAGCGGGAATTCTCGAGATCGCGGCCCCAGCCGTTCCACTGCGCCGTGCCGACCGAGACCGCGCCGGAGGGCTGCGCGCAGGCGCCCGCCGGTGGAGTCGCGGAGTCTCCCGGCTCGGCATGAGCGGCCCAGACCCCGGCCAGCAGCAGGCCCGCCGTCGCCGATGCCCTCATGCTCGGCATGGCCGCAAATCAGCGCTTTTCGAGCGGAATGTAGTCTCGATGCGTGGGTCCCGTATAGAGCTGGCGCGGACGGCCGATGCGCATCTGGGGATCGGAAACCATCTCCTGCCAATGGGCGACCCAGCCGGCGGTGCGCGCGATCGCGAACATGACCGTGAACATCGAGCGCGGGATCCCGAGCGCGCTGTAAATGATGCCGGAGTAGAAATCCACGTTCGGGTAGAGCTTGCGCGAGACGAAGTATTCGTCCTTGAGCGCGATCTCCTCGAGCTTCAACGAGAGCTCGAACAGCGGATTGTCGGTCTTGCCGAGTTTTTCGAGCACGCGGTAGCACATGCCGCGGATGATCTTTGCGCGCGGATCGAAGTTCTTGTAGACGCGGTGGCCGAAGCCCATGAGCCGTACCGTGTCGTTCTTGTCCTTGACGCGCGCGAGGAATTTGTCGATGTTCGCGACGGATCCGATGCTCTCGAGCATGTCGAGCACGGCCTCGTTGGCGCCGCCGTGCGCGGGACCCCAGAGCGCCGAGACGCCGGCCGAGATTGCCGCGTACGGGTTCGCACCGGTGCTCCCCGCGAGTCGGACGGTCGAAGTGCTCGCATTCTGCTCGTGATCCGCGTGCAGGATGAACAGCAGATCGAGCGCCTCGGCCGCCACCGGATCGATCGAGTACGGTTCACAGGGCACGGCGAAGAACATGTTCAGCATGTTCGAGCAATAGCGCAGATCGTTGCGCGGATAGATGAACGGCTGGCCGAGGGAATGCTTGTACGCGGCGGCCGCGATCGTCGGCAGTTTGGCGATGATCCGATGCGCGAAAATCTCGCGATGGCGCGGATCGTGGATGTCCGTCGTATCGTGGTAGAAGGCGGCCATCGAGGCGACGATCGCCGAGACCATGGCCATCGGATGCGCGTCGTGATGGAACCAGTCGAAAAACCGCAGCAGCTGCTCGTTGACCATCGTATGGCGCGTGATCGAATGGTGAAACGTCGCGAGCTGGGACTTGGTCGGTAAATTGCCGTAGATCAGAAGATTCGCGACTTCAAGGAAGCTCGATTTTTCCGCGAGCTGTTCTACCGGATAGCCGCGATAGAGCAGCATGCCCGCCTCGCCGTCGATGTACGTGATCTTGCTTTCCGTGCTGGCCGTGGCCATGAAGCCCGGATCGAACGTGAATACGCCCTGTTCCTTGGCGAGCGGCGCGATGGCGATGACGTCGGGGCCGATGGTGCCTGCCGTCGATTCGAGTTGTGTGACTTTCCCGGTGACCGAATTCTTGATTTCGTATTTCGTGCTCATGCGCTCGTCCGACGGAAGGGGTTCTGACAGTTCGGCCCGTCAGCGTTGCACGAGCGCACAGCGGAATCAAGCAAAGCGATAGACTGGCGCGCAGTTCCCGCGAATGCGAGAACCAGAGCTCACTGCGATTTTAGATTGAGCTCACTGCGATTTTAGTGCGTCGCCCGGCTTGGTGTCGTACCGGCCGACGCACTGCGTCCCGAGAGCGCCACGTCTCCTTAGGTACGGGCCGCCGCGGTCGCGTACTTCTTGCGGAACTTGTCGACGCGACCGCCGGTGTCGACGATTTTTTGCTTCCCGGTGTAGAAGGGATGGCAGTTCGAACACACTTCGACCTGCAGATCCTGCCCGATCGTGGAGCGTGTCTGAAATTGGTTGCCACAGGTGCAAGTGACCGCGATCTCGCGATACTCGGGGTGAATGCCGGCTTTCATGGGATACCTCGCCTTGAAGTGTCTAGGCAGAATCGACGCAGGCAGTAAGAGCGCACATCGCCACGCCAAAATGGGTCGATTAGTCTATCCCCAAGGCCGCTCCTTCACAAGCATTTCATGATGCCGGTCGGCGGCCGCAGCGATCGCGCCGCGAGCCGCGCCGTCGAATCCGAAGATTTGTCCACAAAACTTGTGGATAAGTCTGTGGACGGCGCGCCGGGGTCCGCTTGCCGACCGCGTAAATTCCCATAAACGTTAACTTGGTCAAAAAATAGCCAAGTCGTTTTCCTTAATTATTTCATGTACTTAACTGGATCACTTTATCTACTATGAGCGCAATGTGCTGTAGGTACCCCTTTGTGCGGGAAGCGTGATCCGGTGTGTATAAACTTTTGCGTCGTTCGGCTCCTGTCAAGCCAAAAATGTCCCCTGCAAGTCATTGAGGAATCGCCTGCCGAGCGCCGTCGGCCGCCAAACCGACCCTTCCTGCGCGATCAAACCGCGGGCGCGGGCCACGGCTAGCGGCGCTTCGATGGCGTCGCCGCGAAGCCCCGTGCGCGCCTCGAAATCATCGACCGCAAAGCCGGCATTGAGCCGGAGTGCGCCCAGCATGAATTCGAACGGAAGATCTGCGCGGGCGACGCGCTGCCGCTCACCGATCGCGTCCCCGCGCTCCGCGAGTTGACGCTGATAATCGCGCGGTTGTTTCGGTTTCGCGGTCCGCAGGATGTCGGCCGGCAGGCCTCGAGTGAGTTTGCCGTGGGCACCGGCGCCCAAACCCAGGTAGTCGCCGAACGTCCAATAATTCACGTTGTGCCGGCAGCGCGCGCCAGCCGCGGCGTAGGCCGAGACCTCGTACTGTTCATAGCCGGCGTCGCTGAGGAGTTCCTGACACTCGACCTGCATGTTCCAAGCTGCGTCCTCGTCGGGCAGCGCCGGCGGACGCGCATGGAACACCGTGCCCGGCTCCAAGGTGAGTTGGTAATGGGAGATATGCCGGGGCGCGAGCGCACAGGCCGTCTGGACATCGAAGATCGCCTCCGCCAGCGATTGCTCCGGCAGGGCATACATGAGATCGAGATTGAAATTGTCGATGCCGGCGGAGCGCAGTTCGTCGACCGCTCGGTGCGTGTCGTCGGCGGAATGAATGCGCCCGAGCCGCGCGAGCGCGGCCGCCCCGAAGCTCTGCGCGCCGAGCGAGACCCGATTGATGCCCGCGGCTCGATAGCCCGCGAAACGACCCCGCTCGATCGTGCCGGGATTCGCCTCGAGCGTGACCTCGGCCGCCGGATCGAATGCGAGGCGCGCCCGCAACGCCGTCAGCAGCCGGTCGATCTCCTCCGGCGCGAACAGACTCGGCGTACCGCCGCCGAAGAACACGGTTTCAATGCGTCGACCCGCGAGCACCGGCAATTCCCGGTCGCAGTCCTCGATGAGCGCGTCGATGTATGTGCCGTCTGGCTTAGGGCCCGTGAGTTGATGGGAGTTGAAATCGCAGTAGGGGCACTTCTTCACGCACCAGGGCATGTGCAGATAGAGCGCCAGCGGCGGCAGCGCATGTGTGGCGGTCGAGGC
>Ga0302157_10006089_pt1 | contig 12558 bp, 9 predicted proteins | sample I_Bog_N3_3_FD_193502 | JGI IMG/M metagenome (GOLD analysis project Ga0302157, IMG submission 193502) | Peat permafrost microbial communities from Stordalen Mire near Abisko, Sweden - I_Bog_N3_3 | ecosystem: Environmental > Terrestrial > Soil > Wetlands > Peat | place: Sweden: Abisko, Stordalen...
ACCGAGCCGTATTCTCCCACCGCGCGTGAGAAGCCGAGCGCCACGCCGGTCAGCAGCGTCGGCCAGATCGAGGGCAACACCACCCAGCGGAAGCTCTGGAACCTGCCGGCGCCGAGCGTCTCGGCGGCGCGCTCCACCTCCCGGTCAAGGTCGCCCAGCACCGGCTGCAGCGTGCGCACCACGAATGGCAGGCTCACAAACGCCAGTGCCACCACGATGCCCAGCCGCGTGTAGGCGACCCGGATCCCCAGCGGCAGCAGCAGCTGGCCGATCCAGCCATTGGGGGCGTACAGCGCCGTGAGCGCGATGCCGGCCACCGCCGTGGGCAGCGCGAACGGCAGGTCGATGATCGCGTCGAACAGCCGCCGGCCCGGAAAGCGCTGGCGTGTGAGTGCCCAGGCGATGATGAACCCGAATACGCCGTTGATCGCCGCGGCCAGCAGCGCGGCGCCGAAGCTCAGACGCAGCGACGCCAGCACCCGCGGCTCGGTGACCACATGCCAGAACCTTTCGGGCCCCAGTTCTGCCGAGCGCAGGAACGCCGCCGACAACGGCAGCAGCACGATCAGCGACACGTACAGCAGCGTGTAGCCCATCGTCAGGCCGAACCCCGGCAGCATACGCGGGCGGCGACGCGAGCGGAGCGGCGCCAGCGGCATGGGCAGGATCGCGTCGCTCATGCGCACCTACAGGCCGTAGATCTGGTCGAAAGTGCCGCCGTCGGCGAAATGCGTTTCCTGGGCCTTCTCCCAGCCGCCGAAGGTGTCGTCGATCGTCACCAGGCGTAGCGTCGGAAACTGGCTGGCGTACCTGGCGGCGACTTGCGGGTCGCGCGGCCGGTAGAAATTGCGCGCGATGATCTCCTGACCCTGCGGGGTGTAGAGAAACCTGAGGTACGCCTCGGCGACCTTGCGGGTGCCGCGCCGATCCACCACCTGGTCGATCACCGCGACCGGCGGTTCGGCCAGGATGCTCAGCGACGGCAGCACGATGTCCAGCTTGTCTGCTCCGAGCTGCTGCTTCGCCAGCAGCGCCTCGTTCTCCCAGGCGAGTAGCACATCGCCAATGCCGCGGTCGACGAATGTCACTGTGGCGCCGCGCGCGCCGGAGTCGAGCACCGGCACGTTGTGATAGAGCTTGCGCACGAACTCCTTGGCGCTGGCCGCATCGCCGCCCGGCTGCTTGAGCGCCCAGGCCCAGGCCGCGAGGTAATTCCAGCGCGCGCCTCCCGAGCTTTTCGGATTGGGCGTGATCACCTGCACCCCTGGCCGCACCAGGTCGTCCCAGTCGTGGATATTCTTCGGATTGCCCTTGCGCACCAGGAACACGATGGTCGAGGTATACGGTGCGCTGTTATCCGGCAGGCGCTGCGCCCAGTCGGCCGGCAGCAACTGCGCGCGCTTGCTGAGCTCGATGATGTCGTACGCGAGCGCCAGGGTCGCAACGTCCGCCTGCAGCCCGTCGATGATCGCGCGTGCCTGCTTGCCCGAGCCGCCGTGGCTCTGGTTGATGGTCACGTGCTCGCCGGTGCTCGCCAGCCACTCGGCGGCAAACGCCTTGTTGACCGCGTCGTACAACTCACGCGTCGGATCGTAGGACACGTTCAGCAGCGTCACCGACGCCGCGCCGCCGACCGCGGCAGGTCTGGAGCAGGCAACCAGCAGGCTGGCGCCCAGCAGACTGGCGCCCAGCAGCACGATCCCGGACAGCAACGCGACGCCCGCTAATGGCGCGGCGCCCTGCGGCGCAGCGCGCGTTGCCGTCGCCGTGAGCGTCAACCCGGGCTCCGCTGTATCCGTTCAAATGCCCGATGGTCGAACAGCGAGTCAATGCCGGCGCCGCGGCTTTCGGCATGGGCGGTGGGATGGCCGGTGCAGGACAGCAGTACCGCGCAGCGGCCGCCGTCGTTGAACAGCGGCTGGAATTCGCCGTGCAGGATCTGCGCCAGCTCGGATGGCGAGCCATCCAGTCCGAGCACCACCAGCAGCGGTTCCGAGGATGCGGCCAGTTGCGCCACCCAGCCGTTGAGGTCGCCGATCTGCACGTCGGTGCGGATGTCCAGGCCGTGCGTTTCCTGCAGCTCGGCGCGCGCATCGAGCAGCCGGCGAAAGGAACTGGTGACTTCCGAGCGCGGTGCCGTCGGGCTCTGCACGCTGACAAACGTAGCCTCGGCGTGCAGATGGCGCATGACGCTGGCCACCAGGCCGAGCGTCGCCGAGCGCGCCGCGTCGCTATTGCATTGGATCAGCATGCGCCGCGGCAGCCCCAGCTGCGGCGGAATGCACAGCATCTGCCGCCGTCCCTGTGCCGCCGCGTCCACGATCTGGTCGATCGCCTGCGCCCCGACGCCGGCGATCACCGCGACACCGGTCTGCGAGGCATCGCGTTCGCCCTTCTCCTGCGCCTCGAGCACCGGTGCCTGCATGCTCTGCACCAGCTGGCGCAGCAGCGGCGAGTGTCGCAGAGCGCTGGCCGCGAGCGCGTCGCCGGTCAGGATGCGAAAGCTCGAGATCGGCGTCGGCAACACGTGAAAGCGGCGGATCGCGAGCGCTACGCGCTTGCCCGGCGCCAGTGGCAACTGCCCCTGTTCGCCGTTGGTACGGGTGACATCGACCACCACAGCCGGCGCGGCCTGGGCGTCGGCGGCGCCGTTGGGAGCAGGCTCGCGCGCTACCGCCGATATCACCTCGGATTCGAGCGGCAGCTGTATTCGCAGCCGCTCGAACACGCCGCCAAAATCCACCGACAGCACCTGGCCCAGGCTCAAGGGGCTGCTGCGTAGCCGCTCTTCGTCCTCGGCCACCTCGATGTCCTCGGGGCGCACGACGGTGACCACCTCATTGCCCATGCCGGCGGATTTCAGGCTGTCGCCGACCGCCAGGAAGCGATTGCCGAGCCGCAGTCCCTCCGAGCCGCGCTCGCCGAGAAACAGGTTGGCCGCGCCCAGGAAGGTAGCTACAAAGCGTGTCGCCGGACGCCGATAGAGCGTCTCGGCGCGGCCGGTCTCGAGCAGGCGGCCGTTGTTCATGATGCCGATACGATCCGCGAGCGCGAAGGCCTCCTCCTGGTCATGCGTGACCAGGATCGTGGTCATGCCGATGCGGCGCTGCACCTGGCGGATGGTGTCGCGCAACTCCACCCTGATCTTGGCATCGAGCGCCCCAAACGGTTCGTCCAGCAGCAGCACCTGCGGTTCGTGCGCCAGTGCCCGGGCGACTGCCACGCGCTGCTGCTGGCCGCCCGAGAGCTGGTCGGGCAGGCGGCCCTGGTAACCCTCCAGCGCTACCAGCTGCAGCAGTTCGTCGCGCCGGCGCGCACGATCGCGCCGCTTCACGCCGCGCACGCGCAGAGCGAATTCAACGTTCTCCCCGACCGTCATGTGCCGAAACAACGCGTAGTGCTGGAACACCAGTCCGACTCCGCGCTCGCGGGCGCGGATGTTGGTGACGTCGCGGCCGTGGAAGGAAATGCGGCCATGATCGACGTCGGTGAGCCCGGCGGCGATGCGCAGCAGCGTGCTCTTGCCGCTGCCGCTTGGGCCGAGTAGCACGAAGAACTCACCGGCCTCGATCTGCAGGGAAACGTCGTTGACGACGGGCGCGGCGTTGTAATGCTTGGTAATCTGCTCGAAGTTGATCGACATGCGCGCTCCTGCGAGCGTGCATCGTATGGATTTCCCGGTGTCCAGGTCAGTATCAAGCTGGTAACAATCTGGTTATAAATGGACGGCTGACAGGCGCCGGTTTTGCGTTGCCCGCGCGCTTCCGCTAGGCTTAAGTTTCAAAGCGATTTCAATCCCTTACACATGAAAGTCACCATTTTCGGCTCCGGCTACGTGGGCCTGGTTTCCGCCGCCTGCCTGGCCGACGCCGGTAACCACGTGGTCTGCGTAGACACCAACGTCGAGCGCGTTGCGCGCCTCAATGGCGGCGAGGTGCCGATCCACGAGCCTGGGCTGGACGAGCTGATGCACCGCAACTGTGCGGCCGGGCGCCTGGAATTCACCGCCGATACCGCGCGCGGGGTCGAGCACGGGCTGTTCCAGCTCATTGCAGTGGGCACCCCGCCGGAAGAGGACGGGTCGGCGGACCTGCGGCATGTACTGCAGGTGGCGCGCGCGATTGGCGAGCACCTGCCACGCTACGCCATCCTGGTCACCAAATCGACGGTGCCGGTGGGGACCGCCGACCAGGTGCGCCAGGAAGTGGCCAAGGCGCTGGCCACGCGCCAGCTTGCGATCGAATTCGACGTCGTCTCCAATCCTGAGTTTCTCAAGGAGGGCGCGGCCATCGATGATTTCATGCGGCCGGACCGGATTGTCATCGGCACCGACAATCCGCGCACCACCGAGCTGATCCGCGCGCTGTACGAGCCGTTTACCCGCAACCACGACCGGCTGGTGGTCATGGATATCCGTTCGGCAGAACTCACCAAGTACGCCGCCAACGCCATGCTCGCCACCAAGATCAGCTTCATGAACGAGCTGGCGGCGGTGGCCGAGCGTGTCGGCGCCGATATCGAGAAGGTGCGCATCGGCATCGGGTCCGATCCGCGCATCGGCTACAGCTTTATCTATCCGGGCATCGGTTACGGCGGCTCGTGCTTTCCCAAGGACGTGAAGGCGCTGATCCGGTCGGCCGATCGTGCCGGGCACGACGCCACGCTGTTGCGCGCGGTCGAGCGCGTGAACGAGCGGCAGAAGAACGTGCTGGTGCAAAAGCTCGCCCGCTATTTCAGTGATCGGCTCGGCGGGCGCACCTTTGCGCTCTGGGGCCTGTCCTTCAAGCCCAACACCGATGACATGCGCGAGGCGCCGAGCCGCAGCGTGATCGATGCGCTGCTGGCCGCGGGCGCCAGCGTGCGTGCTTATGATCCGGTGGCCAGCCACGAGGCGCAGCGCCTGTATGCGAACGCGCCACATGCCGACCGGCTGCTGTTTTGCAAGAATGCCTACGAGGCGGCCGAGGGCGCCGATGCGCTGCTGATCGCCACCGAATGGAAGGAATTTCGCAGTCCCGATTACGATCGGCTCAAGACGCTGCTGCTGCAGCCGCTGATCTTCGATGGCAGAAACCTGTACGACCCGGCGCTGATGCGGCGCCTGGGCTTCGAGTACTTCGCCATCGGCCGCGGATTGGTGCCCCAGGCAACAAACCAGGCTACCGCGCAGCCGGCCACCGCGCAGCCGGCCACCGCGCAGCCGGCCACCCCGCAGCCGGCCACCGCGCAGCCTGCCGCCGTGGCCGCCGGCGCTACCACGGAGGAGCGCTAGGCCATGCTCGTTCCGGTGATCCTGTCCGGCGGCGCCGGTACGCGGCTGTGGCCGTTGTCGCGGGAGCTGCATCCGAAGCAACTGCTGGCGCTGGTAGGGGCGCACACCATGCTGCAGGACACGGTGCGCCGCCTGGCGGGACTTGCAGTGGCCGCGCCGATGGTGGTGTGTAACGAGGCGCACCGCTTCCTGGTCGCCGAGCAGCTGCGCGCGATCGAGTGCGAGCCGCGCGCGATCGTGCTGGAGCCGGTGGGCCGCAACACGGCGCCAGCGATTGCACTGGCGGCGCATGCGACGCTGGCGGGGGAGGAGGGCGACCCGCTGCTGCTGGTGCTGCCGGCCGACCAGGTGATTCCCGATGTCGCCGCCTTTCACGCCGCCATCGAGGTCGCCAGCATGGCGGCACGCGACGGTGCGCTGGTGGCCTTCGGCATCGTGCCGAACACGCCCGAGACCGGCTATGGCTATATCCGCCGCGGCGCCCTGCAGGGCGGCAGCTATCGCATCGCCGAATTCGTCGAGAAGCCGGACCTGGCGCGCGCGCAGGCATTCCTGGCTTCCGGTGAATATTACTGGAACGGCGGCATGTTCCTGTTTCGCGCGCGTCGCTACCTCGAGGAACTCGAGCGCCTGGCGCCGGATATTGGCGCTTCCTGCGCCGCCAGTTTCGCCGGCGCGGTGCGCGACCTGGATTTCACCCGCATCGACCCGGCCGCGTTTCGCGACTGCCGCAGCGAATCGATCGACTATGCGGTGATGGAGAAGACCGCCGATGCGGTGGTGGTGCCGCTGCAGGCTGGCTGGAGCGACGTCGGCAACTGGAGCTCGCTGCACCAGGTCTCGCCGCACGACGCACAGGGCAACGCACTCGTGGGCGACGTGCTGGTCGAGGACACGCATGACAGCTTCGTCTACTCCAGCAGCCGGCTGGTGGCGACCGTGGGGCTGCGCGACCACGTGGTGATCGAGACCAAGGATGCGGTGCTGGTGGCGCCCAAGGACCGGGTACAGGATGTCAAGACACTGGTCGCGCGGCTCAAGGCGGCCGGACGCTACGAGCATTCGCTGCACCGGGAAGTATTTCGTCCCTGGGGCAGCTACGACAGCATCGACGTCGGCGATCGCTTCCAGGTCAAGCGCCTGACGGTGCATCCGGGCGGCGTGCTGTCGCTGCAGGTGCATCATCATCGCGCCGAACATTGGGTGGTTGTGTCCGGCACCGCCAGGATCACGCGCGGCGAGGAGACCTACCTGCTGGAAGAGAATCAATCGACCTACATTCCGGTCGGCGTGCGCCATCGGATCGAGAATCCCGGGCGGATCGCGCTGCACATCATCGAGGTGCAGTCGGGCAGCTACCTGGGCGAGGATGACATCGTGCGGCTCGAAGACCGCTATGGACGCCAGGGTACCAATACCTAGCGGCATGCACGCTCGCCGCGCGTGGCAAGCGACTAAAATCGCCACTGTCATTCAAGAGTTGCTTCAAGGGTTGCATAGGGAACTGCATGGGAAAGCTGACCTGTTTCAAGGCGTACGACATCCGCGGCCGCATACCGGATGAACTCAACGACGAGCTCGCCTATCGGATCGGTCGTGCCTATGCGGCGTTCGTGCAGCCGAAGACGGTCGCGGTCGGGCGCGACATCCGCGCCTCGAGCGCGCCGCTGCTGGAGGCGCTGTCGCGCGGCCTGACCGAGTCGGGCGTGGATGTCGCCGATATCGGGCTGTGCGGCACCGAAGGGGTGTATTTCGCCACCTTTGCCGAGGAACTCGACGGCGGCATCATGGTGACCGCAAGCCACAATCCACCCGACTACAACGGCATGAAATTCGTGCGCGAGCAGAGCCGTCCGATCAGCTCGGATAGCGGACTGGGCGAGATGCAGGCATCGATCGCGAATGCGGCGCTGCCGCCAATAGCGGCCCGGCCCGGCAAGCTCAGCCGCCTCGACACCAGCGGCAAGTACCTGCAGCACCTGCTCGGCTACGTCACCACCGATAGCCTCAAGCCCCTGAAGGTGGTGGTGAATGCCGGCAACGGCGGCGCCGGACTGATCATCGACCAGATCGAGCCGCACCTGCCGTTCGAATTCATCAAGATCAACCATGAGCCCGACGGCTCGTTTCCGCACGGCGTGCCCAATCCGATGCTGGAGGAGAATCGGGAAAGCACCGCAGCCGCGGTGCGTGCCTCCGGCGCCGACGTTGGCCTGGCCTGGGACGGGGACTACGACCGCTGCTTCTTCTTCGACGAGCAGGGCGGCTTCATCGAAGGCTATTACCTGGTCGGGCTGCTGGCGGAGAGATTCCTGCGCCGCCACCGCGGCGCGCGCATCGTGCACGATCCGCGCCTGACCTGGAATACGATCGATATCGTACAGCAGTACGGCGGCGAGCCGGTGCTGTGCAAGTCCGGCCATGCCTTCATCAAGCAGAAGATGCGCGATGTCGACGCGGTCTACGGCGGTGAGATGAGCGCACACCACTACTTCCGCGACTTCGCCTATTGCGACAGCGGCATGATTCCCTGGCTGCTGGTGCTGGCGGTGATGAGCGACTCCGGCAAGAGCCTGTCGCAGCTGGTGGGCGAACGGCAGCGGCTGTATCCGGCCAGCGGCGAGATCAATCGCAAGCTCGGCTCGCAGATGGGCGACACCCGCGCGGTGCTGGCGCGCGTGCAGCAGAACTACCAGGCGCGCGCCCGCGTGATCGATTATACCGACGGCCTGTCGATGGAATTCGAGCGCTGGCGCTTCAACCTGCGCGGCTCGAACACCGAACCGCTGGTGCGACTGAACGTGGAATCGCGCGGCGATGCGGCACTGATGAACGACAAGACCGGCGAGATACTGCGGTTGCTCGATGCCGCCTGACGCCGCGAACGCCCTCGACACGCTGCTGTCGCGCCGTTCAGTACCGGCGCTGCAGTTGCGCGAGCCGGGACCGTCGCCGCAGCAGGTCGACGCCGCGATCGACGCGGCGCTGCGTGCGCCCGATCACGGCGGCCTGCGGCCGTGGCGCTTCGTGCTGATCCAGGGCGCGGCGCGCGCGCGCCTGTCGCAGCTGTTCGTGCAGCGCATGCAGCAGCGCGAACCGCCAGCACCGCCGGGCAAGATCGAGAAGGCGCGCAGCATGCCGTTGACCGCGCCGCTGGTGATCGCGGTGGCGGCGCACCTGCAGCCTGATCACAAGGTGCCGGAACTCGAGCAGCTGCTGGCGAGCGGCGCCGGCGTCATGAACCTGCTGAACGCCTTCCACGCCCAGGGCTTTGGCGCGGTGTGGCTCACTGGACCCAACGCCTATGATCCCGAGATCGGCAAGGCGCTGGGTTTCGAGGCCGCGGAGCGCTGCCTGGGCTTCGTCTACGTGGGCTCGAAGCCGCCAGCGGGCAACGCCCCGATCCAGCGCCCGGAGCGTGCCGCGTTTGTCCGCGCCTGGAGCGCCTGAGGCGCAATGCCGTTCACCATCTCGCACATCGCCGCAGTGTTGCCGGGCTACCGGCCACTCGCGCGCGCGCATGTGTTCACCGCCGCCGTGATCGGCAGCATGGTGCCCGACTTCGGCCTGCTGCTGCCGGGATACGTGCCGCGCTGGGAGACGCACAGCCTGCCGGGCCTGATCACCTTCAGCCTGCCGATGGGACTGCTGGCGTACTGGCTGACGCTGCTGCTGCTGCGCCCGGCGATCCTCGAAGTGCTGCCGGACGGCGCCTGGCTGCGGCTCAAGGCCGGACCTGCGCCGGCGTCCATCCTGTCGGTGCGCGCCTGGCTCATGGCCTCGGGTGCGCTGCTGCTCGGCGCCATCACGCACCTGATCTGGGACGCATTCACGCACGAGAACGCGCGTGGCGTGCGCATGTTTCCGCTGCTCACCGATTTCGGTCCGGAGATGGGGGGACACTCGCTGCACCTGTGGCGCTGGCTGCAGTACGGCAGCAGCGTGTTCGGCCTGGTAGTGGTCGGCGCAGCCCTGGCGCTGTGGATGCGTCATGCACCGGCGCCGGCCGCGCCGCTGGTGCGGCACATCGAGCGCCGCGAGCGCCTGCTGTGGATGTGCGCGTATCTGCTGCCACCGCTGCTGATCATGGCCTGGTCGCTGGTGCGCCAGTTCCGCGGCGGCCTGTCACCGTTGACCAATGGCATGGCGCTCGGCCTGGTGTTCATTCGCGGCTTGAGGTACGCGGCGGGTTCGCTGCTGCTGGTCAGTACCCTGATTCGGGCGCGCCTGGCGCTGTGACGCGCGTGGCGCTGTGACATTGAATGGCTGCTTCCGAGTCGAGCACCGAGCGCCTTAATACCAAGGCGGCGGGCGTCATTGGACTGGCGGTCATGTGCAGCCGGCTGCTCGGGCTGGCGCGCGAGCAGATCTGCGCCGCGCTGTTCGGCGGTGGTGGCGCCATGGACGCTTTCACCGCCGCATTTCGCATCCCCAACCTGCTGCGCGACCTGTTCGCCGAAGGCGCGCTGTCGACCGCCTTCGTGACCACCTTCAGCAAGACCATCGCGCGCGGCGGCGACGCGGCGGCGTGGCGGCTGGCTGACAAGGTGGCGACCCTGACCGCGGTTGCGCTGAGCGTCATCTGCCTGCTCGGGATCGTGTTCTCACCGCAACTGGTGGCGACGCTGGCGCCGGGATTCGACCCCGCCAAGGCAGCGTTGACGGTGACGCTGACCCGGATCATGTTCCCGTTCATCCTGCTGGTGTCGATCGCGGCCCTGGTCATGGGCATGCTCAACGCCAGGAACGTCTTTGGCATGCCGGCGATGGCCTCGAGTTTTTTCAATATCGGCTCGATCGTCGGCGGCGTCTCGCTAGGGTACTGGCTCGATCCGCATTTCGGTCCGCGCGCACTGATTGGACTGGCCATTGGCACGCTGATTGGCGGCGCGCTGCAACTGGGCGTGCAGCTGCCGCGATTGCGCCGGCTGGGCTATCACTTCCATCCGGATTTCAGCTGGCGCGATGCCGGCGTCAAGGCCATCCTGGCGCTGATGGGGCCGTCGGTGATCGCGGCCAGCACCACGCAGTTCAACGTGCTGGTCAACTCGATGTTTGCCTCGACGCTGGGCAATGGGCCGATATTCTGGCTGGCGATCGCGTTCCGGCTCATGCAGCTGCCGCTGGGCCTGTTTGGCGTCGCGCTCGGCAGCGTGACGCTGCCGCTGCTGTCGCGGCTGGCGGTTGGTGGCGACATGGCGGCGTTTCGCGGCGAACTGGCGCGCGCCATGCGGCTCAGCCTGCTGCTGACGATTCCTTCCTCCATCGGCCTGATGATGCTGGCGGAGCCGATCATCTCGGTGCTCTACCAGCACGGCAGGTTCGACGCCTACGAGGCCGCGCAGGCGGCCGGGGCGCTGCGCTTCTATGCCATCGGGCTGTGCGGCTATGCGGCGCTCAAGGTGCTGGTCAATGCCTTCTACGCGCTCGATCGGCGCAAGACCCCGATGCTGGTCAGCTTCATGGCGGTGGGGCTGAACCTGCTGCTCAACTGGATCTTCACCTTCAATCTCGGTTGGGGGCCGCGCGGGCTGGCATTCTCGACCGGCTGCGTCGCGAGCTTCAATTTCCTGGTGCTGTATGCGCTGATGCACAGGCGCCTCAAGCGACTGGAGACGCGGCGCATGCTGGCAATGCTGGCCAAGGTCGCGCTGGCGTCGGCGGCGCTGGCGGCAGTCTGCTGGGCGTCGCGCCATTGGCTGCTGGCAAACTGGGCGACGCAGCCGTTCCTGGGCAAGCTGCTGGCGTTGCTGCTGACCGTGATCATGGGTGCAGCGGTGTTCCTCGGCTGCGGCGCCGCGCTTCACATCGAAGAACTGCACACGCTCAAGGGCGCTGTTGCGCGCCGACTGCGCCGGCTGGCGTGACCCGCGCGACCTCGCGCCAGGGCTGGCCGGTAAATCGGGTCTGATCCTTGAGCCTTGCACGCAAACGTGCGCATGGCTTCTCGATGTACTGCCACATCAGCCAGGCCACGCACACCGATGCCGCCAGTGCGATCAGCGCGCGCAGCAACGGATGCGTGTGCGGCAGCAACGTATCGACCGCGTCCAGCAGCACCTGGTGGACAAGGTACAGCGAATAGGACAGTACGCCGATGAAGGCGACCGGCTTGAAGTTCAGGAATCGAAACAGCGGCCAGTGGTCAAATCGTATGGCAGCCATGAATACGAACGTCAGCGCCACACCCTGGATTGAGTAGCGCCACGTCTCGCGGAATGCCGGCGCGCGATAGACAACGCACGCCAGCAGCGCGGCGAACGCCGCCGGCAAGATCAGGTAAATCCAAAGGTGCGGACGGGTCCGCGGCCGGTCGAGCGCCGGATTGTTCCAGACCGCCAGCGCGCAGCCGAACAGGATGGAATCAAACCGGGTATCGGTCGCGAGGTAGGTGCGATCGCTCACCACGTGCATCCCCAGTACCAGCACGCACCGCCACGCGAGCAGCGCGGCGCACAAACTCCAGAACAGCAGCGCCTGGCGCGCGCGTGGCAGATGCCACTTATGCATTGCCACGTAAAGCAGCGGAAACAGCAGGTAGAAGTGCTCTTCGACCGCCAGCGACCAGTAGACACCGGTTCCCGGCGCAACGCCGTCGTAGCCGTGAAACACTGTCCAGTAGTTTGCGACGTGCAGCGCCTGGGCTGCGACCGCGGCGGCCTGCAGCGTGCCGGGCGGATAAAGCAGCAGCGCGGCGAGCGTCGCGACCAGCAGCACCAGGTAGAACGCCGGCAAGATCCTGAGTGCACGCCGCAGCCAGAAATGCCGGAAATTGAGCGAGCCCGTGCTCTCGATTTCGGTTCGCAGCAAGGTGGTGATGATGAACCCGCTGAGGAAGAAAAAGATCGTGACGCCAAAGCCGCCGGGCACGACGCGCTCCAGGCCGGCGTGGGCGACGAATACCAGCAGGAAGCTGATGGCGCGGATGCCATCGAGCGAAGGAATGTGTCGCGCGGCTTTATGGACTTGGCGGCCGGTGCCTTGCACCAGCGATCGACTGTGCAGCGCCGATCCGTGGTCTTGCATGGCAAAATCATAGCACGCACGGAAGGAAGCAATAGGAGGGGAAACTGCAGACTGCCGCGGCCCACTCCTGCAAAAGGCGCGTTATGACACCTCAGCGGATAAAGCCGCGCCCAACAATAGGATGCGCGCTGCCGCGCGTCGCCAGCACGCGTCCCGCAGCGCTCAGGGCTTGCTGCTGCACACCGCCTCGCCCTTGTCGAACACGATACGCCAGACGTTATCCGCCTCCAGTCGCCAGACCGAGTTGAAGCGTGCGACGA
>Ga0302157_10006091_pt1 | contig 12555 bp, 13 predicted proteins | sample I_Bog_N3_3_FD_193502 | JGI IMG/M metagenome (GOLD analysis project Ga0302157, IMG submission 193502) | Peat permafrost microbial communities from Stordalen Mire near Abisko, Sweden - I_Bog_N3_3 | ecosystem: Environmental > Terrestrial > Soil > Wetlands > Peat | place: Sweden: Abisko, Stordalen...
TGTCCGACGCCCTGACCGGCCTGGCCCAAGGCCGGTATGCCGGCAAGGTGATGGTGGTTCCCCGACTCTCAGGAGCTGACCAGTGAGCCATCCCTACTACCCGACCGGAAACCCCCGCCTCAACCATGTGGCCATGAGCCTGGCGGCCGACCAGCTGGACTCCACCCACCGGGCTGAGCTCTGCGCCTTTTGGGGTGAGGTGTTCGGGTTCGACGAACTGCAGGAGATGACCGAGGACCGGCACCGGTTGGTGCTGTCGTGCGTCCACTGGGACCAGTTCCTCTTCCTGATCGCCGAGGACCAGCCCATGGCCGCTCCACGGATGGACCACTTCGGCTTTTCGGTCGGTTCGCTCGATGAGTTGCTGGGAGTTCGCGACCGGGCGTCCGCCTTCCGGCAGCACGACGACCGGGTCGACCTCATCGACCACACCGTCGACGACCAGGAGGTGGTCAAGATCCACTCCATCTATGTGGGCTATCAGCTGCCGATGCTGGCGGAGATCCAGTGGTGGGAGTTCCCCTCATGACCGCCCTCGAGATCGGCGTCTTCGTTCCCCAGGGGTGGAAGCTGGAGTACGACGGGTGGAGCGGGCCGGATGCCTGGGCCCGGTCGGTGGAGCTGGCCGAACTGTCCGAGTCGCTGGGCTACGACCACCTGTGGGTCTACGACCATGTGGAGACGGTGCCCGATCGCCGGCCCACCCACGTGTTCGAGGCGTACACCATGCTGTCGGCGCTCTCGCAACGGACCTCGCGGGTGGGACTGGGCCAGCTGGTCACCTGCGCCTCCTACCGCAACGTCGGCTTGCTGGCCAAGGAGGCCGCCTGCCTCGACGTCTACTCGGCCGGTCGTCTCATCTTGGGTTTGGGGGCCGGCTGGTTCCACGAGGAGTACGCCTCCTACGGCTACGAGTACCGGTCCAATCCCGATCGGCTGGCGGTGCTGGACGAGACGCTCGAAGTGATCCGCCGGCTCTGGACCGAGGAGACGGTCACCTTTCACGGTGAGCACCTGCACTTCGAGGGGGCCTACAGCGACCCGAAGCCGGTCCAGCAACTCCCACCGATCCTGGTGGGCGGCGGAGGAGAGCGGGTCAATCTCCGCATCGCCGCCCGACGGGCCGACCTCACCAACTGGCAGGTCGGCATCGAGGCGTTCCGGAGGAAGTCGGGCCTGTTGGAGCAGTACTGCGAGGAGGTGGATCGTCCCTTCGACGCCATCAACCGCACCCACGGTCCGGACTGCCGGCTGTTCGACACCGAGGCGGAGGCCAGGGCCTGGTGCGAGTCCGAGGATGGGGGCGACCTGTGGGGCGGGACGCCCACCGACGAGTACTTGGCCGACAACCTGGTGGGTACCGTCGAGCAGGTGGTGGAGAAGGCCCAGGCGTTCGTCGACGCCGGGTGCCGGGGCCTCATCCTCTGGCTCCGCGACTTCCCCGGCGATGAGACCCTCCGCCGATTCATGGCCGAAGTGGTCCCCGCCCTCCGGGTGCCGTAGGCGGCGCACCCACCAGCAGCTGGGGAATAAATCGGTGGGTATGGTCGTTGAAAGCAGTGGCGTGACGGCCGAGGCGACCTGACGGGACGTAGAACCGGTCACGGCGGCACCCATCCGGAGGACGGAGACCACCATGGCAATCACCACTGACCAGCCGTCCACCGGTGATGGTCCCACCGACAGCCAGGCCAATCATGCCCGTCGCTGGTGGATTCTGGCGGTGCTGGGCATCGCCCAGCTGATGGTGATCCTGGACAACACCATCGTCAACATCGCCCTTCCCACCGCCCAACACGCGCTGGGCTTCTCCAATGCCGACCGCCAGTGGGTGGTCACCGGCTACTCCCTGGCCTTTGGCAGCCTGCTGCTGCTCGGCGGTCGCATCGGGGACATCATCGGCCGCAAGCGCGCCCTCCTCATCGGCCTGGTGGGCTTCGCCGGCGCCTCCGCCCTGGGCGGCGCCTCGGTCAACTTCGCCATGCTGGTGGCCGCTCGCACCATCCAGGGAGCGTTCGGCGCCCTGCTGGCTCCCTCGGTGCTGGCGCTCCTCACCACCACCTTCACCAGCCCGGCCGAGCGCGGCAAGGCGTTCGCCATCTACGGCGGCATCGCCGGCGCCGGTGGTGCCATCGGACTGCTCCTGGGTGGCATCCTCACGTCGTACGCCTCGTGGCGGTGGACCCTGTTGGTCAACCTCGTCTTCGCCGCCGTGGCGGCCACCGGGGCGTTGCTGTGGCTGAAGAACGACAAGGCGGCCGATCGAGATCCGGTGGATATCGGCGGCGTGGTGCTGGTCACCGGCGGTCTGTTCAGCCTGGTCTTCGGACTCTCCCATGCCGAGACCACCGCCTGGTCCAACCCGTTCACCATCGGGTTCTTGGTCCTCGGAGCGGTGTTGCTGGCCACCTTCGCCATCCTCGAGACCCGGACCCGTTTTCCGCTACTCCCACCTCGGGTGGTGTTGAGCCGCACCCGGGGAGGCTCGGTGCTGGCCATGTTGTTCGCCAGTATCGGCATCTTCGGTGTGTTCCTCTTCCTCACCTACTATCTGCAGGGGACGCTCGGCTTCAGCCCGGTGAAGACCGGATTGGCCTTCCTCCCCATGGTCCTGGCGCTGGCCACCATGGCCCAGATCTCCAACCGGATCCTGCTGCCGAAGTTTGGGCCGAAGATCATCGTGCCCATCGGGCTGTTGCTGAACGCCGCCGGCCTCTACCAGCTCCACAAGGTGAGCCTCGATGGCGGGTACGCCGTCCATGTCCTGCCGTACCTGATCATCATGGGCTTCGGCTTCGGTCTCAGTCTGGCTCCGGCCTTCAGCACCGGCACCCTCGGCCTCCGGCCCCATGACGCCGGGGTCGGCTCAGCCACGCTGAACACCTCCCAACAGGTCGGCGGATCCATCGGCACCGCCCTCCTCAACACCCTGGCCGCCGGGGCGGCCACCGCCTACCTGGTGGGACGAGCGGTGACTCCGGAACAGCTCAGGATCGCCGCCTTGCACAGCTACACCACCGCTTTCCTGTGGTCATCGCTGATCTTCGTGGTCGGCGCCGTCGTCGCCGGTCTGGTGCTGAAGCGGGGGAACCTCCAGCAGCTCATCGACGGAGACACCGATGGCGTACCGGCACCCGAGCCGGTGCCGGCGGCCGGCTGAATCCGGGGCTCCCGACCGTCAGTCGGGCGCTGACCGGTTCCGGAGTTGCCGTCGGAGCTCCTCCTTCTTCACCTTGCCGGTCGGCGTCCGGGGGAGCTCGCCGATGGGGTGGAGCTGCTCGGGCCACTTCTGCCGAGCCAGGCCCGTACTGGCGAGGTGGTCACGGACCGAGTCGAGGTCAAGGGGATCGTGGCCCGGTGCCACCCGGACGAAGGCGGCCGCCTGCTCGCCCAACTGCGGGTGGGGCGCTGCCACCACCGCCACCTCCACCACGCCATCCATCGTCAGCAGTACCTCCTCGACCTCGATGGCGCTGATGTTCTCACCGCCCCGGATGATGATGTCCTTCTTCCGGTCGGTGATGGTGAGATAGCCGTCGTCATCCAGGACGCCGATGTCCTCGGTCCGGTACCAGCCGTCGTCGTCAAAGAGGGCGGCGGTCAGCGCCGGGTCGGTGTAGCCCATGCAGCAGTCGGGGCCTCGCGACCAGATCTCGCCGGGGATACCCGGACCTACCGGCTCGCCGTCGTCGTCCACCAGTCTGATCTCCACCCCCTCCAGCGGACGGCCGTCGGTGAGGAGGCGCAGCCGCTCAGGGTCGGCGTGATACGAGCCGGTGATCGACGGGTGCTCGGTGGAGCCGTACATCCGGACGATGGAGACACCCAGCGCGGCGGCCCGTTCGGCCACCGCCACCGGGACGGTGGCGCCGCCCAGACCCACAAATCCCATCAGTTCCAGATGGGCATCGGTCCGCTCCGGGTGGTCGAGGAGGCTGGTCAGGAAGTAGGTGGATCCCGAGCCGCAGGCCAGTTGGTACTCGGTCATCAGCGCCAGAATCCGGGACGGGTCCCAGACATCGATCAGGTGCACGGGGTGGCCCTGCAGTACCGGGATGAGGAGGGCACCCAGCATGCCCATGGCGTGCCCCACCGGGGCACCGGTCAATGTCCATCGTCCGCCGGCCGCGTTCATGGCACTCAGCTGGCGGACCTCGGACCCGATGGTCCGATGCGAGTGGATGACACCCTTGGGATCGGCGGTGGTCCCCGAGGTGTAGGCGATGAGCGCGGCGGTGCCCGGGTCGACGGCCACCGGACCGTCGATCGGCGGGTGGACGGACTCCAGCGTCTCGAACGCCATCGCTCCGCCGGGAAGTGGACGGCTACCGGCTCCGACCACTGCCACCGTGTGCACGCCGGCCAGGGCATCGCCCAGCTGGCCGAGGCCGGCCAGGTAGTCGGTGCGGCCGAAGTCAGCCGCGGTGATCAGCACCCGGACTCCGGTTCGCTGCACGATGTAGCGAACTTCCTTGGGTCCGTAGAAGTGGACGATGGGGACCACCACCGCCCCCAAGAAGGCAGCGGCATAGAAGGTCACCGCCGCCTCCACCCAGTTGGGAAGCTGGAAGGCCACTGGATCGCCCGGACCCACGCCCCGAGCCCGGAGGCCGGCCGCCAGGCATCGTGCCCGGTGCTGCAGCTCGCCGAACGTTCCTGACCACGGGCGATCAGTGGAGTGGATCCGGAAGACTTGATCGGCGTGGCCGGCCAAGGCGGCATCCAGCTGTTCACCCAGGGTCCGGTCGTCCCAGAGCCCGTCCTCCACCCACCGTCGCTGGAGCTCCTCGGGCACCGGTCGGAGCGCCCACCGGGGCTCGGCGGGCTCGGCGGTCAACCCCACGGCGTGGTGGCCGGCTCCGCCTCGTAGACGGAGGCCTCGATCATCCGGGAGGCGATGGAGGACACCGCCGGCGGCGTGGTGGCCGGCGGCACCAGGTGGGCCTCCAGATCGGCCATCGTCTCCCACCGCTCGAGGAGGCGGACCATTCGGGGATCGGCGGCATCGGCGGCGAACGAGTAGTCGAGGCAGCCGGGCTCGGCCAGCGTGGTCTTCACCTGGGTCTGCTTGCCGGCCAGAAATCGTTGGCGGTCCTCGGCGGCCACCTCGAAGACTCCCACCACGATGATCACGGTGCCCTCCTTCGCCCCGCCCGGGACGGGACCTCCGTCCCCCGGGGTGGTCGTGCTCCTGCACACTACGATGCCTCTGCCGGCCCGACCCAGTACCGAGGGGGATGCGACGTGGAGCACTCGGGATATGTGGAGCGACCTGACTACCGGGTGGACATCCATTCCCGCCGCAACCGGGTGACCGCCTCCGTCGGCGGTGTGCTGCTGGCCGACAGCACCCGGACCCTGTTGGTCGACGAGCAGGACCACGGACTGGTCTTCTACTTCCCCCCCGACGATGTCCGTCTCGATCGCTTCGCCCCCGATGATCGGACGTCGGTGTGCCCCTACAAGGGGACCGCCACCTACCTGCGGACGGAAGTCGACGAGGTGGAGGTGCTGGCTTGGCGGTACCCGTCCCCGACGCCGGAGGTGGCCCGCCTGGCCGGCTATCTGGCCTTCTATCAGGATGTGGTGGAGGTCAGGGTGGGCACGGCCGACCCGGCCGTCTCGGGACGGTGAGCGGGCCGGACCCGGTGGATGCCGGGTCGAGCCTCGACCGGATGCTCGATGTGTTCGATGTGGTGTCGGAGGGTGCGGGACGGTTCACGGGCACCAGCGACGGTGGCGACCGCCGGGTGGTCGATGGCAGCCAACTGCTGGGCCAGGCCATCGTGGCCGCCTCCAAGATGCTGCCGGAGTTCGGGGTGCGTTCTGCCCATGCGGTGTTCACCCGGGTGGTGGACGACCGGCAGCCGCTCGGGCTGGAGGTCGATGTCACCCACCGGGGTCGGACGGTGGCCGCCACGGTGGTCGCGGTGACCCAGGGGGATCGGCGCTGTGCCACAGTGAGCCTCCTCCTCGACCGACCCTCCGGCCAGGTCGTCCAGCGCTCATCGGCCCGCCCCGAGGTCGGGTCTCCCGACGATGCCATCCCGTTCGACATGCCGCTGATCGGTCGGCAGCTGCGCCTGGTGGCGGTGGCCGACCCCAACGACCCCGACGAGGTGGGTCCTCCGGTACTGGACGCCTGGGTCCGCTACGGCCGGACTCCCGATCGACCGGATCTGGCCCGGGCGCTGGTTGCCCACTTCACCGGTCACCTGTCGGTGTCGACCACCTTGCGGGCCCACCGGGGGATCGGGACCTCGCAGGCCCATCGCTCCCTGTCCACCGCCGTCATGACCATCACCGTGGCCTTCCACGAGCCGGTGGCCTGGGAGGGCTGGCTGCTCTACCACCACGAGTCCACCCAGGTGGGTGGCGGTATGTCCTACGTCCGGGGCCAGGTCTTCACCGAATCCGGTGCCTTGCTGGCATCGTTCGCCCAAGAGGCGATGATCCGCCCCTTCGACACCGGGGCGGGGACCCTGGCGCTGCCGGTCGAGGCTCGCCTGTAGAAGCGGCGGAGACCTCGGGCCCCTGAGGTCAGGTCGGCGAATCGGGGTCGGACATCCGATCGACCAGGTGATCGACAACCCGGCCGGGTGGCCGGTTCGACCAGCCGTCTTCGGGCCAGTGGAACCAGCCGGAGGATGCCCAGGTGCCGCCGTCGGGATGGAGGGTGGTCCCGGTCACGAACCCGGACAGGTCGGAGGCCAGGAAGAGGGCGCACCCTCCGACGTCGTCGTATCGGCCCCGGCGGCCCATGGGGATGGCGATGCGGTTGGCCACGTCGGCCCATTCCGCCTCGGCCCCGCCCGGCCCGCCGACCGTGCGGTCCATGGCGGCCAGCCCTTCGGTGGGGACGAAGTCGGGGGCAATGGTGTTGACCCGGATGCCGTCGGGGGCCAGTTCGACGGCCAGGGTGCGGCTGAGGTTCTCCACCGCCGCTTTCATGGCCGAGTACACGGCGTGTCCGGGGGCGGCCCGATGGGCCTCGATGGAGGTCAGTTGGATGATGCTCCCACCTCCGCGGGCCCGCAGTCGGGGGATGGCCAGGTGGACAGCGTGCAGGAGCCAAGTGAAGTTGGTGCGGATCAGGGCATCCCAGCCGCGGGGATTGGAGTCGGCGAACGGCTGCGGGAAGGTGCCGCCCACCACGTTGATCAAGATGTCGACCCCGCCGAAGGTGGCATCGACCTGATCGAAGAAGGTGGCCTGGTGGTCGGGGTCACGGGCATCGAAGACGGAGGTCATCACTTCGGTGCCCTGTTGGCGCAGCTCGTCGGCGGTGCCGGCCAACAGGTCCGGATTCCGGTCGTTGAGGGCCAGTCGCACCCCGGCACCGCCGAGGTCGAGGGCGCACGCCCGGCCCAGGCCGCCACCGCCGCCGAAGATCACCGCCACCCGGCCCCGGAGTCCTGCCCGCTCGTCGATGTAGCCCACCTGCCACCCCCGTGTCGTGCCCGCGGGAGCGGGCCTGTTGTCAACCTATCCATGGTCGGACCAGCCAGTAGGGTGATCCGGCGCCGGGGTGGTTCCACCGGCTCCCGACGACCGGATGGCAGGTGCAGATGAAGTTCGCGATCTCCCTCGGGGTGCTCAACCCCTCGGCCTGGGTGATGATCACCGAGGAGGCCGACCGGTTGGGCTTCGACTCGGTGTGGCTTCCCGAGCACCTGGTGCTGCCGGTCGACATGGGCGGCAGCCCGCATGCCGGCCACGACCATCCGCCCATCCCGCCGGAGATGCCGGTGGTCGACGCTCTCGTCTACCTGGCCTCCCTGGCCGCCCGGACCCAGCGGATCCGGTTCGGTACCCAGGTGTACAACATCGGGCTCCGTCACCCCTTCAGCACCGCTCGAGCGGCGACCACCCTCGATACGGTGTCCGACGGCCGGTTCGATTTCGGCATCGGGGCCAGCTGGCTCCGCGCCGAGTGGGAGGCGGTGGGTCTCGACTTCGATACCCGGGGTGCCCGGGTGGACGAGTGCATCGACATCTGCCGTCGACTGTGGTCGGAGCCGGTGGTGGAGCACCACGGTCGCTTCTTCGACTTCGATGCCGTTCGTTTCGAACCCAAGCCGGTCCAGCAGCCCGGGCCACCGCTCCACATTGGCGGGGACGGGCCGGCCGCCCTCCGACGGGCGGCCACCGTCGGGGACGGGTGGATCCCGATGAATCACACCCTCGAGCAGATCCCTGCCCAGGTGGCCCGGTTGGCCGAGCTCCGGGCGGCGGCGGGCCGCCCCGGACGGACCGAGGTGACGCTGGGTGGACATCTCCAGCACCCCTCGGACATCGTGCGGTATGCCGAGGCCGGGGTCGACCGGGTGTTCGTCAAACCCTGGGAGCGGACCTCGGGTGCACTGGAGGGCATCCGGCGTTTCGCCGACCAATTCGGACTGTCCTGACCTGGTCATCCGGCAAAGCCGTTTGGGGCGGACGGTGACCCCCTACAATGGCTCCTTGAGGGGCACCGGACAGGAGGCACCGCCAACGTGCCACAACAAGCTGTGTCTCGGCGGGCCGAGGCCGACATCGTCGATGTCGCGACGCCCGGATCGGGACTGAGGTAGGCGGGGCGCGTCGTGGTCTACGTCCTGGCCCTGGCCGCTGCGTTCGCCAACGCCCTGACCAGCATCCTTCAGCGGATCGGGGTGGAGGATGCTCCCGAGAACACCACCCTCAAGCTCAGCTTGCTCACCCACGCCCTACGCCGCGGGGTGTGGCTGCTGGGGTTCGCATTCATGGTGGCGTCGTTTCTCTGCCAGGCGGTCGCCCTCCACCTCGGTGATCTCAGTCAGGTGCAGCCCATCCTCACCACCGAGCTCCTGATTCTGGTGCTGCTGCTGGCCACCTGGTTCCGGTACCGAATCAACCTCCGGGTCATCGTCGGGTGCCTGGCCGCTGCTGGCGGACTGACCGGATTTCTGGTCTTCGCGGATCCGGTGGGTGGCGACGGACAGCCGAGTTCGGTGAAGTGGATCGTGGCCGGCTCCATCTGTGGCGCCCTGGTGGTGGTCACCGTGCTGGCCGCCCTCCATGGGCCTCGGTGGTGGCGCGCCGCCATGTTCGGGGCGGCCGGGGCCATCGGGTTCGCCTTCACGGCATCGCTCATCAAGTCGGTCGGTAACTACGTGGCCGGCGACTGGTCGCAGGTCTGGATGCACTGGCAGACCTACGCCCTCGCCCTCTGCGGGGTGGCATCGGTGTTTCTGGCCCAGAACGCCTTCCACGCCGGGCCCATCGCCGCCTCCCAGACCGCCCTGGTGCTGGTGGACCCCCTGGTCAGCCTCTCGCTCGGCATCGCCCTGTTCGGAGACGACCTACGGACCGCCTTCCCGTATGGCCCGCTGGAGGCCATCTCACTACTGGTGATGTTCGCCGGGGCCATCTCGCTGGCCCAGTCCCACCTGGTGACCGGGATCAAGGGGGAGAACGAACGGGACGGTGAGCTGCTGTCGCTCCGGTCACGCTCCAAGCGGCTGGCCCATGCCGTCGAGGGGCAGGTCTCCGCCGAGGAGTTCGAGCGGGCCGTCCACGACTGAATCTCCGGCCGATCCTGGACGCTTGGACCGGCTGACGACCTACGATCCCGGAACATGAACGCCGGGCACGCCACCGATGCCGCCCTGGCCGTCGTCCCCGACCGGGTGGCACTGGTGGTGGAGGGCGAAGCACTCACCTTCCGCCAGCTGGAGTCGATGATCCGCCGGGCGGTGTCGGCCCTGGCCGACGCCGGTGTGGAACCCGGCGACCGGGTGGCGCTGGTCAACCTGGGCAGCTCCCTGTCGGTGGCCACCATCTTCGCCGCCGCCCGGCTGGGAGCGGCTTCCGTCCAGATGAACGCCTACCTGACCGAGGGCGAGCTCCGGGCGTTGGCCGACCTCACCGATAGCCGGGTGGGGGTGGCGGGTCCGGCCTTCGCCGACCGTCTGGCCTCGGCCATCGCCGGTCCGGTGGTAGGGGAGGAGGCCGTCGCCACCGCCGATGGGGAAGCCGTCCATCCGACGGTCGGCGGCGGGGACGACCCGGCACTGGTGCTCTTCACCAGCGGCACGTCGGGACTGCCGAAGCCGGTCGGGATCAGTCATCGCTCGCTGACCGACCGACTGGCCTTCTACGGAAAGCCCATCGATCCGACCACCCCTCCGGTGGTCGACCTGCTGTCGGTTCCCATCTTCCACATCGGTGGCACCCTGGGGATGCTGGTGTCGATCTCCCAGGGCAAGGAGCTGGTGGTCCTTCCCCGCTTCGACGCCGGCCGGTGGTTGTCCCTGGTGGAGGCCCACCGAGTGGAGCAGAGCTTCGTGGTTCCCACCATGTTGCAACGGATCCTCGACCATCCCCGGTTCGGCACCACCGATCTCAGCTCGTTGCGACTCCTCACCTACGGGGCTGCCCCGGCCCCGGTGGCCCTGGTCCGACGGGCGGTAGCCGCCCTCCCCGAGGTGGGATTCTCCAACACCTTCGGTCAGACGGAGACCTTGGGGGCCTACGCGGCGCTGACCCCCGACGACCATCGGCGGGGCGACCGATTCGGTTCGGTCGGGCGGCCGCTCCCGGGGGTGGAGGTGCGGATCCTCGACCCGGTGACCGCCGAGTCGGTCCCAGTCGGTCATCCCGGCGAGCTGGTGGTCCGGGCCGGCCATCACACCGTCGCCGACTGGCTGCACACCGGGGACATCGGCCGGTTCGACGATGAGGGCTATCTCTTCGTGACCGGGCGGTTGTCCGACACCATCAACCGAGGCGGCGAGAAGCTCGGGCCGGTGGAGGTGGAGGCAGTGCTCCGCGGACACCCCCGGGTGGTCGACGTCGGGGTGGTGGGCGTCCCCGACCCCGAGCTGGGCGAGCGGGTGGGAGCGGTGGTGGTGGTCGACGGCCCGGTCACCGCTGCCGAACTTGTCGACCATGCCGCCGCCGGTCTGGCCACCTTCAAAATCCCCGAATACCTGGTCTTCGCCGACGAGCTGCCGGTCACCGTCTTCGGCAAGCTCGACCGGCCGGCGCTGCGGGAGGCACTGTCCGGTGCCCCGCCGGTGGGGCGTCCCCGGAACTGAACCCTCGGGGCCGGCGCGCTACGGTGCCCTGGGCGCGTTGGCGCCCACCGGGGTTCGGCCACAGGTGGTCGCCCCGGCATCCGGCTCGATCACAGTGAGGGAACGACAGGTGGCAGACGACATCCTGAGCACCATCATCGGCAAGCCGACCGGGACCACGGTGGTCACGGTGGAGCGGGGCCAACTGGCCGGCTTCGCGTCGGCCGTCAAGAGCGACAGCCCCATCTACCGCGACCCCCGGGCCGCCGCCGAGGCCGGCCTGCCCGGCATCCCGGCTCCGCCGACCTACCCGTTCGTGATGGGCAACTTCGGTGCCTACCCCGAGTTGCAGACCGACGACCAGCCCACCGGCAACCCGATGGCCGAGGTCCTGGGTCCGTTGATGTCCAAGGGCGGTCTCATCCTGCACGGTGAGCAGGAGTTCACCTACCACCGCCCGGTGTTCGCCGGCGACGTCCTGGTCGGCAAGGGGACGGTGGTGGACGCCTATCAGAAGGAGTCCAAGGGGAAGACGATGACCTTCATCGTGGTGGAGACCGCCTGGAGCGATCAGGCCACCGGCGAGCCGGTCTGCAGCTCGCGCATGAACATCATCCACCGGGTCTGATGGCCGACGCCGAGCAGCCCGTCCTGCGGGAGATGGATGGTGGGGTGGCCTGGATCACCCTCAACCGTCCGGAGGCCGGCAACGCCCTCACCGCCGGCATGCGGAACCAGATCATCGAATGGCTCGAAGAGGCCTCGGCCGATCTGGCGGTCCGGGCGGTGGTGCTGGCCGGTTCGGGGGAGAAGGGCTTCTGCACCGGGGCCGACCTCCGCTCCCAGGGTCCGGCTCCCGAGCGTCCGGAGGGAGCACCGGACCGGGCGGTGGGCGATGCCGCCCGCCTCATCCGGACCGGGTGGCAGCGACTGGTGGGGGCGGTCCTCGACTGCGAGAAGCCGGTCATCGCCGCCGTCAACGCCACCGCCGCCGGCGGGGGGATGCACCTGGCGCTGGCCTGCGACCTGGTCATCGCCGCCGAGGAGTCGAAGTTCATCGAGGTGTTCGTCCGGCGGGGTATCGCCCCCGATGCCGGGGGCGCCTACCTGCTGGCCCGGCTGATCGGTCCGCAGAAGGCCAAGGAGCTGTTCTTCTTCGGCGACGACGTGCCGGCTCGGGAGGCCGAGCGGCTCGGGCTGGTCAACCGGGTGGTGCCGCGGGCTGAGCTCCACGACGAGGTGAGCCGGTGGGCCGCCCGCCTGGCCACCGGCCCTACCAAGGCCATCGGGCTGGCCAAGTGGCTCACCAACCGGGCCCTCGACACCGACCGTACCCAGGCCTTCTGGGACGAGGCCGCCGGACAGGAGCTGGTGACCGGCACCGACGACTGTCGGGAGGGACTGGCGTCGTTCGCCGAGCGCCGCCCGCCCGTCTTCCGGGGCTGGTAGCAACTAGAACCGGTTCTCGTTTAGGTCGCCAGGGTGGTACAACTGGGTCCATGCATCCGACCTGGTC
>Ga0302157_10006097_pt1 | contig 12548 bp, 11 predicted proteins | sample I_Bog_N3_3_FD_193502 | JGI IMG/M metagenome (GOLD analysis project Ga0302157, IMG submission 193502) | Peat permafrost microbial communities from Stordalen Mire near Abisko, Sweden - I_Bog_N3_3 | ecosystem: Environmental > Terrestrial > Soil > Wetlands > Peat | place: Sweden: Abisko, Stordalen...
CGCCATCAACTGCACGGCCTCGCGCCGCACAGCGAGATAAGCGGTGAGGTCGATCTCCTCAAACGCCGAGTACTTTCCCACCAGTTCCGTCGAAAACGCGGCGGGCTTGCCCTGCTTGGTCACCATCGGTTCCCGGTCGCGTTCGCGCCAGCCGTCGTCGTGCGCGTAGATGCCGCGCAGCACATGCTCGCGCGGCTCCGGCGGCGCAAACAGATCGTTTCCCCACTGCGACGCGAACTCGCCCGCAAGGTGCGCGTGGTCCGGGTGCGTCACCAGCCACCATCCGTCCGCGGTCTCCAGCCTCAGCATCGTCAACCATCCACCCGGCCGGCTGCGGCAGACTCATGCCACTTGTGCAGCGCCAGCCATTCGAAGAACATCACCAGAAAGAAAAACACAAACCCCAGCGCCGTCGCCGCAAACACCAGTGCAAACAGGTAGTCGGTCTGCAGCTGAGACATTGCATACAGTATGGAGTAACCCAGGCCGCCGTGTCCGACCTCTCCCGAACCAGCGAACCACTCGCCCGTAATGGCTCCAATCACCGCAATGCCGCTGGAGATCCGAATCCCGACGAACAGGTACGGCAAAGAGTGCGGCAACCGCAGTCCTCGCAGGATCTGCCCCTGCGATGCGTTGTGCATCAGGAAGAGCTGCACAAGATTCTCATCGACGCTGATCAGCCCCTGCGTCGCGTTGGCGATGATAGGCGCGAGACAGATGATGAACGTCACCACAACCACCGCCAACAACCCCTGACCCACCCACACAATAATCAGCGGCGCCACCGCCAGAATCGGCACCGTCTGCAGCAGGATGGTGTACGGAAAAAACAGCTTTCGTATCCAGGCAGAGCGCGCAAAGATCAATGCCACCAGTACGCCCACAACGATGCTCGCCAGCAATCCCGCCGCCGCGGCCTCGGCCGAGATCAGCAGCGATGCCCATAGATCGGCGAACCTCTCCACCACGGCCTTCGCAACGCGCCACGGTGATGGCAGCATGTAAACCGGCACGCGGAATACCCAGACCACCAGTTGCCACACCAGCAGCAGCGCCGCTAATACCAGGAACGCACTCAGTAACATCCTCAGCCGATTCTTCATACCCTGTGCGCCTCCCGCAGCAGTCGCGATGTGAGGTTAACCAGCTCATCGTAGGCGTCCGATTCACGAGTCGCCTCGGTGCGCGGATAGGGAAGGTCCACGACGATGTCCTGCGCGATGCGACCTGGATGTGGCGCCAGCACGATCACCCGGCTCGATAGAAACACTGCCTCCGCAACCGAGTGGGTCACAAACATCACCGTCCAGTTCTGCTCCGTGCGCACCCGCAGCAACTCCTCATTCATGCGGTCGCGAGTCATCTCGTCCAATGCTGCAAATGGCTCGTCCATCAAAAGCAGCCGCGGTCGCGTCGCCAGGGCGCGCGCAATGGAAACCCGCATCTTCATGCCTCCCGAAAGCTGCCGCGGATAACTCTTGCTCACCTTCTCCAACCCCACCAGCTCCAGCAACTTCGCAACCGTCCTCTTGATCTGTAGAGGCGTTCGATTCTCCAACTCCAGCGCCAGCGCCACGTTGCTTTCCACTGTGCGCCACGGCAGCAGCGTCGCCTCTTGGAAGACGAATGAAACCATCTCGCGCGCGTTCGCCGGCGTCATCCCATTCACTGCGATCTCGCCACCGCTGCACGACGATAGTCCCGCAACCATCTTCAATAAAGTCGACTTCCCGCACCCCGAAGGCCCAATGATCGATACAAACTCACCTTGTTCAATGCGGAGACTCACATCCTGCAGCACCTCCGTCCCCGTCCCCTGGAACCGCTTGCTCACACCCTTCAGCAACACCTCCGGCACGGTCACAGTCATGCGTGCACCTCCACCACGGGAAGATGCAACACCGATGCGTGTTCAGCATCATGCAATACCATATGCGTCGATCGCCCCCAGTTCCAAGGTGACATCCGGCAACGCTTCGTCGCATTCGATGGATTGCGGTCGTAGAGCGGAAACGCACCGCCAGCCACCTCGAGCCGCACACGCTCGCCCTTCGCGAACACCGTCGATGTCGGTTCCAGCGCGAACTCCCACCGCTGCACGGCATTTGCGAGGTAGCGGTCACCGAACAGAAACGACGACCGCGCGATCCCGATGCAGACAAACTCAGCCCGCCCGATCTCCAGCACTCGCACCAGCTTCGCGGTCAGATCGGCGTGCGTTGCCGAGGTCTTCGCATACAGCACAACCTTCGGCCTGCCGAAGACGTGCACGGCTTCCGCCAACGGCTCGCCTGTATACACCAGCAGATTATTGCCCATCTCGATCGCAGCCTGGTCCATGCCCGCAACGGGAGAAAGGACCGGAACCTCCGGATCGTAGACGAACACATCCACCGGCTCCTGTTGCGCCGCAACTTCGCTCAGCGTGCCGTCCCCTTTGCGTGACTCCGCTCTTCCGCCACTGTGCAGGTAGAGTGTTCGCACCGCGCCGCCACAGCAATCCTCTGCCTCGCACCATTGATTCGTACCCAGAGCAAAGTGCCGCACCTTTGGCTCGCCGGTAAACGTGCCCGAATCCTTTAGCCAATGGTCGAACCAACGCAGCAGCAGCGTGTCGGTGTCCAGCAGCGCAGCATCTCCCAATTGCATCTCTCCGATTCGGTCCCCCCAAGGTATGTGCACCCACGGTCCAGCGATCAGGTATTGCTGCCCGTGCGCAGGTGACCGCTCTCGCAGCAACTCGTAGCCTGCCACGCTGCCCTCCAGGTAAGTGTCATACCATCCCGAAACATGCAGCGCCGGGATGGCGATCTTCTCCGCTCGCGCACTGATGTCCATCGCGGTCCAGTAGTCGCTCGGATCATCGTGCGCAAACCAATCCCGAACATACGATGGCAACCCCTCGTCCGCAATCGCTGGATGCTCCGCATACGGCAACCACTGTGCCTGCGCGGGCACGTTCGTCCATGCTGTTTGCAGCTTCGCCCGTGCATCCTGCAGCCCCAGCCGTACCGAGTCTTCCTTCAGCATCTGCAGGCCCCAGCCAAGCGTTGACCCCAGCCGCAGCGCACCGTTGTGATAGAACCAGCCGCGATACAGATCCGCGGCGGTCATCCCCGGGGCGATGCACTGCAACCCCTCCGGCCGCTCCGCCGCCGCAAGCAGTTGCGTCATGCCCTGGTAAGAAAAGCCATACATCCCGATGCGCCCGTTGCACTCCGGCCGCGAGCGCAGCCACGCAATTGTCTCTGCGCCGTCGCGGCCCTCATGACGGAATGGATAAAACTCGCCCTCCGATCCGCCGCGCCCGCGCACATCCTGGATCACCACGTTGTACCCCCGCCGCGCAAACCACACCGGATGCGCATATACAACTGTCGACGCGATGTCACGCCCATAGGGCTGCCGCATGAGCAAAGTCGGCTGCCTGCCTCCGCCCGACGGATAGTAGTGGTCCGAGCGCAGCACCGTTCCATCTGACAGGCGAAGACTCACGCTGCGTTCCAGCGTCACTCCCTCGCCGCAGTCCACCAATGGATCTGACATCACCCGCCACACTCCTTGCATTCAACAACTACGGCTTGTGCTGGTTCTCATACTCATAAGCCGCATGCAACGCTGCCGCAGCCTTCGCCGCTGCCGCGGCAACCCACTTCTCTCCGTTCTCTGCGGTCGCTCCACGAGGATCGCCCATCACTCCGCTCGGCGCGATATCCCGCGTAAGCCACGCAAAGTTCACCGCTCCGTTCTCCGGCGAAAGAATGCTCTCGTCTTCAATCTTCGCGATATAGTTCACCGTGTAGGCGCTGGTATCTACCAACTCAGGAGTCGCGTGCAATAGCACGGCAGTCTCCCACTCATTGGCGTGAAAGCCATACCTCGCCTCCTGCGCACTCAGACCTTCCGCCTTCGCGCCGGCGCTGGCGCTCATGTGGAAGGTCCTCAGCCCGAACTCCGCGCGCAGGTCGCGCGCCATCACATCGTTCAGCGACGTGTTCCCGCCGTGCGAGTTATACAAAAGCAGCTTCTTAAATCCTGCCGCGGCCACGCTCGCACCAATGTCATGCAGTACAGCCATATACGTCGTCGCAGACATCGCCATCGTACCCGGGAAGCCGATGTGCTCATTGCTCTTGCCGTAGCACAGCGAAGGCAGCGCATAGATTGGCAGCTCCGGCGGCAACAGCTCCATCGCGCGGCCCAGCAGCAATCCACCGATGAGCGTATCCGTCGCCAGCGGTAGGTGGTGCCCATGCTGCTCGATAGCCGCTGTGGGCAGCACCAGTAGCGTCTTGTCGCGCGGCAGCGCGTCTACCTGCTTCCAGTTCAGGTAGGCGAAGTTCCGCGCATCAGGAATCCAAGTCTTCATACCGTCTGCTCCTGTTTCTCGAACGACGCCATCTTCCCGGGATTCATCAAGCCCATCGCGTCATACTTGTACTTGGCCTGTAACTGAGCGTTGTCCTCGCGATAGCGCCCACCGCCCTCGACATTGTTCACGTGTGGGTTGGCGACGAAGACCCCATTCGCTCGGCACAGATCGATCATCTCGTTCAGCCGCTCTTCGGTTGTAAACCGAACCACCGGAATCGACCCCGGAATCATCACGCCCTCGCCGTTCTTCATCCACTCAATATGCAGCAGAAAGTCTGCGCCGTACTTCCCTTTAAGCAGCGCAAACTGCTCACGCACACGCTCCGGAGAAAATCCGCACTGCAAATAGGTGTAAGCAGGATCAGCCTTCATCGCCCACAGCGTCGTATGGTTCCATGTGTAATCCGAGAGCAGCGGTTGCGACTTCAACCCCGCATACGGCTGCGAGAGCGTCACCGTCGCACCGGCCTTGACCGCTGCCGCCTCCAGCGCCGTTCGCTGCGACTCCGCAATCAGAAAGAAGATCGACGTCTCGCCCTCGCGCGCCAACTGCTTCACTGGTCCAAAGAACGACGGTATCGGCCACTCAAAGACCGTAATCAGCCGCTTGTCCCACTCCGCGCCCTTCGCGATGGTCTCGCTGAAGTCGAACGCCGCATCGAACGTCGTGAAGTTCAGCACCACCTGTCCCCACTCCACCGCCGGCGTCAGCGCAAACCATATCTTTGTGATGACGCCGTTCGTCCCCCAGGCGTGCAGAATCTCATGCACCGCCTCACCCTTATGCTTCAGCACGCGCGGCTCAGGCTCCATCGTTACGACCTCAATCGCTCGCACCGTGCCGAAGTCCCGCAGGCCGCCGTGCTTGACCGAACCGATGCCGCCCGACCCACCGCCGAGAAATCCACCCAGCGACGCCTTCACTACCGTTGAGGGATAACATCGAAGCTCCCATCCCACCTCACGCGCGGCGTTCTCCAGCGCACCCAGCCGCACGCCAGGCTCGCACACCGCCACGCCGTCCGCGCCTATGCTCTCAATCTTGTCCATGCGCTGCAGGTCCAGCACCACACCACCCTCGAGCGGCACCGCCTGCCCATAGTTCCCCGTACCCGCTCCGCGCACCGTTACCGGTACGCCCTTCGCATAGCAATAGCACATCACCGCGCAAATCTCCGCCACGTTCACCGGCTGCACCACCACATCGGCGCGCTTGTCCTCCAGCAACGGCTTTAGCACCGGCGAGTACCAGTAGAAGTCCTTGGACAACCTCTCCACCACCTGCGGCTGCGTCAGCACCCGCGACGCATCTCCGACCAGCCCCATCAGGTCCATCGCCAGATCGCCCATGCCCTCGCTCCTTTCCGATGCGACTGCGCTGCCTACGCTCTCCCTGCCCGGGTGCGTACTCCACGCCTCGTCGCCCACGTCCGAAACGCCCTCTGCATATTGGGGTGTGTGAAGAGTGTAAGGCAGAGTTCGCGCTCCACAGGCCCCTCCACAACGCAGCTCATGTCCGACCGCTTCGCCACCTCGGTCGCCGGAATCTGTATCTGCCGGCAGAAACGGTTGGCGTCGGCGATAGTCGCACCGTAGACCACCCGGTCCAGCCCGGCCCACAGCGCATCCGCCATGCACATCGGGCAGGGCTCGCAGGTTGTGTAGAGCGTATAACCCTTCAGCGAAAACCCTTTCAACTTCTTGCACGCCAGGCGGATGGTCCGCACCTCGGCATGGGCGCTGGGGTCGTTCTCCACGGCCACGGCGTTGTGCGCCCGCATCAGCCGCTGGCCGCTCTTCGAGTGCACAATCTCCGCCCCAAACGGTACCGGGCTGGGGGTCTCCAGTGTGCGCGCCGTCCACTCCGCCAGCGCCCGCATCCGCTCGGCATCCAGGGCCGCGGTCTGACCGGCCCTCGAAGATACAGCCTTCCCCGGCACACCGGCTTTGGGCATTTTGGAGGTCATAGTTGACCGTAGCACGTCACCCCAGCCCATTTCGACACGAAAAATCCTCATCGCAATCCTCAACTTCATCGCATCCATCTCCTCGTCCCGTCGTACGATGTCCCCATGCCTGAGCTTGCGCCCATCGCCGCCCTGCGACACCGGTACCTCCGTGGCGATGCGGACCCGTTGTCCGAGCTCGATGCCAGGCTCGCCCTCGCCAACAGCAACGCGGGCAAAAACGTCTATCTCGCCCACGACTCCGCCTGGTCGCGAGCCGAGGCCGGGCACCTGCTGCGTGAGGTCCTCGACATCCAGCCGCTCTGGGGCATCCCTATCTCACTCAAGGACTGCTTCGACCTCGCTGGCTTCCCTACCACCTGCGGCTCGGCCTTTTACAAGGAGCAGAACGGCACCGCCGCCACCGACTCCGCCATCGCCGGCCGCCTGCGCGCCGCCGGCGCCGTCATCACCGGCAAGACCCACCTGCACCAGCTCGCCTACGGCATCACCGGCGAGAACAGCGACTACGGCGACTGCCTCCAGCCGCGCGACGCCACCCGTCTCACCGGCGGCTCGTCCTCCGGCGCGGTGGCCAGCGTGCAGGAAGGCTCCGCGCTCGCCGCCATCGGCACAGACACCGGCGGCTCCATCCGCACGCCCGCCGCGCTCTGCGGCCTCGTCGGCTACCGGTGTTCCAGCACCCTGAACAACGCTGCCCTGTGGCGCGGCGGCGCGCACCTGGCCCCATCGTTCGACACCCTCGGCTGGATCTACGGCGATCTCGCCGACGGCCCGCATCTCGCCCAGGCCATCTTCAACATCCCCCTCGCCGCTACGCCGCCGCTCGCCGCGCTGCGCATCGGCATTCCCGATGTCGAGTTCCTCCATGACTGCGACCCCGCCGTGCTCTCCACGCTGAATGAGTGGCAGTCGCGCTTCGCCGAGGAGCACATCAGCCTCCCTCGCTTCGACGCTCAGATCTGGCACGACTCCCTGGAGATCTTCACGCCGCTCCAGGCCAGCGAGGCCGCTGCCATCCACCGCGGCAACTTCCAGCACTTTGAGCCCGCCATCGCCGAGCGCCTCGCCTGGGGCGCATCCTTCCCCTCCGCCGAGCTCACCGCGCTCCGCAACCGCCTCACCGCCTTCCGCGAACAGACCGCCGCGCTCTTCCGCCGCTTCGACTACCTGCTGCTCCCCTGCGCTCCCATGGGCAAACTCGCGGCCGGAGTCGACCACTCGCCGACCCGCGAGCGCATCCTCCGCTACACCGCGCCGGCATCCCTCTGCGGTCTGCCCGCCGTCACGCTCACCACCCCGGGCTTTGAAGGCGGCCTGCAACTCATCGGCCCGCTCGGCTCAGACGCCGACCTGCTTGCCCTCAGCGCCTGCTTCGGCGCCTCCTAAGCCTTATCCCTTGTCCCTTATCCCTTTGCTTTGTCCGGGTGCCCCATCCATGACTGTTTCATCGTCATGGGTGGGATGCGATTGCCGCTTGCCTGCTACGCTGCTTTCATGCGCCCCGGACACCTCCAACTCGCTGCCCTCTCGCTGCTACTGACATTCGCCCTCACCGGCTGTCGCGCACATCAGCAGAGCAACGGACTCACCCCGGTCTCCTTCCAGGCCGACTGGTACCCGCAGCCCGAGCACGGCGGCTTCTACGATGCGCTCGCCAAGGGCTACTACAGGCAGGAGGGCCTCGACGTCACCATCATCCCCGGCGGCCCTTACGTCGTCGATGAGGCGCTGGTCGCCAGCGGCCACATCCAGTTCGCCATGAACTCCTCCGACCACGTGCTCGAGGCCATCGCCAACTCCGGCGAGCCCATCGTCGCCGTCGGCGCCACTATGCAGCACGACCCCCAGGGCATCATGGTCCACGCCGACTCGCCCGTTCACACCTGGACTGACCTCAACGGCCAGACCGTCGCCGTCCGCCCCGGCTCCACCTGGTGGGAGTACATCTCCGGCAAGTTCCACCTCGACCGCGTCCACGAGATCCCCGCCACCTACTCGGTCGCCAACTTCCTCCAGGACCCCAGCTACATCCAGCAGGCCTTCCTCACCTCCGAGCCCTATTTCGCGGCCAAAGGCGGCGTGCAGTCCCGCTTCCTGCTCAATCGCGACGCCGGCTACGACCCCTACCGCGTCTTCTACACCTCACAGAGCTTCGCGCAGCAGCATCCTGACATCGTCGCCAAGTTCGTGCGCGCCTCCATCCGCGGCTGGCGCGACTACATGCAGGACCCCGCCGCCGCCAACGCGCTCATTGAGAAGCTAAACCCCGCCATGAACCCCGACTGGGCCGCCTACAGCTACCGGACCCTCAAGCAGGGCAACTTCATCACCGGCGACGACCCCACCGGCGCACAGACCGGAACCTTCGACCCAGAGCGCTGGCAGACGATGTACAACCAACTCCGCTCCCTCGGCGTGATCAAACAACCCATCGACCCCGCCACGGCCTTCTCCACCCAGTTCTACAAATGAGGTTCAGCCGCAGAATTCCTCTGCGAAACTTCGCTCCCTTTGCGACCATTGCGTGAGCGCTTTCTCCTCTCGCGGAAACCTGGCCTACCCCTGCGCAATCCGCACTACCTCCCCCACCCCGCGCAGCCGATACGCCGTCTCCGCCGCCGGAACCACCACCGCCCATCCCGCAGGCAACGCCGTCGTCCCGACCGAACAACCATCCTCCAGCGCCACCAAAATCTGCATCTTCCCCACATCCCCCAACTCGGCCTCGCCATCCACCGAAAACCGGTCCACCACAAAGTAAGGCGACGCCACCAGCCGCACAAACCCATGCTTCGCCACCGGCGCCAACAGCCCGGCCTCATTGGAGTTCCGCACCACCGCCAGCCCCTGCTCCACATGCAGCTCGCGGGGACGCCCATAGTCGTACAGCCGGTAGGTAATGTCGCTGTACTCCTGCGTCTCCAGCACCGTCACGCCCGGCCCGATGGCATGGACCGTCCCGGCATCCACGTAGACCATGTCCCCGGCCTTCACCGGCAGATGCCGCAGCTTGCCCTCGAGCGTCTGGTCCGCAATCGCCGCACGCACCTGCTCACCGGTCATCGGCTCCTTCAGCCCGACAGCCACCGTCGCTCCCGGCTCGGCCTGCACGATGTACCAGCACTCGGTCTTGCCGCGCGGATGACCCAGCGCCTGCGCCTCGGCATCGTTCGGATGCACCTGCACGGAGAGCTTCTCGCGCGGAAACAGCATCTTGATCAGCAGCGGAAACCCATTCGTATCCGCGCCAAAGGCCGCTGGATTGCCCCGCGCCAGCTCACCCAGCGTCTCGCCGGTCTCTGCCTCGCACTCCGCAGCCGTCAGCCATGCCTCACCCACCGGCCTGCCCGGCTCCGGCTGCGGATACCACTTGGGCAGCCGTTCCACGCCCCATACCCTTTCCTTCACTATCGGCCGCAGCGCCACCGGCCCATCTAACTTCAATCCCCTCACCCGAATCCGCCTTCCAAAACCGTTCCCTCCACTTTACCGATGCTACTACTCCGCCCGGAAAGCAGTTACTCTGGAAGGCGAAGCCTTTCCGCGCAGCGAACTCGCGCACCGGTCCCAAGTCCTACGCCCTAGCACGCTGTTTCAAGGAGCCTGTCTTGCCCGCAACCCTCGCTAACATCAGCGCCCCCGGCTTCATCGACGACAGCGTCGTCAAGACCGACACCCGCGCCATGACCGTCACCACCGCCCTGTTCTTCATGGTCGGCTTCCTCACCTGCCTCAATGACGTCGTCATCCCGCACCTCAAGAGCATCTTCGAGCTCAACTACGCCGAGGCTCTCCTCGTACAGTTCGCCTTCTTCTCCTCCTACTTCATCTTCAGCTACCCGGGCGGCAAACTCGTGGAACGGGTCGGCTACAAGCGCGCCATGGTGGTCGGCCTGCTCGTCATGGCCGCCGGTGCCGCTGGATTCCTTCCCGCCGCCTACTTCGCGCTCTTCCCACTCTTCCTCGGCGCGCTGATCCTGCTCGCCGCGGGCATGACCGTGGTGCAGGTCGCAGTCAATCCCTACGTCACGGTCATCGGCCCCGCCGCCACGGCCTCCAGCCGATTGAATCTCGCTCAGGCCTTCAACTCCGTCGGCACCTTCATCGCTCCCTTCGTCGGCGGCTTGCTCATCCTCGGCGGCGCCACGCAACTCACCCCGGAGCGCATGAACTCCCTCAGCGCGGCCGCATTGCAGAGCTACCGTGAGGTGCAGGCCGACACCGTACGCCTGCCCTACATCGCCATCACCGTGACGCTGGTCCTGCTCGCCGTAGCGCTGGCCGCCATCAAGCTCCGCCCGCAGGACTCCAGCGCCGAGCGCACCCAGGACTTCCGCCCCGGCGCCTTCGTCGAGGCGCTTGCCAAGCCCGAATCCATCTGGCGCCACCCCTGGCTGCTGGCCGGCGCGCTCGGCATCTTCACCTACGTCGGCGCCGAGGTCTCCATCGGCAGCTTGCTGGTCAACTACATGGGCCTGCCCCAGATCGCCGGCCTCAAAGAAGCCGTCGCCGCCAACTTCCTGATGGTCTACTGGGGCGGAGCCATGATCGGCCGCTTCATCGGCTCTGCCGTCCTGCAGCGAGTACGTACCGGGCCTGTCCTCGGTACCGCCGGCATCGTCGCATGCCTGCTGGTCGTGCTCTCAATCGTCACCCACGGCCACACCGCGATGTACGCCCTGCTCGCCGTCGGCCTCTTCAACTCCATCATGTTCCCGTCGATCTTCACGCTCGGCATCCAGGACCTCGGCCCGCTCACCAGCAAGGGCTCCAGCCTGATGATCGCCGCCATCCTCGGCGGAGCCATCATCCCGGAGCTCACCGGCCGGCTCGCCGACAAGATCGGCCTTCACCCGTCCTTCATCATCCCGGCCATCTGCTACGTCTACATCGCCGCCTTCGGCATCGCAGCCATCAAGCGTCCCCCCGGCTCCGACCAACTCATCCCCGTCGAACCCGCCTGATATCTGGGTGCCCCATTCATGACGACAGCTTCATCGTCGTCATGGGTGGGGGCGAATGCCAGCTACACTAACAACCAACGCATGACCAACTCCCCCCAGCTTCGCGTCGTCGCCATCGGCGGCGGCACCGGCCTCTCCACGCTGCTGCGCGGCCTCAAGCGCTACACCGCCGCGCCGCCTGGCACGCTGCCCGTCGCCGACGCACCGCCCTGTCTCATCCGCGACCTCTCGGCCATCGTCACCGTCACCGACGACGGAGGCTCGTCCGGTCGCCTGCGCGAAGACCTCAACATGCTCCCGCCCGGCGACGTGCGCAACTGCATGGTCGCTCTCTCTGAGGATGAGCACCTGCTCTCGCGCCTCTTCCAGCACCGCTTCGCGCACGGCGACCTCGAAGGCCACAGCTTCGGCAACCTCTTCCTCGCTGCGCTCACCGAGATCTCCGGCGACTTCGCCCAGGCCGTGCAGGCTGGCTCGCAGATTCTCGCTACCCGCGGCCGCATCTACCCCTCCACCACAGCCAACGCCACGCTCTCCGCCCGCATGAACGACGGCTCGCTCGTCCAGGGCGAGACCAATATCACCGCCAGCAAACAAACCATCGCCGAGCTCATCCTCTCCCCCGCCGACGCTCCCCCACTCCCCGAGACGCTCGACGCCATCGCCGCCGCCGACCTCATCACGCTCGGCCCCGGCTCGCTCTACACCTCACTCATCACCAACCTCCTCGTCCATGGCATACCTGAGGCCATCGCTGCCTCCCGCGCCACCCGCGTCTATATCTGCAACCTGATGACCCAGGCCAACGAGTCGCTCGGCCTCACCGCCGCGCAGCACATCGAAAAGATCCTCGACCACGCGCGCTCCCGCATCTTCGACTACGCCCTCATCAACACCGCTCCCATCGGCGCCGAAACTATCGAGCAGTACGCCCGCGAGGGCCAGTCGCCCATCCTCGCCGACCTCGGCCGCATCCGCGCCCTCGGCGTCGAACCCATCACCGGCAACTTCGTCCACGAAGGCGACGTCCTCCGCCATGCCTTCGACCCCCTCGCCGAAACCGTCCTCCGCCTCGCCCGCCGCAATTAGCGCTGTCAGCACCCTGACCCTGAACGTAGTGAAGGGGAAGGGGGAAGGCCCTGCTTTTCCCTGCCTCACCCCTGCGCTACCCTGTACCTATGGACACACCCGTACTCGAAGGCCCCGGCGTCCGTCTGGAACCCATGACGCTCGACCA
>Ga0302157_10006099_pt1 | contig 12544 bp, 8 predicted proteins | sample I_Bog_N3_3_FD_193502 | JGI IMG/M metagenome (GOLD analysis project Ga0302157, IMG submission 193502) | Peat permafrost microbial communities from Stordalen Mire near Abisko, Sweden - I_Bog_N3_3 | ecosystem: Environmental > Terrestrial > Soil > Wetlands > Peat | place: Sweden: Abisko, Stordalen...
GCCCCAGGCGGGTCCCCTCGCTTCCGACGGCCAGGGTCTCCAGCGGTCGGGCCAGGTAGTCGGGCGGGGACGCCGGGCTGGCCAGGTTGAAGACACCGGTCACCGGGCCGGTGACCGGGACCGACTCGGAGACGTCGGCCTCGACGACCGAGAAGCCCGGTCGATCCGAGAGGTGGGCCACGTTGGCCGGTCGTCCGGTCGAGAAGTCGTCGACACAGACCACGTCGTCCCCACGCGCCAGCAGCTGGTCGCACAGGTGCGATCCGACGAAGCCGGCACCGCCCATCACCACGATGCGGCCGCTCACCGGCGACCGATCCCCGTGTACAGGAACCCGAGGCGACGGAGCTGGGCCGGATCGAGCAGATTGCGGGCATCGACCATCACCGGCTCCGCCATCTTCGACCGCACCTGGGTGAAGTCGAGCCACCGGAACTGGTCCCACTCGGTCAGGACGACCGTGGCGCCGGCGCCCTCGCAGGCCGTGTAGGCATCGGGATAGGCGCGGACGGCGTCGACCGGGCCCAGGCCCCCGTCCTCGTGGGCGAAGGCCGGCAGCTCGTCGAGCGGGAGGGAGGACCGCCCCGTCGGCACCTCGACGGTGGGGTCGAAGGCACGCACGATCGCACCCTCGGCCGCCAGCCGCCGTACCACCTCGACCGACGGCGAATTGCGGAGGTCGTCGGTCCCCGCCTTGAACGTGAGCCCCCACACCGCCACCACCGCACCGGCCAGCTCGCCGCCCACCGCCGCCTTGACCTTGTCGACCACCCGGACGAACTGCTCGTCGTTGGTGGCGATGGCGCCCTTCAGGAACGAGAAGTCGTAGCCGGCCTGCTCGGCGATGTGGACCAGGGCGCGGGTGTCCTTGGGCAGGCAGCTCCCGCCCCAGCCCGGGCCGGGACGCAGGTACTCGAATCCGATGCGCTTGTCGTAGCCCAGTCCGAGGATGACGTCCCTCACGTCGGCACCCACCGCCTCGCACAGTCCCGCCACCGCGTTCACGAAGCTCAATTTGGTGGCCAGGAAGGCGTTGGAGGCGTACTTGATGGTCTCGGCGGTGGCGGCGTCGGTGATCAGCAGGGGGGCGTGGGTGCCGGCGAACAGGTCGCCGACCCGGGCTGCGGCGGCCTGATCGTCCGCTCCCACCACGATGCGCTCGGGATGGAGGCTGTCGGGGACGGCGGTGCCCTCCCTCAGGAACTCCGGGTTGGACACCACGGTCACGTCGTGGCGACCGAGCACGCGCTCCACCACGAGCGTCGAGCCCACGGGCACGGTCGACTTGTTGACGATGACCGTGCCGGGCAGGAGGTGGGGGCCGATCTCCTTGGCCACCGCCTCGACGAAGGAGAGGTCGGCGGAGCCGTCGTCCCCCTGGGGGGTCGGGACGCAGAGGAAGACGAACTCGGCACCCTCCACGGCCGCCGTGGCGCCGAGGACGAACCGGAGCCGGCCGGCCGCCTGGCCCTCGCGCACCAGCTCCTCGAGATGGTCCTCGACGATCGGCACCCGGCCCGACTCCAGCAGCGCCACCTTGGCCGGGTCGGCATCACCGCAGGTCACCGTGTGCCCGAGGTGGGCCAGCGTCGCCGCCGTGGGCAGTCCGACGTAGCCGACGCCGATCACCGCCACCGTCCGGCCGCGCCCGTGGGGCAGGACGCGCACCGCCGCCCCGCCGTGGCCGAAGTAGGCCCCGGCCGCTTCGGACCCGGGCTCCTGCGCCCTCGACGGAGGGGCCCCGCTACCCGCCTCTCCCAGATTCCACGACATCACGGACCCGTTCCTGTCATTGTGTGCGACTTCCGTCCTGGAGCAACCAGGCCACTTCCCTGTCGGCCGAAACCGGCCCCGCCTGAAGCCATTGGGGCCAGGTGCGACCCGCCGGTGCCTTCCCTCATGCCGCCTCCTGAACCACTCTGACCAGGCGTTCCAGCGCATCGGGCCACTCGGGGAGCAGTGGGACGCCCGACAGGCGCAGCGCCGCGTTGTCCAGTCTCGAATTGGCCGGGCGGGGAGCGGGCCGGGGTGGATCGAGGTCGGAGGTGGCGATGGGCTCGACCCGGGCGGGGTCCAGCCCGGCGGCGGTGAGCACGGCCCGGGCGAAGCCGAACCAGGTGGTCTCGCCCTGGTTGGTGACGTGGAACGTCCCCGGCCGTCGGTCGAGTGCCAGCCGCACCACGGCGCGGGCGAGGTCGGCGGTGAAGGTCGGGCACCCGTGCTGGTCGTCCACGAAGCGCAGGGTCGCCGTGGGGTCGGCGGTGGCCAGGCGGAGCACGGTCTTGACCATGTTGGCGCCGTGGGCGCCGCTGACCCAGGCCGTCCTGACCACGGTGCCCGACGCGCCGGACAGCGCCTGCACCTCGAGCTCACCGCCCAGTTTGCTGGCCCCGTACACCGACCGGGGGTCGGGACGGTCCCACTCGACATAGGGACGGTCGAGCGCACCGTCGAACACGTAATCGGTGGAGATGTACACCAGGTGGGCCCCCACGCCGGCGGCGGCCTCGGCGATGTTCCGGGTCCCGAGGGCGTTGACGGCGTAGGCGGTGTCAGGGTCGGACTCGCACGCGTCCACAGCGGTGTAGGCCCCTCCGTGCAGCACGAGGTCGGGCCGGAACGCCCCGACCGCCTGGCGGACCGCGTCACGGTCGACGACGTCGAGGGTGTCGATGTCCGTGGACAGCACGTCGAACCGCCCGGGCGGCACCGTGGGCAGGATGCCCGAGCCCCCGGTCGCGCCTCCGGCCGGGACCGCTCCGGCCAGGACGTCGGTCAGGTCCCTCCCCAGCTGACCCTGGCCCCCGGTCACGAGGACCCGCAGTGGCGCGGTCACCGGGTTGCGGTGTCGCCCGGTGCCGGACTGCTCGGCGACCAGTCACCCTCCACGACCGGGGCACGGTCGCGCAGGGGCTCCCACCAACTGCGGTTGTCGGCGTACCAGCGCACCGTGTCGGCGAGGCCCTGGGCGAAGGGCACCGTCGGCTCCCACCCCAACGCCCGCCGGATCTTTCCCGAGTCGAGCAGGTACCGGCGGTCGTGGCTGGGGCGGTCGGGGACGATCTCTTTGAGGGTGGACGGCCGACCGGTGGTCTCGAGGACGGCGTCGGCGATCTCCTCGATGCTGGCCTCGATGCCACTCCCCACGTTGTAGGTCTCCCCCACCTCGCCGTGCTGCAGGACCAGCTCGACGGCACGGCAGTGGTCGTCGACATGGAGCCACTCACGCCGGTTCTGCGTCGAGGCGTACAGCGGCAACGGCAGGTCGTCGAGCGCCTTGGCCGTGAACAGCGGGATGACCTTTTCCGGGAACTGGTACGGGCCGTAGTTGTTGCAGCAGTTGGTGATGGTGGCGGGCAGTCCGAAGGTCTCCACATAGGCCCGCACGGCGTGGTCGGCACCGGCCTTGGAGGCGTTGTAGGGGGTCCGGGGCCGGTACGGCGTCTCCTCGGTGAACACCTCGTCGGAGTCGAGGGCCAGGTCGCCGTAGACCTCACAGGTCGAGATGTGGTGGAACCTCGAGACGCCGTGCCGGCGGGCCGCCTCGGCCAGCGTCTGGGTCCCCAGCACGTTGGTCCGGAAGAACCGGGACGGGTCCAGGATGGCCAGGCTGTTGTGCGACTCGGCGGCGAAGTTCACGATGACGTCGATCTCGTGCTCGGCCAGCGTCTTGGAGACTGTCTCGAGGTCACCGATGTCGCCCCGGACGAAGGTCATCCGCCCGGCCAGATCGTCCAGGTTGGGGAGGTTGCCGGCATAGGTGAGCACGTCGTAGGCCACCACGGTGTCGTCGGGGTGGTGGTTGACCCAGTACCGCACGAAATTGGAACCGATGAACCCGGCGCCGCCGGTGACCAGAAGTCGCATAGGGGCCCAATGCTAGTCGGGGCAGGGGCGAATCCTTGGATCGCCCCTGGTCAGATACCAACCGGGCGCCGGTCCTCCCACACGATCAGGCCCCCGGACGGACGTGGACGACGTCACCCGCCACCACGGTTCGACGGGTCCCGGCCACCTCGACCACCAGATGGCCGTCCGGGGTCAGATCGGTGGCCCTGCCCTCGAAGCTCCCGCCGGCCAGCTCGACCCGGACCGTGGTGCCGAGGGTGACACAGCCCCCCCGGAGGTCGTCGGCCTGGCGGGCCCGGCCCCCGGGGCTGGCCAGATCGGCCACCCGCGGCTCCAGCGCGTCCAACAGCACCCCGAGCAGGAGATCGACATCGGTGACCCGACCGGTCAGGCGCAGCAGGGAGGTGGCCGTCCCGGCCAGTTCCACGGGCACGTCCCCGTCGGTCGTCGGCCAGTTGACGTTGATCCCGATACCGACCACCACCGGGGGCCGGAGGCCACCCCGGGGGGCTGCCGCTCCTCGGGTGGGCCCGGATGCGGTGGCACCGGTGGCGGTGGCACCGGTGGCGGTGGCACCGGTGGCGTCGGCCTCGGCCAGCACCCCGGCCAGCTTGCGGCCGTCGGCGGCCAGGAGGTCGTTCGGCCACTTGATCCCCGGCCTCGACCCGGTCACCTCGGCCACGGCGTCGGCGGCAGCCAGGGCCACCACCGCACTGGCCAGGTGCCGCTGCCCGGGGGCCAGGTCCGGTCGGAGGAGGACCGAGGCCAGCAGGTTGGCGCCGGGGGGAGCCTCCCACCGCCGGCCGAGGCGCCCACGGCCCGCGGTCTGATGGGCCGCCACCGCCACCACCCCTTCCGGCGCCCCCGACCGGGCCTCGTCGAGGAGGTACCGGTTGGTGGAATCGACCGACTCGAACCGCCGGACGTCGGTGAATCGCGAGCCCGGCATGGCACACACCCTACGGGCCGTGACAGTGTTGTAGCGGCCCGGGGCATCCCCGCCCCAGGTCCATGCCGAATCGACGCGAAAGGCGCAGCGTGCTGAAGAAGGTTCTCATCGCCAACCGGGGGGAGATCGCCGTCCGGGTCATCCGCACGTGCCGGGAACTGGGAGTGGCGACGGTCGCCGTCTACTCCGACCTCGACCGGGACGCCCTCCACGTGCGCCTGGCCGACGAGGCCCACGCGCTGGGCGGGCAGACCGCGGCGGAGAGCTACCTCAATACCGAGGCCATCCTGGCCGTCATCGAGAAGAGCGGCGCCGATGCCGTCCACCCCGGCTACGGGTTCTTCTCGGAGAACACCGACTTCGCCCGGGCCATCACCGACCGGGGCGTGACCTTCATCGGGCCTCCGCCCGAGGCCATCGAGGTCATGGGGGACAAGATCAGCTCCCGGCACGCCGCCGAGGCGGCCGGCGTGTCCGGTGTCCCGGGACGGTCCGAGGTCCTGACCTCGGCGCAGGAGGTCATCGACTTCGGCGGCGAGTTCGGTTGGCCCGTGGCCATCAAGGCGGCCTACGGCGGGGGCGGCCGCGGCATGAAGGTGGTCGACGGGCCCGACGCCGCCGCCGAGGCCCTCGAGTCGGCCATGCGCGAGTCACTGGCCTACTTCGGACGGGACGAGTGCTACATCGAGCGCTACCTGGCCTGGCCCCGCCACGTCGAGATGCAGATCATCGCCGACACCCACGGCAACACGCTCTGGCTGGGCGAGCGGGACTGCTCGGCCCAGCGCCGCCACCAGAAGCTGGTGGAGGAGAGCCCCGCACCCGACTTCCCCGACGACATCCGTCGGGCCATGGGCGAGGCCTCGGTCAAGGTGGCCGAGGCCTGTGGCTATGTCAACGCCGGCACCGTGGAGTTCCTCTACCAGGACGGGGAGTTCTTCTTCCTGGAGATGAACACCCGGCTGCAGGTCGAGCACCCGGTCACCGAGCTCGTCACCGGCCTCGATCTCGTGGAGTGGCAGCTCCGGGTGGCCTCGGGCGAGCGGCTCGGCTTCACGCAGGACGATGTCCGCCGGGACGGCCACGCCATCGAGATCCGGATCAACGCCGAGGACCCGGCAGGTGGGGCCTTCCTGCCGTCCCCCGGCACCATCACCGAGTTCGTGGCTCCCGGGGGCCCCGGCGTGCGCCTCGATGCCGGCTACGCATCGGGGGACACCATCAGCCAGTTCTACGACAACCTGGTGGCGAAGCTGGTCGTGTGGGGCCATGACCGCGAGGCGGCCCGGCGCCGGATGCTGCGGGCCATCGACGAGACCGTGCTCACCGGCGTGGCCACCACCCTCCCGGCGGACGTGGCCATCCTCTCCCACCCCGACTTCATCGCCGGCACCCATTCCACCAACTGGGTCGAGCAGTCGCTGGACCTGAGCGAGGTGCGGGCACCCGTGGAGCCCGCCGCCCCGTCCGGTGCCGGCGACGAGGAAACGGCGCCCAGGGTGCTGCGTGATGTCACCGCCGAGGTGGACGGTCGGCGCTACCAGGTCAAGCTGTGGGTCCCCGACCTCGGCGACGCCGTCGTCGCCGTCGGTGGCGGCGGGGCCGCCCGCAGCACGCCGAAGCGCCCCAAGGCCACCGCGTCGGGAGCCGGTTCGGGAACCGTGGCCGTACCCATGCAGGGGACGATCGTGAAGGTCCTCGTGGCGGCGGGCGACGCCGTGGAGGTCGGTCAGACCATCTGTGTCCTCGAGGCGATGAAGATGGAGAACAACGTCAACGCCGAGAAGGCCGGGACCGTCACCGAGGTGCGGGTCCAGGCGGGCGAGTCGGTCGGCCCCGGGGACGTCATCGCGGTCATCGAGTGAGGAGGGGGATGGAGGGTCCCGGGCGATGAGCGGCACCGCCGACCCCAGGGATGCGGCCCGGGCCGCCATCGACGCCGGCCTCGAGGGGCTGGTCGATCTCAGCCACACCATCCATGACCACCCCGAGACGTCCTTCGAGGAGGAGCGGGCGGCCGAATGGACCGCCGATGCCCTGGATGCCGCCGGCTTCTCCGTGACACGGGGCACCGCCGGTATGGCCACGGCGTTCACCGCCGAGATCGGGTCAGGCCCGTTGGTGGTCGCCGTGTGCGCCGAATATGACGCACTCCCCGGTGTCGGTCACGCCTGCGGCCACAACATCATCGCCGCCGCCGCCGTGGGAGCCGGCATGGGACTGGCCGGGCTGGCCGACGATCTCGGTGTCACCGTCCGGGTGCTCGGCACCCCTGCCGAGGAGGGCGGTGGTGGCAAGATCACCATGCTCGAGCACGGCGTGTTCGACGACGTCCACGCCGCCATGATGATCCACCCCTGGCCGACGGAGCGGCTGGCCGGGACCTGCCTGGCGGTCTCCCACTTCGACGTCCACATCGACGGCAAGAGCGCCCACGCATCGGCGGCCCCGTGGGAGGGTGTCAACGCCGGCGATGCCATGACCATCGCCCAGGTCGCCATCGGGCTTCTGCGCCAGCAGTTCCGCCCCGGCGACCAGGTCCACGGCATCGTGACCCATGGGGGGCAGGCGGCCAACGTCATCCCCGAGGCGGTCGAGGGCCGGTTCATGTGCCGGTCCACCTCGTTGGAGAGGCTCGAGCTGCTCGAGCCGAGGGTGATGGCGTGCTTCGAGGCCGGTGCGCTGGCCACCGGGGCCTCGGTCACCCGGACCGACCTGGCCCCGGCCTACTCGCACATGGAGAGCGATCCGGCGCTGCTGTCGCTCTACCGGGTCAATGCCGAGACACTGGGTCGGCGGTTCGACCTCGACGACGAGGGGGCACCCAGGCCCACCTTCTCCACGGACATGGCCAACGTGTCCCTGGCGGTGCCGACCATCCACCCGCTGGTGGCCATCGACTCCCGCGGATCGGTGAACCACCAGCCCGAGTTCGCCGCCGCCTGCGTCACCGCCTCGGCGGACCAGGCGCTCTACGACGGGGCGCTGGCCATGGCCTGGACCGTGATCGATGCCGCCCGGACCGACTCGGTGAGGGAACGGCTGCTGGCGGGCTGACCTCGGTCAGGGGCGCCGCCGGGGCGCCTCGGATGCCTCCTCTGGCCATGTGTTTCGCACGATAACATCACAACGGTATGTAATCGTGAGAAAATGTGTGCCGGATCTACCCTGCCCCGGGGTCCCGGGTGCGGACGGGCGCCAGACCCCGGGACATCACGGGCCCGGACACCGGCTCACGCAGGTGCGGAGGCTGCCTCGGTGGACCGGAGGTCCGGGGGTCAGCCGTTCGGGTGGAACTCGCCGAACACCCCCCGGAGCACGTCGGACACCTCACCCAGGGTCGCCATCCGGGCCAGCGCGATCTTCATGGGGGGCAGGAGGTTCTGGGTGCCGCGAGCCGCTGCCTCCACGTCGGACAGCGCAGCGTCGACGGCCGATTGATCGCGACTCTCCCGGACACTCTTGACTCGCGCCACCTGTGACCTCTGGAGCTCGGGATCGATGGGGAAGACCTCCGTCGGCTCGAGCTCCTCGTCGACGAACTTGTTGACGCCGACGATGATCTTCTGCCGGGAGTCGATGTCCTTGGCGTAGGCGTAGGCGGCCTGCTCGATCTCCTGCTGCATGTACTGAGCCTCGATGGCCTCGACCGCGCCCCCCATGGTGTCGATCCGTTCGAGGTACTCCCAGGCAGCCTGCTCGACCTCGTCGGTCAGCGACTCGATGAACCACGACCCGGCCAGTGGATCCACCGTGTCGGCGATTCCCGATTCGTAGCCGACGATCTGCTGGGTGCGCAGTGCGACCTTGGCGGCCCGCTGGGTGGGAAGGCCGAGGGCCTCGTCGAAGCCGTTGGTGTGCAGGCTCTGGGTCCCCCCGAGGGCGGCGGCCAGCGCCTGCAGGGTGACCCGGACGATGTTGTTCTCCGGCTGCTGGGCTGTCAGCGTCGAGCCACCGGTCTGGGTGTGGAACCGCAGCAGAGTGGACTTCTTGTCCTTGGCCCCGAAGCGCTCGGTCATGATGCGGGCCCACATCCGTCGGGCGGCGCGGTACTTGGCCACCTCCTCGAACAGGTTGTTGTGGGCGTTCCAGAAGAAGCTGAGACGAGGGGCGAAGGCGTCCACGTCGAGTCCGGCCGCCAGGGCTGCGTCCACATAGGCGATGCCGTTGGCGATGGTGAAGGCGATCTCCTGGACGGCCGTCGATCCCGCTTCGCGTATGTGGTAGCCGGAGATGGAGATGGTGTTCCACGCCGGCAGGTGCTCCGCGCAGTACGAGAAGGTGTCGGTGACCAGCCGCATCGAGGGTCGGGGTGGATAGATGTAGGTCCCCCGGGCCACGTACTCCTTCAGGATGTCGTTCTGGATGGTCCCACCCAGCAGCGTCGGGTCGACGCCGTTCTCCTCGGCCACCAGTTGGTAGAACAGGAGCAGGATGGCCGCAGTGGCGTTGATGGTCATCGACGTCGTGACCTGGTCGAGCGGAAGCCCGGCCAGCAGCAGGCGCATGTCGGCCATGGAGTCGATGGCCACGCCCACCTTGCCGACCTCCCCCTCGGAGCGGGGATGGTCCGAGTCGTAGCCCATCTGGGTCGGCAGGTCGAACGCACACGAGAGACCGGTCTGGCCCGCGCCCAACAGGAACTTGAAGCGCTCGTTGGTCGACTCGGCAGTGCCGAACCCGGCGTACTGGCGCATCGTCCACAGGCGTCCCCGGTACATGTCCGGCCGTATCCCGCGGGTGAAGGGGTACTGGCCGGGCGCCCCGAGTTGCCGCTCCGGATCCCATCCGTCCAGGTCGGCGGGGCCATAGACCTGTTTGATCTCGATGCCCGAGTCGGTCAGCCGCGGGTTCTCGGAGCTCGGAGACGAGCTGTCGGTTGCCATGGCCGACAGGTTACGGCGTCAGGCATCCACGGGGAAAAGCGACCCACCCAGACGGTGCGTCCGCCATCCCCGGCCCGGTCCCCCGGAAGGGGCCCGGGCCCGGCGACTCAGGCCCCGGCCGGGGCCACGGCGTGGGGCATGCACAGGTCGTCGTATTCGGCGATCACCAATTCCCCGGCATCGGGACCGCATGCCGGGCAGTGGGGATCCCGGTGCACCTTGAAGGTCCGGAAGCTCTGCTCGAGCGCGTCATAGGCCAACAGCCGACCCTGCAGCGTCTCGCCGATGCCGAGGAGGATCTTGATGGCCTCGATGGCCTGGATCGATCCGATGATGCCGGGCAGCACTCCGAGCACGCCGGCCTCGGCGCAGCTCGGAGCCAGCTCGGCGGGGGGCGGCTCGGGGATCATGCAGCGGTAGCACGGTCCCACGTAGGGATTGAAGACGGTGGCCTGGCCCTCGAAGCGGAAGATCGAGCCGTGGACCACGGGGATCCGCTTCAGGAGGGAGGCGTCGTTGACCAGGTACCGGGTAGGGAAGTTGTCGGTTCCGTCCACGATCACGTCGTACCCGTCGATGATCTCGAGGATGTTGTCCGCACCGAGACGCACGTCGTAGGTGACGACGTTCACATCCGGATTGATGAGCGTGAGTGTCTTTTTGGCCGAATCGACCTTCCGCTCCCCGATCCGGTCGGTGTTGTGCAGGATCTGGCGCTGGAGGTTGGAGGCGTCCACCACGTCCATGTCGATGATCCCGAGGGTGCCCACTCCGGCGGCGGCCAGATACAGGGCGGCGGGTGAGCCGAGCCCCCCTGCTCCGAGGAGGAGGACCTTGGAGTCGAGCAGCCTGAGCTGTCCCGTCTCACCCACCTCGGGGAGGAGCAGGTGGCGCTGGTAGCGGTTGCGCTGCTCGGGAGAGAGGGACCGCGGCGCGGACCAGTCCCGGCCCTCGTCCTTCCACCGGTTGAACCCCCCGATCACCGAGGCCACGTCGGTGTAGCCCAGCTCCTGCAGGGTCTGCGCCGCGAAGGCCGAGCGCGTGCCGCCGGCGCAGTAGACGACCAGGTGACTCGACTTGTCGGGAATCCGTCCCTCGACGGAGGTCTCCAGGGTCCCCCGGGGGATGTGCACGGCATCGGGCAGGGCCCCCTGCTCGTACTCGTCAGGCTCCCGGACGTCCAGGACCACCGCGTCGCCCGAGGCGATCTCCAACTCGGCCTCGGCCGGCTCGATCTCCCGGACCGCGGCCTTGGCCGCGGCCAACATCTCTCTGAACGTTGGCACTCTCGATCACGATCCTTCCGGCATGGACGGCCGCATGGTGCCGACCCGTCTCGCTTCTACCGGGTAAAACACTACCAGTGGGGTCAGCATTCCCCCCGGTCGGATCCGGGCCCCGGCGGTGTCAGCTGGTGACGTAGCCGGCGGGGGGGATGGTGCCGGGCCCCGTCTCGAGGCACCCGGCCAACGCCGCAGGATCGGCCGGCGCCGCCAGGGTCGGCGGCGTCAGGAAGGCTGGGGGGCTGGTCAGGTCGATGCTGTCCAGCAGATCGTCCGCGGCGGCGTCCCGGAAGGTGAACGCCGGGAGGTTCCACTTCGTCTCGACCAGCTTCAGCACCGAGGTGTGGTCGTGGACCACGCTCGAGACGTAGTCGGGGATGGCGTAGGGCGAGACGACGCCGGCCGGGACCCGGAACCCGTAGCGGTTGAAGGCTCCCGGGTGGTCGCCGGCCGCGAGGACGGGCGCCACCGAGTCCGGCTTGGCCGCCTTGGGTGGCGGCACGTGGTCGTAGTAGCCCCCCGACTCGTCGTAGCACCACACCAGGATGGTCTCGGGCCACTGGGGCGACGCCATCACGGCGTTGACGACCTGCGACAGGAACTGGTCGCCGTACTGGACGTCTTGGGGGTTCTCCTCCGAGGAGGTGTCGAAGTTGGGATCGACCAGGCTGAAGGAGGGGAGCGTGCCGGCTTCGGCGTCGGCATAGAACTGACTGATGCCGACCAGGTTGTCCAGGATGTTCGGCTCGCCGGCGAGGTACGTCCAGATCAGCGAGGACGGGTCGTTGGAGTAGTAGTTCTTCCACGAGATGCCGTAGGCGTTGAGGGCCTGGAAGATCGTGCCGTTGGGCGGGACGTCCCCGTTGAGGTCGTCGTAGAGCAGCCCGAGCGCCGTCCCGGCCATGTAGAACCGCCGGTTGGGATAGGTCTGGGCCCCGACCGAGCAGAACCACCGGTCGCACACGGGGAAGGTCTGCGCCAACGAGTAGGTGAACGGCATCACCGTGTCGTCGAAGTACCCCATCGACACCGGCCCGCTCTGGCTCTTGACGAATCCGTCGTTCTTGCCCCCGGCATACGAGGTCCAAAAGGCGTCCCAGGTGTTGTAGGGGTAGCCGGACTGCTGGCACGGGTTCGGCATGGGGAACGCGCTGAGGGTGGCGTTCTTGAACGGGGGCGGCGTCGCCGACTTCTTCGGCCAGGGGTTGGATGCCGTGGGTCGGCCGCCGGCGCCCAGGACGAATCCGTCCCCCCTCCCCTGCATCATTCCGAGCATGTTGTCGTACGAATGGTTCTCCATCATCACCGCGACGATGTTCTTGATCTGGGGGATCTGGTCCGTCCCGGCGGGCGCCGCCGGGTTCGGGAGGGTCCCCGGACCGGACTTCTTCAGCGGTCGCACACCGGGGCGGGTGGCGGCCGACGCGCTGCCGGGGGCCAACCCGATCGCCGCCGCCCCGGCCAGCGCACCGCCGAGCAGGGCCCGCCGGGAGATTGCGTATGGCTCACTCATGGAGCCGAGACTAGCCACCTGTCCGGAGGCCTGCCGGGCCGAGCCGAGCCGTCGGCCCGAGTGG
>Ga0302157_10006101_pt1 | contig 12540 bp, 8 predicted proteins | sample I_Bog_N3_3_FD_193502 | JGI IMG/M metagenome (GOLD analysis project Ga0302157, IMG submission 193502) | Peat permafrost microbial communities from Stordalen Mire near Abisko, Sweden - I_Bog_N3_3 | ecosystem: Environmental > Terrestrial > Soil > Wetlands > Peat | place: Sweden: Abisko, Stordalen...
GCCTTGAGCCTGCGCAGGATGTCGTTCAAGTTGGCATGGACGAGCTTGGGGTCGATCCCCTGCAGCAAATCGTTGCCGCCCAACTCCACGATGCACAGATCGGTCCCTATCGGGACGCTGAAATCCATGCGCGCCAAGGCGTCGGCCGTTGTGTCGCCCGACACCCCCGCGGCGATGACCTTCGCTGGAACGCCGCGTTGCGCCAACGCCGCCTGAAGCTGCACGGGCAGGGCGTCCGCGCTCTTCAGTCCGTAACCGGCCGTGACGGAATCGCCCAGCATCACAATCGTCGGCGCGCGGACGGCGGCCTTCGCCTGGGCGCCGATCGCCCCGCACGGCGCGGCGCCCGCCAGCCAGGCGAGACAGGCGATTCCAGCGGCGCGAAGGTTTTGCGATGCATTGGCCATGGGCCATCCCTATGTAAGCCGCCTTGCCCGCCGCTCAACCGCTTTGCGCGTCGGTTTAAATTGAGAGCCCTTCTTATCCGCTCACGTTGAGCCAAGGTGAGCGGGGGGCCTGGGGAAGCTTATATGACGCATTCGCCGCCACTGGTTCTGCAGGGCGTGGGCCTGACCCTGCCATCGGCGGCCGGGCCGGTGGAGATTTTGCAAGGCGTGGATCTCACCGTCCAGGCCGGCGAGCGGGTGGCCGTGGTCGGCCCCTCTGGCTCGGGCAAGTCCTCCCTGATCGCGGTCGCGGCCGGTCTGGAACAGCCCACGCAGGGAACCGTCCGCCTGTTCGGGCAGGATCTGGCGAGCCTCAACGAAGACGGCCGAGCGCGGCTGAGGCGCGGGCGCGCGGCTCTTGTGTTCCAGTCCTTCCACCTTTTGCCCAACATGACCGCCGAGGAGAATGTCGCCGCGCCGCTGGAGATCGCCGGCCAGGCCGACGCGGGCGAGACGGCCCGCCGATGGCTGCAGCGTGTGGGCCTGGCCGCGCGCGGGCGCCATTATCCCCATCAACTCTCGGGCGGAGAGCAGCAGCGCGTGGCGCTGGCTCGCGCCCTGGCCGCGCGGCCGGCGCTATTGTTCGCCGATGAGCCGACCGGCAACCTGGACGCCGCCAATGCCGCCTTGGTGGCCGACATGATGTTCGATCTGGTCGCCGAGACCGGGGCGGCCCTGGTGCTGGTCACCCATGACAGCGCGCTGGCGGCGCGCACCGACCGGCAAACACGCATGGACGGCGGGCGTCTGACCGGATGAACTGGCCCCTGTCCTTCCGGTTCGCCGCGCGCGAACTGCGCTCGGGCGTGGCCGGGTTTCGCATCTTCCTGGCGTGCCTGGCCGTGGGCGTGGCGGCCATCGCCGCGGCCGGATCGACCGGGGAAGCCTTTCGCCAGGGCCTGGCGTCCCAAGCGCGCGACATCTTGGGCGGCGACCTGGCCGTCAGCGCCGACAGGGCGTTTGATCCGGCCGAGCGCCAGGCCTTGGCCCCGCTGGGCAGGGTCAGCTACGCGGCGGGCGTCAATGTCATGGCCCAGGCGCCGTCCGGCCTTCGCCGCCTGGCCGATCTGCGCGGCGTGGACGAGCTCTATCCCCTGGCCGGAACCGTGGACCTGACCGGACCGGACGGGCGGCCCATGTCCCTGGCCCAGGCCCTGGCGCCGGTGGAGGGCCTGCCCGGCGCGGCGGTGGAGCAGGCCATGCTTGACAAGCTGGACCTGAAGCTGGGGGACCGCTTTCTCGCCGGAAACCAGCAGTTGGCGGCCACCGCGGTGCTGGGCGCCGAGCCCGACCGGCTGAGTCGAGGGTTTCAGCTCGGCCTGAGGGTCCTGACCAGCATCAACGCCCTGCAGTCCTCAGGCCTGCTGGACTCCGGCGTGCGGATCAATGAGACGGCGCGCATCGCCCTGCCGAAAGGCGGGGACCCGCGCGCCCTGCGCCAGTCGTTGCGTGAGCGTTTCGGGCGTGGCGGCCTGCGGGTGCGCGACCGCTATGACGCCTCGCCCGGCGTTCGCACCTTGATCGACCGGCTGGAGTATTTCCTCAGCTTCATCGGCCTGGCCTCGCTCCTGGCCGGAGGCCTGGGCGTCTCGGGCGCGGTGGGCGCCTATCTGGAGGCCAAGACGCCCTCCATCGCGGTGCTCAAGACGCTGGGAGCGGAAGGCGCGTTGATCCGCAACCTGTATCTGATCCAGATCGCGGTCCTGGCCGGGATCGGCATCGCCATAGGGGTGGCCCTGGGCGCCGGGGCGCCGTTCCTGCTCGCCGCGCTCGCCGGCAAGCAACTGCCGGTCCCCGCCCTTTTCGCGATCTATCCGACGCCCTTGCTGCGCGCCGCCGCCTTCGGCGCCCTGGCGGCCGGGGCCTTCAGCCTGGCGCCGCTGGCCAAGGCGCGCGCCACCCCGCCCGCCGCCCTGTTCCGCCAGAATCTGACCGGGCGCCTGCGCCTTGGATCCGAACTGATCGGCGCCGTGCTGTGCGCCCTGGGTCTGGCGGCCGTGGCCATCGTCACGGCGCCCTCCACGATCATGGCCGCGATCATGATCGCGGGGGTGGCGGCGGGATTCGGCGTTCTGTGGCTCCTGGGCCGCGCCGGCGCCTGGGGCGCGGGACGCCTGCGGGCTTTAACGAGAGGACCCGCGCGGCTCGGCCTGGCCAACCTGGCGGGACCGCATTCGGCGGCTCGAAGCGCGGTCCCGGCTGTGGGCCTGGGCGTGGCCCTGCTGGCCGCGGTGGTGCTGATCCAGTCGGCCCTGCTGGCCCAGGTGCGCGAGGTGGCCCCCCGCACGGCGCCGTCCATCGTGTTCACCGAAATCCCGGCGGACAACGGTCCGGCGTTCGACGCGGACGTGAGATCGGTGCTCGGGCCGCTCACGCCGCGCACCTATCTGCGCATGCCGGTGTTCACCGGCCGCATCGTGGCGCTCAACGGGCGCCCGGTCGATCGCGACCGGATCGATCCTTCCGCGCGCTGGGCCTTCGATAACGACATCCAGATGAGCGTCTCGCCCGGGCGGCCGGGCGTCGTCGAAACGGGCCAGGGCCAATGGTGGGACGCCGGCTATGCCGGGTCGCCGGTCGTCGCGATGGGCCTGGAGATGGCGCGGGCAGGACATCTGAAACTCGGCGACCACATCGCCGTGCAGGCGCTGGGGCGCGAAATCGATGCCCGTATCGTCGTTTTGCGCCCAGTGGACCTCGGCGGCTTCGGTCCGGGCTTTGAGGCGATTCTCGATGACCAGGCCTTGGCGGGCGCATCCCTGCGCCAGGTGGCCATCGCCAAGACCGACAAGGCCGGCGAAACGGCGCTGATCGCGCGACTGGGCCGCGATTTTCCGCAGGTGAACGTGATCAGCGTGCGCGAGCAACTCGAAGCGGCGGGGGCCTTGTTCGACAAACTGGCCCTGGCCGTGCGCGGCGCCGCGGCGGTGGCGGCCCTGGCGGGGGTGCTCGTATTGGCCGGCGCCATCGCGGCGGGCGCCCGAAGCCGCGCGCGCGAGGCGGCCCTGCTCAAGGTGCTGGGCGCGGCGCGCGGGCAGGTGCTGATGGCCTACGCCATGGAATATGGCGCGGTGGGCCTGATCTCCGGGACCGCCGGCGCCGCGCTCGGCGCCGCGGCGGCGTGGCCGGTGGTGGTCAAGGTGTTCCAGGCGCGCTGGAGCGTGGACTGGAGCGGCGTGGCCGCCTTGGTCGGCGCAGCAATGTTGCTGGCGGGTCTCGGCGGACTGCTGGCGGCGCTGCGGGCGCTCGCCAAACGGCCGGCGCCGGTGTTGCGGGCGGAATGAGGCCGCTCAGGCCTGATTGGAGGCGGATTGGGCGATCCTCCAAATTTCACTTCCGTTGTGCGGAACGGCGGTTGAACGCCCTGGCGAGCATCACTATAACCCCCAAGCCATCACGCCGAGGTGATCGGCCGAGCCCTTCGGGGACCGGCCCCTTGCCCCGCTCCGCAAGTTGCGACGGGTACCCATGAACGTCCACGAATACCAAGCCAAGGCCGTCCTCAAGGAGTACGGCGTCCCGGTCCCACGCGGGTTTCCGGCCTTTTCAGTCGAAGACGCGGTCCGTGTGGCCCAGGAGCTCGGCGGCCCGGTCTGGGTCGTCAAGGCCCAGATCCACGCCGGCGGGCGCGGCAAGGGCGGCGGGGTCAAGGTGGTCAAGAGCGTGGAGGACGTGCGCACGGAAGCCGAGCGCATGTTGGGCATGACCCTGGTCACCCATCAGACCGGTCCCAAGGGTCGTCTGGTGCGCCGCCTCTATATAGAAGAAGGCGCCGCCATCGCCCGCGAGCTTTACCTGTCCCTGCTGGTCGACCGCGAAACCTCCCGCGTCGCGGTGGTCGCCTCCACCGAGGGCGGCATGGACATCGAGGAGGTCGCCCATTCGGCCCCCGAAAAGATCATCACCTTCTCCATCGACCCGGCCACCGGGGTGTTCCCGCACCACGGCCGTCACCTGGTGGAAGCGCTGAAGCTGGAAGGGGCGGCCGCCAAGCAGGCCTACGCCCTGCTCAAGTCCCTGCACGCGGCCTTCGTCGAGAAGGACATGGCGATGCTGGAGGTCAATCCCCTGATCGTCACCGGCGCGGGCGACCTGAAGGTGCTGGACGCCAAGGTGTCCTTCGATTCCAACGCCCTGTTCCGCCACGATGACATGCGCGCCCTGCGCGACATCACCGAGGAGGACGAGAAGGAAATCGAGGCCTCCAACTATGACCTCAGCTATATCGCCCTGGACGGCGAGATCGGCTGCATGGTCAACGGCGCGGGCCTGGCCATGGCCACCATGGACATCATCAAGCTTTACGGCGCGGAACCCGCCAACTTCCTCGACGTGGGCGGCGGGGCCTCCAAGGAAAAGGTCACCGCGGCCTTCAAGATCATCACCTCGGACCCCAACGTGAAGGGCATTCTGGTGAACATCTTCGGCGGCATCATGCGCTGCGACATCATCGCCGAGGGCGTGGTCGCGGCCGTCAAGGAAGTCGGCCTGAAGGTGCCCCTGGTGGTGCGCCTGGAAGGCACCAACGTGGCGCAGGGCAAGGCGATCATCAATGGGTCGGGCCTGAACGTCATCGCAGCAAACGATCTGTCCGACGCCGCCGAAAAGGTCGTCAAGGCCGTGAAAGGGACCGCCTAGTTCAATGGCCATTCTTATCGATAAGTCCACCAAGGTCATCTGCCAGGGCTTCACCGGCGCCCAGGGCACGTTCCATTCCGAACAGGCCATCGCCTACGGCACGCAAATGGTCGGGGGCGTCACGCCCGGCAAAGGCGGCCAGACGCATTTGAACCTGCCGGTGTTCGACACCGTGGGCGAGGCCATGGCCGCGACCAAGGCCGACGCTTCGGTCGTCTACGTGCCCCCGCCTTACGCGGCCGATTCCATCCTGGAGGCCATCGACGCCGAAGTGCCCCTGATTATCTGCATCACCGAGGGCATCCCGGTGGAGGATATGATCAAGGTCAAGCGTTCCCTGTCGGGCTCCAAATCGCGCCTGATCGGTCCCAATTGCCCGGGCGTGCTGACGCCCAATCAGTGCAAGATCGGCATCATGCCAGGAAATATATTCAAGGCGGGCTCGGTCGGCGTTGTTTCCCGCTCGGGCACGCTTACCTATGAAGCCGTGTTCCAGACGTCCAATGTGGGTCTTGGCCAAACGACGGCCGTCGGGATCGGGGGCGACCCGGTCAAGGGCACGGAGTTCATCGACGTGCTGGAGATGTTCCTGGCCGATCCCAACACTCAGTCGATCATCATGATCGGCGAGATCGGCGGCTCGGCCGAGGAAGACGCGGCCGACTTCATTAAACATTCCAAGATAAAGAAACCGATGGTCGGCTTTATCGCCGGCCGCACGGCGCCGCCCGGGCGTCGGATGGGCCACGCGGGAGCTATCATTTCCGGCGGCAAGGGCGGGGCGGAAGACAAGATCGCGGCGATGGAATCGGCGGGCATCAAAGTCTCGCCGTCTCCGGCGACGCTGGGGCAAACACTGATCGAGGTGCTGAAGGGCGCCTGACAATAAGGCGACGGGGAGCCCCAGGGCTCAGGCCCGTCGAAGGATCGAACATCATGGCCGACGATTCCAGCGGGCTGAACCAAATCCTCTCCGAGACCTCCTTCCTATATGGCGGCAACGGCGCCTTCGTGGAGGAACTCTACGCCAAATGGGTGTCCGATCCCGCCTCGGTCGCACCGTCCTGGCAGGCCTTCTTCTCGACTCTGCGCGAGCGCGCCGACGAGGTGACGCGTTCCGTGCAGGAGCCCGCCTGGACCCCCAAGGCGACGCCGCAGGCGAGGCCGGACTGGCTGTCGGCGCTCGACGGCATGTGGCCGGCGGTGGAGGCCAAGCTGGCCAAGGCCATTTCCGTCGCCCAGCCCGAAGCCTCGCCCGAGGCGGTGCGCAAGGCGACCCTGGATTCCCTGCGCGCGGTGATGATGATCCGCGCCTACCGCATGCGCGGACACCTGGCCGCCAAGCTCGATCCCTTGGGCCTGGAGGAAAAGCACGACACCTCCGAACTGGATCCGGCCACCTACGGTTTCGGGCCCGAAGACTACGATCGCCCGATCTTCCTTGACTTCGTCCTGGGTCTTGAGACCTCCACGATCCGCGAAATCGTCTCCATCCTGCGCCGCACCTACTGTGGGACCTTCGGCGTGCAGTACATGCACATCTCCGATCCGCAGGAGAAGGCCTGGCTCCAGCAACGGATCGAGGGCAAGGACAAGGAGATCCAATTCACCCGCGAGGGCAAGGTCGCCATCCTCAAGAAGCTGATCGAGGCGGAAACCTTCGAGCGCTTCCTGCACAAGCGCTTCCCCGGCACCAAGCGGTTTGGCCTTGACGGGGCGGAAGCCCTCGTCCCGGCCATGGAACAGATTATCAAGCGCGGCGGCTCGCTCGGCGTGCGCGATATCGTGCTGGGCATGCCGCACCGGGGCCGCCTGAACGTGCTGGCCGCCGTGATGGGCAAGCCCTACCATGTGATCTTCCATGAGTTTCAGGGCGGTTCGTCCCTGCCTTCGGACATCGAGGGCTCGGGCGATGTGAAGTACCACCTGGGCGCCAGCTCGGACCGGGCCTTCGACGGCAATTCCGTGCACCTGTCGCTGACCGCCAATCCCAGCCACCTGGAGATCGTCAATCCGGTGGTGCTGGGCAAGGCGCGGGCCAAGCAAGCCTTCACCTTGCGCGAGCAGCCTGACGCCGGGCGCGGCCATGTGCTGCCCCTGCTGCTGCATGGGGACGCGGCCTTCGCGGGCCAGGGCGTGGTGGCCGAGTGCTTCGCCCTGATGGGGCTCAAGGGTTTCCGCGTGGGCGGGACCATCCATTTCATCGTCAACAATCAAATCGGCTTCACGACCGACCCGCGCTATTCACGTTCCTCGCCGTACCCATCGGACGTTGCGCTGATGGTCGAAGCGCCGATTTTCCACGCCAACGGCGACGATCCCGAGGCGGTGACCTTCGCCGCCAAGGTGGCCGCCGAATTCCGCCAGAAGTTCGGCAAGGACGTGGTCATCGACATGTTCTGCTATCGCCGCTTCGGCCATAACGAGGGCGACGATCCGACCTTCACCCAGCCGATCATGTATCGGAAGATCAAGGATCTGCCGTCGACCCGCGAAATCTACGCCGGCCGGCTCGTCGGCGAGGGCGTGGTCACCGCGGAACAGGCCGCCGGCTGGGTCTCTGAATTCGAGGCCTTCCTCGACAGTGAATTCGACTCTGGCAAGACCTACAAGGCGAATAAGGCCGACTGGCTGGACGGCAAGTGGTCGCACATGGGCATGCCCGATGTGGAAGAGCGCGGTTCCACCGCCGTGCCGCTGGAACGCCTGCGCGAGATCGGCCTGAAGCTGACGTCCATCCCCGAGCGGATCGACGCCCACAAGACGCTGCGCCGCGTGCTGGAGGGGCGCCACGAAGCGATCTCCACCGGTCAGGGTCTGGACTGGTCCACCGCCGAGAGCCTGGCCTTCGGGACCTTGCTCGACGAGGGCTTTCCGGTTCGCCTGTCGGGCCAGGACTCCAACCGCGGGACCTTCTCCCAGCGGCACGCCGACATCGTCGATCAGACCACCGAGGAGCGCTACACCCCGCTCAACCATATCCGGGGGGGCCAGGCCCACTTCGAAGGCATCGATTCGGCCCTGTCGGAAGAAGCCGTGCTCGGCTTCGAATACGGCTACTCGCTGACCGATCCCAACAGCCTGGTCATGTGGGAAGCCCAGTTCGGCGACTTCGCCAACGGCGCCCAGGTGGTGTTCGACCAGTTCATTTCCTCCGGCGAGCGCAAATGGCTGCGCATGAGCGGGCTGACGGTGCTCCTGCCGCACGGCTACGAGGGCCAGGGACCGGAGCACTCCTCCGCCCGCCTGGAGCGGTTCCTACAGCTTTGCGCGGAAGACAACCTGCAGGTGGCCAACTGCTCGACCCCGGCCAACTACTTCCACATCCTGCGCCGCCAGCTTCACCGGCAGTTCCGCAAGCCGCTGATCCTGATGACGCCCAAGAGCCTGCTGCGGCACAAGAAAGCCGTGTCGACCCTGGCTGAACTGGCGGAGGGCTCCTCCTTCCACCGCGTGCTGTGGGACGACGCCCAGCGCGGCAGCGGTCTGACCAGCATCAAGCTCAAAAGCGACGACGAAATCCGCCGCGTGGTGCTCTGCTCGGGCAAGGTCTATTACGACCTGCTGGACGAGCGCGAAAAACGCGGGATCGACGACGTCTACCTGATGCGCCTGGAGCAGTTTTATCCGTGGCCGATGAAGTCCATGTCCTCCGAACTGGCGCGTTTCAAGACCGCCGATCTGGTCTGGTGCCAGGAAGAGCCCAAAAACATGGGCGGTTGGTCGTTCGTTGATCCGTGGCTGGAACTCACCTTGACCAAGCTGAAGATCAAGGCCAAGCGCGCCCGCTATATCGGCCGCCCGGCCTCGGCCTCCACCGCCGCGGGCCTGATGAGCCGGCACCTGAAAGAACTCGCCACCTTCCTCGATGACGCCTTCGCCAAGAACTGAGGCCGTGGGCCAAGGCCAGCGCACGACCCGACCTCCGGAGCTTTTGACATGACCGATATCCTGACCCCGACGCTTGGCGAATCCGTCGCCGAGGCGACTGTCGCGCGATGGGCCAAGAAGCCGGGCGACGCGGTCAAGAAGGACGAGGTCCTGGTCGAGCTGGAGACCGACAAGGTCTCGCTGGAAGTCTCCGCCCCCTCTGACGGCGTGCTGCAGGATATCGCCGCCGCCGAAGGCGCCACGGTGACCCCGGGCCAGGTGCTGGGCGTGGTGACCGCCGCCGGCGCCGGCGCGGCGCCGGCCAAGGCCGCGCCAGCCCCGGCCAAGGAAGCGCCCAAGGCCGTAGCGCCCGCCCCAACCCCGCCTGCGCCCGCGCCCGCCGCCGCTCTGCCCCTGGCCCCCTCTGTCCAGCGCATCGTATCCGAAACCGGGCTGGACGCCGCCGCCGTGCCGGGCACGGGCAAGGACGGCCGCGTCACCAAGGGCGACGCCCTGGCCGCCCTGGAAGCGCGGGCCAAGGCGCCGCCGCCGGCGCCGACGGTCTCTGAACCACGCCCTCTGCACGAGCGCGAGGAGCGCGTGCGCATGACCCGTCTGCGCCAGACCATCGCGCGCCGGCTGAAGGAAGCGCAGAACACCGCCGCCATGCTGACCACCTTCAACGAGGTGGACATGACCGCGGTCATGGCCCTGCGCGGCGCCTACAAGGACGCCTTCGAGAAGAAGCACGGCGTCAAGCTCGGCTTCATGGGTTTCTTCGTGAAGGCGACCATCGCCGCGCTGAAGGAAGTGCCGGCGGTCAACGCCGAGATCGACGGCCAGGATCTGGTCTACAAGAATCACTACGACATCGGCGTGGCCGTGGGCACCGACAAGGGCCTGGTCGTGCCGGTGGTGCGCGACGCGGACACCCTGAGCCTGGCCGGGGTGGAAAAGGCCATCACCGCCTACGGCAAGAAGGCCCGCGACGGCCAGTTGGCCATCGAGGATCTGCAGGGCGGCACCTTCACCATTTCCAACGGCGGGATCTACGGCTCGCTGATGTCCACCCCGATCCTCAATGCCCCGCAATCGGGCATTCTGGGCATGCACAAGATCCAGGACCGGCCCGTGGTGGTGAACGGCCAGATCGTCATCCGCCCGATGATGTACCTGGCGGTCAGCTACGACCACCGCGTGGTCGACGGCAAGGAAGCGGTGACCTTCCTGGTGCACATCAAGGAAGCCCTGGAAGACCCGCAACGGCTGTTGCTGGAGGTTTAGGCTTCCCAGGCGGAAAAGCCCTTAACAGCTTGGTGAGATTGGAGCTTGGGTGATCCGTCGGGTCACCAAAGCAGACTCGCCTCCAAGGCCTTAAGGACGCATCGGGCCATCGGCCTTTCGACCCGCCAATCGAATCCATAATCCGCTCATCCCCGCGAAAGCGGGGACCCAGTCCTGCCCAGGACACGCCAAGCTGGAAAGACCTGGATTCCCGCTTTCGCGGGAACGAGCGGAGGAGAGGGCGGTTCAAATCGACCACTTGATGCCCTAGATCGCCTCCGCCTCCACCCCCGCCTCGGTCAACGCGGCCATCTCCTCGCCCGCATCACGCGCGCCGGTGATGCGGACCACCTGCAGGCCCTGTTCGGCCAATTCAGCCAGGACGGCGGGTTTGGCCTGGGCCGGCTCAAGGCGGCGCGCGTCTCGCCGCGCCAAAACCACCACCGCCTTGTCCGCGTCGTCATCGGCGATCACCACATCCGCCTCGGCGAGGACCCGCGCGACAGACAGACTGAGCTGATCGGCCGGCCCGCGCCCATCGACGAAGCGCACGACGCCGGCGGGCGGTGCGTGGGTGGTCAGGGCTTCGCGCAGAAGGGCCTCGGCCCGCGTGGTCTGCCCCGCCATGGCCGCATGAGCCGCGGGGCCCGACAGGGCCGCGCGCAGGAAGGAGCGCCGCTGGGCGAGATCGGGAAAAGCCGCGCGCACTTCGCCCTGCATGCGGCCGAGCAGGGCCGCCATGCGCCCGGCGCCTTGCGGCACCCGCGCCTCGATGTCACCGCGCAGGAGGGAGGCGATCATGGGCGCGGTCCCGCTCGTGCCCACCGCGGCCACCACCTCGTCCCGGTCGATCACCGCCGGGGTGAAAAAGTCGCTGAGCTGGGGCCGGTCGGCCACATTGACCGGCGTGTGGGCCGCGCGCGCCGCGTCCGCCGCCCGTTCGGCCAGCCCCTCGTCCATCACACAGACGAAGGCCAGCACCGCCCCGGCGTAGGTTTCCGGATCGGCCGCCCGTTCGTCCTCGCCGATCAGCACGATATCGGCGGGCGAGCTTTCCAAAAGGCGCGCCTTGGCCTTGGCCGCCTCGCCGGCGCCAACGATCACGACCTTGCGGCCGGCCAGGGGAAAATAGGCGGGAAAGGCGTGCATGGCGCCAGTCTAAGCCAATTCGCCGATCCCGACGAGGGACAGCCCTAACGGTCGTTACCGATACCGCTTCGTTAAACTATTTGGGCCAGGATGGCCTTCCTTCGGAATTGAAGGACAGGCCGCGCGCGCCGCGGACCGGTCCCAACGGTGGTGGCGCATGACCTATCCGACGACGCCTTATCTGAACAGGACCAGACCCGGCGCCCCCATGGCCAAGGCCTCTCCGGCCAAGCCGGCCCGGTCCAATTCGGACAAGCTCGGCCTGGGCACCTCTCAACTCGGCCTGGACCAGCCCTCGTCGTCCTACCGCGGCCGTTCGCCCGAGCGCGAAGCCGCCGACATTCTGTCCATCGCCGCGCGCGCCGGCATCGACGTGCTGGACGCCCAGGTCTCCTTCGGCCAGGCGGAGACCACCATCGGCCGCATCATGCCGCGCCCCTGCCCTTTCCGGGTGATGATCAAGACCGGCCGTTGCGACCGGGGGCCTGACTTCGTCGAGGACGAAGCCCGCGCGGCCCTCAAGCGCCTGCGTTTGGACAAGGCCGACACCATCATGGTGCAGTCAGCCGGCGACCTGTTCGGCGCCCACGGCCAGGCGGTGTGGGATCGGTTGAAGACCCTGCGCGACGAGGGCCTGTTCCGCGCGGTGGGCGTGTCCTGTTTCGCCTCCGACGATCCGGTGGGCCTGACCCGCCGCTTCAAGCCCGACATCGTCCAGGCGCCGGTGTCCCTGCTGGACCAACGGCTGATCGTCAACGGCGCCCTGGCCGAGATCGCCGGCCTGGGGGTTGAGGTGCATCTGCGCTCGATCTTCCTGCAGGGCCTCCTGTTCCTGCCGCCCGACCGCATGCCGACGGCCCTGAAGGGCGCGTCCGGGCCTCTGTCGCGTGTTCGGCGGATGATCGCGGAAGGCCGCAGCGATCCCTTGCAAGCGGCCCTGGGCTTCGCCCTGTCGCGGCCCGAGGCCTCCAGCGTCATCGTGGGCGTGGCTTCCGCCGCGGAGCTTCAAGCGGTGATCGCCGCCGCCGCCAGCCCCCCGCCGGACCTCGACTGGGACGAGATGGCCCTGGAAGATCCCGCGCCCCTCGCCGACAAAGGCTGGGCGGCGGCTTAAACATCATCACGCTCCTTCCCCCTCAAGGGGGGAAGGGCA
>Ga0302157_10006109_pt1 | contig 12533 bp, 10 predicted proteins | sample I_Bog_N3_3_FD_193502 | JGI IMG/M metagenome (GOLD analysis project Ga0302157, IMG submission 193502) | Peat permafrost microbial communities from Stordalen Mire near Abisko, Sweden - I_Bog_N3_3 | ecosystem: Environmental > Terrestrial > Soil > Wetlands > Peat | place: Sweden: Abisko, Stordalen...
GAAGACGGCGCCCGTATCACTAACCAGCGAAGACCACTGTTCGACAGCAAGGTCCCACGCCTCACCCTTAGGCACAAAACGCCGGCCCTTGAGATACGCGAAGGTCTTCTCGTCGGGCGCGATCATGCCGGCGCGCGCTCCGGCTTCGATGCTCATGTTGCAGACGGTCATGCGGCCTTCCATGCTGAGCGCGCGGATGGCCGAGCCGGCGTACTCCACCACGTAGCCCGTCGCGCCGTCGGTGCCGATGCGTCCGATGATGTCCAGGATGATGTCCTTCGCGGTCACGCCGGTGGGCAGATCTCCCTCCACATTAATCCGGAAGGTCTTGGGCTTGGCCTGCGGCAGCGTCTGCGTGGCCATCACGTGTTCGACTTCGCTGGTGCCGATCCCGAAGGCCAGCGCCCCGAACGCACCGTGCGTCGAGGTGTGCGAGTCGCCGCAGACGATGGTCATGCCCGGTTTGGTCGCGCCCAGCTCTGGGCCGATCATGTGCACGATGCCCTGCGCAGCGTCCTGCACGTCGAAGAACTCCACGCCGAAGTCCGCGCAGTTCTTGCGCAGCGCCTGCACCTGAGCATTCGCAATCTGGTCGGTGATGACGAGGCGGTCCTGCACGGAGGTGGTGGGCACGTTGTGGTCCACCGTCGCGATGTGCCGGTCTGGATGCCGTAGCTTGCGGTTTGACAACCGCAAGCCTTCGAAGGCCTGCGGCGACGTCACCTCATGGACCAGTTGCAGGTCGATGTAGAGGATCGTCGGCTCGCCTTTGGGTTCGGCGACGACGTGCTGCTGCCAGACTTTTTCGAAGAGGGTGCGGGGTGTGGATTTGGTGCTCATAGCGAGTTCCTTCGGTGGTGCGAGAAGCAGGTCCCTGCGGGATGACAACCAGAAAAGCAAGAACTAGACGCCGTGCAGTGACTGCTGGCGGTCGATGGACTCGGCGAGTGCGCTGTGTACCAGCTTGCCCATCTGTTCGGTGGTGACGGTAGCGGCCGTGTTGCCGCGGGCGATGTCTGCGGTGCGGTGTCCGGCGTTGAGGACCTGAGTTACAGCGGCTTCGACCGCGCGGGCCTCTTCTTCCAGCCCGCCGGAGTGGCGCAGCACCAGCGCGGCGGTGAGGATCGCGCCCAGCGGATTCGCTTTGCCGGTGCCGGCGATGTCGGGTGCAGAGCCGTGAACCGGCTCATACAAATTCACCTTGCCGCCGATCGTCGCCGAGGGCAGCATGCCGAGCGAGCCGGTGATGATGCCGGACTCATCGGAGAGGATGTCGCCGAAGAGATTTTCTGTGAGCACCACGTCGAAGTTGTGCGGCACGTTCATCAGGTGCATCGCCATGGAGTCGACAAGCTGGTGCTCGACGGTGATGTCCGGGTACTCGGGCTTGAGCGAGTCCACGGTCGCGCGCCACAGTTGCGAGCACTCCAGCACGTTGGCCTTGTCGACCGAGGTGAGCTTCTTGCGGCGCTTGTCCGCAAGCTCAAAGGCAACGCGCGCCACGCGGACGACTTCGTCGCGGGTGTAGCGCATGGTGTTGATGGCCTCGTTCGTTGTCTTGTTCCAACTGCGCGGCTGGCCGAAGTACAGCCCGCCCAGTAGCTCGCGCACAAAGAGAATGTCGCAGCCCTTCGTCACTTCGGGGCGCAGCGGCGAGTTGTCCGCAAGCGCGGGGTACGCGACCGCGGGGCGCAGGTTGGCAAAGCCGCCCAGCACCTGGCGAATCTGCAGCAGCCCGGCCTCGGGGCGCTTGTCCGGCGGCAGCGCGTTGAACTTGTTGTCGCCCACCGCGCCCAGCAGCACGGCGTCCGAGTCGAGGCAGGCGTCGATGGTCGCCTGCGGCAGCGGCGTGCCGTGCGCGGTAATGGCCACGCCGCCAATCTGCGCTTCCGTGAAGACGAACTCGTGCCCACCGGCCTCGGCGACGGCCGTCAGGATGGTCTGCGCCTCGCGGGTGACCTCGGGGCCGATGCCGTCTCCGGCGAGGATGGCGATCTTGAGCTTCATGGTTGAGTCCAGTGAGTAAGGAGTAGTGATTAAGGAGTAGACAAGAACGCGTTAGGCTACCGTCGTCTCCCGTGCGGTCAGCAACGCAAGAATGTCCTGGTCATAGATCAGCTTCTTGCGGTCAGCGAGGTCGGTAAAGCGCTCGTAGACCACGCCGATCTCTTCTTTGGAGAGGTTGTGGCCCAGCTCGATCAGTCGGTGCTCCAGCGCCCGGCGGCCGGAGTGCTTGCCCAGCACAATGCTCTGGCCCTGGTAGCCGACTGACGCTGGCGTCATGATCTCGTAGGTCAGCGGGTTGGCGAGCACGCCGTGCTGGTGGATGCCGGCCGCATGCGCGAACGCATTCGCGCCGACGATGGCCTTGTTCGGCGCCGCTCCAAAGCTGATGCAGCCGGTGAGCATCTGGCTGGTTGCAAAGAGCTCGGTCATCACGATGCCGTTGGTGTAGGGCAGCTTGTCCTTGCGCACCATCAGCACGGCGGCGAGTTCTTCCAGCGCGGCATTGCCGGCGCGCTCGCCGATGCCGTTGATGGCGACCTCGGCCTGTCGCGCGCCCGCTTCGATCGCGGCGAGCGTATTCGCTACGGCCAGCCCGAGATCGTCATGGCAGTGCGCGGAGAGCACGACGTTCTTCGCTGCGGGCACACGCTTGAGCACCATGCGGAACATGTCGCCGTAGTCCTGCGGCAGGCAGTAGCCGACGGTGTCGGGCAGGTTCAGCGTAGTCGCGCCGGCCTGGATCGCCACCTCGCAGACCTTCACGAGGAACTCCGGGTCGGTGCGCGTGGCGTCTTCGGGGGAGAACTCGATGTCGTCGCAGTAGCTCCGGCCCAGCGCAACGGACTCGGCGATCTGGTCGAGCGCCTCCTCGCGGCTGATCTTCAGCTTGGCAGCGAGATGCAGATCGCTGGTCGAAAGAAAGATATGGATGCGCGAGCGGAGAGCGGGCTCGGTGGACTTGGCCGCGGCCTCAATGTCCTCGCGCTTGGCGCGGGCCAGCGACGCGATGCGCGGAGCGCCCTTCTGGCGGCCGACCTCGGTGGCGATGGTGCGCACGCTTTCAAAGTCGCCGTGGCTGGCGATGGAGAACCCCGCCTCCAGGATATCGACGCCCAGCGTGGCGAGCTGCTGGGCCATACGCCGCTTCTCTTCGTGGTGCATGGTGCAGCCGGGCGACTGCTCGCCGTCGCGCAGGGTGGTGTCGAAGAAGATGATCTTGTTGTCTGAAGCCATAAGAAAGCACCTTTCCGTATGGACAATAGAATAACTCTCTCTTATGCTGATATCCAGATGTATTGCAATTTCTAATGCTGCTATAGGCAGACAAAGCACTCCCACCGGACACAAGGCAAAGGCGTTATGGACCTCTTCCAGCTCGAAACCTTCCTTGCGGTCGCGGAGGAGCGCAGCTTCTCCCGTGCCGCGGCGCGACTGCACCGTACCCAGCCGGCGGTGAGCCAGGTCATCGCCAAGCTGGAATCCGAGCTGGGTGAGACGCTGCTGGAGCGCAGCTCCCGCGACGGCACCCTCACCGACGCCGGCCACGTGCTGCGCGAGTACGCCCAGAAGATGCTGAACCTGCGCACCGAAGCCGGCGCCGCTCTGGTCGACCTGCGCAGCCTGCACACCGGGCGGCTCAGCATCGCGGCCAATGAGTACACCTGCCTCTACCTGCTGCCCGTGCTGGACGCCTTCCGGCGGCAGCATCCGCGCATCAAGGTCGCTGTGCAGCGCGCGCTGGCCAGCCGCATCGCGGACGAGGTGCTCTCGCACTCGGTCGAGCTGGGTGTGGTCAGCTTCCGGCCGGAGGACCCGCAGGTGCTCTCCACCGTGGTCTATCGCGACGAACTGGTCTGCGTGGTCAGCCCCGGCCATGCGCTGGCCAAGGAGCGCAAGGCGACCATCCAGCGGCTGGGACGCGAGACCTTCGTCGCGCACAATGTGCCTTCGCCGCTGCGCCAGAAGGTGATTGCCGCCTTCGCGCGACGCAAGACTCCGCTGCAGATGGAGGTGGAGCTGCCCTCGCTGGAGGCCATTAAACGCTTTGTGCAGCGCGGCAACGGCGTCGCGCTGGTGCCCAAACTCACCGTGGAAGGCGAGCTGGACTCCGGCGCACTGGTCGCGGTGGTGGTGCCTGACCTGCAGATCGAGCGCAAACTCCGGCTCGTTGCCCGGCGGCAGGCGGCGCTCTCGCACGCCGCGCGCGCCTTCCTGCAGGTGGTGGAGCAGCACGCCCGCACCCACGGAGATCCGTTCTGCTTCGTCCCTGAGAAAGCCTGACGCAAAGCCCTGACCCCTGCGTCGTCTCCCGGCCCAAACTCTCCGCTTTATGAAAGAATGGCGCGCCGGTGGAACCTTTCCGCCGGTGTCCCTCGTCTGTAGGGACAGGTCCCGCCCAGGCGGGCAGGCGTGCGGGCAGTGATGCCGCGCGACCGTCGAAGAGGAAAGCGAGTCAACCGATGAAGATCACAAAGAAGTCGATGTTGCGTGCGGCCGCGCTGTTATGCGGCGCCGCGTTGGTGGCCGGCACGGCCATCGCTCAGCAGGACGCTCCACCCCCGCCCCCGCAGGGACAGGGTCAGGGCCCGGGCGGCGGTGGCGGCGGCGGTCGCGGCGGCATGGATCCGGCACGGCGCCTGCAGATGCTGCAGGACCGTCTGAACCTTACCGCCGATCAGTCCACGCAGATTAAGGCGATCCTGGACGACGACCAGACCAAGCTCCAGGCCCTGCGCGCCAACACCGCGCTGGCGCCGGACGACCGCCGCTCCCAGAGCATGGCCCTGCGCAACGATGAGAACACCAAGATTGAGGCTGTTCTCACCGCGGACCAGAAGACCCAGTATGAGCAGATCCTGGCCCAGCAGCGCGACCGCATGAGAAACGGCGGTGGCCCTGGTGGTCCCGGTGGTGATGGCTCAGCGCCGCCTCCGCCTCCCCCTCCCAGCTAGTCAACTGCTTTCGTGTGAGGGGCTCCGCTTGCGGGGCCTCTCTCGCGTTGCCGTCGTAAGCCGCGCCTGCAAGCGCTGATTGCAGAGATTCGGCAGGGGTGTGTCTGCCGGGACCGCTGGAGCGGGTACAATTAGGCAATGAGCGCACCGCGGCCCTTCGCTATGGGCTTGGCAGAAGAATCTGCCGCAGCTACGGGCCGACGGCGAGCATGTGAAGGGATTTCAGCAAGCATGAAGAAGATGATGTTGCTCGGCGCACTCCTGGTGTGTGCCGCCGCCGTGGGACGTGCGCAGGAGAGCCGGCAGGATGTAAGCATGAGCTTTATCGGGACATACTCCCCCGATGTGTATGGCCTGTCCGTCCACCCGATGCACAGCACCAGCACGGGCGGCTTCCTGGGAAGCTACCGCTATGACCTTACGCCGCGCAGCCAGTTGGAACTGAACTACTCCTGGGCGCAGTACTCCATCAAGTACAACAGCGTCGTCTTCCCGCAGGGCGAAGTGCATACCCGCCAGCAGGAGATCACTGGCGCCTATGTCTACACCCGCACCTATCGCCGCTTCAACCCTTTTCTTGAAGCCGGAGTGGGCGGTTACATCTTCACGCCTATTCTGGACAACGGCACCCACCAGCTCGACGCCAAACAGAAGACCAACATCGGCGCGCTGTTCGGCGGCGGCCTGGCCTATGAGATCAGCCCCAGCTTCGACCTTCGCGTTCAGTACCGCGGATTCCTTTTGAAGGCCCCCGACTTCGGCGAGTCCGGCTTCAAGACCAACCGCTACTACGTGAACATGACTCCGGCCATCGGCATCGCGTACCACTTCTAAGGCAGTGGTTAGTGAGTAAGGAATAGAAAGAACCAGAGCACCCAAATCGCTCGGGTAGATACTCCTTTTCCTCTATTCCTTACTCCTTACCCTCTACTCCTTCAAACCAAAGGCCCGGCATCAAGCCGGGCCTTTGGTTTGTCTGCGTGCCAAGTCCAACTCTTACGGCCGTGGATCGCGATTGCCGAACCGCCATGCAACTCCGCCGGAGTAGAGAAACGGTGTCAGGCCGCGCGGCAGGCCACCGATGTTGTTCGGCGAGGGCGAGTTGGTCGCCGCAAACCAGCTCTGTGATTCAAAGTCGATGCGTGCGTTGATGTGCGTGGTTATCGCGATGTCAGTCCCCGTTCCGTAGCCGACGAAGTGGTAGTTGTAGGTACCGGCGGAGACATTCTGGGGAGCAGGTGGAGGGAAGGGAGGGAACTCCTGGCTGGCCACGCCGAACACTACCTTGGCATAGGGCGCGAAGCGTCCGTAGTGGCGGAAGTAGCGCAGCCCGCCGTCGTAGCTCCTCTGGTGCTGGATGACCGTAGAGTTCGGCTGTCCGACGGACTGGTACTGTCCCTGGGTAGTGTCATTGGCCTGGCGGAACTCCCCCTCGATGCCCAGATGGTTGGTAATGTCGAAGTCCGCCCAACCGCCGTAGCCGTAGAACTTGTGTCGGGTGTAGTCCGGAAAGTCCGAGACAAACAGGAAGCCGACCTGCAGATCGAGCACGCGCGTGGCGGTGTACTTCGCCTGGGCTTGTGCGCCCTGCGAGACGGCCCCAACGGCGAGTACAGCGAGCGTGAGAGCAAAAATTGTCCGTTTCAACGTTGTCTCCATTGGGTTAGGACTTGGACTTCCTTCGATGTTACTTCGAACAGGTCCTCGCATCCCAGCCTTTCTTCCCACAGACCCTATCGCCAGATATTGCCGGCAGCATCAGCTCGGTGGTGGTGTTCCTGTTGGGCCGCGGTGTTTGCGGATTGCCAGATGCAACGCTATTGGTTACGGCCTGAAGTTCTCCTGTAAAGCTGGCCCGTGCTGCGTCTTCCGTCTCGCCACCTTCGGAACAGACCCCCGGTGGACCCGGTAGTTGCCCAAGAGAAGGCGTTCAAGCCGTGCGACAGTAGTCTGCAAAATGCTTCGGGAAGAGGGGCGTTCACGCTCGTTCGAATCCTGAACAAGCCAAGCAGGACAGTGGAACTCGGCGGGGGAGTGGGCTCCCCCGCCGTCAATTACTGCTGCGGCGTTGCTGCCGGAGCGCTGGCCGCAGGAGTGGCATCAGCCGGGGCGGCAGCGGTTGCAGGAGCCGTGGCATCGGTCGCAGCCGGGGCTGCGGCAGGCGTTGCATCCGCAGCAGGGGCCGCAGGCGCATCCGCAGGAGGCGCCGGTGCCTGGTAGTAGGTCAGCTTCAGATAGACCGGGGTAATCTCAAACGGCATCTTGTCCCGGGCGCTCAGCAGCGGCTCGTAGGAGGTGTGCATCTGGATGACCTGATCGGTCCACGGATCAAAGCGCAGGAACGCGGCCAGCGGCATGGCGGCCTGCTGCTTCAGGTCGGTGTTGTTCAGCTTCGGCCCCTTGGAGACGATGGCCTGCATCCAGAAGTTGCCGTCCGGCCCGATGAGGCTGTCGCCCAGTTGCGGCGAGGTCAGCGCGGTCAGGCTCTTCTCCCTGGCCTGCAGTTGCTGCAGGTACAGGCTGAAGTACTTCTGCCCGTCGGCCAGGTCCTTCACGCTGAGCAGCTCCATGGCCTTCTTCGCGGCCTCGGTGTTGTCCGCGTCAATGTGGTGCATGGGCAGCCGCTGGAACGCCGACTCGCTGGGGAAGAGCAGCCGGTCGCTGAAGGCGTACTTGGTGTCAATGTGATGGCCCAGGATGATGTGCGCCACCTGGAAGGCCAGCAGCGCGTTCAGGTCGCCCATCTGCTGCGCACCGTCGGCAGACTGGATCGCGGTGGTATCGATCAGGCTCTTGGAGAGCAGGATCGTATTGCCGATGGCCACCGACTCCAGCGGCTCGGTGAGCAGCGTGCGCACCTTGAGCGGGCGCGAGGTCGGAATGTTGTTGTAGGCCAGGATGTTGTTCGCCAGCGCCGCCAGCGTCTTGTCAAAGTCGCTGGGCGCGTCGATCAGACCAGCGGTGAACAGCCGGTCGAGCACGTTGTCCTCGGCCTGTTGAATCCACTCGCGCTCGGCCTGCAGCGGGCTCACGTCATTGGCCGACTGGCTCTCATCCACGGCGTTTTCGACCGTCAGGCTGGTCTCGTCGGCGTCCTTGGGCGGGTTCTTCAGCGAGTAGCCCCAGATGTAGTTGATCGCCTTGAACTTCAGGCTGTGCGTCGGGCTCTTGGGGTCGGTCTCTTCGCAGTACACCGAGGTCGGCATCCACAGGCCTTCCTGCACGTTGGTCCGCCAGGAGTCAAAGTGGTAGAACTGCTGGTTCTCGGTCGAACCGGCGAAGTCGCCATTGAAGCGCACGATGTTGCCGCTGTTGCGGTCCACCCATATGCGGCCGGCGAAACGGCCCAGCGCGTTGTGCTTGGTGGGCTGTACGTCAAAGACCACCGTCGGTATGTTGCCCAGGAAGTCATTACGCAGGTAGAAGAACTGGTAGGTATTGCGGTTGAAGTCCTTGCTGTCCACCAGCAGCATCTGCACAAAGCCCGACTCGTGGAAGGTCAGGTGCAGCGCCGTCGACAGCCCGGTGATGTAGCTCATCGAGTGCTTGAAGAAGTTGTTCTTCTTCACGTCGCTCTTGTCGTTGGCGTACTGGGCGTCGTTGATAACCTTGCCGAAGTCCACCCGCCCCAGGAAGTGCAGGTCGCTCTCCGGCGCCTGGCCCATCACCGGGTCCGGGCGCATGTTCTGGATATAGGTCTCCACCAGCGGCGACTTCTCGCGGACGGTCTTGACTACCAGGGCCTCGCGGGCGATGGCGCGATCCACCAGCGCGCTCTGCGCCGGGGTCAGCTTGCGTCCGTCCATGAGCGGCAGGGCCTTCTTCTTGCCCAGCGGAGATGCGGTCGCCATCAGGCAGGGTGCTGCCAGCAGGGCAACGGTCACGGCTGCGGTGAGTTTTGTCCGGAGGTTCATAGGTTTCCAAGGCTCCTTAGTACTGCGGCTACCCTTTGATGGGCAGACTTGCTTGTCTTCAAGCGCTTTGATCTTGCTTCTCGGCGATGCTTTCCGCGGGAAAGGGCTGCGCCGTGTGAACTGCCATTGGAGTCCACCAAACAGCGGTGTAACTCCAGAATACAGGGTGCGAAACAAACGGGGCACAGAATTCTTCAGAACTGCAAGGGGGTCTAGCTCATCTGGAAGTTCACGACCACAATGCCCTCCCAGTCAATGGGCTGGCCATTGCTGTCCACAGCCGGCTTGAAGCGCGTGGCCCGGGCGGCCTGAATGGCTGACTGGTCCAGTCCGTGGCCCAGACCCTGGACCACCTGGATCACATCCACCTGGCCGTTGGCCGAGACCTTGATTTTGACTCGCACATTGCCTTCCAGGTGCATGGCCTGGGCTTCAGCGGTATACACGGGGTTCGGCTTGTAGAGCACCTTGGGCGGCGAAGCCACTCCCACAGACTGCACCTGGGGACGCTGGGCTCCTGCCGGCGCCACATTGCCTCCGAACCCCGTAATCGGCTTCACGGCCGACACCGAGTTCGAGTGCCCATTCAGATTGCTGCCTCCGGGCAGGCCGTTGCCCAGATTCACCGCAGTGGAGTGCGGGCCATTGCCCACATTGCCGGAGGGCATGCCGGGCACGCCCCGGCTCAGGTTTACGCTGGAGACCGCCGGTCCTACTGGCGACACCGGGCTGCTTGTGCTGCCCAGCCGCACCGCGGAAGGATGCGCATCGTTATTCGGCACGGAAGCCGCCCTGGGATTGCCCAGATTCACGATCTTGGGCGCGGGCGGTGCTATCACTCTAACGGCCGGAGCCGGCGGCAGCGGCTTGGGCGGCAGCGGCGTCAGCTTGGGAACCTCCGGCAGCTTCACCGGCGGCGGTGGCTGCACCACGATCTTCGGCGGCGTCGGCAGAACCTTGGGCGGCATCACAGGAGGACGGCGCACCGGCGGTGGCGGCGGTGGCGGCTGCGGCGGCAGCGTCAGCTCGGTCAGCCTCTTCGCCATAATTGGATTGGTCTTGATCAGCGTTCCGATAATCAGGATCGCGGCCAGGATCAGGCCGTTGATCACAATCGAGGTTACGGTCGCCCCCATGCTGCGGTGACCGTCGTCCAGCACTCCAAATTGAGAGAACTGAACACTCCTCGGGTTGGGGTCCGCACTGCGCAGTGGCTTGGCCATCTTCGGTCCTGGTCCTTATCAAGCGGCGTCTTTCTTCGGCGCCGGCTTACTGCTTTCGTCTGCTCTATGGGACGAGTTTTACCTCTCTACCGATACAGGTACTCGAAAGATATCAGACTCGTCCAGATTACTTCAGTATTTCCTGCTCCCATTCTCCCAGATTGCCGGGTTCATGGAGACAAATTTTTCAAGAAAGAACTTTGCCCGTTACTGCCCTTCCCGCCAACATCATGCGCTGCAACAACTTTGCCCTGCGTCACTCTCTATATCTTCGCCACAACCGACTTGAACCTTTAGATGCCAACGCTTTGTCCGTGAACCCCGGCTCGTGTCCGGCAAGTTCCATTGCGGGACAAGCATGCTCCGGGGACATTCTCGCATCATGCAAGGGCTTGTACCGGCGGGACTCGAGCCTCAGACGGTAGGATGGCACGAGGCCCTTGCCCCTGCCATGCCACAAAAGGGGTACGGGCCGGTCCTTTCCCGTACATCCCCACAGGAGACGCCCCCATGCACCCTCTGCTGAACTCCCTCAACACCGACATGTTCCACATGCCTCTGCCCATCACCGAAAAGATCCTGCGCCCGGTCATCGTGTATCTCTTCCTGGTCGTATTTCTGCGAATCTTCGGGAAACGCGAGCTCGCCCAGCTCAACCCCTTCGATCTGGTCGTTCTGCTCTCGCTCTCCAACACCGTGCAGAACGCCATGATCGGCGACGACAACTCCGTCTCCGGCGGCCTCATCGGCGCTTTTGCTCTGCTGGCCATCAACTGGGTGCTGGCCTGGGCGCTCTTCCGCTCGCCGAAGATCACCGCTCAACTGGAGGGCTCGCCGACCACGCTCATCCGCGACGGAGTTATCGATGAGGCCGCCCTCAAGAGCCAGACCCTTACCCATGAAGACCTCATCACCGTGCTCAACCGCAACGGATTCAATGACCCCGCGGAGATCCAGCACTGCATCCTCGAGCCCAACGGCACCTTCTACGTCAAAGGCATCACTCCTTCATCCGACGAACTGGAACGCCGCCAGATGCTGACCCTGCTCAACGACCTCACCACCGAGGTCAAAACCCTGCGCTCCCTGCTCGGCCACTAGAAAAAGTTGTCATCTCGACCCACCACAGATTTGTCATCTCGACCGGAGGCGCGCTCTTGCGCCGTAGTGGAGAGACCCCTGTATTTGTGCTGCCTCGAACGTTACCGCCGCTCCGCCAGCGCCTTTTCCCGTGCCCGCACCAGCCGCTCCGGCGGCGCCTCCTGCACGGAGTCCTTCACTGCCGCCCTGTAACCGCCCATGTAGATCGAGTACATCACTGCCAGCGCGCAGCCCACGCCGAACCCGAACCCCAGGAAGAACCCGATCAGCGCGCCCCAATAACTCACGCCTTCATCATGTCACGCTCTGCACCTTTCCAGTTGCTTGTCATCGCCGCTTAACGTAACGTGGGGTTTGCGTCGAATCTGCGATCCTTCACAGAGCTCTACTCGCAGCGGCCGTTCATCTTTTGCACGCAGCTCTTCCTCAGGAGATTGAGGGAACCCATGTCGTCCACTGCACCGGCTACTGAAACCTTCGAGTCCCTGCTTCGCGAGAACCGCGTCTTCCCGCCGCCCGCAGACTTCTCCGCCCGCGCCAACATCGGCTCGCTGGAGCAGTACGAGCAGATGTATCGCCGCTCCATCGAAGACCCCGAAGGCTTCTGGGCTGAGGCCGCCTCTGAGATCGACTGGTTCACTCCCTGGGAAAAAGTTCTCGACGGCTCCGGCCCTCACGCCAAATGGTTCACCGGCGGCAAGCTCAACCTCTCGCACAACTGCGTCGACCGTCACGCCCATAGCCACCGCGCAGACAAGGTAGCCCTGCTCTGGGAGGGTGAGCCCGTCCACGACGGCAAGCCCATTGAGGTCCGCAAGCTTACCTACGCCCAGCTCCTCGAACAGGTGCAGAAGTTCGCCAACGTCCTCAAGTCGCTCGGCGTCAAGAAGGGCGACCGTATCGCCATCTATATGGGCATGAGCCCGGAGCTGGCGATTGCTGTGCTCGCCTGCGCGCGCATCGGCGCGGTGCACTCGGTCATCTTCGGCGGCTTCGCGGCCCAGGCCATCGCCGACCGCGTCAACGACTCTGACTGCCGCATCATCCTCACCCAGGATGTCAGCTACCGCCGCGGCCAGCCCATCAAGCTCAAGGAGATCGTCGACGAGGCCGTCAAGAGCTGTCCCGGCGTGCGCCGCGTCGTCGTCTACCAGCGCCAGCACTCGGCGGACACCCGCATCCCCTACGTGCAGGTCCCGTTCACCCCCGGCCGCGACCTCTGGTGGCATGACCTGATGGTCTCCGCCGCGCCCGTCTGTCCGCCCTGCCCCATGGACGCCGAAGCCCCGCTCTACATCCTCTACACCAGCGGCACCACCGGTAAGCCCAAGGGCCTG
>Ga0302157_10006120_pt1 | contig 12515 bp, 11 predicted proteins | sample I_Bog_N3_3_FD_193502 | JGI IMG/M metagenome (GOLD analysis project Ga0302157, IMG submission 193502) | Peat permafrost microbial communities from Stordalen Mire near Abisko, Sweden - I_Bog_N3_3 | ecosystem: Environmental > Terrestrial > Soil > Wetlands > Peat | place: Sweden: Abisko, Stordalen...
TTCGCTGCGCGCGGTGCCGCCTGCGAGTCTCGCCGAGGCGGTCGCCGGCCTGCATGCGCTGGACGCGACGGCGCCGGTGCATATTCACGTCGCCGAGCAGACCCGCGAGGTCGAGGACTGCCTGGCCTGGAGTGGCCAACGCCCGGTGCAATGGCTGCTCGATCATGCCGATGTCGATCGTCGCTGGTGCCTGATCCACGCGACCCACATGACGCCGGATGAATACCAAAGGGGCGCCGCCACCGGGGCGGTTGCCGGGCTGTGCCCTAGCACTGAAGCCAATCTCGGCGACGGTCTGTTCGATCTGTCGCAATGGCGCGTGCAGGGCGGCACATGGGGCGTGGGCTCGGACAGCAACACCGTCGTCAACGCTGCCGAGGAGTTGATGTTGCTCGAATACGGCCAGCGGCTGCGGCTGCACGCCCGCAACGTGCTGGCAACCGCGGAGCAGCCGCACGTCGCCACCGCCATGTTACTGCAATCCGTCGCCGGTGGCGCCCAGGCGGCGGCACGGCCGGTCGCCGGGCTCGCCGCCGGGCAGCGCGCTGATTGCGTGGTGCTGGACGCAGATCATGTCGCCTTGGCAGCCCTGATGCCGGAGGACATGCTGTCCGCCCATCTGTTCGCCAGCAATCGGAGCTCCGCCGTCGCATCGGTCTGGACGGCCGGGATCGAGCGGGTCCGCGGTCAGCATGAGCAGCACGATGCTGCAGTGTCCGGCTTTATCGCCGCCCGCGCCGGATTGCTGGCCGGATAGCAGCCGTAGTCGCTATTGCGGCCCGTCTTCCTCCGGCGGCGCGCGGTTTTCGATCCAGGTGGACAGCGGCCGCAGCACGATATGGGCGAAAAACACCACCAGCGTGAGGGTGATCGCCACCGTGTATTCCTCAAGCGCTGCAGCCACGCCGAGCGCTGCCACCGCCCAGAACGTCGCCGCCGTTGATAGGCCGCGAATGTGGTCGCCGTTGCGCATGATCACGCCGGCGCCGAGAAAGCCGACGCCGGTGGCAACCGCCCCCAAGGCAGCACCGGGCGCAGCACCGCCGTGTTCGATGGACATCCGCGCGAACACCGCCGCGGCGGTGGCGATCAGCGCGCAGGATCGCAGCCCGCCGGGGTGGCGGCGCCACTCGCGCTCGGCGCCGACGGCCGCCCCAAGCACGGAGGCTGCCAGGATCGAGAACACCTGATCGGGCAACGGCATGTCGGTCAACTCCTGCCGGGCCGGGTGGTGTTGTCGGCGGAGGGCATTGGTGCGGCCAGGCCATGCATGCGTCTCGATCTCCTTTCGGCTCGGCAATCGTGCTCGACCTTCAGCACATTGCAGTCATGCGCCGTTATGCGCAGGGAATCGCAACGTCCGCGGTTCAGTATTGTTTCTACCGAGGGATTTTTCGAGGTCCGTCGTTCCACGCGCTTTAGATGCTGAATTGAAACGAGATCCATGCACCGCAAAGATACGCCTGGCCCGTCCGCAACACGGCAAACGTCTGACCGGAAGCCGCGCCGCAAAGCCGGCAAAACCGAGATGCGGCCGGCTTCCCGCCTGCAATGGGATAACGTCCGCATCCTAAGCCCGCTGCCGCCGCCCCGGCGCCCTGACGACGCCGTGGTGCACTGACCCTGGCGTTCACGGCGCGTTCCGGCCGAGGACCTCGGGATTGACGGTAAAGCCGGGGTCGATCACCCCATCCAGCGTGTCCAGCAGGTTGCGCACCGCGCGCTGTGACATCTTGGCGTAGCACTCCAGCGCCGCCGCCGCGTTGTGCGGCGCCAGCACGACGTTATCCAGCGAGAATAACGGGTTGCCGGGAATCGGCGGTTCCTGCACCAGCACGTCCAACCCAGCCGCCTCGATGGTGCGATCGGTCAGCGCCAGAGTAAGTGCTGCCTCGTCGACCAGGCCGCCACGGGCGGTGTTGATCAACCAGGCGGTCGGCTGCATGCGGTCGAGGAAGGCCGCGTTCACCATGTGCCGGGTTTCTGCACTCAGCGGGCAATGCAGCGTGACCACGTCGGCTTCCGGCACCGCCGCCAGCAGATCGGGGGCGGGGATGTGGCCGTCGGCGGCGATGCGCGGGGTCGGGAAGGCGGGGTCGTGCACCATCACCTGCATGCCAAAGGCGCTGCACAGCCGGGCCACGCGGGTGCCGATGCGGCCGTAGCCAACCACCAGCACGCGCCTGCCGGCGAGTTCGTGCATGCGGCGGCCGCTTTGCACCATCCAGGTGCCGGCGCGCACCGAGGCGTCCATCTCAATGGTTCGCCGGGCCACCGCCAGCATCAGCATCATCGCGTGCTCGGCCACCGACAGGTCGTTGGCACCGTTGACCACGCCGACGAGGACGCGCTTCTGCGTGCAGGCGGGAATGTCGATGAGATCGTAGCCGACGCCGAAGCGGCTGATCACCCGCAGCTTCGGTGCGGTGTCGAGCAAGGCGGCATTGATCTTTTCCAGACCGATCATGATGCCGTCGGCCTCGCCGATCGCCTCAGCCAAAGCTTGCTGCATCGGCGGGCCACGGAATTCCTGGGTGAGCACTGTCAGCTCGATATCGTCGCGGGCGGCCAGCATGGCCATGGCGTCCGCGTGCAGCGCACGGCAGAGAACGAGCTTGTGCATGGATGTTTCCCTCTCCTGTTTCCCATGATGCTTGCATCGTTCAGGCGCCGCCGCTAGCGTCCGGCCATGCCGTTTGTTGCACCCCTCGCATGCTGCGCTGCCCGGACCGGGGTGGCTCTTGTCGCCCTCAAGGGCGCCAAGAGCGTTGTGCGTTGCGGCGTTCGCACGGGCTTCCGGCTCGCAACCCTCGGCCTTCTGCTTCGACTTACCCGCCCCTGGGCATAGCGCCACTCGCTTGAACGTGGCCGGTGCGCAGGGGATACCCTGGGTCTGACAGTCGCTTGCACACCAAGAATACCGAGGAAGCCATGAGCATCAATCATCCGAATTTCGGCAAAATCGCCGAAGACCGCGTCATCATATTCGACACCACACTGCGCGATGGCGAGCAGTCGCCCGGCTTCTCCATGAACCTCGCCGAGAAGCTGCGCATGGCCGAGGCTCTGGCCGAACTGGGCGTCGACGTTATCGAAGCCGGTTTTCCGATCGCCTCGCCCGGCGACTTCGAGAGCGTGCAGTCGATCGCCCGCGCGATCAAAGGCCCGGTCATCGCCGGCCTGGCGCGCACCAGCCGCAACGATATCCTGTCGGCCGCAGAAGCGGTGAAGGACGCCGAACGCCGACGCATCCACATCTTCCTGTCCACCAGCCCGCTGCACATGAAGTACAAGCTGCGCATGGAGCCGGACGAGGTGCTGCAGCTCGCCATCGACAGCGTCACGCTCGCGCGCAACTACGCCGATGACGTCGAATGGTCGGCCGAGGACGGCAGCCGCACCGAGCCGGACTTCCTGTGCCGCTGCGTCGAGGCCGCCATCAAGGCGGGTGCCACCACCATCAACATCCCCGACACCGTCGGCTACGCCCTGCCAGCTGACATGACGCGCATCTTCACCATGCTGCGCGAGCGGGTTCCAGGTGCTGAGAAGGTGATCTTCTCCACCCACAACCACAACGACCTCGGCCCGGCGGTTGCCAACACCCTGGCCGCCGTCGCCGCCGGGGCGCGGCAGATCGAGTGCACCATCAACGGCATCGGCGAGCGCGCCGGCAACGCCGCCCTGGAAGAGGTCGCCATGGCGATCCGTACCCGCCCGGATGCGGTGCCGTGCCGGTCCGGCATCGTCACCGAACGCATCATGATGACGTCCAAGCTGCTCAGCACCATCACCGGCTTTGATGTGCAGCCGAACAAGGCCATCGTCGGGCGCAACGCGTTTGCCCATGAGAGCGGGATTCACCAGGACGGCGTGCTGAAGAACGCCGCCACCTACGAGATCATGACGCCGGAATCGGTGGGTCTGACCAAGAATTCGCTGGTGATGGGCAAGCACTCCGGCCGCGCCGCGTTCCGCGACAAGCTGCGGGCGCTGGGCTACGGCGAGGTGGGCGACAACCAGATCAACGATGCGTTCCGCCGCTTCAAGGATCTCGCGGACCGCAAGAAGATCGTCTACGACGAGGACATCTCGGCGCTGGTCGATGACGAGATCGTGCGCGATCACGATCGCATCCGCTTTGTGGCGCTGGATGTGCACGCCGGCTCGCGTGGCCCGGCCAAGGCCGAACTGGAGCTGGAAATCGACGGCGTCGCCCATTCGGCCGCAGCCCAAGGCGATGGGCCCGTCGATGCCACCTTCAACGCCATCCAGCAGATCTTCCCGCACCAGGCCCGCCTCGTGCTGTTCAGCATCGGCGCGGTCACCGAGGGTACGGACGCCCAGGCCCGCACCACCGTGCGACTTGAGGAAGCCGGCAAGATGGTGGATGGGCAGGGGGCGGACACCGACACCATCGTCGCCGCCACCCGCGCCTATCTGCACGCGCTGAACAAGCTGCTGGTCAAGCGCGCCCGCACTGAGCCGGAAGCGCTGTCGGCCTGAGCTGCCGGTCACGGTTCTCCGCCATCGCCAGCCGATTTATGCGGCCTGCGATGGCGGCGCACGTCATGTGATCACGGCTTGTATACCAGCTTCCCCCTTGCCGGGGGGCATGAGCAGGGTTAAGCCCCACCCCTTCACGGTGCCCCCTGCCCAGATCAGTTCCTCCGGAAGGTTTGCTCATGTTCTCTCGCTTGCTTGGCATCATGTCAGCCGACATGGCCATCGATCTCGGCACGGCGAACACGCTGGTTTACGTCAAGGGCCGCGGCATCGTGCTCGATGAGCCCTCGGTGGTGGCCATTGCCGAAGTGCGCGGCAAGAAGATGGTGTTGGCGGTCGGTGAGGAAGCCAAGCAGATGCTCGGCCGCACGCCTGGGAACATCCAGGCCATTCGTCCGCTGCGCGACGGCGTGATCGCCGATTTCGAAGTGGCCGAGGAGATGATCAAGCACTTCATCCGCAAGGTGCACAATCGCCGCGGCTTTGCCTCGCCGATGATCATCGTGTGTGTTCCCTCGGGCTCGACCGCGGTGGAACGCCGCGCCATTCAGGAAAGTGCCGAGAGTGCCGGCGCGCGCAAGGTGTTCCTCATCGAGGAGCCGATGGCAGCCGCGATCGGCGCTGGGTTGCCTGTCACCGAGCCGTCCGGCTCGATGGTGGTGGACGTCGGTGGCGGCACCACGGAAGTCGCGGTGATTTCGCTGGGTGGCATCGTCTATTCGCGTTCGGTGCGCGTTGGTGGCGACAAGATGGACGAAGCAATCATTTCCTATATTCGTCGCAACCATAACCTGCTGATCGGTGAAAGCTCGGCCGAGCGCATCAAGATGGATATCGGTGCGGCCGCGCCCGGCTATGATGGCGAGGAGGGGCCCTACCGCGAGGTGAAGGGCCGCGATCTCATGAACGGCGTGCCGCGCGAGGTGCTGGTCAGCCAGCGCGAGATCGCCGAGAGCCTGGCCGATCCGGTGACGCAGATTGTCGAGGCCGTGAAGGTGGCGCTGGAGAACACGCCGCCAGAACTCGCCGCCGATATCGTCGACAAGGGAATCGTGCTGACCGGCGGTGGCGCCCTGCTGTTCCGCCTCGACCAGGTGCTGCGTGACTCGACGGGTTTGCCGGTTGTTGTGGCGGAGGACGCCCTGCAATGCGTCGCACTCGGCACCGGGCGGGCGCTGGAAGAAATGAAGCGGCTACGCAACGTGCTGACATCGATGTACTAATTCGCTATCTGCGGCTGTGCTGCGGCGTCGTGAGGTGACTGGCTGACATCGTCTGCAACATGAAGTGAGGACTCAGACGCGCGGCCGCGCTATCATGGCCGTGCGTTGTTCTGCAGCCCTTCGCGCAAAGGATGCCTTTTCTCGTGATCCGGCTGTCGATCCCGGTCCGTCAGGCTTTGGCAAAGCTCACGCTGCCGGTGCTTATCGCCGCGGCGTTCGGGTTGATGCTGCTCGGCAAGGTCGACACCATGCTGGCGGAGCGGGCGCGCATGGCGTTGGCCGATGCCTTGGCGCCGGTCTACGGCGTGCTGGCGGAGCCGCTGGCGAACACCCGCACCGCCATCGACAATGCCAAGCAGATGTTCACGATCTATGAAGACAATTCCCGGCTGCGCGCGGAAAACGAGCGGCTGCGGCGGTGGCAGTCGGTGGCGTTGGCGCTCGATGCCGAAAACGCCACGCTGAAGGCCAATTTACGCTGGGTGCCGGATCCGACGCCGAACTACGTCACGGCGCGCGTGGTGGCGGACGCCGGCGGTGTGTACGCCCGCGCGGTGCTGCTCTCAGTCGGGCCGAACCACAGCGTCGTCAAAGGCCAGATTGCACTCGACGATCGCGGACTGGTCGGCCGGGTGACCGAGCTCGGCGAGCGCTCGGCGCGCGTCCTGCTGATCACCGACATGAACAGCCGTATCCCGGTGATCCTGGAGAGTAGCCGTGCGCGCGCGTTGCTCACCGGCACCAACGGGCCGAAGCCGCGGCTGATGTTCTGGCCGGAAGGTGTCGTGCCGGTTGAGGGCGAGCGGGTTGTGACGTCCGCCGAGGCCAACGCGTTTCCGGCCGGGCTGCCGGTCGGCGTCGTGCACTACAACCAAAGCGGCGTGGCCGAGGTGGAGCCGCTGGCCCGTCTGGACCGGCTTGAGGTGGTAAGGCTGTTCGACTACGGCCTGCGTGGCGTGCTGCCGCCGGAGGCGTCGATCGCCAAAGTCAGCTCGGATCGCAAGAAGTGAGCACCGAACGCCTGCCGGGCATCCGGCCGCGCCCGAGCGTCTGGCGGCGGATGGATATGACCGCGCGACGCTGCTTTCCGGGCTCCACCACGGCGTTGGTGTTGCTGACGACCGCAGCACCTTTGGGTTTGCCCGGGCAGTCCGAACTGCAGGCGACCGCGGTGCTGTGCTGCGTGTTCTTCTGGTCGCTGTTCCGCCCCGCCTCGATGCCGCCGGTAGTGGTGTTCCTGCTGGGGGTGCTGACCGACCTGCTCGGCTATGCACCGCCGGGGGTGAGCGTGCTGACGCTGTTGATGGCGCATGGCCTGGCGCTGCGCTGGCGCCGGGTGTTGGTGCGCATGGGCTTCCTGCTGGTCTGGTTCGCGTTCATCGCGGTGTCCTGTGGGGCCGCGGCGATCGAGTGGGGGCTGACGTCGCTGCTGACCTTCCATCTGCTGCCGCCATCGGCCGCATTCTTTGAGGCGGCGCTGGGGGCGGGGATGTATCCGATCCTGGCGGTGCTGCTGACCCGTGCGCACCAGACGCTCGCTGAGCCGGAAGCCGCATGAAGCGTGAGGCCAAACGCTCTGGGGTGTTCACCCGTCGCGCGCTGTTGGTCGGCGGCGCGCAGATCGCGGCTATCGGCGCCCTTGGGGCGCGGCTGTACCAGGTGCAGGTGGTCGAAGGCGCCCGCTACGCCACGCTGGCCGACACCAACCGTGTTTCGGCGCGGCTGATCGCCCCGCCACGTGGCCGCATGGTCGACCGCGCCGGTGACCAGGTTGCCGGCAACAAGCTGAACTGGCGCGCCTTGCTGATCGCCGAGCAGACCAGCGACGTGACGGCAACACTCGACAACCTCTCCGCCATCGTGCCGATCGCCGACCACGAGCGCGCCCGCATCGAGCGTGAACTGCGGCGGCATCGGCGGTTCATCCCGATCACCGTGCGCGAGTTCCTGTCGTGGGAGGAGATGGCCTCGATCGAGGTCAACGCGCCGGATCTGCCGGGCATTCTCGTCGATGTCGGCACCACCCGGATCTATCCGTTCGGGCCGACGCTGGCGCATATCGTCGGCTACGTCGCACCGCCGAACGAGCAGGACATCCAGGACGATTCGATGTTCGCGCTGCCGGGCATGCGCGTCGGTCGCGCCGGGGTGGAGAAATTCCATGATGTCGAACTGCGTGGCCGCGCCGGCGCCGTGCAGCTCGAAGTCAACGCCGTTGGCCGGGTGATCCGCGAGCTTGACCGCCAGGAGGGCACGCCGGGCCAGGACATCCAGCTCACCATCGACACCGGCCTGCAGCAATCCGTGCTGGCGCGGCTGGGCGACGAGAGCGCCAGTGCGGTCGTGATGGACGCCCGCAACGGCGAAGTGCTGGCGATGTCGACCAACCCGTCCTTCGATCCCAGCCTGTTCAACTCAGGTGTGTCGCAGGCGCAGTGGATCGAGTGGACCAACAACCGCAAGGCGCCGCTGATCAACAAGGCGGTGGCGGGTCTTTATGCGCCGGGCTCCACCTTCAAGATGGTGGTGGCGATGGCCGGGCTCGAGAGCCGGGCGATCACGCCGTACGACGTGGTGAACTGCCCTGGATATCTGGATTTCGGCGACCGCCGCTACCATTGCTGGAGTAAGTACGGCCATGGCGGCATGGACCTGCACAACGGCATCAAGAACAGCTGTGACGTGTATTTCTACGAAGTGGCCCGTCGGACCGGCATGGACCACATCGCCGCCATGGCCAACAAGTTCGGTCTCGGCGTCAAGCTCGACATCGAGCTGCCGGGCGCCCGCACCGGCTTCATGCCGACGCGAGAGTGGCGGCAGAAGCAGGGCAAGGCGTGGAACATCGGCGATACAATCGTCTCCGGCATCGGCCAGGGCTACATGCAACTGACGCCGCTGAGCCTGGCCACCATGGTCAGCCGTATCGCCACCGGCCGCGCCGTGCAACCGCATCTGACCCGCAGCATCGCGGGCGTGCTGCAGCCGGGCAGCAAGCCCGAGGATTGGCCGCTGATTGCTGTCGCCGATAAGTCGCTGCACGCGGTGCGCGAAGGCATGTTTGCCGTGGTCAATGAGCCCGGCGGCTCAGGTCCGTTGGCGCGGCTGACCATGCCGGGCGTGCAACTGGCTGGCAAGACCGGGTCCGCCCAGGTTCGCAACGTGACGCGGGAGCAGCGTGAGAAGGGCTACAAATCTGACAACATGCCTTGGGAAATGCGTCCGAACGCGCTGTTCGTGGCGTTCGCTCCATATGATGCGCCGCGTTATGCCGTGGCACTGGTGGTGGAACACGGCAATGCTGGCGCCGAGGCGGCAGCACCCATCGTGCGTGACATCATGACCGACGTGCTGACCCGTGATCCCGCCGGCCGCAAGGACGGCCTGGGCCAGCGTGTGGCCGATGCGGTGCCGATGCCTGCGCCACCAGGGAGTGTCAAAATTCCATGAGCCTGATGGAACGCCGGCTGATCCGTGAGACCTCATACGGCCTCACCGCCAAGCTGTGGCAGATCAGTTGGATCTACGTGCTGCTGCTGTGCGCTTTGGCCGCTGTCGGCTACACGGCGCTGTATTCGGCGGCCGGCGGATCGCCGGATCCCTATGCATCCAGGCATATCCTGCGTTTCAGCTTCGGCCTGGCGCTGATGCTGGCGATATCGCTGATCGACATCCGCTTCATCGCCAAGCTGTCCTGGCTGGCCTACGCCGGCTGCGTCGTGCTGCTGATCCTGGTGCTGAAGATGGGGCACACCGGCAAGGGCGCCGAGCGCTGGATCGATCTCGGCGGCATGCAATGGCAGCCGAGCGAGTTGATGAAGCTGGCACTGATCCTGGCGCTGGCGCACTGGTTCCATAAGGCGTCGTGGGAGCGGACGGGCAGTATCCTGTTCCTGATCCCGCCGGCGGTGGCGGTGCTGGTGCCGGTGGCGCTCATCCTCAAGGAGCCCAATCTCGGCACCGCCGTCATCACCGCGGTGGTTGGGGGCATCGTGTTCCTCGGCGCTGGCGTGCGCTGGTGGAAGGTGCTGGCGCTGGTGTGCTGTGTGGGGGCCGTGGCGCCGGTCGCCTACAACCACCTGCACGACTATCAGCGCGCCCGCATCACCACGTTCCTGCATCCGGAGAGTGATCCGCTGGGGGCCGGCTACAACATCATCCAGTCCAAGATCGCCTTGGGCTCGGGCGGCATGTGGGGCAAGGGGTTCCTGAACGGCACCCAGGGCCATCTGAATTATCTGCCGGAGAAGCAGACCGACTTTATCTTTACCGTGCTAGCGGAGGAGTTCGGCCTGGTCGGCGGGCTGGCGCTGCTGGGCCTGCTGCTGTTCATCATTCTTGGCGGCATGATCATCGGGCTGCGATGTCGGCATCAGTATGGGCGATTGGTGGCGTTGGGCATCAGCATGAACTTCTTCATGTATGTGCTGGTCAACGTCGCCATGGTCAGTGGCGCCATTCCGGTGGGCGGCGTGCCGTTGCCGCTGGTCTCGCATGGCGGCACGGCGATGATCACGGTAATGATCGCTATGGGGGTGCTGATGTCGGTGCATGTCCACCGCGACGTTGAGTTCGGCGATGGGCGGGACGAGTTTTAGAGCAATATCGCTTTAGGTTGAATCGCGTAGCGATCAACAAAACCATGAAATTGCTCGATAAAATATGGCTAGCGTGGGTCGGCTTCAGCCGATCCCGCTCTAGGTCGGCCAGAGAGTGTTCAAGGGAGTGCGATAGAGCAGATGCTCACTCCGTCGGCGGTTTGCTCGCCTCGCGCAGGGCTTCCGTGGCCTTGTCCAGCGACTTCAGGATGATATCGCCAGCCCGCTTGACCGATGGGTCGGCACTTTGCGACAGCACCTCGGCCATCATCATCGCCGGCGACAGGATGTTGCTGAGCTTGTGGCGGAGTCGGCGGATGGGATCCTCCTCCATCGGTTACTCCGCGGCCAGGTCGACGGCCGCGGTGTTGCGGCCTGCTTCGAACAGATTGGCGATGAAGGCATCGCCGGCGTTGAATTTCGATGAGATCGGCAGCCGCGACAGCACCGCGTCGGCGCCATGCGACGTGACGCGCACCGAGGCGGGCAGGGCGCGCAACTCGGCTTCGAGCACGCCGTGGCAGGCGATTTCGGTCAGCCGGTTCATGATCTCGGCCGGAGTCGACGGCACGCCGCTACGCCGTGCGGTCTGCGCGCGGATCAGCACGAGTTCATCCGGAAGGTCCGGTTGCAGCAACGGGTGCAGCGGTGGATTGCCGGAAAAACCGCCGTCCCAGTAGCTGCGTCCGTCGATGGTGACGGCGTGGAAGACCAGCGGCAGGCAGCAGGAGGCCATCAGCACATCGACGGTGATGTCCTGATTGCTCCAGCACATGGTCTCGCCGGTTTCGACATCGGTGGCTGCAACGGTGAACGGGATCGCCGATGGGTCACGCAGCGCCTTGAGATTGATGACATCCTCGATCACCGGGCGCAGCGGGTTGTGGCCGAACGGGTTGATCTGTGCCGGGCTGAACATCCGCAGCGCCGCTTCCATGCCCTGGAAGGCCAGGTTGTTCGACAGGTCCCAGCCCCAGAGCCAGCGTTCGATCGGTCCGTTCTGCAAAGGGCTCAAGGCGTTGGCGGTTCGCACCCGGTCCCACAGCTTGCGCATCTCGCGCCGTGCGCCGGCTGGGCCGTCCTTGACGAGCCCCTGCACCAGCATCGCCCCCAGCAGGGCCCCGGAGGAGACTCCGCAGATTCGGTCGACCCGCAGGCCGTCTTCCAGCAGCCGGTCGAGCACGCCCCACGCGTAGGCGCCATGCACGCCACCACCCTGCAACGCCAGGGCTGTCTTGCTTTGTTGTGTCATGCGCCTAGTTCTTAAGGTGTCGGCGGCGGATGCACCAGCATAACGCCACTTCGTGCTTCGCAGTTGACGTATCCGCCCTCCCGACCGTATAAGCCGCCCCCTGTGACGGGGTCGGGAAACCGCTCCCGCTTGCGTTCGTGCTGCCTGTTGCAGCACGCCAACACGCTGTTTTTTTCTGGAGTGCCGTCGTGAAGCGCACGTATCAACCGTCCAAACTCGTCCGCAAGCATCGGCACGGCTTCCGTACCCGCATGGCGACAGTCGGCGGCCGCAAGGTTCTGGCCAACCGCCGCGCCAAGGGCCGCGCGAAGCTGTCCGCCTGAACAGCCGATGCGGGTTCCTGCGCATGGCGCCCGCACCCCTGTCTGAGATGACGAGCGCCAAGCTGGCTGCGGGGCCAACAATCCTCGTTCGCTGTCCTGGACGCCTGAAGCAGCGCAAGGAGTTTCTTCGCGCTGCGTCGAAGGGCCGGAAGGCGGCGGTGCATGGCTTGGTGTTGCAGGCGCTCCCGCGCGATGACACCGAAGTGGCCCGAGTGGGCTTCACCGTCACCAAGAAGGTGGGCAATGCCGTGATCCGCAACCGCACCCGCCGACGCCTCAAGGAAGCAGCGCGGCTGCTGTTTCGTGAGCGGCCGGTGACGGGTTTCGACCTGGTGATGATCGGGCGCGACACCACGCGGGGCCGCCCGTTTGCCGAGCTGATCGAGGATCTGCGCCGTGCCCTGGCCAAAGCGGGTGTGCCGTGAGTGCGGCATCCAATGTGCTGGCTGGCGCTGTTCGCGCCTACCAGCTCACGCTTCGCGGCGTGATCGGCAGCCATTGTCGCTTCGAGCCGAGTTGCAGTCACTACGCCATCGAGGCGCTGCACACGCATGGCGCCCTGCGCGGATCGGCGCTTGCAAGCAAACGCCTGCTGCGCTGCAACCCTTGGCAT
>Ga0302157_10006124_pt1 | contig 12512 bp, 7 predicted proteins | sample I_Bog_N3_3_FD_193502 | JGI IMG/M metagenome (GOLD analysis project Ga0302157, IMG submission 193502) | Peat permafrost microbial communities from Stordalen Mire near Abisko, Sweden - I_Bog_N3_3 | ecosystem: Environmental > Terrestrial > Soil > Wetlands > Peat | place: Sweden: Abisko, Stordalen...
CAGCTTGGCCATACCAAGCTATCGAGTCCGATTCGCTTTCCGATGCAAGCCCCTTTCTTTCACCCCAACGCCAGCTTGCTCGCGGCCAACCGTCGCGCAAAACGGGGGAGGGTGTGACCGGTTACCCGCGGTGAGTTGATCATTGAAGTACCGGCTATATAAGGCATCCCGCGACCAGATCACGGACTTCTCGTTATATGCTACAGTCGGATCACCATGCAGAGCAGCTAGGGCTTGCCCGACTGAATAGGACGGAAGAAGACGGGGCCGCCTTTTTATTGCCGCAGAGACACCACCGCGCCGTCCGCCATCGTATTCTGCGCTCGGTATGCGGCGCATGTCCGCGACCAATCGCCGCTGCGTTGAGTCGGTGCTACGGAAATCAGAAGCAGTTACGGCGTTTTGGCTGTTGTTGTATCGAACTACATCAGTGATCAGATCTTCACTTTGAGTACTGATAAACCGAGCAAGTACAAAGGCGACATCAGCGGGAGCGACGCTTATGTAGATGTGTCAGGCGACCACAACATCTAGCTCATTGGGTCCGGCTGCTGCGCCGGGGCATCAATCTAGAAATCACGTGGTTTAGGCAGAGCTTTTCGTAATTCGTAATTCGCAACGGTGGCGCGAACCTCGGCCCAGATCTTCACTATATATGGTAGCTAACTGACACATCTACATAAGCGTCGCGGGAGCCTCCTGAGATGTTCCGATTGTGCCCGTTGTTTGTGCGCCGTTGACGATCGACATTCCATGCACTGCGACGGATATTCCCGGCGGAGCCTCACGGTTCACCTCAATGCGGTGGGTGAGAATCGTCAGGCCGTTATTATAGACAAAAAAATTCTGAGGCCGCTCTCGAAGTGATTTCTGCATTTGGTAGTTAATATTCGAGTCACCCGCCTTCATGCCCAAAAAATCCCGGACATTGGCCGAAAACAGATCAGTCTTATGCCGCTCGTAGAGATCTCGAAGCAGGGTTGCCGGGAGCGGCAGCACATAGCAGCTCCAATCCGAGGAACTAAAATCGAGCACAGAGTCTGCCTTGAACTCAACAACGTCATTCACAAGAATCGGGGTATTCGTGTCCGTGTATAGTTTTTCTAACGTTGCAGCCGAGATTTCTTCAGCAATTACCGACAAGGTCGAATTTTTGAACCTATTTGCGACAATTGAGTGCACGGTCTGCTCGACGGCATGAAGCTCACGCCGCACATTTTCTGACCCTGGGCAGTTGTGCACGAACCAAACATATATTCTATCAACATCTCCATCGGCCAAGGCTTGCCGAAGGCTAGAAGCGCTGGCAGTCAAGCGCTCAGGCACAGATTCGGCATCAACTTCGATGAGGTAAGACATCGCTTGCCGCAGGCTTGCGGCCTTGTTGTCGCTAGCCGCCTGCCTTAAGGTACTTGCTATATATGATTGGGCGACGATTGCAATTTTCTGCTCCGGATCGATGTAAACGACATCGCACCCTTTATCGTCTGGGCCGTCAACGACGGCGTCCGCGCCAATCGTCTCCAAGTCATCGTATCCAAATTTTAACGCCATGGCGAAAAGAGCGAGACCCGCACTCCTGAACGGAGCAAGGTCTTCTCTCTCATGGAAAGCCGTCATCCACGATGGGTTGGAAACGTCCATATCAGTCGCCAATCAGTACCGAGTGGATTTTTAGCACGTATCGTTGCGGACGGCAAGTCATGTGCGCGTTCGCATGCGCGGGCTCGACCCAACGACGTCAGGATCTGCACGGCTCCACCTGCACGCTGTATGGCTGCTTCCCACCCCAAGCCGTCCGTCCGGCAACGTCACGCCCGCAACCCGGCGCGGCGGCAGCAAGATTGCTCCCTCGTTCGCCCCCCCCGCATGCCCGCCTTGGCCCCCGCCGCGCACAGCCCCGCCCCCCTTGTTGACGCGCCGCCCCCTGTGCGACGACACACCCACCGGGCAGCATCGCCCTTGCGGGAGGGAACATGACGCGAACACAGCAGCGGCCGCACGACGCCCTGATGCTCATCCCGTCGTCGCGGGCGTGAGGGAACCACCATGGATTTCGCCCTGACCGAGGAGCAGGTCGCCTTTCAGGCCACCGCCCGTGCCTTCGCCCGCGACCGGCTGTTGCCGAACGCGCAACGCTGGGACGAGCAACGCTACTTCCCCGCCGAGGAACTGCGCGAAGCCGCGGCGCTGGGTTTCGCCGGCATCACCGTGGCCGAGGCACATGGCGGCAGCGGCCTGTCCCGGCTGGACGCCGCCCTGATCTTCGAGGAACTGGCGGCGGCCGACCCCTCGACGGCGGCGTTCCTGACCATCCACAACATGGTCGCCGGCATGCTGGCCCGCTTCGGCGACGCGGCGCTGCGGGCGCGCTTTCTGCCGAAACTGCTGAGTTGCGAGCATTTCGCCAGCTATTGCCTCACCGAGCCGGGATCGGGCAGTGACGCGGCGGCGCTGCGCACGCGGGCGGAGCGGCACGGCAATGCGCATTACCGGCTGAACGGGTCCAAGGCGTTCATCTCCGGCGGCGGCATCGCCGACCTGTACGTTGCCATGGTGCGCACCGGCGAGGAAGGGCCGCGCGGCATCTCCTGCGTGGTCGTCGAGAAAGACTCGCGCGGCCTGTCCTTCGGCAAGCCGGAGCGCAAGATGGGCTGGAACAGCCAGCCCACCACCGCGGTGGAGTTTCAGGACTGCGTGGTGCCAGTGGAAAACCGGGTGGGTGCGGAAGGCGAGGGGTTCCGCCTGGCCATGGTGGGTCTGGATGGCGGGCGCATCAACATCGCCGCGTGCAGCCTGGGTGGGGCGCGCGCCTGCCTGGAGGCGGCGACCACCTACATGCACGAGCGTCGCGCCTTCGGCCGCGCTTTGGCGGAGTTCCAGGCGTTGCAGTTCAAGCTGGCCGACATGGCGACGGAACTGGAAGCGGCCCGGCTGATGGTGCACCGCGCCGCGGTGGCGCTGGATGAAGGGGCGGCGGATGCCACGCTGCGCTGCGCCATGGCCAAGCGTTTCGCCACCGATGCCTGCTTCCGCATCTGCGACGACGCGCTGCAACTGCATGGCGGCTACGGCTATATCAAGGACTACCAGATCGAACGCTACGTGCGCGACCTGCGGGTGCACCGCATCCTGGAAGGCACCAACGAAATCATGCGCGTGATCATCGCGCGCAAGCTGCTGGAGGCTGCATGAGGATCGCATTCATCGGTCTGGGCAACATGGGGCTGCCGATGGCGGCCAACCTGCTCAAGGCGGGCCACGAGGTGGCCGGATTTGATCTGGCCGCGACGGCGCGGGCGGCGCTGGCGGCGCAGGGCGGGCGGGAAGCGGCGTCGGTGGCCGAGGCGGTGCGCGGCGCCGAACTCGTCATCACCATGCTGCCCGCCGGCAAGCACGTGGCGCAGGTGGTGCCGCAGATTCTCGCCGCGGCGCAGGGCGGGCCGCTGCTGATCGACAGTTCCACCATCGACGTCGAGACAGCGCGCCACGTCGCGGCGCAGGCGGCGGAGCATGGCCTGGCCCTGCTGGACGCGCCGGTCTCCGGCGGGGTGGGCGGGGCCACTGCCGGCACGCTGACCTTCATGGTGGGCGGCACCGAGGCGGCGTTCGCGCGCGGCCTGCCGGTGCTGAAGGCCATGGGCCGGACCATCGTGCATGCCGGCGGGCCGGGGGCCGGGCAGGCGGCGAAAATCTGCAACAACATGATCCTCGGCATTTCCATGATCGCGGTGTCCGAGGCGTTCGTGCTGGCCGACCGGCTCGGGCTGGACCGGCAGAAGCTGTTCGATATCGCCTCGGCCTCGTCGGGCCAGTGCTGGTCGCTGACCAGCTACTGTCCGGTGCCCGGCCCGGTGCCCGGCTCGCCGGCCAATCGCGGCTATCTGCCCGGCTTCGCGGCGACGCTGATGCTGAAGGACCTGCTGCTGGCGCAGCAGGCGGCGGCGGGCAGCGGGGCGGCGACGCCGCTGGGCGCGCATGCGGCGCGCATCTATCAGGCGCTGGTGGACGCGGGCGAGGGCGACCGCGACTTTTCGGTGACCTACGATTATTTGTCCGATCTCGACCGCCCGGAAGCACCGTGACATGGTTGCCAACACATCCTACGGACTCGATTTCGAGCTTGGCGAAGACATCGACATGCTGCGCGATTCGGTGCGGCGCTTCACCGATGCCGAAATAGCGCCGCGCGCCGCCGCGATCGACCGCGACAACACGTTTCCCGCCGATCTGTGGCGCAAGATGGGCGATCTCGGCATTCTCGGCATCACCGCCGACGAGGAGTACGGCGGCGCGGCAATGGGCTATCTGGCGCATTGCGTGGCCATGGAGGAAGTCAGCCGCGGGTCCGCCTCGGTGGGGCTTTCCTACGGGGCGCATTCCAATCTGTGCGTCAACCAGATCCGCCGCAACGGCACGCCGGCGCAGAAGCGGCGCTTTCTGCCGAAGCTGGTGAGCGGCGAGCATGTCGGCGCCCTGGCGATGAGCGAGCCGGGCGCGGGATCGGACGTGGTGAGCATGAAGCTGCGGGCGGAGAAGCGCGGCGACCGCTACATACTGGAAGGGACAAAATTCTGGATCACCAACGGGCCGGCCGCCGACGTGGTGGTGGTCTATGGCAAGACCACGCCGGAGGCCGGCCCGCGCGGCATCACCGCCTTTCTGGTCGAGAAGGGAACCAAAGGATTCTCCTGCGCGCAGAAGCTGGACAAGCTGGGCATGCGCGGCTCCGACACCGGCGAACTGGTGTTCGAGGCATGCGAGGTGCCGGCCGAGAACGTGCTGGGCGCGGTGGATGGCGGCGTGGCGGTGCTGATGAGCGGACTCGATTATGAGCGCGCGGTGCTGGCGGCCGGGCCGCTCGGCATCATGCAGGCCTGCCTGGATGTCGTGCTGCCCTATGTGCATGAACGCCGCCAGTTCGGCCAACCGATCGGCGAGTTCCAGATCATGCAGGGCAAGCTGGCCGACATCTACACCACGCTGAACGCCGCCAAATCCTACGTCTATACGGTAGCGAAGGCGTGCGACCGCGGCCGTGCCACCCGCAAGGATGCCGCCGGCGCCATCCTGTACGCGGCCGAGCGCGCCACCTGGATGGCGCTGGAGGCGATCCAGATTCTTGGCGGCAACGGCTACATCAACGACTACCCGACCGGCCGGCTGCTACGCGATGCCAAGCTGTACGAAATCGGCGCCGGCACCAGCGAAATCCGCCGCATGCTGATCGGGCGCGAGTTGTTCAAGGAAACCGCCTGATGATCTTGTCGTCGGGCATCGACCCGCGCGATGCCGGGTTTCGCGCCAACGCGGCGGCGATGGCGGAACTGGTGGAGGATCTGCGCGCGCAGGCGGCGCTGGTGGCGCTGGGCGGCGGCGAGCAGGCCCGCAAGCGCCATCAGGGGCGCGGCAAGCTGCTGCCGCGCGAGCGGATCGAGGCGCTGCTCGATCCCGGCTCGGCGTTTCTGGAGCTGTCGCAACTGGCCGCGTACGGCATGTACGGCAATGAGGTGGCCTCGGCCGGCATCATCACCGGCATCGGCCGGGTTTCCGGCCGCGAATGCGTGGTGGTGTGCAACGATGCCACCGTCAAGGGCGGCAGCTATTACCCGATGACGGTGAAGAAGCATCTGCGCGCGCAGGAGATCGCCGCGCGCAACCGGCTGCCCTGCATCTATCTGGTCGATTCCGGTGGGGCGAATTTGCCAAACCAGGACGAGGTTTTTCCCGACCGCGAGCATTTCGGCCGAATCTTCTACAACCAGGCCAATCTGTCGGCCGCCGGGATTCCGCAGATCGCCGTGGTCATGGGCTCCTGCACCGCCGGCGGTGCCTATGTGCCGGCGATGTCCGATGAGGCCATTATCGTGCGTGAGCAGGGCACGATTTTTCTCGCCGGCCCGCCGCTGGTGAAGGCGGCGACCGGGGAGATCGTGAGCGCCGAGGATCTGGGCGGGGCGGATGTGCACACGCGCATCTCCGGTGTCGCCGATCATTACGCTGAGAACGATGCGCATGCGCTCGGCCTGGCCCGCCGCGTGGTGGCCTCGCTGAATGGCGGGAAGCGCCCGCCGGTGGTGCTGCAAAATCCGGTGCCGCCGCGCTACGATCCGGCCGAGCTTGGCGGCATCGTGCCGGTGGACCGGCGCCGGCCGTACGACGTGCGCGAGGTGATCGCCCGCATCGTCGATGACAGCCGGCTGGACGAGTTCAAGCGGCTGTACGGCGCCACCCTTGTCACCGGCTTCGCGCATGTCTGGGGCATGCCGGTGGGCATTGTCGCCAATAACGGCATCCTGTTCAGCGAGAGCGCGCAGAAGGCGGCGCATTTCATCGAGCTGTGCGCCCAGCGCGGCATTCCGCTGGTGTTCCTGCAGAACATCACCGGCTTCATGGTTGGGCGCAAATACGAAACCGGCGGTATCGCCAAGGACGGCGCCAAGATGGTGACGGCGGTGGCCACCGCGCAGGTGCCGAAATTCACCATTATCATCGGTGGCAGTTTCGGCGCCGGCAATTACGGCATGTGCGGCCGTGCCTACGACCCGCGCTTTTTGTGGATGTGGCCGAACGCGCGCATTTCCGTCATGGGTGGCGAGCAGGCGGCGAGCGTGCTGGCGACCATCCGGCGCGACGCCATGGAGGTGCGCGGCGAAGCCTGGCCGGCCGAGGAGGAGGAATCGTTCAAGCGGCCGGTGCGCGCCCAGTATGAAACCCAGGGCCACCCCTATTACGCCACCGCAAGGCTGTGGGATGACGGCATCATCGACCCGGCCGATACCCGAAGGGTGCTGGCGCTCGGCCTGTCGGCATCGTTGAACGCCCCGATACCGGAGACACGCTTCGGCGTGTTCCGCATGTGAGCACCATGTTTACCAAGCTGTTGATCGCCAACCGTGGCGAGATCGCCTGCCGCATCATCCGCACCGCAAGCCGCCTCGGCATCGCCACCGTCGCGGTGTATTCGGATGCCGATGCCGGGGCGCTGCACGTGGCCATGGCCGACGAGGCACACCGCATCGGCGCCGCCGCGCCGCGGGAGTCGTATCTGCGCGGCGATACCATTCTGGACGTGGCCCGGCGGAGCGGCGCCCAGGCGGTGCATCCGGGCTATGGGTTCCTGTCGGAGAATGCCGGTTTCGCCGAGGCCTGCGCGCAGGCCGGACTGGTGTTCGTCGGCCCGCCGCCGGGCGCCATCCGCGCCATGGGCGGCAAGAGCGAGGCGAAGGCGCTGATGCAGCGCGCCGGCGTGAAGCTGGTGCCAGGCTACCACGGCGAGGACCAGGACCCGCGTTTGCTGGCGCGCGAGGCGGCGCGCATCGGCTTTCCGGTGCTCATCAAGGCCAGCGCCGGCGGCGGCGGCAAAGGCATGCGCATCGTCCAGGCGCCGGGCGAATTCGCCGCCGCTTTGGCCGGGGCGCAGCGCGAGGCCGCCTCGGCCTTCGGCGACGACCGGGTGCTGGTGGAGCGCTATCTTCAGCGGCCCCGCCATATTGAAATCCAGGTGTTCGCCGACACCCACGGCAACTGCATCAGTCTGTTCGAGCGCGACTGCTCGGTGCAGCGGCGCCACCAGAAGGTGGTAGAGGAGGCGCCCGCCCCCGGCATGACCGCCGCGATGCGCGAGGCCATGGGCGCCGCCGCCATCGCCGCCGCCCGCGCGGTCGGCTATGCCGGGGCCGGCACCGTGGAGTTCATCGTCGAAGGCGAGGACTTCCACTTCATGGAGATGAACACCCGCTTGCAGGTGGAGCATCCGGTGACCGAGGCGATCACCGGCCTGGATCTGGTGGAATGGCAGTTGCGCGTGGCGGCCGGCGAGAAGCTGCCGGCCGCACCCTCGGCGATCGGCGGCCATGCGCTGGAAGTGCGGCTTTATGCCGAGGACCCGGCCCGCGATTTCCTGCCCTCGGTCGGCCTGCTGACGCATTTGCTGCTGCCCGAGGGCGTGCGTGTCGATGCCGGTGTGCGCGCCGGCGACCGGATCACCCCGGACTACGACCCGATGATCGCCAAGATCATCGCCCACGGGCCGGATCGCGGCACCGCGCTGCGGCGTCTGGCGGCGGCGCTGGCGGCCACCGAGGTTGCCGGCGTGCAGACCAACCTGTCGCTGCTGCGTGCCATCGTCGGGCACCCGGCATTCGCGCAGGGCGGCGTGGATACCGGGTTCATCGCCCGCCATGCCGAGGCGCTGCTGGCCCCGCCGCCTTCCGCCCCCGCCGCCGCGATGGCGGCGGCGGCGCTGGAAGTGCTGCGGGCGCGCGATGCCGCCGCGCGTCTGCCCGACGATCCGTACTCGCCCTGGGGCGAGACCGATGGCTGGCGCATGAACCTGCCCGGCGCGCAGTCGGTGTGGCTGTGTCAGGGCGGCACCACGACCATCCTGCACGCGCGGCGCCATGGCGCAGCCTGGGAGATCGGGCAGGACGCCATCACCCAAACCGCATCGCTGCACGACGACCCGGCCGGGCGCACCCTGCTGCGCTTCGGCGAGGCGACCTGGCCGGTGACCGTGCTGGCCGCGCCCAACGCCGTGGTTGTCGTTCTGCACGGTGTCACCCATCTGTTTGATCTGGTCGATCCACTGACCCCGCCGCGGGCGGATGTGGCCGGTGGCGGCCGGGTGATGGCGCCGATACCGGGCCGCGTCGCCAGCGTGCTGGTGCAACCCGGAGATGCGGTGCAACGCGGACAGGTGCTGGTGGTGGTCGAGGCAATGAAGATGGAAATCACCCTGGCCGCGCCGGAGGATGGCATCGTCAGCGCGGTGCGTTGCGCCGCCGGCGATATGGTGGAGGAGGGCGTCGAACTGGTGCATTTCGAACCGCCGGCGGCGCCGTAAGCGCGGATGAAACATTCGGCCATCACGCTCGAGGACAAATACCAGACCGGCATCGAGCATGTGTATCTCACCGGCACCCAGGCGCTGGTGCGGCTGCCGCTGCTGCAACGCCAGCGCGACGTGGCGGCCGGGCGCAACACCGCCGGCTATATTTCGGGCTATCGCGGCTCGCCGCTCGGCCAGATCGATATCCAGATGTGGGCGGCGCGTCGCTACACCGAGGCCAGCCATATCGTGTTCCGCCCCGGCGTGAACGAGGAACTTGCCGCCACCGCCATCTGGGGCAGCCAGCAGCTGCCGCTGCTGCAAGGCGCGCGCTATGACGGCGTGTTCGCCTATTGGTACGGCAAGGGTCCCGGCGTCGATCGCGCTGGCGACGTGTTCAAGCACGCCAATTATGCCGGCAGCGCGCGCCATGGCGGCGTGCTGCTGATCGCTGGCGACGACCATGCCTGCAAATCCTCCACCGTGCCGCATCAGAGCGAACTGGCCTTCGTGTCGGCTGGCTGCCCGGTGCTGGTGCCGGCCGATGTGCATGACCTGCTGGAACTCGGCCTGCATGGCTGGGCGATGTCGCGCTGGTCCGGCCGCTATGTCGGTTTCAAAACGGTCGCCGACGTGGTGGACAGCTCGGCCAGCGTCGCCTTCGGCCTTGCCGGCTTCGCGGGGCGTGACCCCGACGGTCCGCACCCGGACGCCAATATCCGCATCCCCGACCCGTCGTTGGAGCAGGAGGCGCGGGTGTTCGCCGTCGGCCTGCCGGCGGCGCAGGCTTATGCGCGGGCCAACCGGCTGGACCGCATCCTGCTCGATCCGCCGGGGGCGCGGTTCGGTATCGTCACGATCGGCAAGTCGTATCACGACACCAGGCAGGCGCTGGCGGAACTCGGGCTGGGCGACGGCGCGCGCGCCGGCATCCGCCTGCTCAAGCTGGCGCTGGCCTGGCCGGTCGATCCCGACATCGTGCGGGAGTTTGCCATTGGCCTTGATGAGATCGTGGTGGTCGAGGAGAAGGCGCCGCTGGTCGAGCAGCAGTTGCGCGACATTCTGTACACGCAAACCCTGCGCCCGCGCGTGCTGGGCAAGACCGACGACGCCGGTGCGCCATTGCTGCGGCGGCATGCCGACCTGAGCAGCGCCGACATCGCCCTGGCACTGGCCAGGCGGATAAGCCGTTTCGCCAACAGCGAGGGGTTGCGCGACCGCGTCACGTGGCTCGCGGAACAGACGGCGCGGCTGGACCGTGGTGAAATCCTGGCCTCCCGCAAGCCGTTTTTCTGTTCTGGCTGTCCGCACAATACCTCGACGCGGGTGATCGAGGGCAGCCGGGCGCTGGGCGGCATCGGCTGCCACACGCTGGCGGTGTGGATGGACCGCAGCACCGACACGTTCAGCCAGATGGGCGGCGAGGGCGTGGCCTGGCTCGGCCAGGCGCCGTTCACCGACGAGCCGCATGTGTTCGCCAACATGGGCGACGGCACCTATTACCATTCCGGCCTGATGGCCATCCGCGCCGCCGCTGCTTCCGGCGTGAACATCACCTACAAGCTGCTGTACAACGACGCCGTGGCGATGACCGGCGGCCAGCATGTCGATGGCCCGCTGACGGTGCCGCTGCTGACCCGCCAGATCGCCGCCGAGGGCGTGCAGCGCATCGTCATCGTCACCGACGAACCGGAGAAGCACGACCACGAAACCGGCTTCGCGCCCGGCGTGGCCGTGTACCATCGGCGTGACATGCAGGCGGTGGAGCGCGCTTTGCGCGACACCCCGGGCTGCACGGTGCTGATCTACGATCAGACCTGCGCCAGCGAGAAGCGCCGGCGGCGCAAGCGCGGCACTTACCCCGATCCGCCGCGCCGCGTGTTCATCAACGAGGCCGTGTGCGAGGGCTGCGGTGACTGTTCGCGCACGTCCAACTGCCTCTCGGTGGTGCCGGTGGAAACCGAGTTCGGCACCAAACGCCGCATCGACCAGTCTTCCTGCAACAAGGATTATGCCTGCGTCGAGGGATTCTGCCCGAGCTTCGTCACCGTGCATGGCGGCGCGCCGGCGCCGCGGGCGCGGGTGACGCCGGACGCCGCCGGCCTGCCCATGCCGATTCTGCCGTCGCTGGAGCGGCCGTGGAACATCCTGGTTACCGGCATCGGCGGCACCGGCATCGTCACCATCGGCGCGCTGCTGGGCATGGCCGCGCACAGAGAGGGCAAGCGCGTCACCGTGCTCGATCAGATGGGCATGGCGCAGAAGGGCGGCGCGGTGACCAGCCATATCCGCATCGGCGCCCCGCTGGCGGCGCTGCACGGGGTGAAGCTGGGGCGCGGCGGCGCCGATCTGCTGCTGGGCTGCGATTTGGTGGTCTCGGCCGGCCGCGACACGCTGGCGACGCTGCGCCAGGGCGTCAGCCACGTGGTGCTGAACACCTGGGAGGCCCCGACCGCCGATTTCGTGCTGCACACCGATACGCGCCTGCCGGCGGCGCAACTGCGGCGCAGCGTGCTGGAGGCGGCCGGCGAGGCCGCGGTGGATCAGGTGAACGCCACCGCGCTGGCGACCGCGCTGCTCGGCGATTCAATCGCCGCCAACCCGTTCATGCTCGGTTTCGCCTGGCAGAAGGGACTCATTCCGCTATCGCTCGATTCGCTGATGCACGCCATCGGGTTGAACGGCACGGCGGTGGAAGCCAACCAGGCGGCCTTCACCTGGGGCCGCAGCGCCGCGCTCGATCCAAGGCGGGTGGCCGCCGCCGCCGGCCTTTCCATCGAGCCGCCACGCCCGCGCACGCTCGATGAGATCATCGCCATCCGCGAGGCGCATCTGACCGGCTACCAGTCGGCCCGGCTGGCGCGGCGCTATCGCGCTTTGGTCGATCGGGTGCGCGAGGCGGAGGGGCGGCGCTTTTCCGGCGGCACGGTGCTGACCGAGGCGGTGGCGCGCGGCTATGCCGCGGTGCTGGCGGTGAAGGATGAGTGGGAGGTCGCGCGCCTGTTCGCGGCGCCGGCGTTCCGCCGCGCGCTGCGGGCACAGTTCGGCCGGCCGGAGCGGCTGGAATTTCACCTGGCGCTGCCGCTGCTCGGCCAGCGCGACGAGCACACCGGGCATCTGGTCAAGCGCAGCTATGGCGGCTGGATGATGGGGGTGTTCCATGTGCTGGCGGCGCTGCGCTTTCTGCGCAACACGAAACTGGATCCGTTTGCGTACAGCGCCGAACGGCGGGCGGAGCGGGCGCTGATCGCCGATTACGAGGCGGCGGTCGAGGATATCCTGCAACATTTGTCGCCGGCGACGCTGGCCGGCGCGGTGGCGCTGGCGGCATTGCCGGAACGCATACGCGGGTTTGGGCATGTGAAGGAGGCCAACCAGCGAATGGCGGAGGTTGAGCGGGCGCGGTTGAAGCAAGGCCAGGGGGCTTTGCCCCCTGGACCCCCACCAAGGGCCGAGAGGCCCCTGGACCCCGCTACTTGAAGGGCCTTACTGAGAGAGGGGGGTTAGGAGATGTTGATACATCTCCTAACCCCCCTCTCTCAGTAAGGCCCCCTTTAAAAGTAATGGGTTCCAAGGGGCCACTGTAACCGGGGCAAAACCCCGGGCGGCGCAGTTCATCAGGCGGGCTGGCTGCGGCAGCGGATGAGTTCGGGCAAGGCCGATACGGCGGGCGCGTCGGTGA
>Ga0302157_10006125_pt1 | contig 12511 bp, 15 predicted proteins | sample I_Bog_N3_3_FD_193502 | JGI IMG/M metagenome (GOLD analysis project Ga0302157, IMG submission 193502) | Peat permafrost microbial communities from Stordalen Mire near Abisko, Sweden - I_Bog_N3_3 | ecosystem: Environmental > Terrestrial > Soil > Wetlands > Peat | place: Sweden: Abisko, Stordalen...
TCGGTGGTCAAGAGCAACGCCGCAATCGACGCCGCGTTCTGCAGCGCCGAGCGCGTCACCTTCGCGGGGTCAATCACGCCCGCCTTGACGAGGTCCTCCAAGACGCCCGTCGCGGCGTTAAGCCCAACGGAGCCCTTGGCGTCAGCCACTTCGCGCACCTTGACGGCGCCCTCGTAGCCAGCGTTGGACGCGATGTGACGCAGTGGCGCCTCGAGCGAGTTCGCGACGATACGCGCACCCGTCGCCTCGTCACCGGTCAGCTTCTCGATGAGGTCGTCGACCGACGCTCGAGCGCGAACCAGCGCGGTGCCACCACCGGCGACGATGCCCTCGTCGATCGCGGCGCGCGTGGCGCTTAGGGCGTCCTCGATGCGGTGCTTCTTCTCTTTGAGTTCGACCTCGGTTGCGGCACCGACCTTGACGACGGCCACGCCACCGGCGAGCTTCGCGAGACGCTCTTGGAGCTTCTCGCGGTCCCAGTCGGAGTCGGTGTCGTCGATCTCACGCTTCAGCTGCGCGACGCGACCGGCGACGTCTTCCTTGGAACCGTCACCGTCGACCAACGTGGTGGCGTCTTTGGTGACCACGATGCGTCGAGCCTTGCCGAGCAAGTCGATGGTTGCACTGTCAAGCTTGAGGCCAATCTCTTCCGAGATGACCGTGCCGCCCGTGAGGATCGCCATGTCTTGGAGCATGGCCTTGCGACGCTCGCCAAATCCCGGGGCCTTGACGGCGACCGAGGTGAACGTGCCGCGGATCTTGTTGACGACGAGCGTGGCGAGGGCCTCGCCCTCGACATCTTCGGCGACGATCAACAACGGACGACCGGCCTGCATGACCTTCTCCAGCACCGGCACGAGGTCGTGCACCGCGGAGATCTTCCCGCTGGTGAAGAGGATGAAGGCGTCCTCTAAGACGGCCTCTTGGCGCTCGGCGTCGGTCACGAAGTACGGCGAGAGGTAACCCTTGTCGAACTGCATGCCCTCGGTGAGCTCGAGCTCGATACCGAAGGTGTTCGACTCCTCCACCGTGACGGTGCCGTCCTTGCCAACCTTGTCGATGGCGTCGGCGATGACTTCACCGATCGCGGCGTCGGCGGCGGAGATCGTCGCGACTTGGGCGATCTGAGTCTTACCCGACACTTCCTGGCTCTGGGTCGCGATCGAGTCGACCGCGGCCTTCACCGCGAGCTCGATACCGCGCTTGAGGCCCGAGGGGCTCGCGCCCGCGGCGACGTTACGCAGACCTTCTTTGATGAGGGCTTGGGCGAGCACCGTGGCGGTCGTGGTGCCGTCACCGGCCACGTCGTTGGTCTTGGTGGCGACTTCTTTGACCAGTTGGGCGCCCATGTTCTCGAAGGGGTCTTCGAGTTCAATCTCACGCGCGATGGACACGCCATCGTTGGTGATGGTGGGAGCGCCGAACTTCTTGCCGAGGACGACGTTGCGTCCCTTGGGTCCGAGGGTCACCTTGACGGCGTCGGCCAACTTGTCCACGCCGGCTTCGAGGCCGCGTCGAGCGTCCTCGTCAAACTTCAATAACTTTGACATAAGTCTTCTTTCGTTTCTCGATGGGATGACGAGCCGCGCTCGTCACGGGCTACTTGGCGACGGTGGCGAGTACGTCGCGGCCGGAGAGGATCAACAGGTCCTCGCCGTCGACGGTGATCTCGGTGCCGCCGTACTTCGAGTAGACGACGGTGTCGCCGACTGAAACACCGGTGGGGATGATCTCGCCGGTGGACTCGGTGCGACGGCCGGGGCCGGTGGCGAGCACTTCACCCTGCTGGGGCTTCTCTTTGGCGGTGTCGGGAATCACGAGGCCGGAAGCCGTGGTGGCCTCGGCGCTGTTGGGACGAACCACGATGCGGTCTTCTAGTGGGTGCAACTTCATTCTTCTTGCCTCCTGAGCAATTAGCACTCGATACTTGCGACTGCTAATTTAGCAGCCTCAGCCCTCGAGTGCCAACGGGGCGGCCGGCGTGGTCTCATGCTCGCCCATCACGCCGCGATGCCCGATCAGACATCTACCCTGGTCGCTGTGCATTTACCGCTCACCGACCGCTCCAGAACCATCGGTGCGTGGAACGAACTACCGGTTCCTTGCGTACGTCGCCGCGGCCCCTAGGGCGAGATCCGCGATCGCCGCCACGCCTCGTCGAACTCGCGATAGACAATCCGGTCGTGGAGGCGGTCCTCTCGGTGTTGCCAGAACTCGAAGCGGTTCGGCAGGAGCCGGTACCCTCCCCAGTTCGGCGGCCTCGGCACCTCCTGGTCGTGGTAGAGCAAGCCGTACTCGCGCACCCGTTCTTCGAGGGTCGCTCGCGAGTCCAGGAGGTCGCTCTGCTTGGAGGCGCGTGCCCCGAGTTGGCTCCCGCGGGGACGCGACGCAAAGTACTCATTGGACTCGGCGATGGTCATCTTCTCCACGTCACCCTCGATGCGGATCTGTCGCCCCAGCGGTTCGCAGTACCAGAGCAGCGACGCCTTCGGATTGGCGCCCAGCTCGCGGCCCTTGCGCGAGTCGTAGTTGGTGTACCAGCCAAAGGAGGTGTCGTCGTGGTGGCGCAACAACACCATGCGCACGCTCGGCACTCCTTCGCTCGTCGCGGTCGCGAGCGCGAACGCCTCACGCTCGGCCATGACGTCGGCGGCTTCGTCGAACCACCGGCGAAACTGCACGAAGGGATTCGAGTCGGTGTCCGACACGTCGAGCGGCACCCACCGCTCGCTCACGACACGTCCGCCAGTTGCCAGTTCGGTCGAGCCGAGAGGTTGAGGGCGCTCGGTCCGCTCGCCGCCAGGCGGTAGACGCCCGCGGCGGCGATCATCGCGGCGTTGTCGGTGCACATCGCCATCGTCGGTAGATGTAACTCGAGCCCGAACTCGCGAGCGAGTTCTCCCACCTCAATTCGCAACTTCGAGTTCGCCGCGACGCCGCCCGCCAGGGCCAGGCCGGCCACCTCGTAGCGCTCGAGCGCGTGACGGAGTTTGCGCAAGAGCTGCTCGGCGAGCGCGGCTTGGAACGAGGCCGCGACGTCGGCGAGCGCGACCTCGTGGTGCTGTTGAGTGGCTCGCACGACGGCGGTCTTGAGACCGGAAAAGGAGAGGTCGAAGTCGTCGCCGATCATCGAGACCGGCAAGCGCAGCGCGTCGGGCGAACCCTGCTGAGCGAGGCGGTCGATCTCGGGTCCCCCGGGGTAGCCGAGGCCGAGCCACCGCGCGACTTTGTCGTACGCCTCACCGGCCGCGTCATCGATCGTCTCACCCAGCACCTCGTGCTCACCGGGACCGCGCTGGAGGACGATCAAGCTGTGGCCGCCCGAGACCAGGAGCGTCATGATCGGCCAGGAGAGATCGCTCGACTCGAGTAACGGCGCGAAGAGATGGCCCTCTAAGTGGTTGACGCCGACGAAGGGCAACTCCCAGGCCAGCGCGAGCGCCTTCGCGGTGGAGAGCCCGACCAGGAGTGAACCAATTAGGCCCGGGCCGCTGGTCACCGCGATGCCACTGAGGGCCGGCGCGCTCGCGTCAAGTCCCGCGGCGTCGAGCGCGCGGCGGATGACCGGGCCGATCGTGGCGACGTGCGCGCGTCCCGCCAGTTCCGGCACCACCCCACCGAAGGCCCGGTGGAGATCGATGGAGGACTCGACGACCGAGGAGTGGATGTGAAAGTGTTCGTCGACGACGGCCGCCGCCGTCTCGTCACAGCTCGTTTCAATGCCGAGGACCATCGCCACCGTGCCAGCGTAGGGCGCGACCGGAGGGCCTCAGCCGAGATCAGCCCACAGCACGAGGGCGTCTTCGCGGGTGCGCTCGTAGTAGTTCTTGCGCACGCCCACCGGCGCGAAGCCGAATCGAAAGTAGAGCTCCTGGGCGCGGGTGTTCGACGCAGCCACCTCCAGGGTGGCTCGCTCGACGCCGCGCGCTCGGGCGTCGGCCCAGGCCTCTTCAAGCAGCGAGGTCGCCACGCCCCGCCCCTCGTGGCCGGGCAGGGTCCCGAGAGTGTTGACGTGAAGTTCGTCCATGACGAACATCACGCCGAGGTACCCAATGATCGTGGTCTCCTCCACCGCGACGCGGTAGCGCCGCGTCTCGGTGTTGGTGATCTCCTCGAGCAGCATCGAGCGCGTCCAGGGCTCGGGAAACTGGGCCACCTCAATGGCGAGCAAGTCGGGCACGTCGCGGCGCTCGGCCGCGCGGATCGTCCAGCTCGCGCTCACGTCGGACGCTCGCGCGTCGAGAAGTTCGCCACGGCGTCGGCCTCGCGCAGGTAGAGCGGTACCACGTCGCCCCCGGGCTCGCGCGTCGCCCCGAGGCGCAGCGCCTCGATCGGCGACGGCACCCGCTGTTCGTAGAACGACGCCGATCGCACTTCGCGTAGCGCCGCCTCGTAGCGATCCGCGCCGTCACCGCTGAAGGTGACCGCGAGTCCACTCGCCTCCCACGTCGCGACGAGCGCCTCGGGTACCGTGACCGTCGCGTCGCTGAGGTGCCGTACTCCCGCAGCGAGCTCGAAGCCCTGGACGAACAACTCGCCGCGCCGAGCGTCGACGGCGCACACCAGCGTGCCGCGGACGCCCGCGGAGAAGGCGCCAGCGGCGAGCACTTCGAGCGAGGTCACCGCGACGAGTTGCGCACCCGCGCCGAGCGCGAGACCGACCGCGGTCGCCACGCCGACGCGCAGACCGGTGAAGAGCCCGGGCCCTCGATCGACCACGATGACGTCGAGGTCTCGGGCCGCGAGCCCCGCGTCGAGGAGGAGTCGTTCGATGCCGGGCGTCAGGGCTTCGGTGTGGTGACGCTCGTCGTCGACCACCACCGCGCGCTCGACGCCGTCACTCGTGCGCAACGCCACCGCGCAGGCGGGCGTCGCGGTCTCAATCGCGAGGATGTTCACGCGTTCATCCACTCGTCGAGTTCGGGGCGCCGGTCCTCACTGCGCGCGCCGTCCACCACCAGGGTGCGCCCCTGTGACTCATCGAGGACGAAGGTGACGCGCAACACGTCGGTCCCGTAGACGTCGGCCGCCAGGTCCCCCCACTCGACGAGCGCGACCGCGGACTCTTCCACCACTTCGCCGAGGTCCAGGTCACGCACTTCGGCGAGACTCTCGACGCGATAGACGTCCGCGTGGTGCAGAGTGGCGATGCCGAAGTCGTTCGTACAGTCGTGCTGGCGCACCATGGTGAAGGTCGGGCTCGTCACGCGATCACTCACGCCGAGCCCGATCGCGACACCTTGGGTGAAGGTTGTCTTGCCCGCGCCCAACTGCCCGATGAGCAGCACGACGTCACCGGGGCGCAGCACCCGAGCGAACGCTTGGCCAGCCAGCGACGTGTCGCGCGCCTCCGCGCAGTAGCGCCGCCAGCTCACGGCGTCGCCATGACCCGACCGAGGATGCGCAGGTCCTCGCGCATCACCTCGACGACGCTGGGCCCCCCACGCAGCGCCGCCGCGGGGTGGTAGGTCGGGATACCGCGGATCTCTCCGGATCGAAAGACGTGGCCGTGCACCTGACCGATGCCGGAACGGTAGGCGAAGAGCGCGCGGCCGGCCGTGTTGCCGAGGGTCAAGATGAATTTGGGCGCGACCACGTCGAGCTGTTCCACGAGCCAGGGTCGACACGTCTCGATTTCCTGCGGCGTGGGCGTCCGATTGGCCGGTGGGCGACACTTCACGACGTTCGTGACGTAACACGCCTCTCTCGTGAGCCCGAGTTCTTCGGCCAGCAACGTGAAGAAGAGCTTGCCACTCGGTCCGATGAACGGCGCGCCGCCCTCGTCCTCGGTGCGACCCGGCGCCTCGCCCACGATCATCAGCTCCGCGCTGAGGGGCCCCGAGCCAATGACCACGCGCTGACGGGTCTCACTGAGCCCGCAGCGCACGCAGGTCGAGAGCCCCTCGAACTCCGCCATCGTTCAGCGCACCGCAATCCGCGGCACGCGAGGTCCAATCCGCGTGAGTATCTCCCAGGCGATCGTGCCATCACGCTCGGCCCACTCGTCGGCGGTGATGACCTCGTCACCTTGACGGCCGAGCAGAACCACCTCGTCGCCCAGCGCCACGTCGTCGTCACCGACGTCGATGATGAGTTGGTCCATCGTCACGTTGCCCGCCAACGGTCGCCGTCGGCCGCCGGCCAGGACCTGGGCCCCGCCTTCGAAGAGTGCTCGGGGGAATCCGTCGGCGTAGCCAATGGGCACGGTCACGACCGTGGCGTCTCGCTCGAGGGGACGGGCGCGACCGTAGCTGGGGCGCTCACCCGCGGCGAGTCGTCGGCGCGCGACCACGCGCGTTCGAATCGTCATCGCCGGCTCGAGGGCGAGCCCCCGCGACGTCAACGCCTCAGCGCACCACGGGGCGGGCAGGTACCCGTAGAGCGAGAGGCCGACGCGGACCATCGAGAAGTGCGACTCGGGGTAGCCGAGCGTTCCGGCGGAGTTCGCGCAGTGCAACACGCGCGGAAGTACGCCACGGTTCCGCAGCGACGCGACGAGTCCCTCAAAGTGGCGAATCTGTGACGCGGTGAAGGCGCGGTCGTCCTCGGATGCTCCGTCGGCGACGGGTAGATGGGTGAAGAGACCTTCGACGTCCACGTGCGCCGAGGCGCCCAGGGTGTCAATGACCGCGTCGAGCTCCTCGGGCGCGACGCCCATTCGGTGCATGCCGGTGTCGACTTTGACGTGCACGAGGTGACGACCCCGAAGGTGAGCGGCGCAGGCGACCACGGCGTTCGCGCCCGCGGTCGAGCCAACGGTGAGGGTGAGCGAGTTCTCGAGGGCGAGGGGAATCGATGTCGGTACTACCTCGGCGAGAACGATGATCGGCACGTCAAAACCGGCTCGTCGAAGTTCGGCGCCCTCATCGATCGTGGCGACCCCGAGCGTGTCGGCACCACCGTCGAGTGCGGCCGCGGCGGCGAGGGTGGCCCCGTGCCCGTACCCGTCGGCCTTGACGACCGCGCAGAGCGACGTGGCGCCCACCACCGCCTTCATGGCGCGGGCGTTCGCCACGATGGCCGCACGAGACACCTCCGCCCACGAGGGGCGGTGAAGGCCCTCAACGCTCACGCGGCTCGTCTCCGTTGGAGGATCCGATGACGATCGCGGCTGCGAGGTCCGAGGTGTGGGTCATCGAGAGGTGCAACGACGTCACGCCCTTGGTGCGGGCCAACTCGTCGGCCGGAGGATGGAGCCGGACACTCGGTGCGCCGGCGTCATCCAGCGTGACCTCGATCGATCGCCACGGCGCGGCGCCGACGCCGACGCCAAAGGTCTTGAGGACCGCTTCCTTCGCCGCGAAGCGAGCGGCCAGTCGCTCGGGACGCGCGTGCGCGTCCCGGCGTTCGCCGTCGGTGAAGAGTCGTAGGGCCAGTCGGGGATGACGTTCCAGCGCGCCGGCGAAGCGCTTGACGTCGACGAGGTCCAGACCGACGCCCTCGGTCGGCACTACTCCACCGTCACGGTCTTAGCGAGGTTCCGCGGCCGATCCACGTTACGACCGAGTCCGCGCGCCATGGAGTACGCGAAGAGCTGCAGTGGCACCACGTCGACCATCGGCGTGAAGAGCGGCTCGGTCGCCGGCACGCGCAGCACGTAGTCCGCGAGCGCGTCGATGGCCTCGTCGTCGTCGGTCGCCACCGCCACGACCGTCGCGCCGCGCGCTTTCACCTCGGCCAAGTTCGAGAGCATCTTGTCGTGCATGAGCAGATCGGTCGTGACCGCGACGACAACGACGCCCGGTTCGATCAACGCCAGGGGACCGTGTTTGAGTTCGCCCGCGGGATATCCCTCGGCGTGCAGGTAGGTGAGCTCTTTCAACTTGAGCGCGCCCTCGAGCGACGTCGGAAAGCCGACGTGTCGTCCGATGAAGAAGAAGTCGTGGGCCCCGAGGAGTTGTTTGGCGACGTCTTCGACGTGCCCGCGACGCTCGAGCGCGGTGGCGACCTGACTGGCCACGGCGTTGAGTCCCTTAAAGAGTGCGTCGATGTCGCTCGCCGGGAGGGTCTCGCGCAGTTGCGCGAGCCGCAGGGCGAGTAACTCGAGGGCGGCCACCTGGGCGACGAAGGCCTTGGTGGAGGCGACGGACACCTCGAGACCGGCCCGCGTGTAGATCACGGCGTCGGACTCGCGCGCCAGTGAAGAGCCCACGATGTTCGACACCCCGACCACGCGCGCCCCGCGGCGCTTCGCCTCGCGGATTGCCATGATGGTGTCGATGGTCTCGCCACTCTGGGAGACGCCAATGACCAGCGTGCCCACCTCGACGATGGGGTCGCGGTAGCGATACTCACTCGAGATGTCCACGTCCACGCTGACGCGCGCCCAGCGTTCAATCGCGTACTTGGCCACTTGCCCGGCGTGGTGGGAGGTTCCCGCTGCGACGATCACCACGCGCTGGACGTCACGCAGTTCCTCATCGGAGATGCGTAGTTCATCGAAGGTGATCGTGCCGTCGCGACGCCGGCGATCGAGCAACGTGGCGCGAATCGCCGCGGGTTGCTCCTCGATCTCCTTGGTCATGAAGTCCTCGTGGCCGCCCTTCTCCGCGGTCTCTAAGTCCCAGTCGATGGAGAGTTGGTGGAGGCGAACCGGAGTGCCCTCGAGATCGATCGCGCGGAAACCTTCGGGACCGAGGCGGACGATCTCGTCGTCATTGACGGCGTAAAACGCCGTCGCCCGGTCCAAGATGGCGGGAATGTCGCTCGCCAGGTAGGTCACGCCCGGCGCGGTCCCCACGATGAGGGGCGAGATGCGACGCGCCGCGACGATGACGTCGGCCTCGGTCGCGTCCATCGCCGCCACCGCGAACGCGCCGCGCACGACCGCGAGACTCTCGCGGACGGCCTCCATGAGCTCCAACCCCTTCGCGCGCGACTCCTCGATGAGGTGGGCCAGCACCTCGGAGTCGGTCACCGAGCTAAAGAGGTGGCCGCGCGCCTCGAGCTCTTCTTGGAGCTCGGTGTGGTTCTCGATGATGCCGTTGTGGATGATGGCGATGTTGCCCGAGCAATCCAGGTGCGGGTGGGCGTTCATGGCCTCGGGGGCCCCGTGGGTCGCCCAGCGGGTGTGGCCGATGCCCGAGTGGAATCCACGCGGTGCGTGCTCGCACTCTTCGGTTAAGGCCCGCACCGACTCGGTGCCTTCGGCGATTCGCGCTCGCCAGGTCTCCCCCGGACGCACCAGAGCGATCCCGGCCGAGTCGTAGCCGCGATACTCCAGGCGGGCGAGACCCTCGAGCAGGGTACCGAGAGTGTCGGAGGATCCAACGACCCCGATGATGCCGCACATGCACCCAGACTACTCGCGGAGTTTTCGGGCCCTTCGAGGCCTACGCGCCGTAGAGGGACTTCAATCGTTCGGCGAAGACCTCCACGAACTCGGCGTTTAACGCCTCGATCATGATGCGCACGAGCGGTTCGGTGCCCGACGGTCGAACCAGGAGCCGGACGTCGGCGCGGTCGACGTCGTAGACCTCGAGGAGTTCGTTAAAGAGCCCCTGGACGATGTCGTCGCTGAAGTGCTCCAACGAGACGTTGAAGAGATCCTGGGGCACGCGGCGCCAGGCCCCACCCGCGAGGTCCGCCAGGGGACCTTTACGCACCACCAGTTCACCCAAGAGAAGACCGGTCAAGAGGCCGTCACCGGTGGGCGCCAGGTCGCGAAAGATAACGTGCCCGGACTGCTCCCCGCCGAGGATCCAGCCCTTGTCCTCGAGGGCCAGTAACACGTTGCGGTCCCCGACGTCGGTCTCTTCGATCTCGACCTTGGCGGCGTCGAGGGCGCGATAGAGACCGAGGTTGCTCATCGACGTCACGACCACGCCGCCCCCAAGGACCGCACGCTCGTGTCGGTCGAGCGCGAAGAGCACCATCAGGTCGTCCCCGTCGCGCACCGTGCCCTCACTGTCGACCGCGATGAGGCGGTCCGCGTCACCGTCGAGGGCTAGCCCGAGGTCGGCGCCGGACTCGAGCACGGCCGCCACGAGACTTTCGACGTGCGTCGAGCCGGAGCCTTCGTTGATGTTGCGACCGTCGGGTTGGTCGTGGATCATGCGCAACGTGGCCCCGGTGGTGGCGAAGAGTTCGTGCGCGACGTGCGAGGCGGCACCGTTCGCACAGTCGATGACGATCGACAAACTCGAGAGGTCGCCCGGGGCGAGCGCGCGAAGGTGCGTGGCGTAGTCGTGCTCGGCCGACTCGTCGATGTCGACGGTGGCGAACTCCTTCGCAGTGGGGCTCTCGGCGACGTTCAGCGCACTCTCGACGGCGGCCTCGGTGGCGTGGTCGAGCTTCGCCCCGCCGACGCCGAGCACCTTGAGGCCATTGTCGTAGTAGGGGTTGTGCGAGGCCGAGACCACCACACCCGCGCCACCGCGCTGTTGGGCGATGACCGCGACGCCCGGGGTGGTGAAGTAGCCCAGGTTGACGCCCGTCGCTCCGCCGTCGGACAGTCCCGCGAGTACCGCCGCCGCCAAGGTTGGCGAACTCTCGCGCGTGTCGTAGCCGACGTAGACGGGCACCGAGAACACGCTCGCGACGGCTCGACCGAGTCGGTACGCCAGTTCGACGGTGATCTCGTCGCTGGCGCGCCCTCGAATGCCGTCCGTGCCGAACCGCACGGGCATGACCATTACCGCTTGGAGTACTGAGGTGCCTTGCGCGCTTTCTTGAGACCGTACTTCTTGGTCTCCTTCTTGCGCGAGTCACGGGTGAGGAGTCCGGCCTTCTTCAGCGCCGGTCGCACACCCTCGTCGATCTCCAACAGTGAACGTGAGATGCCCAGGCGCAGGGCGCCCGCTTGGCCCGCGACGCCACCACCTTCGATGGTGGCGTCGATGTCGTAGGTCTGCTGCGCGTCGATGAGGCGCAGCGGCTCCATGACCATCTGGCGGTGCGTCGCGGAGGTGAAGTAGTTGTCGAAGGCGCGTGAGTTGATGGTGATCGTGCCGGTGCCCGGACGCAGGCGAACCCGAGCGACCGCTTCCTTGCGTCGACCGGTGGTTTGGGTGAGGGGTGTGGTCACGTTGCTCCTTAACCGCGGCGAATCGCCGAGGTGTCAAAACTCTTGGGCTGTTGGGCCGCGTGGGGGTGCTCGGGTCCGGCGTAGACGAAGAGCTTGTCCATCTGCGCACGCCCGAGGCGGTTCTTCGGCACCATGCCGCGAACCGCGTCGGCGACCAGTGTGGTGGGGTCGGTGTCCATCAACGTCTGCCAGGAGGTCTTGCGCAGACCGCCCGGATAGCCCGAGTGGTGGTAGTGAAAGTTCTGAGCGGCCTTGTTGGCCGTAACGACGACCTTGTCGGCGTTGACGATGATGACGTAGTCACCCGTGTCCACGTGGGGGGCGAAGAAGGTGCGATGCTTGCCGCGCAGCAGCGACGCGGCGACGGTCGCCACGCGTCCGAGAATCAGGCCCTCGGCGTCGATGACCAGCCACTCGCGGGTCAGCTCGGCGGGCTTGGGTGAGTACGTCTTCACAATTCTTCCTTCAGCGATCTTCGGGCCAGCCTCGACGGGGTCCGAGGGGACTCTCCATCTTACGAAACTTCGGGTCCTGGGGGCAAGTTCTACCGGATCGACCCTACCGGCCCCGAATGGCGCTCCGAACGGGCGCCTTGGCCACGTGGTTCACAACGCCAGGAACTGCCGTCCGTCGATGAGCTCGCGAGCCGCGTCGAGGTGACCCGCGTGACAGGCGGTCTCTTCGATCAGGTGGAGCATGATGAATCGCAGGTCACTGACCGGCCACTCCCCCCACCAGGGATCGCGCTGCGCGGGTGGGGCGTCGAGCGGCGTCGCGACGATGATCTCGTTCGACCGCGCAATCTCGTCGCGGTAGAGGGCGAAGATGTCCTCGGCGCGCTCGTCGGGACCGACGTGCCAGTCTCCTTGATCGTCGAGACCCTGCTCCGTGAAGAAGTCGAGCGATTCGCCGGCGACGATGCAGCGCAGCCAGTAGTGCTCGACGCCCAGGGCGAGGTGTTTGACCAACCCGAGGGGCGTCCAACCTGAAGGCAGCATCGAGGATCGGAGTTGTTCCTCGTCGAGCCCCCGGAGAATCTCCACCACGTGATCACGCTGGGCGTCCAAGAACCCGATGAGGAGGTCGGTCTCACTCGCCATTGGTCGTGTCACGAGTCTCGAGTGGCTACCAGATGGTGACGCGACGCTCGGGATCGAGCCAGAGGGCGTCACCTTCTTTGACGTCGAAGGCCTCGTAGAACTCCTCGATGTTGCGCGCGATCTGATTGCAGCGAAACTCGGGTGGCGAGTGCGGATCGATAGCGAGACGTCGCGCAACTTCCTCGGGACGCGCGTGGTACTGCCAGACCTGCGCCCAAGAGAGGAAGAACCGCTCGGCGCCGCTCAGGCCGTCGATGACCGGTGGCGTCGCACCCTCGAGCGAAAGGAGGTACGCCTTCCACGCGATACCCAGTCCCCCGAGGTCGCCGATGTTTTCACCAATCGTCAGGGACCCGTTGACGTGTTGACCGGGGGTCTCGGCCGG
>Ga0302157_10006129_pt1 | contig 12507 bp, 8 predicted proteins | sample I_Bog_N3_3_FD_193502 | JGI IMG/M metagenome (GOLD analysis project Ga0302157, IMG submission 193502) | Peat permafrost microbial communities from Stordalen Mire near Abisko, Sweden - I_Bog_N3_3 | ecosystem: Environmental > Terrestrial > Soil > Wetlands > Peat | place: Sweden: Abisko, Stordalen...
GCACGGGCGCGGGTGGTTGTGCGCCGGTTGATCACCTATGGCGACGGACGGCTGCCGCGCGCGGCCTAAACGGATAAAAGTTCTTTGGTTCTTTCTTTCAAGAAAGAACGCCTTGCTTCAACACGGTACAGCCGAGCCTGGCCAGGTGCCGTGATCGTTGGAGAGACAACGATGCTGACGTCACAACAAGATTTGTTCCGTAAGTTCTGGCACGCGATCATGCCGGTGCATGAGCTGGAGAGCGGCCCCAAGCCGTTCCGGCTGATGGGCGTGGATATCGTGCTGTTCCTCGATGAGACGGGAACGCCGAGGGCGTTGCGCGATCGCTGCTGCCATCGCACCGCCAAGCTGTCAAAGGGCTGGTGCGAGGGCGGAAAGCTGGTCTGCGGCTATCACGGCTGGACCTACGACGGCACCGGCAAGCTGGTGCGGGTTCCGCAGTTGGATGCGACGCAGCCGATCCCGGATGTGTCGGTTGAGGCGTATTGGTGCACGCAGCGCTACGGCTATGCCTGGGTGTCGTTCGAGGAGCCGCTGGAGGACCTGTTCGACATTCCCGAGGACCGCGACCCCGCGTTCCGGCGGATCTTCCAGTTCTACGACACGTGGAAGACCGCTCCGATGCGGATGATGGAGAACTCGTTCGACAACGCGCATTTCGCCTTTGTGCACAAGACGACGTTCGGCGATTCCGCGCAGCCGAAGCCGAAGCGCTACGAAGTGATCGAGACGGATTATGGGTTCTTTGCCACCTCGACCGTCGATATCCTCAATCCAACCGAGGCGCACCGCATCACCGGCTGCACCACCGAGCGCACGCAGCGCAAGATGGAGAACCATTGGTATCTGCCGTTCTGCCGGCGGATGGACATGGAATATCCCAGCGGTATCCGCCACATCATCGTCAACTGTGCGACGCCGATCGATGACGAGACGATCCAGCTGGTGCAACTGCTGTATCGCAACGATACCGAGGCGGACTGCTCGACGGCGGAACTGATCGCCTGGGATCTGAAGATCACCAACGAGGACAAGGACATCCTTGAAAGTACCGACGCCGATGCGACCTTGGATATCGCGACGAGGATTGAGTCGCACATGCCGTCGGACCGGCCGGGCATCATCATGCGCAAGCGGCTGCTGGATCTGCTGCGGCAGAACGGCGAAAGCGAGATCCGTCGGGCACAGCCGCCGTTGCCGCGCCGCGCCGTGAAGCCGGGAAAGATGCTGCTCGGGCCGGGGGCGCCCGGTAGCGTTCCGGTGATGATCGAGAAGGTGACGCGCAAGGCCGAGCGGGTGGTGGCGCTGGATCTGGTGGCCTGCGACGGTGGCGAACTGCCGGCGTTTGCCGCGGGTGCGCATATCGACGTGCATGTGGCGACGGGCATCATCCGGCAGTATTCGCTGTGCGGCGATCCAGCCGACCGGACGCGGTATCGGATTGCGGTGTTGCTGGAGGCAGCCTCGCGCGGTGGGTCGGCGACCATTCATGACGCGTTTCATGAGGGCCGGCGGGTGCGGATCATGCCGCCGCGCAACAACTTCGCGGTCGATCCGGCAGCACCTCGGCATGTCCTGGTGGCCGGCGGCATCGGGGTGACGCCGTTGATTGCCATGGCGCACGACCTGCACCGGCGGGGTGCCGACTTCACGTTGCATTATTGTGCGCACAACCGCGAGACCGCGCCGTTTCTGGCCGAGCTTGAGGCTGGGCCGTTCGGCAATGCCATCGAGGTGTATCTGAGTGGCGATCCGCTGTCCGAGCGGTTCGATGCCCGGGGCGTGCTGGAAACGGCGGGCGATGCGCACGTCTATGTCTGTGGACCGGCCCGGTTGCAGGATGCCGTGTTGGAGACGGCGGCGGCGTTGGGCTGGGATGCCGGGCGGGTGCACCGCGAGCGCTTCACCGCGGATGTCGATCGCAGCGGCGAGCCGTTCACGGTGGTGGCTGCGCGCAGCAACGTGACCGTGGAAGTCGAGCCGGGGCGCAGCATTGCCCAGACTTTGGCCGAGCGGGGGGTGCTGATCCCGATCTCCTGCGAGCAGGGGGTGTGCGGCACCTGCGTGTCACGGGTGTTGGGGGGGACGGTGGATCACCGCGACCTGTTCCTCAGCGAGGCCGAAAAAGCCAGCAACCAACGGATAACGCCGTGTTGCTCGCGGGCCGGAGCAGGGGAGACGTTGGTGCTGGACGTGTAACAAACCCGCCCCTTCCGATCGAAACCGGCTATGCTGGCGGCAAAATGTCGGAGGGGGACGCGATGGATGACATCGACACGCCGTTGCTGGTGCAGATCTGCGAAGGGATCGCCACGCTGACGCTCAATCGCCCAGCGGCACGCAATGCGCTGTCGGTGGGGTTGATGCAGGCGCTGCAGACCGCTTTGGCGGAGGTCGATGCCGATCCGTCCGTGCACGTTGTCGTGCTTGCCGGTAACGGTCCGGCGTTCTGTGCCGGGCATGACCTGCGGGAGATGCGCGCCGATCCCAGGCGCGAGGCGCATTCGGCGCTGTTTGGGCAATGCTCAAACCTGATGCTGCAGATCCAGGCGCTGCGCCAGCCGGTGATCGCCAGCGTGCATGGCATCGCCACCGCGGCCGGCTGCCAGCTGGTGGCGACCTGCGATCTCGCGGTCGCCGCCGATACCGCGCGATTTGCCACGCCGGGGGTGAATATCGGGCTGTTCTGCTCGACCCCAATGGTGGCGTTGACACGCAGCGTGGGGCGCAAGGCTGCGATGGAGATGTTGTTGACTGGTGACATGATCGATGCCGGTCGCGCGAAGCAATTGGGGCTGATCAACCGCGTGGTGCCGGAGGCCGGGCTGGATGTTGCGGTGACGGGGCTGGCCCGGCAGATCGCCGGCAAGAGCCCGATGACGTTGGCGATCGGCAAGCGGGCGTTTTACGATCAGGCGGAGTTGCCGATAGGCGATGCCTATGCGCTGGCGGCTGAGGTGATGACCCGCAACATGCAGGCCCGCGATGCCGCCGAGGGGATCGATGCGTTTCTCGCCAAGCGGCGACCGGTTTGGATGGGGTATTGATGTAAATCTGCATTATCGTGGCAAAATCGTGATATTGTTGGAACCGGATCGCAGGTTGTAGCGTTTCCGAAATCAGATACGCTGTATGGCGGTCCGGCGCGCCCGATCTTGCTTGCGAACAAGCGAGGCTGGGCGCGGTGTGTTGCATGAAGCGGCCATCTGGGCGTCCTCCTGACGCGCGGTACTCCTGACATAGTCGGTGATATGAGCGGCAATCCTCTGAATGAGGCCCGAGCGCTCGCAGCGCAGCCAGAGGCTGCGCCCGAGCTGCCGACAGGCTTTCGCGTTGTGGGTCTGGGAGCGTCCGCCGGCGGGTTGGATGCGTGCCAGCGGCTGCTTGATGGATTGGGCGATGGCCATGGCATGGCGTTCATCCTGGTGCAGCATCTGGATCCCAGCCACGCCAGCATGATGGTGGACCTGCTGGCGAGCCACACCACGATGGTGGTGTGCGAGGCGGAAGAGGGCATGGTTGTGGAGCCCGGGCGCGTCTATGTGATCCCGCCTGGTTCGTATTTGTCCATGAATGCTGGCCAGTTGCACCTGGTGCCGTCGCCGGCGCGGCATGGCGCGCGAATGCCGTTTGATTTTCTGCTGCAGAGCCTGGCCGCGGATTGCGGCAGCCGCGCGGTGTGCGTGGTGCTGTCGGGAACCGGGACGGATGGCAGCATCGGCCTGCGCGCGATCAAGTCGGCCGGTGGCTTGGTTCTGGCGCAAGACCCCGCCGACGCAGGTTATGATGGGATGCCGAGCAACGCCATCGCCACCGGCGATGTCGACCAGACGCTGTCGCTGGCAGGGATTGCCGACGCGCTGATCGCCGGCAGCCCGGCGGCGGTGTCTGGCATGGCTGGTGCCTTGCGCGAGATCATCGAGCTGCTGCGCACCACGACGGTGCATGACTTTACCCTCTACAAGCCTGGCACGCTGCGGCGCCGCATCGAGCGGCGCATGGGGCTGGTGGGGCTCGAGCCGTCGGATATGGCGGGGTACCTGGAGTTGTTGCGGACCGATCACACCGAGCGTGGCTTGCTGGCGCGCGACCTGCTGATCAACGTCACCAGTTTTTTCCGTGATCCGAGGGTGTTCGACCTGCTGGCGCGCGACATCGTCCCGGACCTGGTGCGCAACCAGCCCGCCGGGCAGCCGTTGCGGATCTGGATCGCCGGATGCAGCACCGGCGAGGAGACCTATTCGCTGACCATGCTGTTTCGCGATGAGATCACCTCGACGAAGGCGAATGTGAAGCTGCAGGTGTTCGCCTCGGACGTGGACGCCGACGCTGTCAGCCAGGCGCGCGAAGGGCTGTATCCGGCTTCGATCACAGCCGATATCACCCCCGAGAGGCTGGGCCGGTTTTTCGTACGTGAGGCTGAATCCTACCGGGTTACGCCAGACCTGCGCTCGTTCATCGTCTTTACGGTGCAGGATGTGTTGGCCGATCCGCCGTTCTCGCGGCTGGATTTTGTCTCGTGCCGCAACCTGCTGATCTATCTGCGGCCGGAAGCCCAGGCCGATGTGATTGCCTTGTTCCATTTTGCGCTGCGTCCGGGCGGCGTGCTGCTGCTGGGCAGCGCTGAGACGACCGGGTCGGCCGATCATTCGTTCGAGATCATCTCGAAGCCGGCTCGGCTGTATCGCCATATCGGCCGCAGCAGGCCTGGGGAATTGCGGTTCAACTCCAGCAGCGTGGATACGGCGCGGTTGCTACGGCTGCGCAATGCCGAACCTGTGGCGCAGCGGCCGCAGGCGTTGGCGGACCTGTGCCGGCGATTGCTGGCGGAGGCGTTTGGGCCGGCAGCGGTGCTGATCAATCGGCGCCATGAGTGTTTGTATTTCCTGGGCAACACCGATCAGTTCCTGAAAGTGGCCCCAGGGCAGCCGGCGCAGGACCTGTTGGCGATGGCGCGCGACGATGTACGGGTCAAGCTGCGCGCGGCGATCCAGCAATGCGGCCAGTCGAACGCCCGGGCCGACGTCGGTGGCGGCCGGATGCGGCGGGATGGCGAGATTTATCAGTTCACCGTTTCGGTGATCCCGGTGCCGCAAGACGGCGACGAGTTGATGCTGGTGTGCTTTATCGACCAGCCGGTGGTCGCACCGGTCGTCGCTGCTACGCAATCGAGCGATCCGGCGCCGCGGGTTGAAGAAATCGAGCAGGAGCTGGTGGCTACCCGGGCGGAGTTGCGTGACGCGGTGCGCAGCCTGGAGATGTCGGCCGAGGAGCAGAAGGCGATCAACGAGGAAGCGCTGTCGGTCAGCGAGGAATACCAGGCGACCAATGAGGAGCTGTTGGCGTCTAAGGAGGAGCTGCAGTCGCTGAATGAGGAACTGACCGCGCTCAACGGCCAGTTGCAGGAGACGTTGGAACGCCAGCGGACAACAGCCGACGATTTGCAGAACGTGCTCTACAGCACCGATGTGGCGACTCTGTTTTTGGATACCGGCCTGCGGATCCGGTTTTTCACGCCAGCGACGCGAAAGTTGTTCAATGTGATCCCCGGCGATATCGGCCGGCCGCTCGCCGATCTCAGCGCGCTGACAGTGGATATTGCGCTGTTGGATGATGCACGCGAGGTAATACGGTCGCTGGTGCCGATCGAGCGCGAAGTGGCCGGGGCAGAGGGGCGATGGTATCTGCGCCGGATCCTGCCGTACCGGTCAGAGGCCAAGCGCATCGATGGCGTGGTGATCACCTTCACCGACATCACCGACCGGCGGCATGTGGCGGACGCGCTGGAGGCGGCGAAGTCGCAGGCGCAGCTCGCGAACGCGGCGAAGTCGCGCTTTCTGGCCGCCGCCAGCCATGACCTGCGCCAGCCGTTGCAAACGATGGCGCTGTTACAGGGGTTGTTGGCGGCCGGGACGACGGCGGGACAGCCGAGGCAACTGCTGGACCGGCTGAAAATGACGCTCGATGCGATGTCGGGCATGCTGGATGTGCTGCTCGACATCAACCAGATCGATGCCGGTCTCACCAAGGTTCATGTGGTCGATTTTCGGATCGACACGTTGCTGGACCGTCTGTACCAGCAATTCGCGCTGCATGCGAAGAACCAGGGTTTGAAGTTGCGGCTGGTGGATTGCGGGTTGAGTGTGCAGAGCGATCCCGCGCTGCTGGAACAGATGCTGCGCAACCTGTTGTCCAATGCGCTGAAATACACCCAGACCGGGCGGGTTCTGCTGGGGTGCCGGCGGCATGGCGACACGTTGAGCGTTGAAGTGTGGGACACCGGGGTCGGCATTCCGGACGACGAGTTGCAGTCGGTGTTCGAGGAATATCACCAGGTCGACAATGCGGCTCGGGAGCGCAGCCGGGGATTGGGGCTGGGCCTGTCGATCGTGCATCGGCTTGGCATGCTGCTGGGGCATCGGGTGCAGGTGCGATCGAAGCTCGGCCGCGGCTCGATGTTTTCGATCGAGGTGCCCTGTGTGGACGCAGGCGGCGGCGTGGCGAGGACCGGGGCGCTGCTGGGACAAAAGCCGTTCTCGCCGATGATGCCAGCCCAGGCTCCGGGTTCGTGGCGGCTCGCGGCGGCGCACGCTGCGGCGGTGTCGGGAGGCACCATCCTGGTGGTGGATGACGATCCGCAACTATGCGAGCTGCTTGGCATGTTGCTGATGAACGCAGGTTTCAGGGTGATGTCCGCGGCGGATGGCCCGAGTGCCCTGGGTTTGTTCACTCCGACGATACCGCCGCCAAGCCTGATGCTGGTGGACTTCAATCTGCCGCGCGGCATGACTGGCCTGCAACTGGCCGAGGCGCTGCGGGTGCGGTTTCATCTTGAGATCCCGACGATTGTATTGACTGCGGATACCGCGCTGGTGACGTTGCGCCACATCGCCGACGCGCGTTGCACGCATCTGACCAAGCCGGTGACGGTGGCGCCGCTGCTGGAAGCTGTGCAGCAGCTGCTGCAGGCGGCACCCGTGGGAACACCTGCTCGGGTGCCCGCTGCGGCCGAGGGGGCGATCTACGTGGTCGATGACGACGCCGAGTTGCGTCAGGCCCTCGGCGAGACCCTGCGCGAGGCAGGTCATTCGGTCGAGACGCGGTCCAGCAGCGAGGCTTTTTTGGATAGCTACCGTCCGGGCAGCGCGGCGCTGGTGTTGATCGATGCCTATCTGCCGGGAATGAGCGGCATGGCGCTGTTGCACAACGTCAGGCAATCCGGTGATCACGTGCCGGTGATCATGATCACCGGGCGTAGCGATGTGGCGATGGCGGTTGAAGCGATGAAGGCCGGGGCGCTGGATTTCATTGAGAAGCCGTTCGAGGCGGGCTTCCTGCTGGCAAGTGTGGAACGTGTGCTGGCACAATCCGGCGACGCCTCGGTCTTGCTCAAGGCGCGCTCGGATGCGGCGTCGCATCTGGCGCGGCTGACGCGGCGGCAGCTTGAAATCATGCACCGGGTGTTGGCAGGCGAGCCGAGCAAGAACATTGCCGCCGACCTCGGCATCAGCCGGCGGACGGTGGAGACGCATCGGGCGGCGATCATGAAGAAGACCGGTGCGAAGTCGATCCCGGCACTGGCGCGGCTGGCGTTGTCGGGCGCTGCGTCGGATGCGCCGGGTGTGGGATCGGCGTGATCGCGCCTCAGTAACGTCATCAGTACTGGTTCAGTGTTTTCCGAGGCTGATAGATGCCGAGCGTGCACCCAATCTGAGGTTGATGCACGGAGGCATTGTCCTTCCTTGGAGACCTTAAAATGGCATCAACTCACACACAGACTTGCAAAACCGAAACCAGATTGAGGTTGTTGAGGCGTTATACTCGTCCGGCGTTGGTGTTTGGTGCGTTGGCACTGGGTGGTTGTACGGTACCGTCTTCGGCGCCGATGCAAACCGAGGCGACGACACCGACGGTGACGTATCACTACACCGGAGAATCTGAACTGATCCAGGCCAACCGCGACGCGGTGACGTTCTGCAGCCAGTATCAGCTGGCGGCAAAGTCGCAGAGCGTGACGGACATGACGGATGGCAGCAAGTCGGCAGTGTTCCAGTGCGTGCCTCCGACGATGCCGATGGTGGCGATGGTGCCGGTGGTGCCCACGACTGTGTTGCTCAATCCCAACGTGTCATACACCTACACCACCGATGCGCAGGTGATGCAGGGGTCCCGCAGTGCCGATGCCTACTGCCATGCCAACGGCGGGGTTCGAGCGATCTCCAACATCACGCAAAACCCCAATGGTACCCGCACGCTCAACTTTGAGTGCGCCGCGCAATAGCGGACTGACGTGGAACCCAGACGGCCCCCGCACGCTTAACGTCGCGAGGGCGACACGGATTGTCTGCCACGCACGCGAAGCAGAGAGGAGTGGGTTCGATGACGGGTTCGGCGAGAACGGGATTGCTGTTGGGCGGTGCATTGTTTGCGGTGGTTGGCGTGGTGGCGCTGGCGGTGCCGGTGTTCACAACGCAGCACGATTCGGACGTCGCCAAGGTTGGCTCGCTGCAGGTCAGCGTGACGAAGGACACGCCACATACCATCCCGCCATTGGCGGGGCCGGCGGCATTGCTGGTGGGCGTGGTGCTGATGGGCGGCGCACTGATGAGCAAGGCGTGACCAACGGTTATTGCGATATTGCGAGAGTTTCACGATATCGTGACTGATTTCGTCAAACATCCAGGAGGAAGCTTATGTCGTTACTTTTGATTATACTTGTCATTTTCTTGGTCTTCGGGGGTGGTGGATACTACGGATATAGCAGGCAGTATTACGGCGGCCGTGGTTTTGGTGCGATCGGCTTTATTCTGCTGATTTTGCTTGTTCTGGCGGTGTTTGGCGGTCCGCGCTTGGGCTACATGTGATTCGGCTTCTGCGGCGTGCGTAGTTTCCGATACTGTCGATAAGTGCTTACTAGCATTTAATCTTCTGACCAACTTGAGTTTTTCGCTGCCGTTTTGGCGAGTTTCCAAAGGTGGTCTGCTGATGTTGCTCGCACTGTCCGACCTGAACGGCTACCGCATGGAAGCGGCGGCTACGACGATCGGAGTGATCGCTGATTGCTTGTTTGACGATCGAACGTGGAAAGTTCGCTGGCTGGTGGTCGACGCCGGGTCCTGGCTGACCGGTCGCCGGCTGCTGGTGCATCCTTCGGCAGTCATGCAGACAGATCATGAGCGTTGCGTGGTCGCCGTGGATTTGACGATCGCGCAACTGGCGAACGGGCCGTCAGTACGGATGGGTTCTCCGATCTGTCGGGACGTGGAAGAGCGTTTTTTTGACTACTACGGGTGGGATCCCTACTGGGGCGATAGCGCCTTTGGCGCCAACGCGTTGGCAGCACCTCTCGGTGTGGCTTCCGTGCTGGAGGAGCGGCAGCCGGGCAGCCCGCATGGGGCCGCCAATCGGCAGCCCGACGGAGATCCGCATCTGCGCAGCATTGCGGGAGTGACCGGCTTTCATGTTGCGGCGATCGACGGCGGCATTGGTCATGTAGACGCGTTTCTGGTGCGCGAACCCGAGTGGGTGATCCGGTATTTGGTGGCGGACACGCGGAACTGGTGGCCAGGCCGGCACGTTCTGCTTTCGCCATTTGCCGTTGCGTCGATCCGGTGGGCCGACCGTGAGGTGGAATTGGATGTTATGCGGGCCAGCGTGACGGCTGCTCCGCAATGGGACCACGACGGCCCCATGGCTGACGGGTACGAAAGATTGCTGCACGGCCATTACAACTGGCCTGGCTACGATGGCTGATCTGTCGCCGTTCCGAGGTGGCGCCGGGCATCGCCAGATATTCATTCTGCCGCGCACGACCGCAGGAGGCTGCAATGTTGGATTGGGATGATCTGCGTTATTTTCTGGCATTGGCGCGCCACGGCAGCTTGTCGTCGGCGGCCAAGGATCTGCGAGTGGCACAATCCACCGTCGGCCGACGCCTGGCGTCGCTTGAGACCAGCTTGGGTGTTCGCCTGCTGAACCGCACCCCGGATGGCTACGTGCCAACCCAGGCCGGCGTCGATGTACATCAGCAGGCCGAGCGCCTGGAAGCCGAGGCGCTGGCGCTGGAGCGAAGTGTGGCGGGGCGGGATACCAGGCTCGCCGGGCATGTGCGTGTGGCATGTACGGAGACGATGGCCACGCATATCCTGGCACCATGCTTCGCTCGGATGCAAATACTGTATCCGGAAATCGTGATCGAGCTGATACCGACACCGCGCGAAGTCAGCCTGTCGATGCGCGAGGCGGATATTTGCCTGCATTTGAGATCGCCGGAGCAACATGACCTGGTGATCCGCCGTATCGGCACGCTGGCGTTCGGCCTGTATGCCGGACGCAGCTATCTGCAGTCACGCGGCGATCCGGATTTCAGCAATGGCTGTGCCGGGCATACCCTGATCACTCAGCACGCCGATTTGCAGGACACCAACTGGACGCAGTGGCTGCAATCGCTGGCGCCGCGCGCCCAGATTGCCATGCGCACCGGCAGCCACGACGCGGCCATGATAGCGGCGTCGCACGGTGGCGGGCTTGCCTGCCTGGCGCGGTTCCGGGCCGATCAGGAACCCAGCCTGATGGCGTTGGAAGCTCCGGTGGTGGCGCCGTCGGCCGAGTTGTGGCTGGTCGTGCATCGCGACAACCGGGCGACCCCGCGCATCCGCGCTGTGTTGACTGCCATCACCGAGTTCGTCGGTGAGAACGTGCATCATCTGAACCCGTCCGAGCAGCGCAGCATGGCGTTGCTGCGCACCGGGGATTAAGCCGCGGCGAGACCCCCCATCAGCCGGCGCTGCCGGCTGTTCGGATTCGCCGGCTGGCGACCGTGAGCATCGCAAGGTCTGGCGGCGTGGTGCGGGTGATTTCGGCGAGGATCTCCTGCAGGGCGGCTGCGGTGCCGATGGCGGGGGCGTCCGGCTGCGTGGCGAGGCGTCGCTGGGCGATCTCTCTCTGCTGAACGTAGAAGTCGTCGATCAGGGCATCGACGGCAAGTCGCCGCCAAGGCGTGGTGGCCGGCAGCAACCGGGCTTGCCGGCGTACCAGCAGCAGCCCGAAATCAACGCCGACGGCGAAATAGGCGCGGGCGGTGGCGGCGATGTCGAGATGTTCGGCTTCGGCGATCTCAACAATGTCCATCGCTGTGCTCAGCGTGTTCAGCACGACGATGCGGGCCGCGAGGGCTTCCGGCACGCCGGCTGCGACATGGGCTGCTTCGCGCCCGGCATTCACCGCGCGTTCTGACTCCGGCAGCAAGGTGTTGAGGCTGGCCGCCAGGGCTTCGACGCCCGGCTTGAAGGCTGTGATGCTGGCTGCGATGTCGAGCGGGCGGCCGGACAGCAGGAACCAGCGCACCGCCTGTTCGACGATGGTCGAGACCGCCAGGAACAGCCGGGTCTGGGTTGCCGCCGGTACCTTGTTGTCGAGCGCCTCGATATCGCGCCAGATCGATTGCAGGCTGAACACGTCTCGCACGATCAGCACAGCGCGGGCGATGCTGGCGGCGTCGCGGCCGGTGCGGACGGTGGTGTCTTCGATAAAGCTGGGGCCCATGCGGTTGATCAGCGCGTTGGCGATCGTGGTGGCGATGATTTCGCGGCGCAGCCGGTGGCCGGACAGCGTTTCCGGCGCGAGCAGGCGCAGCCGCTCGGGGAAATAGGCGAGCAACTCGGCCTTGAGCTCCGGCATGTCCGGAAGGTCGGACGCCAGCAGGTCTTCGTAGAAGATGTTCTTGGCGTAGGCGAGCAGGACGGCGATCTCCGGGCGGGTGAGCCCGATGCCGGCGGTGGCGCGCTGGGCGATGGTGTCGTCGTCGGGCAGGAATTCGACGGCGCGGTCGAGACGGCCGCGGCGTTCCATGGCGCGCATCAGGCCGGCATGGCTGTCGAGCAGGAGCGCTGCCTGCGACTGGGCGATGGTGACTGCCTGGGTTTGCAGATAGTTGTCGGCGAGCACGAGGGTTTCGACCTCGTCGGTCATCGAGGCGAGGAACGCGGTGCGCTCGGCGGATGGGACGAGGCCGGCTGCGATGACGTCACCGGTGGCGATCTTGATGTTGACCTCGTGGTCGGAGGTGTCGACGCCGGCGGAGTTGTCGATGGCGTCGGTGTTGATGCGGCCGCCGGCGAGCGCGAATTCGATGCGGGCGCGGTGGGTGACGGCGAGGTTGGCACCTTCGCCGACAACCTTGGCGCGCAGTTCGCGGGCGTTGACGCGCAGTGCGTCGTTGGCGCGATCGCCGGCGTCGGACTGGGTTTCGCTGCTGGCCTTGACGTAGGTGCCGATGCCGCCGAACCACAGCAGGTCGGTCTCGCAGCGCAGTAGGGTCTGGATGAGGTCGTTTGGCGTGATGGTTTCGGAGGCGATGCCGAAGCGCGCACGGGATTCCGGGGAGAGCGTGATCGACTTCGCCTTGCGGTCGTAGATGCCGCCGCCCGAGGAGAGCAGATCGGTGTTGTAATCGCGCCAGGTTGAGCGCGGCAAAGCAAACATCCGCACGCGTTCCTGCCAGCTGGT
>Ga0302157_10006146_pt1 | contig 12484 bp, 9 predicted proteins | sample I_Bog_N3_3_FD_193502 | JGI IMG/M metagenome (GOLD analysis project Ga0302157, IMG submission 193502) | Peat permafrost microbial communities from Stordalen Mire near Abisko, Sweden - I_Bog_N3_3 | ecosystem: Environmental > Terrestrial > Soil > Wetlands > Peat | place: Sweden: Abisko, Stordalen...
TGCCCTGCAACGGTGAGCCCAGCAGCACGATGCGTCCCGGAGGCAGCGGTGGCTGCGCTGCGAGCAGGCGCAGGATCAGCGCCCCTCCCATGCTGTGGCCGACGAGGTGCAGCGTCGCTGCGGGGAACTGCGCCAGGAAACGCCCGAGCGCCGCGGCGTTCTCGTCGAGAGTGCTGCGTACCGACGGATAACTGAACACACGGTCGGTGGTGCCGAGGAGGCGCGCGAGGCGCGCGCGCAGCAGCGTCGCCTCCAGCCCGCTGAACCACAGTCCGTGTACGTAGACGACGACGGTGTCAGCCATGCCGCAGGAGGCGCTCGATGACGCTGCGGTTGGTCTGCGAAGAGACGAGAGCCAGGGCCTCCTCGCCGGCCAGCCAGCGGTACTGGACGTGCTCGTTCGGACTTAAGGTGACCGGCAGCCGCTGCGGCAGGCGCAGCGCGAACGCATGTTCGCGGTTATGGGTGATCCCCGGCGCGTACGTGCGGCCGAAGGCCGGCCAGATCTCGTAGGTCTGGACCAGGTCGAGGTCGGTCAGCTCGCCGCTGGTGATGCCGGTCTCCTCGGCGACCTCGCGAGGCGCGGCCGACTGCGGCGACTCGCCCCACTCGAGGCTCCCCGTCACCGACTGCCAGAAGCCGGCGGGCTTGCGCCGCTCGATCAGCAGGAACTCGCCCGCGCTGGTGTAGATCACGACCAGCACCGATTCCGGGCGGCGTGCCTGCTCCACGGCTGTCTATTCGACCTTGACCGGTGTGCGTACCCGGATGTGCAGCTCCTTCAGCTGCGCCTCGGAGACCTCGGTCGGCGCATCCATCATCAGGCAGGCCGCAGTCTGGGTTTTCGGGAACGCGATCACGTCGCGGATACTGTCGGCGCCGGCCATCAGCATCGCCAGCCGGTCGAGGCCGAACGCGATGCCGCCGTGGGGCGGAGCGCCCATCTTCAGCGCATCGAGCAGGAAGCCGAACTTCAGCTGCGCCTCCTCGGCGCTGATGCCGAGCAGGTCGAACACCGTGGACTGCAGCTCCTGCATGTGGATACGCACCGAACCGCCGCCGATCTCGGAGCCGTTCAGCACCATGTCGTAGGCCTTGGCGATCGCCTCGCCGGGGCTTGCCGCCAGCGCCGCGTAATCGAGGTTGGCGGGACTCGTGAACGGATGATGCATCGCCATCCAGCGGCGGCTGTCCGCATCCCATTCGAACATCGGGAAATCGACGACCCACAGTGGCCGCCAGCCAGGGCTCACGAGCTTCAGGTCCTGGCCGACTTTCAGGCGCAGCGCGCCGAGCGCATCGCTGACAACCTTGGCCGAATCGGCGCCGAAGAAGATCAGGTCGCCGTCTGCGGCCTGGGTGCGCTCGAGGATGCCGCTGACCGCCGCATCGGAGAGGAACTTCAGGATCGGCGACTGCAGGCCGTCACGTCCCTTCGCGCGCTCATTGACCTTGACGTAGGCGAGACCGCGGGCGCCGTAGCGCGCGACGTGTGCGGTGTAGTCGTCGATTTCCTTGCGCGAGAGCTTGCCGCCCTGCGGTACGCGCAGCGCCGCGACCCGGCCATTCGGGTCCGCGGCGGGGCCGGCGAACACCTTGAAGTCGCATCCCAGGACGAGGTCGGCGACGTCGACGAGTTCCAGCGGGATGCGCAGGTCCGGCTTGTCGGAACCGTAGCGGCGGATCGCCTCGGCATAGCTGAGCCGCGGCAGCGGCTGTGGAAGGTCGACGTTCATGACGCGCTTGAACAGCGTGACGATCAGGCCTTCCATCAGCTGCTGGATCTGGTGCTGGTCGAGGAACGAGGTCTCGATATCCAGCTGCGTGAACTCCGGCTGGCGATCCGCGCGCAGGTCCTCGTCGCGGAAACAGCGCACGATCTGGTAGTAGCGGTCAAAGCCGGCAATCATCAGCAGCTGCTTGTAGATCTGCGGCGACTGCGGCAGCGCGAAGAACTTGCCCTCATGCGTACGGGAGGGCACGAGGTAATCGCGCGCGCCCTCCGGCGTCGCCTTCGACAGCATCGGCGTCTCGATGTCGATGAAGCCGGCATCGTCCAGGTACTCGCGCATCGCGCGCGTGATCCGATGCCGCAGCAACAGCCGCTCGCGCATCTCCTCGCGGCGCAGGTCGAGGTAGCGGTAGCGCAGCCGCACTTCCTCGCTGACATGCTCGTCGAGCTGGAACGGCAGCGGCTCGCAGCGGTTCAGGATCTCCAGGCGCTGCGCGAGCAGCTCCACCTGTCCGGACTTCAGATTCGCATTCGCGGTGCCCGTGGGACGCGCGCGCACGAGCCCTGTGACCTCGAGGACGAATTCGTTGCGGACCCGCTCGGCCGTCGCGAACATCTCCGGCGAGTCCGGATCGAAAACGACCTGCAGCAGGCCCGCACGGTCGCGCAGGTCGACGAAGATGACCCCGCCGTGGTCGCGACGCCGCTGCGCCCAGCCGGCAACCGTGACGACCTGACCCGCCAGCGAGGCGTTGATATCACCGCAATAATGAGTACGCATGGGGGCGCGATGCTAAGGCCTGCACTCCGGCCCGGCAAGCCCGGATCCGTCCTGTGGGGCTCTACCTGCGCCGGGCTGGCGCCTTTTTGGCGGTTTTCGCGCCTTTGCGCGCCGTCGTGCGCGTGGTCGGCCGCGCTGCGGGCTTCGCCGCTGCCGTCTTCGCAGCCGGCTTCCTGTCTTCCTTCGCCGGGGCCGACTCCTTGGTCGGGGCTGCGTCCTTGGCGGCGGCCGCGTCCTTCGTGCCGCCCTCCGCGCCCTTCGCGTCCTTGGCATCCTTCGCGGCCGGCGCCTTTTTGTCATCCGCCACCGCAGGCGCTTCCGGGCGGTCGGCGAGGTTCTTCTTGCCTTCAGCGTCGGATTTGAAGTCGGTCTCGTACCAGCCGCCGCCCTTGAGGCGGAACACCGGTGCGGACATCAGCCGCTCGAGCGACTGTTTGCCGCATTCGGGACATTTGCGCAGCGGCGGATCATTGACCTTCTGCATGGCCTCGAGTTGATGTCCGCAGCGTTTGCACTGGTATTCGTAGAATGGCATGGAGACCCTTCAGCCTGGAGTTGACGCAGTATAGCCCACGCACCCGTACCGGCTTCAGTGCAGGCGTTCCTTCTCGAACACCACCGCGTCGCGCTTGAGCTTCGCGACGACCCGGTCGCCGGCGGCGAATTCCCCGCGCAGCAGGCACTGGGCCAGCGGATTCTCGATCTGCGCCTGGATCGCACGCTTCAGCGGCCGCGCACCGTAGACGGTATCGAAGCCGGCCTCGCCGATGCGGTCGCGCGCCTCATCGTCCAGCCGCAGCTGGATCTCGCGCTCCGCGAGGCGCTGGCGCAGGCGACCGAGCTGAATCTCGACAATGGCGCGGATCTGTTCCCGGCCCAACGGATGGAATACGACGATCTCATCGACCCGGTTGACGAACTCCGGCCGGAAGTGCTCGCCGACGACCTGCAGGACTGCGGCTTTCATCTTGTCGTAGTTCGCCTCGCCGGCAAGCTCCTGGATGACCTGGCTGCCGAGGTTCGAGGTCATGATCACGACCGTGTTGCGGAAGTCCACGGTGCGGCCCTGGCCGTCGGTCAGACGCCCGTCGTCCAGCACCTGCAGCAGCACATTGAAAACATCGGGGTGGGCCTTCTCGATCTCGTCGAGCAGGATCACCGAGTAGGGGCGACGCCGCACCGCCTCGGTCAGGTACCCGCCCTCTTCATAGCCGACATAGCCGGGTGGCGCGCCGATCAGGCGCGACACCGAATGCTTTTCCATGAACTCGGACATGTCGATGCGCACCATGGCCTCTTCGCTGTCGAACAGGAAATCCGCGAGCGCCTTGCACAGCTCGGTCTTGCCGACGCCGGTGGGCCCCAGGAACATGAACGAGCCGGTCGGGCGCTGCGGGTCGGCGAGACCGGCGCGACTGCGACGGATCGCATCGGCGACCGCCCTGACCGCCTCGGTCTGGCCGACCACGCGAGCCGAGAGCACCTCCTCCATGCGCAGCAGCTTGTCGCGCTCGCCCTCGAGCATGCGCGACACAGGTATCCCGGTCCACTTGGACACGACTTCCGCGATCTCGGCCTCGGTGACCTGGTTGCGCAGCAGCTGCGTCGGCTTCTGCTCGGCCTCCATCGCATGGGCGAGCCGTCGCTCGAGCTCGGGGATCTTGCCGTACTGCAGCTCCGACATGCGCGCGAGGTTCTGGCCGCGGCGGGCACTGTCGAGTTCCTGGCGCGTCCTCTCCAGTTCTTCCTTGATCTGCGCCGCGCCCTGCACGGCGGCCTTCTCGGCCTTCCAGACCTCCTCGAGGTCCGAGTATTCCTTTTCCAGCGTCCCGAGCGAATCCTGCAGCGCGGCCAGTCGTTTGCGCGAGACCTCGTCGGAGTCCTTCTTCAGCGCCTCGCGCTCGATTTTCAGCTGGATGATGCGCCGGTCGAGCTTGTCGAGCGCCTCGGGCTTGGAGTCGATCTCCATGCGGATCATCGAGCCTGCCTCGTCGATCAGGTCGATCGCCTTGTCCGGCAGCTGCCGGTCGGCGATGTAGCGATGCGACAGCGTCGCGGCCGCGACGATCGCCGGGTCCGTGATCTCGACGCCATGATGGACGGCATAGCGCTCCTTCAGGCCGCGCAGGATCGCGATCGTGTCCTCGACACTGGGCTCGTCGACCAGTACCTTCTGGAAACGCCGCTCGAGCGCCGCATCCTTCTCGATGTACTTGCGGTACTCGTCAAGCGTGGTCGCGCCGACGCAGTGCAGCTCGCCGCGCGCAAGTGCCGGCTTCAGCATGTTGCCGGCGTCCATCGACCCTTCAGCCTTGCCGGCGCCGACCATCGTGTGAATCTCGTCGATGAACAGGATCACCTGGCCTTCCTGCTTGGCGAGGTCGGACAGCACGCCCTTGAGCCGCTCCTCGAATTCGCCGCGGAACTTCGCGCCGGCGATCAGCATGCCCATGTCGAGCGCGAGGATGCGCTTGTTGCGCAGGCCCTCCGGCACCTCGCCGTTGACGATGCGCTGCGCGAGACCCTCGACGATGGCGGTCTTGCCGACACCGGGCTCACCGATCAGCACCGGATTGTTCTTGGTGCGGCGCTGCAGGACCTGGATTGTGCGGCGGATCTCGTCGTCGCGCCCGATCACCGGATCGAGCTTGCCGAGGCTCGCGCGCTCGGTCAGGTCGATCGTGTATTTCTCGAGCGCCTTGCGGTGTTCCTCGGCATTCGCGTCCTCGACCTTCTCCCCGCCGCGCACTTCGTCGATGGCCTGCTCCAGCGCCTGCCACGAGGCGCCCGCGGCCTTGAACAGGCGGCCGAGTTCGCCCCGGTCCTCACAGGCGGCGAGCGTGAACAGCTCACTGGAGATGAACTGGTCGCCGCGCTTCTGGGCGAGCTTGTCGGTCACGTTCAGCAGCTTCGAGAGGTCGCTGCCGACCATGACTTCGCCGCCCGCGCCCTCGACCTTCGCGACGCGGTCCAGCGCCATGCCGAGTTCGGTCCGCAGCTTGGTGACGCTGACGCCCGCCTTCTCGAGGAGCGGCCGCACGGTCCCGCCGCGCTGTTCGATCAGCGCCAGCATCAGGTGGGCCGGCTCGATGAACTGGTTGTCGCGGCCCACGGCCAGCGACTGCGCATCGGCGAGCGCTTCCTGGAACTTGGTCGTCAGCTTGTCCATTCGCATACCGGCACCCTGGAATTAAAGGATTCGTTGGTCCTTTAATGGGGCGCAGGTGCGTCAATTCAACGGTCGGTGAGCCAGACCAGGGTCGCCTGGCGGCCGGTCTGGCCGTCGCGCCGATGCGAAAAATACCGCTTGCCGTCCCGGTGCGTGCAGTCGCTGCCGCCATGGATGGAACGGATCCCCAGCCGCTCCAGGCGCCGGCGCGCCAGCAGCGGCAGATCCGCCAGCCAGTGCCCCGGCCGGCTGTCCTGAAACGCGCCCGCGGCGCCCGGGTCGGCCGCGAGCAGCGCCTCCCGGACCTCCGCACCGACCTCGTAGGCCGCCGCGCCGATGCAGGGACCGATCCAGGCGACCAGCGCGCCCGGCTCGATGTCGAGCGCCTGCACCGTGGCTGCCAGCACACCAGCCGCGAGTCCCCGCCAGCCGGCATGGGCCGCGGCGACCGCGCTGCCATCGGCAGCGGCGAACAGGACCGGCACGCAGTCCGCCGTCAGGATCGCGCAGATCCGTCCCGGCGTCCTGGCAAGCGACGCATCCGCTTCTGCCGGCAGCGACGCGGCGGCCGGCGCCGCATCGAGGTCTGCGACCGTGATGCCGTGCACCTGGCGCAGCCAGTACGGCTCGGCCGGCAGCCGCGCGGCCTCGCGCAGCAGACGGCGGTTCGCGGCCACCGCCACAGGCTCGTCGCCGACGTGGTCGCCGAGGTTCAGCGACGCGTAGACGCCGCCGCTCACCCCCCCGGCGCGTGTCGTCGACAGCGCCCGCACGCGCGCAGGCGCAGGCCAGTCGGGCGTCAGCCAGGCAAGGCTCATCGCGGGCCGGCCGAGTCCGCGCCGACTGCTGCATCCACACGCAGTGCCGCGACCAGCTGCTGGAAATCGGCCGGCGGCGGGCTCTCGAACTCACGCCGTTTGCCGGTGCGCGGATGGTCGAACGAGAGCAGCGCGGCGTGCAGCGCCTGGCGGCGGAAATCGCGCAGGGTTGCGACCAGGGCATCCGCTGCGCCCTTTGGACGCGCGAAGCGTCCGCCATAGACCGGATCGCCGACGATCGGATAGTGCAGGTGCGCCAGATGGAGCCGGATCTGGTGAGTGCGTCCGGTCTCGAGCCTGACCGCAACCAGGGTGTGCGCGCGATAGCGCTCGAGGATCCGGTAATGGGTGACCGCGTTGCGCCCGTCTTCGCGCACCGCCATGCGCAACCGGTCGGTACGATGGCGCCCGACAGCCAGGTCGATCGTACCGCCGCCGGTCATGACCCCGGCGCAGACGGCGCGGTATTCGCGCCCCATCGTGCGCGCCAGCAGCTGGCGGCTCAGCGCCGTCTGGGCCTCGGGCGTACGCGCTATGACCAGCAGCCCGCTCGTGTCCTTGTCCAGCCGGTGAATCAGCCCGGCCCGCGGCAGTGCCGCCAGCGCCGCGTCGAACCCCAGTAACGCGTTCTGCAGCGTATGGCAGGGATTGCCGGCGCCGGGATGCACCACCAGCCCGGCCGGCTTGTCGATCACCAGGCAGTCCCGGTCCTCGTGCACGATATGCAGCGCGATCGCCTCAGGCTCGGCTTGCCCGTGCGGCACGGGCGCCGTGACCTCGACGGTGACCCGGGCGCCGGCCTGTACCCGGTCGGCCGGACGGGCGGTAGCCCTCGCGACCCGCACTGCGCCGGACTCGATCCAGCTCTTGATGCGCGTGCGGGACTGCTGCGGCAGCAGCCGCGCCAGCACGACATCGAGCCGCTCCCCGGCCATTTCCGCCGGGATCTTCAGTTCAACCAGCTGGAACTCTGCGCTCATAGGGGTACTCGAAGCTGACGGTGGCGCATCGGGTATACTGCCGCGCTGCGCTCGATCCACCCATTGTAAGGAATCCCTTGTGCGACCGCGTGATAATGAATACCGGGACAATGGCCCCGTGAACGGTCGCGGCCATGGCGCCCTGCGGGTCCTGCTGCTGTGCGTGACGATCGCGGTCATCGGCAGCGGCTGCCGCAGCCACCGCGCGGATGACGATACCAAGTCCGGCCCCGAGGTGATCTACCAGCGGGCCCAGAAGAGCATGAAGAACGGCGATTATGGCAATGCCATCAAGGGCCTCGAGGCCCTGCAGTCGCGCTTCCCGTTCTCGGAACCGGCGCGCCAGGCGCAGCTCGACCTGATCTACGTCTACTACCGCAGCCGCCAGACGGACCCGGCGGTCGATGCCGCCGACACGTTCATCCGCGAGAACCCGACCAACCTGCGTGTCGATTACGCCTACTACATGAAGGGACTGGTCTACTTCGAACACCAGGCGAACTTCATCGAACGCTTCTTCAAGGTCGACCTGTCGGCACGGCCGCCGACCAATACGCGCAAGAGCTTCGAGGCATTCGCTGCGCTGATCGCCAAGTACCCGCACAGCCCGTACGGCGCGGACGCGCGCCAGCGCATGGTCTACCTGCGCAACCGCCTGGCCGGATTCGAGCTGCACGTTGCCCGCTACTACATGCGCCGCGGCGCCTACGTCGGCGCAATCAATCGCGCCAAGTACTGCATCGAGAACTACGACGGGGCTCCGGCCGTGCAGCCGTCGATGCAGGTGCTGGTCGAGGCCTATCGCGCGCTGCACATGGATGACCTGGCCGCGAATGCCGAGCGCGTCTACGCCGACAACTACCCTGCCGCTGCGGCGGCCGGGGCCGACAAGCCCCGCAAGCACTGGTTCTGGTAGGCGCTACCGCGTGCGGTAGCCGCTGGTGATCGGGTAGCGCCAGTCGCGGCCGAATGCGCGGCCGCTGACGCGCACCCCGGGCGGCGCCTGGCGGCGCTTGTACTCGTTGCGCTTGACCATGTCGAGGATCCGCCCGACCGTCACCCGGTCGAAGCCGCGCGCCACGATCTGGTCCACCGACAGGTCCTCCTCGATGAATGCCTCCAGGATCGGGTCCAGCACCTCGTAAGGGGGGAGGCTGTCGGTATCCTTCTGGTCGTAGCGCAGTTCCGCGGTCGGCGGCCGTTCGATGACGCGCGCCGGGATCGCCTGGCCGCTCCCGTTGCGCCAGTTCGCGAGCCGGTACACCAGCAGCTTGCTGCAGTCCTTGATCGGTGCGAAGCCGCCCGCCATGTCGCCGTAGAGCGTCGCGTAGCCGACCGACATTTCGCTCTTGTTGCCGGTCGTCAGCAGCATGCGCCCGGTCTTGTTCGAGATGCCCATCAGCAGCACGCCGCGGCAGCGTGACTGGATGTTCTCCTCGGCGGTATCCGGCGGCCGTCCCGCGAACTGATCCTTGAGCGCCGCCAGGGTCGCCTCGAACATGCCCTCGATCGGAATCTCACTGTGATGCACGCCGAGCCAGCGGGCCTGCAGCGCGGCATCGTCCTTGCTCATCTGCGACGTATAGCGCGACGGCATCGCGACCGAGTGCACGCGCGCGGCGCCGAGCGCATCGACCGCGATGCACAGCGTCAGCGCCGAGTCGACGCCGCCCGACAGGCCGATCACGACGCCGGGGAAGCGGTGCTTGTCGACGTAGTCGCGCGTCCCCTGGACCAGCGCGCCATAGACGCTCTGTTCATCCGACTGCCACGGAGCGAGGGGTCCCGGGAGCGGCACGACGCGCCCGTCGGCCCCGACTTCGAGGTCGGCGACGTACAGCCCCTCCTCGAACGCCGGCGCGCGCTGCGTGACCTCGCCGGCCGCGTTCATGACGAACGAGTGGCCGTCGAACACCAGCTCGTCCTGGCCGCCGAGCAGATTCAGGAACACGATCGGCAGGCCGCATTCGCGCACCCGCTGACGGGCAACGGACTGTTCGCGCTGTTGCTGCTTGCCCATCTCGTAGGGCGAGGCATTGATGACCAGCAGCAGCCGGGCGCCGGCCGCAAGGGCCGCATGCGCGGGACCGGCCTCCCAGATGTCCTCGCAGACCAGCACTGCCGCGCGCACCCCGCCGATGTCGACGACCGTCGCGGCCACGCCCGGCGTGAAATAACGCTTTTCATCGAAGACCCGATAGTTGGGCAGGCAGGCCTTGCGATGGCTCGCGAGCACGACGCCGTCGCGCACGACGATTGCCGAGTTGTAGATCCGCTCGTCCGCATACTCCGGATAGCCGCAGACCAGCGTGATGCCGCGCACCTCGCTGCGCAGCCGCTCCAGCGAGTGTGCAACCTGGGCGCGCATGCCATTGTGGAACAGCAGGTCCTCGGGCGGATAGCCGGAGACCGCGAGTTCGGGCAGCAGCACCACGTCGGCCCCATGGCGGTCGCGGGCCGCATCGGCCGCAGCCACGATCCTCGAGGTGTTGCCGTCGACGTCGCCGACGACCAGGTTCAGCTGCGCCAGCACACAGCGCAGCCGCCGCGGGTTCGTCAAAATACGCTCTCCTTGTCGCTTTCGCGCTATTCTGAATTAAGCTCCACACCAGCGCAAAGCGGCGAGAGGACACCAGCATTTGATGCAGCCCGTCGAGCGGCAGGCAGGAACCAGCCCGGCACTGAACTGGCGGGTACTGTCGCTGCTGAACCTGTACCGCACGCTCGTGCCGTTCGTGCTCCTCGGCCTCTACTACGTCATCGGGCCGCGCGGCCTCGCCGTCGACTCGCCAAGGCTGTTCCTCGGCACCGGATTTGCCTACCTGCTGTGCGGACTGCTGTTCGCGCAGCTGGTGCGCCGGCGCATCGGCACCCTCGAACAGCACACGGTCGTCCAGGCGGCTGTGGACCTCGGCGTCCTGACCCTGATCCTCGAGACCTGCGGCGGCGTCGGCAGCGGCCTCGGCCTGCTGTTCCTGCTCCCCGTCGGCGGCCTCTCGCTGCTGCTGCGCACGCGCAGCGCGCTGTTTCTGGCGGCGCTGGCGACGCTCGGCATGTTCATCGTGACCACCGGGCAGGAGGTGGCAGGCCACGCGGACATCAGCGCCTATACGACGTCGGGGCTGCTCGGCGCCGTGCTGTTCACGATCGCGACCGCGGCGAGCTTTCTGGCGCGGCGGATGCGCGAGAGCGAGGCGTTGGTGCGCCAGAAGGACGTGGACCTCGCGAACCTGGCCGAACTGTCGCAGTACATCCTGCAGCACCTGCGCGAGAGCCTGCTGGTCGTCGATGCGGACGACGCCATCCGCCTGATCAATGCCTCGGCAGCCGACATCCTCGGGACCGACCGCGCGGTCCCGAACGCGCTGCTCGGCGAGGTCTCGCCGCGGCTCCTGTATTCGCTGTCGACGTGGCGCCAGGGGGATGAGCGTGAACGCAACCCCGGCAGCTTCGTCGCCGCCGACGGCGCGCGCGTCATCCAGCCGTATTTCGCGCCGCTGGGCGAGGGGCCGCCGGGACCCACGCTGATCTTCCTCGAGGACACGACCCTGCTCGCCGAGCGCGTGCAGCAGGGCAAACTGGCCGCACTCGGCCGCCTCTCGGCCAGCATCGCCCACGAGATCAGGAATCCGGTCGGCGCAATGAGCCATGCCGGACAGCTGCTGGCGGAAAGTCCTGCGATCGGCCCGGAGGAGCGCCGGCTGACCGAGATCATCCGCAACAACGCCGAGCGGGTCAGCGCGATCATCAACAATGTGCTGCAGCTGTCGCGGCGCGAAGCCACGAACCCGCAGCGGCTGCAGCTCGTCGGCTGGCTCGAGGACTTCGTCGGCGAGTTCCTGCAGACGACCCAGGTGCCGCGCAGCCGGCTGCGCCTCACCGGCGACGCCCCGCAGCTGCTGGTGCGGTTCGACCCGGGTCAGCTACACCAGGTGGTCTGGAACCTGTGCGACAACGCGCTGAAGTACGGCGGCACCGCCCCGGCCGCACCGATCGAGGTGCGTTACGGCCGCCTGACGCCGAACAACCGACCCTTCCTCGAAGTCGCCGATCGCGGCAGCGGCATCGACACGAAGGTCGTCGAGCGGATCTTCGAGCCGTTCTTCACCGGCCAGAACGGCGGCACCGGCCTCGGTCTGTACATCTCGCGCGAGCTGTGCCAGCTGAACCGCTCGGTCCTGCTGTACGAGCCGCGCGAGGGCGGCGGCAGCGTGTTCCGGATCGTGTTCTCGGATCCGTTGCGCTGGGAGGAGTAGCCGACCGCGCCGCGCTACAATACGCCCATGGACCAACCCCGCGTCTTGATCGTCGATGATGAGCCGGATATCTGCGAGCTGCTGACGATCACGCTGCAGCGCATGAAGCTCGATACGCGCACGGCGCTGACCGTCGAGGCGGCCCGCCGCCACCTGCAGGGCGAGTCCTTCGACCTGTGCCTGACCGACATGCGGCTGCCGGACGGTGACGGCCTCGAGCTGATCGACTGGATGCAGAAGCACACGCCGATGGTGCCGGTCGCCGTCATCACGGCCCATGGCAACATGGAGATCGCGGTGCGCGCGCTGAAGGCCGGCGCCTTCGATTTCGCCTCCAAACCGCTCGATCTTGCCGGGCTGCGCAAGATCGTCGCCGCGGCGATCAAGCTGTCGGTGGCCGGCGAGAACGACTCGACGATCTTCGGGCCGCGCCTGCTCGGCGACTCCGGGCGCATGCAGCAGCTGCGCGAGATGATCGGGCGTGTGGCACGCAGCCAGGCGCCCGTGCACATCACCGGCGAATCCGGCACCGGCAAGGAACTGGTCGCAAAGCTGATCCATGGCTCGGGGCCGCGCCGCAGCGCACCGTTCGTGCCGGTCAACTGCGGCGCGATCCCGACGGAACTGATGGAAAGCGAATTGTTCGGGCACAAGCGCGGCAGCTTCACCGGCGCGGTCAGCGACAAGAAAGGCCTGATCCAGTCGGCCGAAGGCGGCACGCTGTTCCTCGACGAGATAGCGGACCTGC
>Ga0302157_10006147_pt1 | contig 12483 bp, 12 predicted proteins | sample I_Bog_N3_3_FD_193502 | JGI IMG/M metagenome (GOLD analysis project Ga0302157, IMG submission 193502) | Peat permafrost microbial communities from Stordalen Mire near Abisko, Sweden - I_Bog_N3_3 | ecosystem: Environmental > Terrestrial > Soil > Wetlands > Peat | place: Sweden: Abisko, Stordalen...
CGAGAACGCGGTCGCGGCCTTCGGCATCACGAACGGGGCGCGGGTCATGCTCTCCACGCCGCCCGCGAGGCAGAACTCCGCGTCGCCCGATTTCACGGCGCGCGCGGCGGCGGCGATCGCATCGAGTCCGGAACCGCAGAGGCGGTTCACCGTGTTCGCGGGCGTCCGGTCGGGCAGGCCCGCGAGGAGCACGGCCATGCGTCCCACGTTGCGATTGTCTTCGCCCGCCTGATTCGCGCATCCGAAGAACGAGTCGTCGATCGCGTGCCAGTCGACGCCGGGGTTGCGTTCCACGAGCGCCCGGAGCACGTGCGCGAGCAGATCGTCGGGCCGCACTCCGGCGAGCGCACCGCCGAAGCGGCCGATCGGCGTCCGAATACCGTCGCACAGAAACGCTTCACTCACGAACCAAACTCCCGATCGTCGAGGTCGAGACCGATGCGGTCGGTCACCGGATAACTCTGGCACATCAAGACGAACCCGCGCGCGATCTCGTAATCCTCGAGGGCGTAGTGCACGTCCATCTCCACTTCACCCTCGACGAGTTTCACGCGGCACGTCGAGCAGACACCGCCCTTGCACGAGTACGGCAAGTCCAGGCCTTGGCGTAACCCTGCGTCGAGGACCGTCTCGGTGCCTTTTTCGATCGTGAAGGAACGGCGCCGGCCGTCGAGGATCGCATACGCTTCGCAGGCGGCTGCCTCGTCGCCGGTCACGCGCGACACGAACGCGGACGCACCGCGCGGTGCCGCGACGAACAGTTCCGTTCGCACGCGTTCCGGCGCGATGCCGTGCGCGGCAAGCGAATCGCAGACGGCACGCGTCATCTCCACGGGACCGCAGACGAACGCCGCGTCCACCGTCGCAGCGTCGATCCACGTCTCGAGGAGCGCGTCGCACTTCGCGCGATCGATGCGTCCGCTGAAGAGATCGACGTCCTGCGGCTCGCGGCTCATCACGAAGAGGAGCGCGAGCCGGCCGAGGTAGCGATCCTTGAGATCTTGCAGTTCGTCGCGGAACATGACGGTCGAGGATCCGCGGTTCGCGTAGACGAGCGTGACGCGGCTCTGCGGTTCTTGCGCGAGCGTCGCCTTGACGATCGAGAGGAGCGGCGTGATGCCGCTGCCCGCGGCCACGCCGAGGTAGTGGTGCGCGCGCTCGGGATCGAGCGGTAAGCCGAAGCGCCCGTCGGGCGGCGCGACCTCGATGCGCGCGCCCGGGACGAGCGTCTCGTGGGCCCACGTCGAGAAGCGTCCGCCCGCCACCCGTTTGATCGCCACGCGTAACTCGCCGTCGTGCGGCGCCGAACAGATCGAATACGAGCGGCGCAGTTCCTCGCCGTTTGCTTCGGTGCGCAGCGTGAGGTACTGGCCGTGCGTGAAGCGGAAGCGCTCGCGCAGTTCCGCGGGGACGTCGAAGCTCACGACGATCGCGTCACGCGTGTCGCGACGCACCGCGGCGACGGTCAGCGCGTGGAAGCGCGTCTCGCGCGGCGTCTCAGTGGCATTTGAAATAGTCGAAAGGCTCCCGGCAGGCGTTGCAACGATAGAGCGCCTTGCACGGCGTCGAGCCGAAGGCGCTGATGAGTTCCGCGTCGTGCTCGCCGCACCGCGGACACGCGGGCCGCGCCGCGACGGAACGCAGCGCGAACACGGCGTCGCCGCGCGCGTCGCCTTCCGGAGGCGCGATGCCGTACGCGCGAAGTTTCTCGTGCGTTTCCGGCGAGAGCCAGTCCGTGGTCCAGGGCGGCGCGAGTTGCACGGCGAGCGCCACGTGCGCGACCCCGTGCTCGGCGAGTGCGCGTACGATGTCGCGTTCGATCGTGCGCGTCGCGGGGCAGCCGCTGTACGTGGGCGTGATCGTGACGTTCAACGTGTCGCCCTGCCACGCGACCGCGCGCACGATGCCGAGGTCCACCACGGAAATCGCCGGGATCTCGGGATCGGGCACGTCGGCGAGCCAGCGCCACACGTCGGCGACGCTCGCGACGGCGTTTACCATCGCTCGCCCGGAACGGAACGACGCACGGATTGCATCTCGGCGAGGACATAGCCGAGCTGTTCGGTATGCCGGCCAGTCCGGCCGCCGGCGTGCATCCAGCCGTCCGGCGGACATGCGAGGGTGGCCTCTGTAAGAATTTCTCGTACGTGCGCGAGCCACGGACCGTGAAGCGTCTCGAGTTCGCTGCCGATGCCGCGCGTGGCGAGTTCGCGGTCGACTGCGTCCGAACGAAAGAGTTCGCCCGTGTACGGCCACAACTCGTCGAGCGCCGCCTGAACGCGCGCGTGGCTGAGTTCGGTTCCGTCGCCGAGACGAACGATCCAGTCTCCGCTGCGGCGCAGGTGATAGGCCACCTCGCGCGCGGCCTTTTGCGCGATACCGGAAACGCGCGCATCGGACGCGCCGCCGAGCGACCCGAGCAGATAGAAGTGCCACGTGTCGAACAGAAACTGGCGCGCGAGCGTCTCGGCGAACGAACCGTTCGGCCGTTCGACGAGCAGCACGTTCCGAAATTCGTGCGCGTCGCGAAAATAGGCGAGCCGGTCTTCGTCGCGGCCCGCGCCTTCCACATCGCCGGCGAGCGTGAGCCACAGCCGCGCCTGGCCGACGAGGTCGAGCGCGACGTTCGTGAGCGCGAGATCCTCTTCCACGATCGGCGCGTGCCCCGTCCACGCGGCGACGCTCTGGCCGAGAATCAGCGCGTTATCGCCAAGACGCAGCGCGAACTCGAAGAGCGCGGGGTCCGTCACAGGTTCTTGACGCCTTCGGGCACCGTGTAGTACGTGGGATGGCGGTACGTCTTCTCGGCGGCCGGCGCGAAGAGCATCTCGCGGTCGGCCGGATCGTTCGCGATCACGTCGCTCGACCTGACGACCCAGACGCTCACGCCCTCGTTGCGGCGGGTGTAGACGTCGCGCGCGTTCTGCATCGCCATATCCGGGTCGGCCGCGTGCAAGCTGCCCACGTGTTTGTGCGCGAGCCCGTGCGCGCTGCGCACGAACACTTCCCAGAGCGGCCACTCCGAACGCGCGGCGTCGCTCACGCCGCGTCTTCCGCGGCGGCAGCCGCTCGCGCGGCCCGCTTGCGCGCGTGCGCCGCGGCCGCTTCACGCACCCAAGCTCCCTCGTCGTGCGCCGCGCGGCGCGCGCGCATGCGGTCGCGGTTGCAGGGCCCGTTGCCGCGGACGACCTCGAAGAACTCGTCCCAATTCGGCGTGCCGAAGGCGTAGTGACCGGTCGCTTCATCGAAACGCAACTCGGGATCGGGAATCGTGAGCCCGATCGCGTCCGCCTGTGGAACGGTCTGGTCGACGAATTTCTGGCGGAGTTCGTCGTTGCTGAAGAGCTTGATCTTCCAGCGCATCGAGGTCTCGTTGTGTTGCGACTGCGAATCCGGCGGCCCGAACATCATCACGCTCGGCCACCACCACCGGTCGAGCGCATCCTGCGCGAGCGCCCGCTGTTCCGGCGTTCCCTTTGCAAGCGTGCTCACGATCTCGAATCCTTGGCGCTGGTGGAAGCTCTCTTCCTTACAGACGCGCACCATCGCGCGCGCGTACGGCCCGTAGGAACAGCGGGTCAGCGGAATCTGGTTGATGATCGCGGCGCCGTCGACGAGCCAGCCGATCGTACCGACGTCGGCCCACGTGAGCGTGGGATAATTGAAGATGCTCGAATACTTCGCGCGCCCGGAGAGCAGCGCGTCGACCATCTCGTCGCGCGACGTGCCGAGCGTCTCCGCCGCACTATAGAGGTAGAGCCCGTGGCCGGCTTCGTCTTGGACTTTCGCCATCAGGATCAGCTTGCGCTCGAGCGACGGCGCGCGCGAGATCCAATTCCCCTCGGGCAGCATGCCCACGATCTCGGAATGCGCGTGCTGCGAAATCTGGCGCAGGAGCGTCTTGCGGTAGGCATCGGGCATCCAATCGTTCGCTTCGATCGTGATGCCGCGGTCGATCTTGTCGTCGAACCGGACCTGCTCCGCACTCGCGATATCGGGGGCCGGATTCCCGTCGGGCGCATCGACGAATTGTGTGTACACGAGAGCTCCCCGGCCGGCTCCCTACCAAATGGTAGGTTGAACCGATCCTATCACGGAGGCCAGGGCGGCGCAAACGGCGACCGCGCGGCCTACGACGCGCGGGCGACCCGGGCCACGATGTCGTTGAAGAGCGATTGCTCCACGTTTCCGCCGGAGACTACGAGCGCCACGCGCTTGCCGGCGAACCGGCGCGCGTAGCCGAGCAGCGCCGCGAGCGGGGCGGCACCGGCGGGTTCGGCCTTCACGCCGTCGTCCCAATAGTGGAGCGACATCGCTTCGAAGAGCAGCGCCTCGCTCACCGCAACGATCGGCACGTCGTGGCGCGCGAGGATGCGCGCCGGTAGCGCGCCGAGTTCTTCCACGTTCATGCCTTCGGCGATCGTGGAACGCAGCGTGCGCGCGCCGACGATTTGCACGTGGGGTGCGAACTCGGCCACGGCCGAGGTGAGCCCCGCGAGCAGGCCGCCGCCGCCCACCGAGGCGACGATCGCGTCGACGAGCGGCGCTTGCTCCAAGATCTCGAGCGCGATCGTGCCCTGACCCGAGATCACGTCGGGGTCGTCGAAGGCCGGGATCAATTCGAGCCCCGTGCGCGCGAGCGCGCTCGCGTGCGCCATCGCGTCTTCGAAGGTTCCCTCGACGAGCACGACCTCCGCGCCGTACTCACGAACGCCGCGGACCTTCATCGCCGGCGTCGAGGCCGGCATCACGACCGTCACCGGGATGCCGAGCCGGGCGCCGTGCAACGCGAGCCCTTTGCCGTGATTGCCGGCCGAAGCGGCTACCACGCCGCGCCGCGCGCTCGACCCGCGCGCGAGCAACGCCGCGAGCGCCCCGCGTTCCTTGAACGCGGCCGTGCGATTTTGGCATTCGAGCTTGAGGAAGACGTCGGCCCCGTTGAGCGAGGAGAGCTGCGCCGAGCGCACGAGCGGCGTCGGCGCGATCGCGGAAGCGATGCGCGCGTGCGCCTGCCGTACGTTGACTCTCCGCCGTGTCCGTGTTGCCGTCACCACGATCCGCTCCCAAAAAAACGAACCCCCCGTCCTGCCGGACGAGGGGTTCGCGTATCTTACTTGGCTTCTAGCCCGAAACCGTTACACGCAACTCCAACTCGACCGACACATCGTGTGGCCGATAATAATGATTGCGCGTCCGATTCCGTAGCCGAGCATGTTCGCCCACCCTAGCATGCCTCGCTAGGGCGGTCAAGGCTTTCGAATCGCGAAAGCTCCGGGATGAACGCGAGACCGACGGCCGAGCGGCGCATGCGCGAACTGCTCGAAACATTCGACGCCCCGCAGTTGAGCCTGGCGGAGGCGCTCTGCGATCTCCACCCGCCATCGGCCACGGCGTTCACGATCGTCGAAACCGGCGACGGCGGTCTGCGCTCCTTCGACCTCACCTACGGCGAACTGGCGGCGCGGTCGCGACGCCTCGCCACCGCGCTCGAAGGCCTCGGCATCGGCCATGGGGACCGGGTCGCCACGCTGATGACGAAGTCGGCGGACCTGGCCGTCGCGGTACTCGCGATCTGGCGCTGCGGCGCCGTCTACGTTCCGCTCTTCACGGCGTTCGCGGCGCCAGCGATCGCGATGCGCCTCGACGCGAGCGACGCGCGCGTCACGATCTGCGACGCCGGGCAACGCCCGAAGCTCGGCGCGAGCCCGCGCCCGGTGATCGTGGCGGGCGGCGCGGGCGAGCCCGGCGACCTCGCATTCGACGCGCTCGTTGCGCAGAACGAACCCCAGCCGGTCGCGGCGCGGCTCGGCGGCGCCGCGCCGTTCGTGCGCCTGTTCACCTCCGGCACCACGGGCGATCCCAAGGGCGTCGTGATTCCGACGCGCGCGCTCGCATCGTTCGTGACCTACCAAGATTTCGGCCTCGACGTGCGCGCCGACGACGTCTTCTGGAACGCGGCCGACCCGGGCTGGGCGTACGGGTTGTACTACGCGATCGTCGCGCCGCTCGCGACCGGGCGGCGCAGCCTCTTTTTACGCGCGCCATTCTCACCCGCGCTCACCTACGACGTGCTCGAGCGCTTCGGGGTGACGAACTTTGCCGCCGCGCCGACCGTCTATCGCGCGCTCCGCGCCGCGCATCACGACCGCCCGGAGGCGCTGCGGTTGCGGGCCTGTTCGAGCGCGGGCGAACCGCTCGGGCCGGACATCGTTGCGTGGGCGCGCACCGCGCTCGGCGTCCCCGTTCACGACCACTACGGCCAGACCGAACTCGGCATGGCCGTGGTGAACGGTCACCATCACGCGATCGCCGCACCGCTGCGCCCCGGTTCGATGGGGCAGGCGATGCCGGGCTGGAGCGTCGCGATCCTGCGCGAGGACGGGGACGCGCTCGCCGCGCCCGGCGAACCGGGGCGCGTGGCCGTCGACCTCCAGGCGAGCCCGCTGATGTGGTTCGAACGCTACGCAGATGCGCCGGAACGCACGGCGGAACGTTTTCTCGGCACGCGCTACTATCTCACGGGCGACGCGGGCGCGATGGACGCCAACGGTTACGTGTACTTCTCGTCGCGCGACGACGACATCATCATCATGGCGGGCTATCGCATCGGCCCGTTCGAGATCGAATCGGTGTTGCACGAACACGAAGCGGTGGTCGAATCGGCCGTGATCGGCGTGCCCGACGAACTGCGCGGCGAAGTGGTCGAAGCGTTCGTCGTCCTGCGCGCGGGCGAACCGCCGACGCCGGAACTCGTGGCGGACTTACAGCGCCACGTCAAGGAACACTTCGCCGCGCACGCCTACCCGCGCGCCGTGCACTTCGTCGCGGAGTTACCGAAAACGCCCTCCGGGAAGATCCAGCGCTTTCTGCTTCGGGAACAGCGCCGCGAGGAGATCGCGACGACGGCGACGTGAACGCGCGACCGCGGCGGCCTTCGGACGGATGCCGCACATGAAGCGGCTCGCGATCGCAACTTGCGTTTGCGTGACCGTGCCCGCGTAGCAGTTCGGTGACGATTGGCTTCCGGTCACCCCGATCGGCAGCACGTAGTGGTACACGCCGTTCGGAAACTCCGGCGTCGCGCTCGTGATCCCGTTGCACGCATCGAGCTGCGACATGGAGATCACGTTGCCGTTGATGTCGCGGCCGCCGTAGACCGGAAATCCGTCGAGCGCGACCCCAATCAGGTGCGAGGGTCCCGTCGACGTGTCGACCTGGCTCGTCACGCACGACGGAACGCCGTGATAGTGCCACGAGTAGCCGACGGTGAGTGGGGTCGGGTGCGAATTGCACGCGTCGATGAACGACGCCGTTTGCGGCGTACCGGAACTATCGGTGAAGGTGTACGACACGTTGTCCGAAAGCGCGGGCGTGCCGGCCCCGTTGCCCTCGTACGGATTGAAGAGCGCGAGTCCGGAGATCATGTAGCCGATCGCACCCATGTTCGTCGCGGTCGTCGACGCGGCTTTGGCCGGACACGTGCTGAGCGTGATCGACGAGCCGGTGATGCTTGCGGGCGTGTACGGCACGAGCGACATCTCCGTGTGCGAGACCGGCGTCACGGCGACGGCCGTCGGGTATTGCGTACTCACCGGCGCGAGGTAATACGCGTTGTGAATGCTCGGGACGCCGGTCGTCGTGTACGTCATCGTGCAACTGGTAGGAAACGTGACGGCCACGTTCGATCCCCAACTCGCCGCGCGATATACCGCCGCAAACTGATTCGCAGCCGAACTCGCCGCGGCCGTAGGCGTGGTCGCGACGCTTCCGCCACCGCCGCCGCTGCACGCGCTGACGAGGGCGACCGCGAATACCGCGGCCACGACGATCGAAAGGATACCGAACGGGAAGACCCCCGGACGTTGCGACAAGATCGTGCCTCCTCAAAAAGCGTGCGAAAGCGGGCCGTGCCCTGAGGTGACGCTAGCGCGCACGGCGCCGCTTCCGTCTGTGGGCGTCCACAGGTCCCCGTAAGCTTCGCGCACTACGTTCGTCCGCGATGGTCCGCCGAGTCGTCGCGAGCGCCGCGGCGTCGGTCGCGTTCGCGATCGCCGCAGGCGCCGGCGTGTGGTTCGCTCGCGTTCATGTCGTCGCGGACGCCGCCGAACAACAGGCGCGGTTCGCGCGCGAACTGCTCGACGCTCGGGCGCACCCCGATGTGGCGATGGCGCGATCGTTGCTCGTGCCGGGCCTGCACGTCGTGGTCGTCGACGTCACGAACGGCCGGCTCTTCGACGCCGGACGCGCGGGCGTCGCCGAGCATGCTTTCCCGCCCGACGGTGGTCCGGGTCTGCCGCCCGGGCAATTCGGTCCGCCGCCCGGTCCGGGCATTGCCGCTCCGGGCGCCCCCGGCCCCGGCCCGAACGGACTTCCCGGTGCCGGACCACAACGTGGCCCGCAACCGAACTTCGCAGCCGGCCTCGCCGCCCGCGTTGCGGGGATCCGTCCGATCCAGCTCGAGCGTGACGATGCGTTCGTAACGATCGGACCGGACGCGCAGGCGCTCGCGACGTGGCTCGCAATCGACCTCTTGGCGGTGCTCGCGGCGTCGGCCGCGATCGTGCTGATCGCGACGCGACGCGTGGCCGCTCACGCGCGAGCGGACCGGCGCGCGCTCGAGGCCACGAGCGAGGAGCGGCGCGCCGCCGCCGAACGTTATCAACGGTTCCTCGCCGAGACGGCGCACGAATTGCGCACGCCGCTCACGATCGTGAGCGGGTACGTCGACATCTTGCGCGCCGAGGGCGGGCACGCGTTCGACGCGCGCATCATCGACGGGCTGCACGCGGAAACGTCGCGGATGCGGTTGCTGGTCGCGAAGATGCTCGCACTCGCGCGGCTCGAATCGCCGGCCGGCGTCGCGCGCTTACTCGACGTCGCGGAGGCTGCCCACGCGACGGTCGCGACGATTCGGCGGCGCTACCCCGAGCGCGACATCTCGCTCGCGACGGAGCCGTCCGGCGCCGCGCGCATCGTCATCGACGCGGACGACTTCAACGACGCGCTCGCCAACCTCATCGAGAACGCGGTGAAGTACGCACCGAAATCGGCGATCGACGTCGCGACGCGCGTGCGTGAGGGGAACGTCGAAGTGTCCGTCACCGATTGCGGTGCGGGCGTCGCGCCGGCCGATCGCGACCGGATCTTCGAGCGCTTCTACCGCGGCGGCGAGCGCGACGGGGTCGAGGGTCTGGGGCTCGGGCTCGCGATCGTCAAAGGCGTGGCCGATCGCTGGAGCGGATCGATCGGGGTCGATTCGAGACCCGGCCACACGATCTTCACGCTCGCGTTTCCGCTCGCCGAGGAAGAACGTTATGCCGTCGCTCGGTAAACCGCTCGTGCTCGTGATCGACGACGAACGCCGCCTGCGCGAGATGCTCGACATCGGACTACGGCAGCACGGCTTCGAGGTCGCGACCGCGGTGGACGGCGTCGCCGCACTCGGCGCTCTCGCGACGCTGCAGCCCGACATCATCTTGCTCGACGTCATGATGCCGAAAATCGACGGCGTCTCGCTCGTCCCGCTGATCCGGCGCTCGACCGAGGCGCCGATCGTGATGCTCTCCGCGCGCAGCGACCCGCAGGATAAGATCGCCGGACTCGCCGCCGGCGCCGAAGACTACGTTGGCAAGCCGTTCGATCTCGCGGAGATCGCGGCGCGCCTGCGCGCGCAGCTTCGACGTCCGCACCTCGCGCGGCGCGACGTAATCGCCTACGGCGGCGTGCTGATGGACGTGGCGATGCGTCGCGTGGAAACCACCGCGGGGGAGCTATCGCTCACGGCGCGCGAGTTCGATCTGCTCGCGACGCTGCTGCGCGAGCCGGGCCGCGTGTTCACGCGGCAGCAGTTGCTCGACCGCGTCTGGGGCGCCGACGCCGCGGTGGAACCGAACGTGGTGGAAACGTACGTTTCCTACGTTCGCACCAAACTGGCGGACGGCGGCGCGGCGCCGCTCATCCGCACGATCCGGCGCGTCGGCTACACCGCGCGTTTCGACGCAAGCGCCGAACGCGCCGCCGAGTAGCGTGCGCCGCATAGCGCGCCGAAATGTCGATGCGGACCCGAGCGCGAACCGGACCGCATGAAGGTGATCGAGCGTTTCTGCGAGGGCGTCCTGTGGAACAGCCGGCTTCTCGCTCTGGTCGCCGTCGTTGCGAGCCTGTGCATCGCGATCGCCCTCTTCTACGTAACGACCGTCAACGTGTATTACCTCGCGGGTGAGGTCGCGCACTATGCCGCCCTCGAACAGATCGTGCGCGACCGAGAGAACGCGAAGATCATCGCGCACTGCGCCGCGATCGTCGACGGCTATCTCTTCGCGGCGATCATGCTGATCTTCGCGTTCGGCCTCTACGAACTGTTCGTCAGCCGGATCGACGCGGCAGAACGTTCGGAGATCGCGCCGCGCCTCTTGCTGATCGACAACATCGACGACCTGAAGTCGCGCTTGGCGAACGTCGTCTTCCTGATTCTTATCGTGCGCTACTTCGAATACGCACTGCAGTCGGACGTCACCGGCCCGCTCGATCTCCTCGAGCTCGCCGTCGGCATCGCATTGATCGCAGTCTCGCTCTACCTGACGAGCCGCGACGCCGCGCATGGCCCCACGCGCGATTCGTCACCCTAAGCACGCCTAATAGCGAAGCCGACAGTGGGCCCATGCTTCGACAAGCTCAGCATGACATAAGGGACTTGTCACCCTGAGCCTGTCGAAGGGTGAGCCCGTCGAAGGGTGAGCCTGTCTAAGGTGCGCCGGTCGAAGGGTGAGCCTGTCTAAGGTGCGCCGATCGAAGCGTGGGCTCATCGGGCGAGAGGAGCGTGGTCGGCAGGGTCGGTATGGTGTGGCGATGCGTGGGTTGATGATGGACGTTCCCTTGATGATCAGTTCGATCCTCAAGCATGGAGCGCGCTTTCATCACGACGTCGAGATCGTTTCGCGGACCGTTGAAGGGCCGATCCACCGCTACACGTACGCCGATCTCGAACGGCGCTCGAAGCGCCTTGCGAACGCGCTCGGCGCGCTCGGGGTCCGCGCGGGCGATCGGGTCGGCACGCTCGCGTGGAACACGTATCGCCACGTGGAGCTGTATTACGGCGTCGCGGGCATCGGCGCCGTGTGCCATACGATCAACCCGCGCCTGCATCCCGATCAGATCGCGTACATCGTCAATCACGCGCAGGACGAGATCCTCTTCATCGATCTCACCTTCGTGCCGCTCGTCGAAGCGCTGCGCGATCGCTTCCCGCACGTGCGCCGGTTCGTGATCCTGACCGCGGAAGCGACGATGCCGCAGACGAGCCTGCCCGGCGCGCTCTGCTACGAAACGCTCCTCGCCGCGGAACCGGATGAGTTCGACTGGCCGGCGTTCGATGAGAACACGGCATCGGGACTCTGCTACACATCGGGCACGACGGGGCAACCGAAGGGCGCGCTCTACTCGCATCGCTCGACCGTGCTGCACGCGATGACGGGTTGCATGGCGGAGATGTCGTGGATGCCGGAGAGCCGCATCTCGGTGATGCCGATCGTGCCGATGTTCCACGTGACCGCGTGGGGCTTTCCGTTCGCCGCGCCGATGATGGGCGCGAAGCTCGTGCTTCCGGGACCGCTGCACGATCCAGCGAGCCTCTACGAATTGCTGGAGAACGAACGCGTGCGGCGCGCCGGCGCCGTGCCCACCGTGTGGCTCGCGCTGCTCGACTATCTCGAGCGCACGGGCAAGTCGCTGACGTGGTTGCGCTCGATGCGCGTCGGCGGATCGTCCGCGCCCGCCTCGCTCGTGCGCGCGTTCGAAGCGCGGGGCATCGAGGTGACCAACGGCTGGGGCATGACGGAGATGAGCCCCGTCGGCACCACCGGTACCGTCAAAGCGAAGCATCTCGAAAGTCCCGAGCGCAGCCGCTATCAGAGCACGCAAGGTCGCTGCCTCTTCAACGTGGACATGCGCGTCGTCGACGATGCGGGCACCGTACTTCCCGACGACGGACGATCGCAAGGCGAACTCCAGGTGCGCGGACCCTGGGTGGCGTCGGCATATTACGAAGACGCCGAGGCGAGCGCGAACGCGTTCACGGTCGATGGCTGGTTCAAGACGGGCGACATCGTGACGATCGATCCCGACGGATACCTGAGCTTGCGCGACCGCAGCAAGGATCTGATCAAATCCGGCGGCGAGTGGATCAGTTCGATCGACCTCGAGAACGCGGCGATCGCGCACCCCGAAATCGCCGAAGCGGCGGCGATCGGCGTGCCGCATCCGAAATGGTCGGAGCGGCCCGTGCTCTGCGTCGTGCGGCGGCCGGGAAGCACGCTCGACCGCGACGGCGTGCTCGCGTTTCTCGAAGGAAAGATCGCGAAGTGGTGGATGCCGGACGACGTATCCTTCGTCGAGTCGCTCCCGCATACGGCCACGGGTAAGGTCTCGAAGCGGGAGTTGCGGGCCACCTACGCGGCGAACGCTCGCTAGGAACTTCGTCTCCCC
>Ga0302157_10006155_pt1 | contig 12476 bp, 9 predicted proteins | sample I_Bog_N3_3_FD_193502 | JGI IMG/M metagenome (GOLD analysis project Ga0302157, IMG submission 193502) | Peat permafrost microbial communities from Stordalen Mire near Abisko, Sweden - I_Bog_N3_3 | ecosystem: Environmental > Terrestrial > Soil > Wetlands > Peat | place: Sweden: Abisko, Stordalen...
TGTCCCTTCTCCATGTAGACAACGTAGGCTGTGGGTGTCAGAAAGCCACCGGTTTGGCCCTCGAGCGTTAGGTACTGGGCGTTGAGATGCGCGGTGGCAAGCGTGGCGACCGTGAGGAAGCCGCAAACTGCGAGTCTGTGGATGATGCGAAGATTCACGTGTTTTCAACTCCATTGGAGGGCATTCGTATGCCTCCGGTGACGTTCAGAAGTATTCTCCTTTTAACACAAAGAAAGCAGACTCGTCTGCAAGTTTGTTTGGATGGTAGACTCAGCCCATGCCCCGTGGTCTATTTATTACGTTCGAAGGCCTGGATGGTTCCGGTAAAACCACGCAAATCAACCGTCTGGCCGCATGGCTGAAAAAGCGCGGCCGCGGCGCTCTCATCACGCGTCAGCCCGGCGGCACGGCGACCGGCGATCGCATTCGTGCGCTGGTTCTGGATTCGCGCTCGGAGGGCCTGGCGCCGATGACGGAGATGGCGCTGATGTTCGCCGCCCGCGCTCAGGTGATTGCCGAGGTTGTGACGCCGGCGCTGGTGGAGGGCGAGATTATTCTCTGCGACCGCTATACGGATTCGACGGAAGCCTACCAGGGCGGGGGACGCGAGTTGGGCTCGGAGATCGTTCTTGATCTCCATCGCCTCATCTGCGGCGGACTGCAACCCGACCTCACGCTGCTGCTGTTGCCCTCGCTGGAGCCTTCACTGGCCCGCGCGCGGCGCCGCAACCAGCGCGCTGTCGAGGAGAGCGGAGAGGACGAAACCCGCTTCGAGCAGGAGCAGGATGCCTTTTATGGCCGTGTGTGGCGGAAGTACCGGGAGATTGCCGCACGGGAGCCGGGGCGTGTGGTTCTGATCGAGGGCGATTTGAGCATCGACGAGGTTCATGCTCGGATTGTGGAAACGGTCGCCGGGCGGTTGGCGGAGTTGGGCGCGGGAACGCCGGCGTAGCTGTTCTTCGACCTCGCACTGCACGATATAATTTAGTGGAAGATAGGATGTTTTTAAATTTAGTTTGTCAGCGAGACCCTCATGAACCCCATTCGCATTGCTTTGCTTGCCGCCGTCACCGTTTTTCTTGCCGCGCCTCTGCTTTCCGCGAAAGACCAGCCCACCGAGTACACCATCAATAAGCAGTTTGAAAAGCTGCGCGCTCTTCCAATCGAACAGCGTCCACCGGCCACCATCAAGATCGCTGCCGACATTCGCACGCTGTCTGCGGACTCGCGCAAAGTGGAGTTGGCCGACAAGCTTGCTCATGCGGTCACTGAAGGCGATCAGGGCGCTGAGGCTCTGCAGGCGGTGGCCGATACGCTTTCGCAAGCGCTTGCGCAGTCGCCCGTTCCCGCCAAGGGCGACAAGCCGCCGGCGGCCTACCTTGACCTGGCCGGACTTGTCCGCTACGAGGGCGTAAAAGCAACCCTGAATGATCCTCTTTTTACCAAAGCCAGGCAGACGCTGATCGACGATGACGCCGAGCTTGAAAAGGCCGACTTCACACTCAAGGACATGCACGGGAACAAGGTCACGCTCTCGGAACTTCGCGGCAAGATCGTGCTGATCAACTTCTGGGCCACCACGTGCGTGTCTTGCCACCGGGAGTTGCCCGCTCTCGACCTCATTTACACCAACTTCCAGTCCCAGGGGCTGGTCGTTCTCTCCATCACCGATGAAACGGCCTTCAAGGTCAACGCCTTTATCGCCCCAACGGGCTATCACCCGCCGGTCCTGCTGGATCCCAACAGCAAGGTGCACGCGCTGTTCCACGTGACCGGAGCTCCCAGGACCTTCGTTTTCAATCGCCAAGGCAAGCTGGTTGCCGAGGCCATCGATCAGCGCTCACAACGCCAATTTCTCGCGATGTTGTCCGGGACCGGTCTCCACAACTAACCATTTCCGCACAAAACCGGGGCGCCCCGTCTAAACTGAGGCGCCCCGCGAATTGCGGCAGGTTCGGAGAGGCCCGCGCGATTACACTTTTACAAGTGAGCAGGGGAGATCCATTTACGCCGCAACTCGGCCTCAATTTTGAGGAGCCGCTATCTTCTCGCCGCATCTGGCCGGTGCGCGAGCTGGTGGGCCAGGTGCGCGAACAGGTGGAGCGGGAATACGGCGACGTTTGGGTTGAAGGCGAGATCTCGAATTTTCGTCCGGCGCCGAGCGGCCACGTTTATTTCACGCTGAAGGACGCCGAGGCGCAATTGCCGGTGGTGATTTTTCGCCGTCAGGCGATGCTGCTGCGCTTCCGCCCCGAGGACGGCCTGCATGTGCTGGTGCGCGGTCGTGTGAGCGTCTATGAGCAGCGCGGACAGATGCAGCTGGTGGCCGAGGCCATGGAGCCGGTGGGCGCGGGTTCGCTGCAACTGGCCTTTGAACAGCTCAAGACGCGACTCAAGGCCGAGGGCCTCTTTGATGCGGAGCGCAAACGGCCGCTGCCGGCCTTTCCGCGCACCGTGGGCATTGTCACTTCACCCACTGGGGCGGTGATTCGCGACTTTCTCAACATTGTCTCCCGGCGCCACTCGGGCCTGAGCGTGCTGATTTACCCGGTGAGCGTGCAGGGCGATGCCGCACCGGAAGAGATCGAGAGCGCGCTTGAGGAACTCAACGCTTCCGGCCTGGTGGATGTGATTGTCGTGGCTCGCGGCGGAGGGTCGCTGGAAGATTTGGCGGCCTTCAACAGTGAGCGTGTGGCGCGCGCGATTGTGGCGTCGCGGTTGCCGGTGGTATCGGCCATTGGTCACGAGACTGACTTCACCATCGCTGATTTTGTCGCCGACCTGCGTGCGCCCACGCCCTCTGCCGCCGCCGAGTTGATTACCGAGGCGCAACACAAGATTGCCGAGCACCTGTCCGAGCAATCGTACCGGCTGGAACGGGCCGTGCGCTTCCAACTGCTGCAAGCCCGGCAGCGCCTTACGCAAGTGCCTGTCAACCGCGCCGAAGGTCGCATGAATACGCTGCTCAACCAGCTCGGCCAGCGTCTGGATGACCTGAGCTTCCGGCAGGGAGCCGCGATCAGCAGCCAGCTTCGCCGGCGTCAGCTGCACATTGCCGACCTGACAGCCGCCGTTCTGCGCCACAATCCGCGCCAGGAGCTTGGCCTTGCTCGCGAACGGCTGGCAGCTTGCCGAACACGCCTCGACCGCTCACTAGAACGAACGCTTCATCACTCGACGGCCAGCCTGAGCGCACTCGATGCGCGGCTACGTTCGTTGTCGCCGCTGGCCGTGCTGGAGCGCGGTTATGCGCTGGTGCTCGACGCCCAAGGCAAGCTGGTGCGGACAACAAATCAAATTGCGGCGGGCGACCAAGTCACCACGCGCCTCTCCGACGGCGAATTCATCAGCCGCGTGGAGTCCACGAGAAAAATCAGGAAGTGAGACTATGACCGCAACAGGCGTACGCAAGCTCTTCGGCACCGACGGCATTCGTGCCGTGGCGGGCGAATCTCCGCTGGACCAGAACACGATCTTCGCCTGCGGGTTGGCACTGGGGCACTCGCTGCGCAAGATGGCGGCCGAGCCCAAAGTGATACTGGGCCGCGACACGCGCGAATCAGGCCCATGGATTGCCGCCACGCTTGCCGCGGGCTTGCGCGAGACGGGAGTGCGCGTGGAGAGCGCGGGTGTGATCACCACTCCAGCCGTCGCATTCCTGGCGCGCACGCACGGATTTCAGGCGGGCGTGGTGATCTCCGCCTCGCACAATCCCTGGCGCGACAACGGCATCAAGCTCTTCGGCGGCGACGGCTTCAAGCTGGCCGATGCGGTGGAATTGGCCATGGAGGACGAGATTCTCCATCACGCAGCAGAGATGGAAATCCAAGGCGCCACACACGACACGGCAACTCGGACCGTGGTGGATGACAACGCTGCTTTCAAGGCCGACTACATTCAATTCCTCATCGACTGCGTGCCGGGGCTCTCGCTGGCAGGGTTGCGCATTGTGGCCGACTGCGCGAATGGAGCGTCGGCCGCGGTTGCCCCCGAACTTTTCCGGCGGCTTGGCGGCGAGGTTGTGCTGCTGAACATCAACCCAGACGGGCGCAATATCAACTTGAACTGCGGCGCGCTTCATCCGGAGCTTGTGGCCGCAGAGGTGAGCGCGCGCGGGGCCGATCTCGGCCTCACCTTCGACGGTGATGCAGACCGCTGCATGTTGGCCGGCACGAAAAACAACATCATCAACGGCGACGCGATTCTGCTGATGGCCGCGCGCGACCTGAAGGCGCGCGGGCTGCTCACCGGAGATTTGGTCGTCGCCACAACGATGTCAAACATGGGCCTGGAAGCGGCGCTCAAGCGCAGCGGCATTCGCATGTTGCGCGCGCCGGTGGGCGACCGCTATGTGCTCGAACAGATGCTGGCGCACCACGCGGCATTGGGCGGAGAGCAGTCGGGCCACATCCTGTTGCCGCATCTGGCCACCACGGGCGATGGGCTGCTAACAGCGCTTGTTATTTTGGATTTGATTGCCCGCTCGGGGAAGAGCATTGACGAATTGACAGCAGGCCTGAAGGTTTTTCCGCAGGTCATTGTGAATGTAAAAGTGCGCGAGAAGAAGCCGCTGGAATCCATTCCGGCCGTCGTCGCGGCCATCCGCGCAGCCGAGGCAGAGCTGGAAGATTCGGGGCGCGTGGTGATCCGCTACAGCGGCACCGAGGCCCTGGCCCGCGTGATGATCGAGGCGGAGAGCGAAGAGGCGATGACGCGTCACGCCAACGCGATTGCCGATGCGATTCGCAGTGAACTCGGCGTGTAATTTGACTGAGCAAAGACATCGCAGGGCAGGGGCGCCCCGAGACACTTATTTCAGATCGCGCCAGTTGGGACCGAAGCCCAGGTCCGCGACCAGAGGCACGCTGAGCTTGACTACGCCCTCCATCTCGGCGCGGACCAGGGCTTCAATTTCAGCAGACTCAGCGGTGGGAACCTCGAAGAGCAATTCATCGTGGACTTGCAGAACCATGCGGGTTTTGAGGCCACGCTCGGTGAGCTTCTGATCGATGGAGATCATGGCCAGCTTGATGAGGTCGGCGGCGGTGCCTTGCAGCGGTGTGTTGATGGCGGTGCGCTCGGCAAATCCGCGCTGGTTGGGGTTGCGGCTCTCGATGTCGGGGATGGGGCGAACGCGACCGAAAAGCGTGCGCGAACTGCCTGTCTTGCGCGTGGCTTCCAGCGTCTTTTCGATGAAAGCCTGCACTCCCGCGTAGCGCGCGAAGTAGCGCTCGATGTAGGCGCGCGCCTCGGCTTGCGGAATGCCCAACTGCGCGGCCAAACCGAAGGGCGAGATGCCATAGACAATTCCAAAATTGACGGCCTTGGCGCGGTTGCGCGTCTGCTTGTCCATTTCCGCAGGCGACACACCGAAGACCTCGCTGGCGGTGAGCGTGTGGATGTCTTCGTTGTTTTGATAGGCGTGGACAAGGAGAGGATCGCCGCTGAAATGGGCGAGAAGGCGCAGTTCGATTTGCGAATAATCCGCCGAGAGCAGTTGCGTGCCCGGCGCAGAGGTAAATGCGGCGCGAATTTCGCGGCCCAGTTCAGTGCGGATGGGAATGTTCTGGAGATTGGGATTGATGGAGGAAAGGCGGCCAGTGGCCACTGCAGCAGCCTGGAACGTGGTGTGGACGCGTGAGTCAGCATCGGCCAGCAGCGGCAAAGCGTCGATATAAGTCGATTTGAGCTTGGATAAATGGCGGAATTCGAGGACGAGGCGCGGAACTTCGTGCTTCTCTGAAAGAAACTCGAGTACGTCCTGCGCGGTGGAGACGGCTTTGCCTTTTCCGCGACTGGGAGGCGCGGGCAGACCGAGATGAGTGAAGAGTACCTCGCCAAGCTGCTTGGGCGAGTTGATGTTGAAGCGGCGTCCGGCGAGCGAAAAAATCTGCTCGCCAACGCGGGTCAGTTCTGAACTAAAGCGCTTGGAGAGTCCGTCGAGCACGCTGAGGTCAATGCGCACGCCGGCTTGTTCCATGCGGAAGAGAACCGGCGCAAGGGCCAGGTCCATTTGATAAACGCGTTCGAGGCCAGCTCTTTCGACTTCGGTGCGCAGCGAGGGAATCAGCGCGCGAATCGCGACGGCGCCAGCGGCAAGCGTGGAGGGCGCGGGCTGCGAGTTGCGCGCGGTCACATCGGCGAGAGACTGCGTGGAGTGGGTTGGGTTGAGCGCGTAGGAGAGGAGCATGGTGTCGTCGACTTCGCCGCGCAATGTTACGCCTTGCGCGGTCAGAAGGTGCAGCGCCGACTTCCAGTCATGCGTTTGTTTGGGAATCGCGGCGTCTTCAAGCAGCGCTCGCAATTCCGCGGTGAGCGAAAGGCGCAATGCAGTGGCCGGTTCGGCGCAGACGCCCACGTTGAAGCTGGCTTGCTGGCTCTTTTCGGCGGCTTCGGCAACATCAAGCAGAGAGAGCGATTGCTGCGGTTCATCTTCTGCTTCTTCTGGCGCGGGCGGTTTGGTGTCGAGGGCAAAAGCAAAGCTGTGGGCACGCGCGGCAGCGTAAAACGCGGCGGCTTGGGCTTCTGCTGGCTCTTCGATGAGTTCGACAACCGTCGCTGTTTCTGAAGGCGCCAGTTCGCGCAGCATGGAAGTGAATTCAAGCTCAGTAAAAAGCTCGCGGCAGGCCTCAAGATCGGGAGGCAGCGTTTCCATCGCCGCGAGATCAAGCGTGAGCGGGACGTGACAATCGATCGTGACGAGTTCTTTCGATAAAAGAACAGCATCCCGATTTTGTTCGAGCGACTCGCGATAGCTTTTGCGCTTGACTTCGCTGACGCGTTCGAGCACCGCGTCCAGAGAGCCGAATTCAACGATCAAATCCACGCTTCCCTTGTCGCCGATGCCGGGCGCGCCGGGGATGTTATCGACCGCGTCGCCGCGCAGGGCCATCACGTCGACGACCTTTTCTGGCGGGACTCCGAGAACTTCGACGACCTTGGCGGGATCGAGGATGAGGTTGTCTTTTTGCGGGTTGAGAATCTTCACGGAGGGCGTGACCAACTGCATCATGTCCTTGTCACCGGAAACGATGAAGACCTCATGTTGCTCGTCGGCGGCCTCGCGGGCGAGAGTGCCGATGACGTCGTCGGCTTCGAATCCCTCGGCTTCGAGGATGGGGATACGCAGGGCTTCAAGAGCGCGGCGAATGTAGGGAATCTGGCGGCGCAGGTCTTCGGGCATGGAAGCGCGATTGGCCTTGTAACCTTCGTAGTCCACATCTTCGAAGCTCTGCGTCTTGCCGTTCCATTTGCGCAGCGGCTTCATGGCGCGGGCGCGCTCGTCGCGGAAGACTTCTCCGCTTACGTCGAAGACGGCGGCAAAGTAGCGCGGCTGAAAATCCTGGCGCAGCTTTTTGATCATGTTCACGAAAACATAGATGGCCGCCGTGGGAAGGCCCGAGCGCGTGGACATGGGCCGCGAGCGTTGCATCGCGTGGTAGGCGCGAAAGATGAACGACATGGTGTCGAGGAGGAAGACGGGCGGCTTGGGTTGGTCAGGCACGAAACGAGTTTAGCAGTGACAAGTTCTCAGCGGTCACTTTTTCGGTCCCCAGGTCCCAGAATCGAGACCTGGGGCACCCAACTAGGACTGTTAGGTGAAATGGAACCCGGCCCCGGAGAACCCCGGCCAAGACAATCGGATGTGGGTTGCCAGATTGCCGTCTCATCAATTCTTATGTGTTTATGCAGGAACAGCCCAACTCTACGGCCGCTCAAGATGTAGCTCGCGAAACGACGAGCGGGCTCCACTGGGCCTTTGAAAAAAGACCGATGTTTTACGATTTGGAGCGGATTTCCTCAGAGCGTCCCGACGACTTCGACTTCCTCACCGTCGATGAGGCGCAAGAGGCGATCAAGAAATTCCACTATGATGACGATTTACGCGGCCATGTGGTCTCGCTGTGTGACGCTCTCATGCGGATGCATCTAGACGATTTTTTTGTCCGGTGCGCCCCCAGTTCCACAGCAGAAGAAAAATCTGTCGTCTCTGGACTTGTACTCGTATATATGGAGTCGGGTCGCTTTGACCGAGTTAACTCCTTGATCAGCGATATCGCTCGGTACGGGACAACTGAAGCGTTGAAGAAGAGCACAAGGGTCGAGACGGGTGGCGCTTTTGGTCATATACTCTACGGGGCGCGTGCGGCAGTCGAGGTCCTCGTCATTCTGGTAATGATCGGATTCGTCGAGGCCGGGTTTCAGACCCTGGTAATGAGTTCACTTGCCCTCATCTATGCCGGCTTGGGTTTTGCGATTGCCTATGGAGGTCGGAGCAACGCGTTAAGCGCGTTCGATCAGTCTGCCAGCCTGCTGCGAATCAGGTTTCTTCTCAAAGACAGATTGGCTGATACAGATGTAATGCTCGAAGGGCAGGACAACCTCATCAAGTCAATTGGAAAGGCTGATGTTCGATACAAGATTTACATCGCAAGGAGTGCCGTCATCGAACTGATTTGCATTGTCGAGATTCTTTGGACGGTCTTTCGGGGCTGATTGCCGTGAGAGGAACGACTACGATGGTGATTTCGGAGCCAAATCCGTATGTTCTTTGCCCTCAGTGTGTCCAGGTGAACTACCTGAAGCGTGACAGCAATAGCGGTCTGGTGTCGATACAACTTCAAACTGGCAAAATGGAATGTTGCAATTGTGGACGCATCTGGACATATTCACGAGAGGATGTACTTCCCATCAATAGGTGGCGACACGGCTGGTATCCTCCTTATTTCATCTATTTGCTCGTGAATCTCAAAAAGGACCGGATATATGTCGGGAGAACGGAGCGGGGCCTGAGTGAGCGGATGTGGGATTATTGGCTGCTCTGCCAGAATTGGAAATACTGGCAACGCCAAGCTAAACGACCAAATGCATACTCAATGAAGATTGTTCGTGCAATGGTGGAGACTGGATTCAATGCATTCGACATGATCTTGCTGGAGGAGGGATCGTCTGGGGGAGCTTGGAGAGAGAAGCATTGGATATTTCGTCTTAACGCTCTTGATCCAGATATCGGCTACAATCACCGCGCATGGTGACTCCAAGTGTGTCCCACCCATGAATACCCACAAAGGAGGGTACCCCATCCACCAGGCACCCTAGAGTATGGCCTGAGGAATGAGATATCAGGCCAGGAACATGCAATCGCCGTAGCTAAAGAAGCGGTAGCTTTGTTCAACGGCATGACGATAGGCGGCCAAAACCGGCTCGCGTCCGGCGAAGGCGCTGACCAGCATGAGCAGGCTCGATTGGGGCAGATGGAAGTTGGTGAGCAGGGCAGAGACGAGGCGGAATTGGAAGCCGGGAGAAATGAAGATTTCCGTTTCGCCGGAGTGGGGTTCGAGCGGGCTGCCGGCAGCCTGAAGTGCGCAGTGCTCCAGCGTGCGGACCACCGTGGTGCCGACAGCGACGATGCGGCGGCCCTCGCTGACGGCGCGATTGATGGCTTCGGCGGCGGGGGCGGAGAGCGTGTAGCGCTCGCGGTGCAGATGGACCTGGTCAACTCGTTCCACACGAAGAGGCGCGAAGGTGCCGAGGCCAACGTGGAGAGTTAGACGCGCCACTTCGACGCCGCGATTGGCGAGCATGTCGAGAATTTGCGGTGTGAAGTGCAGCCCAGCGGTGGGCGCCGCCACGGAGCCGCGTTCGCGGGAGAAGACCGTCTGGTAGCGCTCGCGATCGGCGTCGGCGTCATCGCGGCGGATGTAGGGCGGCAGAGGGATGTGGCCGATGCGGTCGAGGACGGCGAAGAAATCGTCCACCGGCTTGAAGCGCAACAGGCGCTCGCCGAATTGGCCACGCTCAATGACTTCAGCTTCAAGTGCGATGCCGCCTGAGGGATCGGGGAAAACGAGGATCTCGCCGATGGCGACCTTTCTGCCCGGACGGACGAGCGCACGCCAGAGGTTTTCGCTCGATGATGGGGGATTGGAGCCCTTAGTTTCCCAAGTCCCCAAATGCGAGGGATCTGGGGCACCCGCACCCGAAATTTGTATTCCACTGAGCTTCGTGCTTTCCCAGGTCCGAAAATCCGGACCTGGGCCACCCAGTGTTTGTGGAGTAGCAGGCTCGGTGAGCATTACTTCGATCTTGCCGGATGGCTGTTTGCTTTCCCAGGTCTCAGAAGCGAGACCTGGGCCACCCGGCATTTTCACTCGGTGCGCGAAAAGGCGCGCGGGAATGACGCGGGTGTCGTTCAGAACCAGCAGGTCGCCGGGATTGAGGAGCGAAGGAAACTCGCCGAAAGCCCCGTCGCGCAAGGCTCCGGTCGAGCGATTCACTACTAACATGCGGCTCTGGCCGCGCTCGGCGGGAGGCTGCTGCGCAATCAACTCCGCGGGAAGGTTGAAGTCGAAATCGGATACGCGAAGGCCGGTCATGGCTTGGCCTTTCTTGCGTGTCCAGACTTTAAAAAATGTGCAGCGCTATCCCACCCAAGCCTCAAAAACAAAGACGCGGCGAGGGTGGGGCACCCAGTCTTGCTCCATTGATAGACGGAATCAGTACGCAGGCCGGTCATGGCCGGGCCTTCTTGAAGTAGTCGTAGGACCGCAGGCGCGCGCGTTCGATGGCGTCGTTTAGCTCCTGTCGCTTAAGCTCGAAATCTTCCGGCGCGAGATCGGCGGGGACGTGCGTCCACTGCGCCCAACTGACGCAGATGCGCGTGAAAGGCTTGGGCACCAGGAACTTATCCCAGGAACCGATGGTCCAGGCGTGTTCGGGTTGCAGATGGAATGCGCCGATGGGCGCGCCGGTCATCTGCGCCAGCTTGATGGGGCCCATTTTGGTTTGATAGATGGGGCCGAGCGGGCCGTCGGCGGTGAAGATGGCCGTGCGGCCGGTTTCGATGACGCGCGCCAAGCCGAGCAGTCCTTCACGAGCGCCACGCGAGCTGGAGCCCCGCACAGCATCGAAGCCGAACAGTTTGAGGATGCGGGTGATGAGTTCCCCGTCAAAGCTCTGGCTGATGAGGATTACTGCGCGGGAGCGGCGGAAGTAGACCGTGCAGGGCAGCACGCACTGATGCCAGAAGCAGTAGATATTCGGCGGTGACTTCTCCCCGAAAACGGTGGGCGTGACGCCTTCTTCGGCGATGACTTCAAAGCGCCAGGTGCGGCTGATGATGGAGAGCAGCGCCCACACAACGCGCGGAACCACGGCCAGCACAAGGCTCTGGACGAGGGTGAATCTCGGATGGTGTTCGGCGGTCACTCTTTCGATTCTAGCTGTATCGCAGCCAGCGCACGAGCTCGGGCAGCGTGGCGCGCTTGCCATACATGAGGATGCCGACGCGGTAGAGGCGCGAGGAGATCCAGAGCGTGGCCCAGATGGCGAGAATCAGCAAGCCCAAGGATGCGGCAAGCTGCCAGAGCGGCACCGCCTCCAAACCCATGCGCGGAAGCATGACATAAGGCGCGGTAAGCGGAAACAGAGTGGCGGCAACGGACCAGACGGAGTTGGGATCCTTGAGCAGAAATGGAAGGATGCCCATGCTGAGATAGAGGGGGATGATGGCCAGCGGCATGAATTTTTGCAGATCCTGCGAGGTTTCGCAGGTGGCCGCGAGGCCGGAGAAAAGCGTGCTGAAAAGCGCGAAACCCAGCACGAAATAGACGGGAAATAAAAGGCCCTCCATCAGGGAAAAGTGAATATCAAGATTGCCGGTGAGCACGGTCGCGGCCAGGGAAGAACCGAGAAACAGAGTGGCTGCCGCCATCCAGATGGCGATCTGGGTGAGGCCCACCGCTCCCACGCCGACCAGTTTTCCGGCCAGCAGATCGTCGGCGCGCGTAATGGAGAGCATGACCTCGAAGATGCGCGAATTCTTCTCTTCGATAATGGCGCGGGCCATATCGAGGCCATAGAGCATGATGGGCATGGAGAGCAGGAACGCCATCAGGACGGCTTTGTAAAAGGGCGATGACCCTTTGCTCTGTTCTGTCGCGCCTTGCTGGTTCAACTGGAGGGTCTCGACTGTGACGCGCTTGAGCAGCTCATCGGCCTCGGCCGGCTTGATTCCCCTGGCAATCATGCGCTCATCAATCAAGCCGCGGTTCAAGGCATTCTGCAGACCGCCGATATTGGCAAAGCCGCCGGACGAGAGCGAAGTATAAGTCGCGGTGACCGCTCCATCGGAAGACGTATTGATGGAGAGCAGCCCGTCGATGGATTTGTCGTGGACCTGCTTGAGCAGAGCCGCAATGTCCTCCTGGGTTGCCGGAGCGACCAGCTCGACGTCGAATCTGGGGTCCTTGTCGCTGAGCATCTCATAGCGAACGCGATTGGCAATCTCGGCATTGTCGGCGGCAATCGCCAGATGCTTACCGGCGACGGCTTTGCGGTCGGTCATGGAACTCCAGCCGAGCAGCGCGACAATCAGCAGCGGCACCAGCACCGTGGAAAACATGAAGGCTCGCCCGTGAATCTGTTCGAGGTACTCTCGCCGGGCAATGAGAAGGATGTTACGCATCGGCGTTGAC
>Ga0302157_10006159_pt1 | contig 12468 bp, 8 predicted proteins | sample I_Bog_N3_3_FD_193502 | JGI IMG/M metagenome (GOLD analysis project Ga0302157, IMG submission 193502) | Peat permafrost microbial communities from Stordalen Mire near Abisko, Sweden - I_Bog_N3_3 | ecosystem: Environmental > Terrestrial > Soil > Wetlands > Peat | place: Sweden: Abisko, Stordalen...
ACACGCAATCGCACTCGCGCCCTTTCCGAACAGCCCGCATCGCGAAACTCCGACCAGTGGTCGATCTTGGGCTGTATTCCATCACCTTCTCCAATGATGTGGAGAGTGACCTGCGCACCCTGGAAGCCTATTCGGCCTTCCGGGCCGAGGCGGAGCCTCTGGGCCTTCGCCACTTCCTGGAAGTGTTCAATCCGGCTTTCGATGTGGCCATCCCAGCAGGGGAACTCGGCCATTACATCGGCGACTCCGTCGTGCGCTGCCTTGCGGGGGTTCTGGCCGCGGAACAACCGCTATTTCTGAAGCTCGTCTACAACGGCCGCGGGGCGATGGAGGAGCTGGCCAACTACGACCCTGCCCGGCTGGTGGTGGGCATCATGGGTGGCGCCAAGGGCACCACGCGCGACACTTTTGAACTGCTGGCCCGAGCTGAGCAGGCGGGGGCCCGCGTGGCGCTGTTTGGTCGCAAGATCAACTATGCCGAGTGCCCCCTGACGTTGGTGGCCTTGATGCGCAGGGTGATTGAGCGGGAAGTGTCCCCGGTCGAAGCGGTGAAGGACTATCACGCGACCCTGGCGAGCCGGGGGATCCGGCCAATACTCGCCATGGCCGACGACCTGGAGATCAGCGATCCCGTCCTCAGAGCGGAGGCGTGAACCGACCTCCCGGGGCACCTCGCCGAGATCGTTGAGGCAGCGCACCAGCCGCTCTCAGCGCACCAGGCGCTCGAATCTCAGGTCGCCATCCGGATCGCCGGCACCCGAACGGTTGTTTTCCAAACGATTGTTCGATATGCTGCCGCTTCGTGACCATCGCTCTGGCTCCCTCCGTCGGCGAGCGGATCGCCGACCTCCGTCGCCAGCCCTGGGTGCAGAGGCGCATCGCCCACGAGGTGATCCTTCCCGCTCAGCCGGCCGACCTCCGGCCCTGGCCGGAGCGGCTCCACCCCGAGCTGGTCGCGGCGCTCACGGCCCGCGGCCTGGATCGCGCCTACTCCCACCAGGCGGAGGCGATCGAGGCGGCGCTGGACGGCCGGGACGTGACCATGGTCACGCCGACCGCGAGCGGTAAGACCCTCGGCTTCGTCGTCCCGGTCCTCGACTCCTGGCTGCGTGACCCGGACAGCCGCTCCCTCTGGCTCTTCCCGACCAAGGCCCTCGCCCAGGACCAGCTCGCCGGGCTGCGCGACCTGGTCGGGGAGCTGGCTCCCGAGCGCCGCGACCGCCTGCGCGCCGCCACCTTCGACGGGGACACCCCCACCGGGCTGCGCCGCGCCATCCGGGAGGGTGGGCACATCGTGGTGACCAACCCGGACATGCTCCACAGCGGCATCCTGCCCCACCACACCGGCTGGGCCGGGCTGCTGCGCTCGCTCCGCTACATCGTCATCGACGAGCTGCACGCCTACCGCGGCCTCTTCGGCTCTCACCTCGCCAACGTGCTGCGCCGGCTGCTTCGGATCTGCCGCTTCTACGGCAGCAATCCCACCGTCATCTGCTGTTCGGCGACCATCGGCAACCCCGGCGAGCTGGCCGGGCGTCTGCTCGGACGCCCGGTCACCGTGATCGACCGCAACGGGGCGCCCCGCGCCGAGCGTCACATCTGGTTCTGGGCGCCGCCGCTCAGCGACGCGACTCTGGGGGTGCGCCGCTCGGCGGTGCTGGAGGCTCGGCGGCTGATCGCGGAGCTGCTCCGTCTCGACCTCCAGGTCATCGGCTTCTGCCGCAGTCGCAGCTCGGTCGAGGTCCTGCTCAGCTACCTGCGCCAGCTCGACGCGGGCGGGCCGGGCCAGGCCCCCTCGATCCGTGGCTACCGGGGTGGCTACCTGCCCCTCGAGCGTCGGGCCATCGAGGCGGGACTGCGCGGCGGGAGTGTCCGGGCGGTGGTCGCCACCAACGCCCTGGAGCTGGGTGTCGACATCGGCGGCCTCGACGCCTCGGTGCTGGTCGGCTATCCGGGCACCCTGGCCAGCACCTGGCAGCAGCTGGGCCGCGCCGGGCGGCGGGGGTCCGCCTCCCTGGGCGTCTTCATCGCCTCCGACTCACCCCTCGACCAGTTCCTGCTGCGCCACCCCGAGTACCTGCTGGAGACGCCGCCGGAGCGCGGTCTCGTCGACCCCGACAACCTGCTGGTGCTCGGTTCGCATCTGCAGGCGGCCGCCTTCGAGCTCTCCTTCGCTCAGGGCGAGGCCTTCGGCAACGCCGGGGCCGAGTTGACCGAGTCGTTGCTCGAGTGCTTCGCGGAGGACGGGCTGGTCCACAGGAGCGGGAGCCGCTACCACTGGAGCGCCGACGCCTTCCCCGCGGAGGCGATCTCCTTGCGGCGTGCGGCCGCCAGCAACGTCGTGATCATCGACACCTCGAGCAACCCTACGGGACCTGGCCAGGGGCCGCAGGGACCGTGGGCCGGCAGCGGCGGTGGGCGCCCGGGCAGTCACGGGCGGGTCATCGGCGAGGTCGACCAGTTCTCCGCGCCGGTGCTGGTCCACGACGACGCCATCTATCTCCACGAGGGGCGGCAGTACCACGTCGAGCGGCTGGACTGGGAGGAGAAGCGCGCCTACGTCCACCCCATCGGGGTCGATCACTACACCGTGGCCGAGACCCGCCAGGCGGTGCGCGTTCTGGAGCGGTTCGCCGGGCCGGTGGGGGAGAGGGTGCTGCGCAGCCACGGCGAGGTCCGGGTCAGCCGCCTCGCCACCGTCTACAAGAAGGTCCGGTTCCTCACCCATGAGAACGTCGGGTCGGGGCCGATCAACCTTCCTGAGCAGGATCTCCACACCACCGCCGTCTGGGGGGCGTTCCGGCCCACCGCTCTCGGGGCCATGCCGGCGGCCGAGCAGGAGGCCGGCATGGTGGGAGCGTCGCGTGCCTTGCACGCGGCGGCCTGCCTGCTCTGCATGTGCGACCCGCGCGATCTCGGCACCCATGTCGAGCTGCGCACTCAGGCTGGCCCGGACGGGCCCCACCCGGCGCCCCTGGCGCTGGGCCCTCCCGCCCCCGGCGAGCCCCAGGAGTTTGCCGCGGGGTGGCGCCCGGCGGCACCACCGGCGTCGCCGGACCCGGAGGGGATCGGGTGGCCCGCGGTCTACCTCTACGACGCCACCCCCGGGGGCGTGGGCTTCGCCCAGGCCTGCTTTGACCGTTTCGCGGAGATGGTGACGTCGGCCATCGATCTGGTCGCGGGCTGCTCCTGCGCCACCGGCTGTCCGTCGTGCGTCGGACCGGCGCCGCCGGGCTGTGACGGCCGGGCCGCGGCGCTCCGGCTGCTGCGCCTCGCCGCGGAGCCGGCGTGAGGCGATGAGCCTGCCGGTTGCCACCGCGATCCCGGTGAGCGCGCTGCGCGCCCGGCTCCAGGCCATGGGCGGGCTGGCGGATCTCTCGCGGCCACTGCCGCCACCGCGGGTCTTCCGACCCGAGCCGCCGGAGGCGGCCGCCGAGCGTGCCGGTGCTCTCGGCTTCGTCGCCGAGGGCGCAGCTCTGGTCCGGCGGGTGAGGGTCGACCTCGGCCCCTTCCTGGAGCGCGCCGGCGCCGGCGGTCCGGCCGCTCCACCCGACCTGGTCCGCCTTCTCTACCGGCTGCCTCCGGGCGCACCAGCCGGGCCGTTCTCGGAGACCGAGGCGATGGTCCTCGACATCGAGACCCTGGGGCTGCGGGGCAGCGGCGTGGTGCCCTTTCTGGTCGGCCTGGGGGTGCCACGGGGACGGTTCCTGGAGATCGACCAGTACCTGCTCGCCGACCTCGACGGCGAGGGGCCGATGCTGGATGCGGTCGCCGCCCGGGTCAGGACCTCGCGGGTCCTGCTCACCTACAACGGGCGCGGCTTCGACATCCCCGTGCTCCGAGCCCGCTGCGTCATCAACCGGCGGCCGGTGGACGCCATCTGCCCGGCGATCCATTGCGATCTGCTGGGGCCGGTGCGGCGGCTCTTCCGCGAGCGCCTCGGTGCGTGCACCCTCCGCCAGGCCGAGGTCTCCCTGCTCGGCCTCGTGCGCGAGGACGACGTCCCGGGTGCGGAGGCGCCGGCCCGCTTCCGGGCGTGGCTGGACGGAGGCCCGCCCGCCGTCCTGGAGGGTGTCATCCGCCACAACCAACTCGATCTCTGCTCCACCGTGGTGCTCGGAGCCCGGCTCGCCGCGCATGCGGGAGGGGCCCTCGTGGAGCCCGTGCACCCAGCGGATCGCTACCGGCTCGCCGTCCACCTGGAGGCCGTCGGCATGGCCGATGCCGCCGCAACGTATCTGACCACCGCCTTCCAGGACGCGACCTCGCCCTGGTCACGACCAGCCGGCCACCGGCTGGCCCGCCGTCTCCGCCGGGACACCCCCGGATCCCAGACCACCGTCCTCCGCGAGCTCTGGCGCCGGCACCCGGAGGACCTCGCCGCCGCTCGCGGGCTGGCCATAGCCCTGGAACGGCGGGGAGAGGTCGAGGGAGCTCTCGCCGTCTGCGCCGAGGCGGAGGCGGTGCTCGCAAGCTGGGCCGGCTGGCGGAGGCGTCTCGCCGTGGTCGCCGCTCGCGACACCGGTGGCACGGAGGCGGAATGGCGGCACCGAAGGGAGCGGCTCAGCCGGCGTGCAAGGCGGGGCCGTGAGGCGGCGCTGCCACTCGCCGGGAGCGGCTGACCGGCGGCCCGGGCCGGGCGCCGCGGGTCGCAATGAACCCTTCTGATCCCGGAGCCCGTTCCACGGGCGACAATGGCCGGCCGATGGACCCTGTGATGCCAGCCTTCGACAACCCCGAGGGGGCTCCGCCGCTGGAGACCGTCCCTTCCGGTGAGGCTCAGGCGGTCGCGCCCGGCGCGCTGCGGGCCGGAAGCGGGCTGCGCGGCGTGCGCAACTCGCTGATGATGCTGGCCGCCCAGCTCTCCTCCCGGGTGCTGGCCCTCGGCTCGGTCATCGTGATCATCCACTCCCTGGGCGCCGGCGAGTTTGGTCAGATGCAGACCGCGATCACCTACGGGGCGATCGTCTCGGTGATCGCGGACCTGGGCCTGAGCACCCTCTACCTGCGCGAGGGCGCCCGCCGTCCGGACCTGCTGGGGCGGTACCTGGACAACATGCTGTCGCTCCGGATCCCCCTCCTGGCCCTGGCCATCCTGGCGCTCACCGGCGCCCTCTGGCTGGTCGGGTTGCACTCCCTGGTCATTGCCTCGGCCGCTCTCCTGGTCGGCTCCGGGCTTCAGCTCCTCCTGCGCAACAGCTTCTACGCCCTCCAGCGGGTCAAGTTCGTGGCTTTCGAGATCATCCCCGAGGCCCTGCTGCTGCTCGGATTGGTGGTGATCGGCGCCGTGAAGGACCTCGGCACCGCCTACTTCATCTGGGCCTACACCTTCAGCTACCTCGCCGCCGCCGCCTACTTCGCGGTGGCCCTGGTCGCAACCGGTGCCTGGCGGCCGAAGTGGCGGTTCGAGTGGAGCCTGATCCGTCCCTGGATGGTGATGACCGTGCCGCTCGCGGTCAGCTACGTCTTCACCACGGTGTACTGGCAGATCGACGTCCCGATCCTCCAGCACTTCGGCCCCTCCACCCCAACCGCCTGCCCGACTCTCACCAGCCTCAGCTACTGCGAGGTGGGGTGGTATCAGGCCGCGTACAAGCCTTTCCAGGCGCTGCTCGTCATCCCCTTTGCCCTCCGCACGGTGGTCTTCCCGCTCCTCGCCGTGTACCACCGCGAGGCGCCGGAGCGGCTCGTCATCGCAGTCCAGAAGTTCTTCAAGGCGCTGGTTGCGCTCGGGCTTCCGGCCTCCATCGGGGTGATCGTGCTGGCCGACCAGTACACGTCGCTCTTCACCCTTCCCGCCCAGGCGGCTCCCGCGCTGCGGCTGCTCGGGGTGACCATCGTCTTCATGTTCGCGGACAACGCCAACGCGACCGGGCTGCTCGCCATGGACCGGCAGCGCGCCTACGCCTGGATCGTCGGAGCCGGCCTGGTGCTCAACGCCGTGCTCAACGCGGTGCTGATCCCGGTCTTCGAACAGCTGCATCCGGGAAGCGGATACCTGGTGACCAGCGCCAGCACCGCAGCCACCGAGATCGGCCTGGTCGTCATCGGCCTGATCGTGCTACGGCACTTCGGGGTGAGCGTCCCGGTGCTCCGGCTCAGCTGGCGGATCGCGCCCCCCGCCCTGCTGATGGGCGGTTTCCTCCTGCTCGTCCATCCCGAGGGCCGGCTCGCCACCATCGGCTCAACGCTGGTCGCCGGGGCCATCTACCTGGCCGCGCTCTGGCTCATCCGCGCCGCCGACGCCGACGAGCGGCAGCTGCTACGCCGCGCCTTGCAGCGGGGCTGAGCGCTCCTACTCCCGACCCGCGCCACCCAGGCCGCCGTGGCTTCCGGCTAGGGGCCGGCGACGGACGCCGCCGGGGTCGGGGTGGCCACATTGGTGGAAGGCGCCGCGGTCGGTGCGGTGGAGCTGGAGGGGACGTCCTGCCCACCGGGGACGAACGCCGACCAGCTCGTCTGCCAGTCGCCCTCGCCGTCGGAGTACGAGGCCGCCAGGTCGCTGCCGACGACCTGGACCGGGTCGCCGACCTGGCTCCAGTTGTAGTAGGTGGTGGCGTTGGCGGTGCTCAGGTTGATGCAGCCATGCGAGCTGTTGGTGGCGCCGTACGGGTAGAGGCTGCAGCTGGCGCCATAGCAGACCCACGGCGCCGCGTGGATGAAGTACCCGTCGCTGGAGACGGCGGTGTCGTCGTAGACAGCCTCGTTATAGGTGTCGGCACCACCACAGGCCGCGGGGGTGTGGAAGGTCTGGCAGGACTCCATCTGCACGACCGGCGAGTGATAGAGGACGACGAGGGTGCCGCTGATGGTGTCGTAGCCGGGCTTGCCGGTGTTGGCCGGCCAGCTGTCGATGAGCTGTCCGGTGTCGGTCGAATCGCCGTTGTAGACCTGCATCGTGCGGGTCTGGGTATTGACGACGGTGAGGTGCGCGGCTCCGACGCTGAAACTCTCACTCCAGTTGCCCAGGCCCCAGTAGCCGTTGCCGGCATCCACCCCGTTGAGGTCGGCGTCGACCGTCACGGTGGTACCGCTCTCCCAGTAGCTCTCGGGGCGGTAATGGACGTCCTCGTCGTCGAACCAGTACCAGCCTCCCGGTTGCGGCGGGTCGCTGACCACCGCGATGTGGGCGATGATCGCGGGCTGGTCCACCACCGGGATCGGAACGTTGAACTCGAGCTCGATCGGCATGGCCACCCCGACGGTCTCGCCATTGCTGACGTACAGCACTGTGGTCAGCAGCCGATTGGCGCTCGTGATGGTGTGGAAAGCCGAGGTCGTGACCGTCTCAGCACCGGCGGCGCTCACCGCGGTGGCGGTGACCGTATAGGTGGCGTTGAGGTCGAGGCCGCCCGCGTACGTCCACTGCGTGTTGCCATTGGCGTCCAGCCAGGTGAGCGTGTCGCTGTCGCCGTTCTCCTGAACCGCCACCGACCTCACCGTGGCGTTCTGGGCGGCCACCTGGATGGTGGCGTCGAGGCCGACCCCGGTGGCTCCGTCGGCGGGCGTCACGCTCACCGAGGGTGGGCCCGAGACGGTCAGGTGACCACTCGGTGACGCGGTGGGTCGCGGTGTCGAGGTTGCGCTCGGCGAGGCCGCCGGGGCCAGGCTGCACCCGCCCATGGCGAGAGCCACGGCTCCGAGGGCGAGTGCCCAACCGCGACGGCTGCCCGTTGCGCGCGTCACCCTCGTCACCGTTCGCCGCCTTGGTCTGAGATGGTGTCTGACCTCATCGCGTGCGCCGCTCCTGGCGCGACCTGCTTCCCTAGGTTAACGCCACCGGTATGTCCGCCGGTTACCTTCAAGTGGAGCGACGCTCCTGGACGCGCACCCGATCAGGTCAATCGCTCCAGGATCATCGCCATCCCCATCCCGCCAGCCACGCACATGGTCTCCAGACCGACCTGCTCGCCGCCGGTTTCCAAACCGTTGAGCAGGGTGCAGAGGATCCGGGCCCCGGTCATGCCGAAGGGGTGGCCGAGGGCGATGGAGCCTCCGTGGGGATTGAGCCGGTCGTCGAAGGGATCGATCCCGAGACCGCGCGCGGAGGGGATGACCTGGGCGGCGAAGGCCTCATTGATCTCCAGCAGGTCGACGTCGCCCATGGTCATGCCGGCCCGGGCCAGCGCCTGCCGCGAAGCGACGATGGGCCCCAGGCCCATCCGCTCCGGCTCGAGCGCGGACAGGCCCGTGGCGACGATCCGCGCGAGCGGCGGGATGCCGAGCTCCCGCGCCCTCGTGTCGCTCATCACGACCACCACCGCCGCGCCGTCGTTGAGCGGGCACGAGTTGCCGGCCGTCACCTTGCCGCCGTCCCGGAAGGCGGGTTCGAGGGCTGCCAGTTTCTCCAGCGAGGTATCGCGGCGCGGGCCGTCGTCGGCGGTCATCACCCGCCCGTCCTGCAGACGCACGGGCACGATCTCGCGGTCAAAGAATCCGGAGTCCTGCGCCGCCACCGCCCGCTCCTGAGACCGGAGACCGAAGCGGTCCATCTCCTCGCGCGAGACCTGCTCGCGCTCGGCCACGATCTCCGCAGTGTCGCCCATCTGGACGTAGATGTCGGGGTAGCCCTCGGGGTTGGCCGGCTCCAGCCTCGGGTTGCGGTACGCGGGAAGGTCGCTGGTGCCGTTCAGGTGCCGGGTGGTCGACTCGACGCCCACGGAAAGGAAGACGTCGCCCTCCCCGGCGCGGATTGCGTGCGCGGCCATCCGGGTGGACTGCAGCGAGGAGGCGCAGTAACGGGAGACGGTGGTCCCGGGCACGTTGAGCCTGGTCAGGATGGAGACGATCCGTCCGAGATTAAATCCCTGCTCGCCCCCCGGCAGGCCGCACCCGCAGATGAGGTCGTCGATGCTGTCCCGGTCGAGGGCGGGCAGCCGGTCGAGCACCCTCTCGACCACGAGCGCGGCCAGGTCGTCGGGCCGCCAGCCGGTGAGGGATCCCCTGAACGCCCGGCCGATGGGGGAGCGGCCATAGGCGACGATGACGGGCTCAGGCATCGGGGGATTGGAGGGCCATCACGGCGAAGGTACCAGCCCTGCCCCGCGCGTCGCCCCCCCCGGCAGCGGGAGCTGCGGCTCGAGGGAGATGACGCCGGCCGGCGGCGCCGAGCTGATCGCCACGCCGGCCCTGACCAAGGGCTGGAGGATGATTGGAGGGTCGCGTCCAACCCTGCCAGGCTGAGGAGTCCGCCCATGGCTCGCCCGATCCAGAGCACCATGCAGGAGGTGCCGCTCACCATCACCGACATCTTCCGGCGAGCCGCCAGCCTCTTCTCGGCCAGTCAGGTGGTGACCTTCGAGGGGGACACCTCGCGCCGCGCCGACTTCTCCGAGGTTACCGAGCGGGTGACGCGCCTGGCCGCTGGGCTCCGCTATCTCGGCGTCAAACCGGGCGATCGGGTGGGCACCTTCTGCTGGAACCATCAGGAGCACCTGGAGGCCTACTTCGCGGTGCCGCTCCTCGGGGCGGTGCTGCACACGCTCAACGTCCGGCTCTCGCCGGCGCAGCTCGCCCACGTCATCAACAGCGGCGGCGACCGGGTGGTGATCGTCGATGCCGGGTTGACGCCCCTCCTCGCCGCCATCCGGTCGCAGCTGACGACCGTGGAGAAGGTGGTCGTGGTGGGGCGTGCCGACACCTCCGGATTGGGTGCGGTCGTCGACTACGACGAGCTGCTCAAGAGCTCGACCCCGCTCCGGACATTGCCGGTGCTGGATGAGCGACAGCCTGCCGCGATGTGCCACACGAGCGGCACGACCGGCGACCCCCGGGGCATCGTTTACAGCCATCGCTCCGTCTGGCTGCACTCCCTCGCGATGATCGCCAACTTTGCCTTCAACGAGCACGACCGGATCGGCCTGATGGTCCCAATGTTCCACGTCAACGGCTGGGGCAAGCCCTACGCCGCCTTCATGTGCGGTGCCGACCTGCTCCTCCCGGAGCGATTCCTGCAACCCCAGCCGCTCCTCGCGTTCGTGGCGGCCGAGCGGCCCACCATCGTCGTCGGCGTGCCGACCATCTTCCAGGGGCTGCTGACGGCGGCCCAAGCGGCCGGTACGGAGCTCGACTTCATCCGTCTGGGGATCTGTGGCGGCGCCGCCGTGCCGACCACCCTGATGCAGGCCTACCAACCGTGGTTCCCCCTCATCCAGGCGTGGGGGATGACCGAGACGTCGCCGCTCGGGATGGTCGCCCTCCCCCCGAGGGGAGTGATCGAGGGCGACTCCTCGTACTGGTATTACCGGTCAAAGACGGGCCGCCCGGTGGCCGGTGTCGAGGTGCGCCTCATTGGGGACAGCGGCACCCCGCTGCCGTGGGATGGCAAGACGGTGGGGGAGGTTGAGGTCCGCGGCCCGTGGGTCGCGAGCTCCCACCTCGGCGGCGTGGGGCGCGACCGGTTTCACGACGGCTGGCTGCGCACCGGCGACGTCGGCACCGTGGACGAGCTCGGCTACGTCCAGATCACCGACCGGACCAAGGACATCATCAAGTCGGGCGGCGAGTGGATCAGCTCTCTGGAGCTGGAAAATCAGCTGCTGGCGCACCCCGCCGTCCTGGACGCCGCCGTGGTGGGCATCCCCGACGAGCGCTGGGGGGAGCGCCCGCTGGTCGTGCTCGCGTTCCGGCCCGGTCAGTCCGTCGACCCCGAGGATCTGCGCCAGTTCCTGATCGGGAAGGTGCCGTCCTTCTGGCTCCCCGAGTCCTGGGCCGTGGTGCTCGCCATCCCCAAGACCCCCGTGGGCAAGCAGGACAAGAAGGCTCTACGCCAGCTCCAGGTCGAGGGGAGGTTCGAGGTCCAGCGCCTGGTGCGTGTCGAGGCCGTGTGGGCCGATCGCCTCCGGGGGCCCAAGGGCGGGCGGTAGCGACCGGCTCGGGCCGGGAAGCTGGGCACGAGCCGGGGTTGGCCGCTAGCTGATCCCCGCCGCCTCCAGCCCGACCTGGTGGAGGAGGCCGTTGCTCGACACGCCCGCTCCGCCCACCGGTGAGTCCCCGCTGCGGTCGGTGAAGCGGCCACCGGCCTCCTCGACGATGAGGGCCAGGGCGGCGAAATCCCAGAGGTTGGCTCGCGACGACCAGCCGATGTCGGCCGTGCCCCGGGCCACGGAGAGATGGGAGAGCGAGTTGCCCATGCCGCGGCTGTCCCAGCAGCGCCCGGCCAGCGCGCGCAGTCGATCGTCCTGCCCGATGCGCACGAATCCGGACACACTGGTGTGGGCGAGCATCGCCGCTTCCACCCGGTCGATGGCGGAGACGTGGATCGGCTTGCCGTCGACGGTCGCCCCCTCGCCCCGCGCCGCCGCGTAGCGCTGCCCGAGGGCCGGGACCGACGCGATCGCGCAGACCGTGACCCCGTCCCGCTGGAGCGCGATCAGGCAGGCCCAGGTCTCGTAACCGCGGATGAAGCTGCGCGTCCCGTCGATGGGGTCGACCACCCAGCGGGTCCCGGAGGTGTTGGCGAAGTCGCCGCCGAACTCCTCTCCGACCACCCGTTCGGAGGGGCGGTGGACGCGGACCTGTTCGCGGATCAGTTGCTCGATCTGGCGGTCCGCCTCGGTGACCTCGGTGAGGTCGGGCTTGCGTTCGACGCGGAGGTCGAGGCTGCGCCACCGGCTCATGGCGATCGCGTCGGCCATGTCGGCCATCCCGTGGGCAAAGCTGAGATCAGGGTTCATGGGCTCAACCCTAGCAGCCCGTCCGGGTAAGCCTTTGCTGCCCACACCATTCATAGAGGACCTGCCCGATGGCACACCGCCCCGTCGACGTCGCCGCCCGCCAGGTGTAGCGCCGCAGACCGCGGGGGTGGTGGCGACGTCGCTCCCGCGGTCGCCAGGCTCAACCCTGGGCGGTGGCCGCGCAGCCGGCGCAGGTGCCGGAGAACTCGAGCTGGTGGGCGACGTTGACAAAGCCGGCGTCCGCCGCGACCCGCTCCGCCCAGCGCCAGACCACGGTGTCCTCCACCTCCACGGTGCGGCCGCATTCGCGGCAGACCAGGTGGTGGTGGTGCTTGGCGGTGTCGCAATGACGGTAGAGGAGCTCGCCGCCGGCTGAGCGCAGCGAGTCGATGAGGCCGGCCGCGGCCAAGGTGCGCAGTTGCTGGTAGACGGTGGTCAGCCCCACCCGCTCCCCGCGGGCCCGGAGGGCGGCGTGGAGCTCTTGGGCGCTCCGGAAGCGGTCGGTCTCCGCGATCACGCCGGAGAGGGCGCGCTTCTGCCGGGTCGAACGGACATCGGCCGCGTGCGAGACCGCCGGGAGAGGAGCCCCGAGCGCGGACAGAGGGGCGCTGGTGCCGCGAGCCGCCGGCGGCTTGCTATCTGGAACCATACCGGATAAACTTTGTAACTGCATCCATTACGGATAAGCCTACCACGGACCAGGGGAATTGATGGGCAAGACGCCGACGAGGTGCGCGGGGAGCCGGGGCCTGGGCTCTGTGGCCCTCGTGGCAGCCGCTCTGCTCGCGGGCGC
>Ga0302157_10006162_pt1 | contig 12466 bp, 9 predicted proteins | sample I_Bog_N3_3_FD_193502 | JGI IMG/M metagenome (GOLD analysis project Ga0302157, IMG submission 193502) | Peat permafrost microbial communities from Stordalen Mire near Abisko, Sweden - I_Bog_N3_3 | ecosystem: Environmental > Terrestrial > Soil > Wetlands > Peat | place: Sweden: Abisko, Stordalen...
GCTTTTCTTCGTCGTCCTGACGGGCGTAGCTCCAGAAGCCGATGGGGGAGAGGGTTTCGCTCATGGAAGTTGAGGTGGTTCGCGGGGTGCGGGGGCCGGGTGGGATTAATATAGCGCGGTTGATGGCGACGATGGCAATTTCTTTCCATGTCCACCCACGACAGTGTCATCCTGAGCGCAGCGGATCGCGCAGTTGCGAGACGCGGAGTCGAAGGACCCCGAGGGTGGCGGGGTGATGAGGGTGTTTGGAGCTTTTGGGGCAAGGACGATTGGGGGAGTTTGTGGTGGAAAAGGTATGGGCTGTATTGGGGGGTGTGAGCGGTATCGGGGTCCTTCGACTACGCGCTGCGCGCTTCGCTCAGGATGACAGGCTTTGGTGGTAGTGCGGGTGAAACGCCAATACAGGGGTCCTTCGACTCGTCGCGGGGCTCCTCGCTCAGGATGACGACCACCGGCAGCAGCACAGTGGGTCAGTCGCGATCGGAGCCGAAGATGGGGATGCCCTGGCCGACGCGGTAGGCGATGCTCTGGGCGCGGGCGGTATAGTCGGACTGCGGGTAGTCCTTGCGCAGCTCGTCGGCGATCGCCTGGCAGTTTTTGGCGGCGTCGGCGGAGCGCTTGCGGTCGTCGTCGACCAGATACATGCTGACCAGCGCGCCCTGGCGATAGGCGGCGTCATAGAGCGCCTCGGCGGATTTTGGGCCGCCGGGGTAGCGGTCGGCGTACTTCTCATACAGGCCGGACTCCATCTCCGGGCACTTCGGCAAGCCCTGCCAGTCGCCGCAGAGCTTGTTGTCCAACAGATCGAACGCCGCGCGCGCGGCGAAGGGCGAGTCGGGGTAGAGCTTGATTACCTTCTTTAGCTGGCCTTCGAAGAGCTGCGGGCGGAGGAAGGCGTCCATCTCGTGGGCGCTGGGCAGTGTGGAGTTGTCCAGCTTGTCGAGCTGCCAGCGGATGTCGGCGGAGCGAAAGAGGGCCTCGGCGGCGAGCGGGGAGTTGGGGAAGTAGTCCACCACGCGCTGGTAGAGGCGGTGGGCGGCGGCGGCGGCGTCCGCGGGCGGATGAGGTTGGGCGGCCTGGGCCTCGAGGTCGGCGGCGGCGCCGAAGAGGATGAGGTCGCCGTTGGGCGTGGAGGGCGAGACGACGCCCTTGTCGCGGATCCAGCCGGCGCTGGGGTCGGGGTTGTCGGCGGGGTCGGTGAACTCGGGCTCGGTGTCCTCGTCGGTGGGGTCTTTCGTGTCGGTGTTGGCAAAGACGTTCACCCAGTCGCCGTTGTGCGCGGAGACCACCACCTCATGCCCTACGCCGACCGTGGTGATGGGCGGAGCGGAGCTGTCTGCCGTAGCGTAGACGTTGGCCGTGTGCAGCAGCGTGGCGCGGGCGGCGTTGTCATAACCGGACTTGTTGTTGCGGGGTTTTTGAGCGTAGAGCAGCGTGGGGAGGAGGAGGGTGGCGGCAATGAGGGGGAGTGGGCGCATAAGAGGGATAAGGGACTAGGGATAAGGAATAAGTTGAAAGGCAACAGCAACAACTTTAACCCACAGGCCGCGGAGTTTGCGCAGAGGTCGCAGAGGAAGACCGGCGCAGAGGGATATCTACGCAGAGGATACGCTGCGGCTGGTTGGTTAGACGGGGATTAGCGGGATTCGGCGGCGTGGAGGACGAGGGCGAAGAAGTGGACGAGGCGGAGTTGGTCGGCGAAGGTGGGGTTCGCGCCGTCCATGTCCAGGTGGGAGAGGACAGGGGAGATGAGCGCGGCTTTGAGGGTCTCGCTCGGGAGTTCGGCTTCCATCCACTGGGTCTCGGCGGAGGGGATGATGTTGTCGCCGGCTCCGTGGAGCAGGTAAACGGGCGTGGTGAGCGTGGCGAGGTGGCCGTGGGGGCTGACGCCGGCCATCTCCTGGATGTGGCGGGTTTCGGCGGCGGCGAGCAGCTTGCGAGTAGCCGGCGACGTGGTGTCCATGAGCTGCGTGGCCAGGGAGAGTTGCGCGGGCGTCAGGCGGGCGGTGGCGGCGATCTCGCCGGCGTGGTCTTCGTAGAGGTGCGCGCGCAGCACGGCGCGGATGGGCTCGAGGTCCGCAGGCGCGGGTACGAAGTCTTTGAGGTTTTCGTACTCCAGGACGAGCGCGCCGTACTCGTGCGGCTTAATGGTCTCTACGCTGCCGTCGGGGAGCTGGTCGTACCCGGTGAGGTAGAAGTCGGCGACGCGGGACATCTCATCCTGCGAGCCGATGGTGACGACGAACTTGATGGAGGGACGCCACTCCGGGCTGGCGGCGGCGAGCAGCGAGAGGCCCCCGGAGAAGCTGAGGCCCATGATGCCGACGGGATGATTGCCTGACTGCTGCGCGAGCCATGCAGCGGAGTCGCCGATGGTGGCGATGGAGTTGGCGCCGACGTGGTAGTCCTTGATGTCGGGCAGCTCCGGGGTGAGCACGCGTATGCCGCAGGAGGCCATGGCGGAGGCGAAGGCGACCAGGCGCGGCTCGTCCATGCCGAGGTGGTGGACGCCGTGGAGCACGACGATGGCCGGGGCGTCCGGATGATGGACAGGTGTGTAGAGGCGGGCGCGAACGGCCCCGGAGGGCAGCGGCAGGGTGAGGTCGCGGGTGGTGATGGGCTCGGCCACGACGCGGCGCAGCAGCAGCGGGACCGGCTTGTTGGCGACGAGGTCCAGCACGGCGATGGACTGCAGGTGGGCGATCGTGAACGGCCACGCCAGCGCAGCGAGGAACGCTACGACGATCCCCACGATGGCCGCATAGAGTCGCGGACGCTGGCGGAGGGCTTCGCGGCGGCGCTGGAGCCGGGCGGCGAGGCGGGAGGTGGTGTTGGGGCTGCGGTCGGGCATGATCTAGCGGTGATGCAGAAGAAGAACAACGAGGAAGACGAAGAGTGCTGCGAGGAGGAAGAGACTGATGCCAAGCAGAAGAGCGAGGCGCGAGTTCTGCTGCTCGAGGCGGGTAAGTCGCGGATCGAGTGATTTGACGGAGTGCCTGACGGCTGCGACGTCGGTGGAGAGGTCCGAGAGCTTCTCGCTTTGCTCGTTGAGCTGGCGGTAGAGACCGGCGTGCGAGGCGGTGACCTGGCCGAGATCGCCGCGCAGGCCTTCGGCCATTTGCTGCATGGCAGAGCGGCTGGCCTCGGCGTCGGCGGTCTTGGCGTTGAGGAAGCGGTCGGCCATGGGCAGCAGCCGGGAGACGTGCGGTAGGAGTTCGAGGAGCTGCGCGATTGCCTTTGGCCACATGGTGGGATTGTAGCGGGTAGTGCAAGTTGTAAGTTTTAAGTTGTAAGTGACTGGCGGCGGTGGCGGAGGATGAGCGCGATGATGGTGCAGAGCAGGATGGCCGCGATGATGGCCTGCGACCAGATGCAGTAGATGCACCACTTCTGCAGGATGTAGTCCTCCATGTAGGTGAGGAAGGCGGCGAAGGCGAAGCCGATTTCGGAGAGCTGTAGGGTGAGCCAGAGCCGGTTAGCGAGTGCCGCGAGGGCGATGAGTGCGTAGCCTGCAATGCCGAAGATCGCGACCGGGATGTGGATCTTCTTCGAATCGGGAGCTTCGTCGAAGCTGATAGGTGGGAAGACGGCGAAGCGGGAGTGGTTGACCATGCCGCAGTCGAACTTCTCGGTGACGGCGCAGGGCGGGGCCGCATTGGGGTCCTGGTAGTGGATGTGGAGGGCGAGCGCGGAGTCGATGACACCGGCGAGAGCGAGCAGGGCGATGAGATAGCGCATGGCAGCTTCTATTGTATGGCGAGGAGTGAGTGGCGAGGGGGAGCGGTAAGTGATAAGTGTTAGGTGGGAGACAAGAGACGATGGCGGTGATGGAAAAGATGGTCGTGCAGGATGAGCTGCACATCTGGCAGGGGTTGAAGGGCGCTGAAGAGGCGAAGGCGTGGGTGGAGTCGCACCTGGAGGCCTCGCGGGCGGAGATTGCGCGTCTGCTCGCGGCGAGCGGCGCACGAACCGTGGAGAACACGCTGACGCCGTATGACCGAGCCTGCTGGCATCTGCGCATGGCGGGTTCGCAGGGCGGGGTGATGTTCATGGTGCATCCGCTCGCCGCCGTCCGTGATGCGGCGCAGGAGCTGCAACAGGTGATCTCTGCCGAGGGCACCGCGCTGAGCCTGAACCGCGAGGTCTATGAGGCGCTGCGCGGGCTGGATGTGACCGGCGAAGATGCAGCGACGCAGTACTACGTAGAGCGCGCTCTGCTTGGCTACCGGTTGAGCGGCGTGGACAAGGATGAGGCCACGCGCGAGCGGATTCGCGCGCTGGCCGACAAGATGACCGAGCTGAGCATGAGCTTCAGCCGGACGGTGCAGGACGACGTGCGCAAGATTGAGGTTGATGATGCGGAGGAGCTGCGCGGCCTGCCGGAGGATTATCTGGCACGGCACGGAGTGACGGAGGCCGGGGAGAAGCTGGTGGCGGAGAAGCCGGTGGTGCTGACGACCGACCCGCCGGAGATGACGCCGGTGATGAGCTATGCCGCGAGCCCGAAGCTGCGGCGCAGGATGTATCTCGCCTACAACGACCGCGGCTACCCGGCGAACAAGCAGGTGCTGCTGGATCTGCTGGCGGCGCGGGAGGAGATGGCCGGGCTTCTTGGCTTCCGTAGCTGGGCCGACCTGGCGACCGTCGACCAGATGATGGGGTCGGCGGAGAACATGCGCAAGTTCCTGAATGAGGTGGAGGCGGCGGCTCTTGAGGGTGCCAGGCGCGAGTATGCGCAGTTGGAATCGTTTGTGCGCGAGCGCGATTCCAAGGCGCTGCCGCTCACGCTGAGCGATGCGCGCTTCTGGGAGGAGCAGTATCGGCGCGCGAAGTTCGACTTCGACTCGCAGAGTGTGAGGCCGTACTTTCCCTACGAGCAGGTCGAGGCGGGTATTCTGGCGACCGCGGGCAGGCTCTTCCAGGTGCGCTTCGTGCGCGTGCCGGATGCGGCAGTGTGGGACAAGGCGGTGAAGGCGTTTGATGTGGTGGATGCGGTACCCGCTCAGGACGAGAAAGCCGTCGTGAACGGGGCACCCAATGTGGTGGGGCGGATTTATCTGGACATGCATCCTCGCGAGGGCAAGAGCAAGTGGTTCAGCGAGTGCTCGCTGGTGGGCGGCGTACGCGGACGGCAGATGCCGGAGGCGTCGCTGGTGTGCAACTTCCCAGAACCAAAGAAAGACGATCCGGGTCTGATGCAGTATTCAGACGTCGTGACGTACTTCCATGAGTTCGGCCACCTGATGCATGAGGTGCTGGGCGGGCGGCAGCGCTGGGCAGGGCAGAGCGGCATCGCGACCGAGGGCGACTTCGTCGAGGTGCCCAGCCAGATGCTGGAGGAGTTCTTTGAGGATGCCGGGCTGCTGCAGACCTTTGCAAAGCACTATCAGACCGGCGAGCCTATCCCCGCAGAAACCGTGCAGCGGATGACGAAGGCCAGCGCCCACGGCCGCGCGCTGAGCACGCTCACGCAGGTGATGTATGCGAGCTACTCGCTCAATACCCACGACCTGCGCGCGGCAGATCTGGACCTGGATGTGCTGCTGCGCCAGGGCTATGACCGCTTCTCGCGGTATGAGTTTGTGGACGGCAACCGCATGTATGCGGCGTTCACGCATCTGGTGGGCTACACGTCGAACTACTACACCTATCTCTATGACAAGGTGATGGCGCTGGAGTTCTTCGCGGAATTCAATCTGAAGGACCTCGTCGGCGGACCCACGGCGATGCGCTACCGGCGCGAGGTGTTGGAGCCGGGCGGGTCGCGGCCGGCGCGCGAGCTGGTGCAGGCGTTCCTCGGCCGCGAGGTCAGCATGCAGGCGTTGAAGGGCTGGATTGAGAAGAGCGCTGCTTAGCCGCGGGCAAACAATTCCCGCGCTGGCGAGTCTATGATTGGCAAACGATGGATTCTTTTCGAGGTGTCGGCGTGAGAGATGGGATGCGTTTTGTAGCGGTGATGGTTTGTGCTTCAGCCTTAGCCTGCGGAGGTGCCGCGCAGGCGCAGTCGGCCCCGGTGAAGCCGGTGGACCCTTTGCACGCGTGGGTGGGGCTGAAGGCCCCGGCCGATCTCGACAACTGGATCCGGTGGCAGATCTCCGAAGAGCAGCGGCTGATTGCGCAGATGCTGGCCGTGAAGGGGCCGCGCACGGTGGAGAACACGCTGCTGCCGTTCGACCGCGCCGAGATGCACCTGACGCTGGCCGGCGACCAGGGCGGCATCATGTTTGAGGTGCATCCGGACAAGGCGGTCCGCGACAAGGCGCAGGCGTTGTTGCAGGTGGTCTCGGCCGAGGACGCGTCGGTGTCGCTGAATCAGGATATCTACAAGGCGCTGGTCGCAGTGGACGTGAGCCAGGCCGACCCGGCGACCAAACACTACATGGACCGCACGCTGCTGGAGTACCGCCTGGGCGGCGTGGACAAGGACCAGGCCACGCGCGACAAGGTGAAGCAGTTGCAGGACCGCATCACCGAGATATCGCTGAAGTTCAGCCGCAACATCTCAGACGATGTGCGCAAGATCCCCGTCAAGGACAAGAGCGAGCTGGACGGTCTGCCCGCCGACTACATTGCGCGCCACATACCCGCGGCCGACGGCACCATCACGCTGACGACGGACTCGCCCGACATGACGCCGGTAATGAGCTATGCGAAGAGCCCGAAGTTGCGCCGCGCGATGTTCCTCGCTTACACCAACCGCGCCTATCCTGCGAACCAGGCGGTACTCAAAGACCTGCTTGAGGCGCGGCAGCAGATGGCCACGACGCTGGGCTTTGCCACCTGGGCCGACCTGGCGACGGCCGACCAGATGATCGGCTCGGCGGCGAAGATGCGCACGTTCCTGGATTCGGTGGACGACGCCTCACGCGACCGCGCGAAGCGTGAGTTCGACTTGCTGCAGGACTATGTGCGCTCCAAGGACCCGAGTGCGCTGCCGATGACGTTGTCCGACTCGGGCTACTGGAACGAGCAGTACCGCCGCTCGGCCTATGACTTCGACTCGCAGAGCGTGCGGCCATACTTTCCGTACACGCAGGTGGAGGCGGGAATCCTCAAGACGGCATCGCGGCTGTTCCATCTGGAGTTCCGCCCGGCGACTGACGCGGTGGTGTGGGACCCGTCGGTACACGCCTATGACGTGTACGACGGCGGACAGAAGGCCGGCAGAATCTACCTCGACATGCACCCGCGCGAGGGCAAGGACAAGTGGTTCAGCGAGGCCGGTCTGGTTCCGGGCATGAAGGGCGAGCAGTTGCCGGAGGCGACGCTGGTCTGTAACTTCTCCGGCGGCGTGGCCGGCGACCCCGGGCTGATGCAGTTTGACGAGGTAGTGACCTTCTTCCACGAGTTCGGCCACATGATGCACGAGGTGCTGGGCGGCAAACAGCGCTGGGCTGGACAGAGCGGCGTGACCACCGAGGGAGATTTTGTGGAGGCCCCGTCGCAGATGCTGGAGGAGATGTTCCACGATCCGGCGATCCTGCAGGGCTTTGCGAAGGACTACAAGACCGGCGAGGTGATGCCGCTGGATCTGATCTCGCGCATGAACCGCGCCAGCTACTTTGGGCGCGCGAGCTGGGTGCATCAGCAACTGCTGTACTCCACCTACGCGCTGCAGGTGCATGATCGCAGCCCGGACAAGGTGGACTTCGATGCGCTGCTCAAGCAGGACTATGCGCGCTTCAACCCGTACCAGTTTGTCGATGGCGACCACTTCTTCGCGGCGTTCACGCACCTCACCGGCTACTCCTCGAACTACTACACCTACGTGCTGGACAAGGTGATTGCGGTGGACTTCTTTGCGGCGTTCGACCCGAAGAACATCCTCGACGGCCCCACCGCGTTGCGCTACCGGCGAACGGTGCTGGAGCCGGGCAGCTCCAAGCCGGCCGAGCAACTGGTGGAGGACTTCCTCGGGCGTCCGGCGAGCGTAGACGCGCTGAAGCACTGGATGGACAAGGAGTTCGAACCTGTGCCGGCCGCGCCCGCGAAGTGATGCCCGCTCAGGACCTGTGAGCAGGCCACAGGCGGCGCGGCAGCAGGTAGGTGAACCCGGTGAAGCTCTGCCATCGCGTCGAGGTGGACGTGAGCCCGTGTTCAAAGCCGCAGTCGAAGACCAGGTTGGGGCGTAGCTGATAGCTGAATGCGACCAGTGCGCCCAACAGATCCGCGCGCGGGATAGTGATGCCTGCCGAGGTTGCATGCACGAATGGCTGGCTGAAGGAGTAGATCTCGGCGGAGATCTGCAGGTTGGGATTGAACAGCGGGCGGTCGATGGAGAACGTCCGGCCAAACTGCGCACGGCGCACGTTGTGGCTGACCGGAGGGTTGGTGGGCAGCGGTTCGACTTCCGATTGCTGGCTGACGATGATGTTGATGTCGTAATGCACATCGATGCCGGAGGCGTGGCCAGAGAAGAGCAACAGCGCGGTACGATCCTGGCTGCCAAGATCGATGTCCGGTGCTGTGCCGTCGTGGACGCGATTGAGATACGTGACGGCAATCGTGGGAAGCGCGGAGCGTACATAAGCGTGGCGATGGCGGTCGCCTGGGAGTGATACAGAGGTGGCAGGCCGGTTCCATACGATGAGCTGCGCGCCGAGAAGAACATCGCCTGCATCCGTGGAGACGCCGGGCGTGCCGGCGACGGAACTCGTTGCGAACGGCTGCGATTGCACCTGTAACATCAGCCGCGGATGGACCGTAAGCTTGATGGACTGGTTCAGGCCATACTGCGATGACGTCGCAGGCGAGTCGAGCGATCCCAGGTAGCCCTGCTCGAACTGCAGATAGCCGACAGGAGTGATGGACGCAGGGTTGGTTACGGTCGGGCGGCCAGGATTGGCCTCGGGCGGGGTGGAATCCGGTTGGGATTGGGCGGATGCTGCAAGTCCATAGCCGACCAGCGCAATCGCGAGAAGCCCGGAACCCAACCTGTAGCGAACAGCCCCCCGCGCTGGGTTCATCGCGAGCGTGAGGTTGCCGCGGACCTTCGGGCGAAGGTTCTTGCTCTGGCGACGGGCTTCTTGGAGGACTTCGCCGCGACAGGTTTGCGCACTGGCCGTGCAGCCACCTTCTTCTTGGTCGGCGCCGCCTTGCGCGCGGCAGGCTGTAGCTTGCGCGGAGCCACCTTTGCATGGGCCGTCTTGGCAGGGGCCTTAGCTGCGGGCTCCGGCGCGGCCTTGACCGGCGCTGCTGCACGCTGCTCGGGATGAGCGGGCGCCGGCTCCAGCACCGGAGCGGCCTCCGCGCCCTGGCGCAGCGAGTGCAGCACCACGCGCAGCATCTCTTCTTCAGGAGCGGGCTTGCCGGTCCATATCTCAAACTGGCGCGCGCCCTGCTGCACGAACATCTCCACGCCGGAGATCACAGCGATGCCCTTCTGGCGGGCGAGCCGCAGCAGCGGCGTCTCAATCGGGTTGTAGACCAGGTCGAAGACGTAGCGCGCATTCAGCTCTACAGAATCCAGCGGCGCCGTGGGCACGTTCTTCCCCGCGAGACCGGCCATGCCTAGCGGCGTGGCGTTGATGATGACGTCAAAGCTGAGCTTGGGCAGGGCATCGCGGCGCACGGACTTGGCTCCGGCCTGGCGGGCGAGCTTCTGAGCGGTCTCAGGAGTGCGGTTGCAGATGAAGACCTCCGCGCCTTTTTCGCGACAACCAAAGACCGCGGCACGGCCCACGCCGCCGGCGCCCAGCACCAGCACGCGGGCGTCCTTGAGTGATAGGCGGCGCTCCAGCGGCCCGATAATCCCGGCGACGTCGGTATTGAAGCCGTAGAACTTGCCGTCCTGTGCGCGCAGGATCGTGTTCACCGCGCCGATACGGGCGGAGAGCGGGTCCGTGCGCTCCAGCAGCGGCATCACCGACTGCTTGAGCGGCATGGTCACGCTCAGGCCCTGGATGGGGATCTCGCGCATGAGCTTGAACAGGTCGTCGGCCTTGGCGGTCTGCAACGCAAGGTAGACCGCGTTCACCGTCTCGCGGCGGAAGGCGGTGTTCATCATCAGCGGCGACAGCGAGCTGCGGATCGGGTTACCCGCTACGCCGTAGACCTTGGTGGCGGCGTCGACCTGGTCAATGCGATAGGTCTCAATCAGGGTACGGGCGGCGATCTGGCCGGGGGCGGTCTCTTCGCCCTGGGTGGCGGCGGCAAAGGTAAACGCCGAACCGGCGCGTAGGCCCAGTACCCGGGAGATGATGCCTGCCTCGCCCATGCATATGCCCACTATGGAGGAGTTGGAGCGGTCCTCCATCTTCTCCAGAAAGCGCATCAGGGTGAGGTTGTCCGAGAGCGCCCGCGCCGTGGGTACGATCTTGGCGAAGTCAGGGTGAAAGGGTTCGATGCGATGGTAAATCGCGTCCAAATCTTTCGTCACATGAAAATCATGGTGGCTGATGATGACCGAAGCACCAACCTCCCGCAGCCGGGACATGGTGTTCTTGGGGAGCTTCTCGATGGACTCAAGCTCGACATCCACCAGATCGAATCCGGACTCGGCAGCCTTCAGCAGAATCTCCAGCGCGGCGGCGTTGGAGCCGTCGAACCGTCCGCCATTGGCCTCGCACCGACAGGTCGCCACGGCGGTCAAAGCTGTATGTTCAGCCAGAAAGGCCTTCAACCGCGGCAGCGCCGCCAGCGGCTTGGGCAGATAATCCAGCCGAAACTCAAGGAAATTGGTCTCCTGGCGAACTTCGAGCGCGCGCTCGATCATCTCCTCGGGGGTGGCGCCGGTGATGGCGACACAGATTTTGCCGAGGCGGGAGCGGAGCAGGTGGGAGGCGATCTGGGTGGATGTGGTCATGCAGGCAATCGCGGTATCGTACCGCCGAAGTCCTTAGAAAGCAAGCTCTTTAGAGGCGCGGAGCAGGCCGAGGATGTGGCTCACTCCGAATCCATGGCCGAAGGGCGTAATGCTGCCCGGAATGGCACTGCGACTTTGGACGCGCGGAATCCGCGATGGTTGCTCCCCATGACCGATATCCGGGCATAAAGAGCGGGAAATCGTGAGTGAGCCTGCATAGTCAACAGCAGGCAGAACCTTAGAAACTTTTTGGCAACCAATCCCACACATGTGCGTCTAATTGGATAACTGAGAGGCTTTTCCACATACGTCCCACCTGAAGCATCTTCCTAACTTTGCCCATTTTTTTGGGTGATCCTCTAAGAAATCCTCAAATTATCCCTCCCCCACAAGCCTCTCAAGGGCCCGCCCGAAAGCGGGCCCGGAATTTTTAGCCCCCCCTTTTAACCCCCAATGTTCCTTGGAGTCCAGCCTTCTGATGCTCGCGTACACCTGTTTGTAGAATGAGAGTATGGCGAAGCCGGGAGTCGTAAAGGTGGCCGGCTGGGAGAAGTATCCGTGGCTGCATGCGGGGTTCAGCACCCGGCAGGGCGGACGCTCGACCACCTATGGAGACGAAGACCAGGGCACCCAGAACCTGGGCTGGACGAAAGAGGATCCCGCGGAGACCGTCGCGGGGAACCGCCGTCGGTTCGTCCGGGCGGTAGCGGGACCCGGCGCTCAGCCGGAGCTGGTAACCCTGCGTCAGATTCACAGCGGGATCGTGAGAGTGGTGGGTAAGGATCATGGTCCCCTGGCGACCTCAGACGGAAGAGCAGTCCTGCGCGGCGATGCGTTGATGACCCGGCAGCCGGGGCTTTTGCTGGGCATCCAGACGGCGGACTGCGTGCCTGTGCTGATCGCTGACACGAAGACGCATGCTGTGGCGGCGTTCCATGCGGGCTGGCGCAGCACCCTGGCAAGAATCGTCGAGCGCGGCGTCGGAACAATGCGGCTTGAGTTCGGCTCTAAGCCGAAGAACCTGATTGCGGCCATCGGGCCGGCCATCGGCGCCTGCTGCTATTCGGTGGGCGAAGAGGTGCAGCACGAGTTCGAGAGCCAGTTCGCATACGCGCCCAGGCTCTTCAGCGAGGTCTTTGACCGCGACCCGATCAAGTTGAAGTATCCGATGCTGTTTCTGACCCAGCGCGCACCGGGCCACTCCGACATCGGGCCGCAGATTCACCTCGACCTGCACGAGGCCAACCGGCGTCAGTTGCTGGATGCCGGTCTGCGCGCGAAGGCGATAACGGTTCTCGACGAGTGCACCGCCTGCGCTACCCTGCGCGACGGCCGCAGGAAGTTCTTCTCCCACCGCGCCGAGCATGGGTATACAGGGAGGATGCTGAGCGCCGTGGGGGTAAAGGACTGAGGGACAGCCGCCGCTGTTCTGCCTCTAATCTCACTAGCTCTACGCTCTAATCTCATCAAGACCCATCCCGCCGCCTATCGCCTCACGACACAATTCTTGTCAAGCCCCCTCAGACCCCCAAAATCGCCTAACTCATTCATTCCATTCGAAATAAAAGTTCAAAAATCATGGCGTATATATATTCCCCACTCGTTATAATTAGATTAGAGAGTTAAACAAGAGAACTCACCATGGCTGCAACCGGCACAAGC
>Ga0302157_10006166_pt1 | contig 12463 bp, 10 predicted proteins | sample I_Bog_N3_3_FD_193502 | JGI IMG/M metagenome (GOLD analysis project Ga0302157, IMG submission 193502) | Peat permafrost microbial communities from Stordalen Mire near Abisko, Sweden - I_Bog_N3_3 | ecosystem: Environmental > Terrestrial > Soil > Wetlands > Peat | place: Sweden: Abisko, Stordalen...
GGCGAAGATGCCCGCGAATTCCACTGCGATGTAGCCGCCGCCGAGCAGTGCCACGCGGTTCGGGCGTTCCGGCAGGAAAAAGGCATCGTCGGAAATGATACAGTGCTCGGCGCCGGGGAAGCTGGGCGCGGAGGGGCGGCCGCCGACGGCGATCACGATGCGTTCGGCGGTGATGCGCTGGTCGCCGACCTGAAGCGTGTGGTCGTCGAGGAACACCGCGCGGGCTTCGAACACCTGCACACCGGCGCCGGTGAGCAGCTTTGTGTAGATGCCGTTAAGGCGGTTGATCTCGGTGTTTTTGGCGGAGATCAGTGAGTTCCAATCATGTGCACCTGGGGCGGTGCCCCAGCCGAAGCCCCGGCTGTCGAGCACGGCGTTGCCGTATTCGGCGGCCATGACGAGGAGTTTCTTCGGCACGCAGCCGACGTTGACGCAGGTCCCGCCCCAGTAACGTTCTTCCGCCACGGCCACGCGGGCGCCGAGGGTTGCAGCTATTCGCGCACAGCGAACACCGCCGGATCCACCGCCGATGACGAACAGGTCGAAGTCGTAGGGCATGAAACTCTCCCGCTATGCCCAGAACACATAGATTGCGGGAGAGTCATTGTCAGCCCGCGTGCCGCTTATGGGCGATGCGCAGGAAGCGGGTCTCCGGGTGTTACGGCGCTGTCGTTGCGGATGTCGACCCAGGAGTCGGTGAACGGCTTGTGGAAGAACGTGGCCCAAACGAAATTCATGGCGTAGCGGGCGCCGATCTTGATCGGGCCTTCGGTGACGAGGCGGCGGCCGGAGGATTTCGCGGGTAGCTTGAAGGTGAATTTCACCTCGCCGACCGCGCTGAGCCGGCGGGCGAGGTCGGTGTCTTCGCCGTAGAAGGCAAAGTCTGCGTTGAAGCCGCCGATGGCGCGCAGGGTGGTGCCGCGGACGACAAAATTGCCACCCTGCATCATCGAGCCGACTTTGAACACGAAGCGGTTCAGCATGTAGAACAGGTAGCCCCAGCGGTAGAACAGGTTCACCCAGAACCGCAGCACCGCGGAGACGTCGTAATAGATGTAGGGGCCGGACAGGGCGACCAGCGACTGGTTGCCCTGGAATTCGCGCAGAACACGCTCGATCCAGCCGTCGGTGATGAGGGTGTCGGCGTCGATGTTGGCAATCAGGTCGCCGTCGGCCGCCGCAAGGCCGGCGTGACGGGCGTGATACAGGCCTTTCTGGGGCTCGTTCACCAGGGTGACGCCCGGGAATGACTGTGCCACCTCGGCGGTGCGGTCGGTGCTGGCGTTGTTGACCACGACGATCTGCGCGTCACAGCCGGATTTTTCGACTTGGGCGATAATGGCTGCGAGCGATCGGCCGAGGCCGGCCTCCTCGTTGTAGGCCGGCACGACGAAGCTGATCTTCATGTGGTGCTCCATGCAACGCCGCCGGTCGGCAGCAGGGTTTGGTAGAGGTTTTCCCATGCGTCGGTGACGGCCTCGACCGAGTGGCGCTGGGCCACGCGGGAGGCTGCGTGGCCGAGGCGTGCGCGGCCATCGGGGTCGCCGAGGAGGTCTGCCATGCTGGCTGCGAGGCCTGCCGCATCGTGGGCGCGGGTGAGGCGGCCGGTGGCGGTCGAGACGAACTCAGTGAGGGCGCCGCTGTCGGTGGCGATGACCGGCAGGCCGCAGGCCATCGCCTGCAGGCTGGCCATGCTTTGGGTCTCGGTGGTGCTCATCATCACGAACAGGTCGCTGGCGTTGAACAGCGCGGCGAGGCCGGATGGTGGCAGGGTGCCGAGGAAGCGGATGCGCTCGGTGATGCCGAGTTCGGCGGCCAAGGCTCGCAAATCCGGCTCGGCGCTGCCGTGGCCGGCAATGGCGAGTTGGGGGCCGGGTGGCAACAGCGCCAGGGCATGCAGGATGACGCCAATGTTCTTCTCGGGCCCAAGCCTGCCGGCGTAGACGATCACCTGGTCAGCCAGGCCGAAGCGCTGTTTGATCGCCTGGCGCGCAGGGGAGGCGGCCGGATGAAAGACATCGGTGTCGATGGGGTTGGATACCACCTGCGGCGTGCGCTTGAGCCGATCGAGGCCGAGGCCTTCGAACACCGCGCGTGACGGGGCAGTGATGGCTTCGCACCTGTTGTAGTACCACACCACCCAATCGACCGCGCGTTCGACGGGGACTGGGATGAAGGGGCCGAAGCCCGGCACGTTGGTGTGGTTGGTGCCGACCACAGGCACGTTCAGCATGCGGCCGCAGACCAGGGCCTCGATGCCGAGGCCGAAAAACGAGTGGCTGTGCACGACGTCTGGCCGGCGGCGGCCGGACAGTGCCAGCAGGGATGCGGGAGAAGGCAGGGCGGCACGGGATTGCTGGGTGGAACTGGCGAACGGCAGCGAGAGGCGGCGGCGGATGACGACGCCGGTGCCGAGGTCGGGCTCGCCGGTGGGGTGGCCGGAGCGGGTGTAGTCGGCATCGGGATGGCGCGGGGCGAACAACTCGATGCTATGGCCGCGGCGCGCGAGGCTGCGGGCGGTCAGCATCACCGAGTCCTGGATGCCGCCCAGCTCGGGATAGAAATGGTCGGTGAACATGGCGATCTTCATGCCGTCTGTCCTTTCGCCGGCCGGCGCAACAGCACAATCACCGCGAGCAGGCCAAGTCCGAGCAGCACAGCTGCCCCGTAGCCGAAGCGCTCCACCAGGCCCGGTACGTTCGCCCCGGCAATGTAGCCAACACCCAGCAGCACCGCGGATTTCGGCAATGTCGCCAAAAGATTAATCAATAGAAAGCGCGCCAGACGGATCCGTGCCGCGCCGGCGGCGATCAGCACGAGGGCGCCGATCGCATGCGTCCATTTTCCGATAAGCAGCATTCGCGTGGAATGTTCCGCGACGCGGGCGGAAAATGCTTCACCGCGGGCGACGGGGATGCCGATGCGTTGGGCTGCGCGGTGCAACCAGGAGTGCGACAGCCGGCCGATGGCGTAATACAGGCCGTCGCCGAGGAGGTCGCCGAGGACCAGCAAAGGGTAGACCCAGACCCAGGGCAGGATGCCTTGGGCGCACAGCATTCCCGCGACGACCGAGACGATCGGTCCCTCGATGATCGCCAAAGGCAGCAGCAACGCCAAGCCGTTGCTGCTGAGGAAATCGCTCAGCCAGGCCAGAGTCACGCAACGAATCCAGCCGCATGGGTGTGCGAATATGACATTCGCACGCGTTACACCGTTCGTTCACGGATTTGGGTTACAAATCCGCGACTTTCCACTCTGCGAAAGTCATTGGACGGCAGTTGCCGGTCCGGCTTCACTCGACGGTGACGGATTTCGCCAGGTTGCGCGGCTGGTCGACATCGGTGCCTTTCAGGACGGCCACGTGGTAGGCGAGCAGCTGTACGGGGATGGCGTAGAGGATTGGCGCCACGAACGGATCGACGTCTGGCAGGATGACGGTTTCGGCGGCGATGCCTGCGAGTTTGGCGGCGCCGGCCTTGTCGCTGAACACGATCAGCTTGCCGCCGCGTGCCGCAGCTTCCTGCAGGTTGCTGGCGGTTTTCTCGAACAGCGGGCCGGAGGGCGCGATGGCGATGACCGGCACGTGCTGGTCAATGAGCGCGATCGGGCCGTGCTTCATCTCGCCGGCGGCGTAGCCTTCGGCGTGGATGTAGCTGATTTCCTTTAGCTTCAACGCGCCTTCCATGGCGATCGGGAAGCAGGAACCGCGGCCGAGGTAGAGCACGTCGCGGGCTTCGACGACGCGCCGGGCGATGCGTTGGATGTGCTCGTCGTGCTCAAGGATTTCGGCGGCGCGGCCGGGAACTTCCAAGAGGGCGGCGGTCAGGCGGGCTTCCTCGGCGGCGGTGATGCTGCCGCGGGCGCGGCCGGCGGCGATGACGAGGCAGGCCAGAACCGCGAGCTGTGCGGTGAAGGCCTTAGTGCTGGCGACGCCGATTTCCGGGCCGGCGATGGTCGCGAGCACGGCGTCGCTCTCGCGCTCCATACTGCTTTCGGGAACGTTGACGACGCTGAGCACGTGCTGGTGCTGTGCCTTCATGTAGCGGAGCGCGGCCAGCGTGTCGGCGGTTTCGCCGGATTGGCTGACCAGCAGGCCGAGGCCGCCTTTGTCCATCGGCGGCGTGCGGTAGCGGAATTCGCTGGCGACGTCGGCGTCGCACGGGATGCGGGCGACGGTCTCGAACCAGGCGCGGGCGACCAGGCCGGCGTAGAAGGCAGAGCCGCAGGCGCTGATGGTGATGCGGTTGATGCTGGCGAGATCGAACGGCAGCGGAGGCAGGCCGACAGCGCGGGTGGTCGGGTTGACCATCTGGTGCAGGGTGTCGCCGAGCACGGCGGGGTGCTCGTGCAGCTCTTTTTCCATGAAGTGACGAAAATTGCCCTTGCCGACGGCCGCGCCGGTGAGCGCCGTACGGCGGATCTCGCGTGCCACCGGGCTGTTTTCGGCGTCGAAGAACTGCGCGCCGTCGCGGCTGATGACTGCCCAGTCGCCGTCGTCGAGGTAGGCGATGCGGGGGGTGAGCGGGGCCAGAGCGAGGGCGTCGGAGCCGACGAACATCTCGTCATCGCCGAAGCCTATGGCCAGAGGCGCGCCGTGGCGGGCGGCGATGATCAATTCGGGGTGGCCGGCGAAGACGACGGCGATGGCGTAAGCGCCGTGCAGGCGGGGAAAGGCGCGGGCGGCGGCCTGCTGCGGGGTGAGTCCCTCGGCGAGGTAGAGGTCGAGCAGTTGGGCGACCGTCTCGGTGTCGGTTTCGGTATTGAAGACCTGGCCGGCGGCCTGGAGCTCGGCCTTCAGTTCGGCGTGGTTTTCGATGATGCCATTGTGCACCACCGCAACCCGAGCGGTGCCGTGAGGGTGGGCGTTGCTTTCGGTGGGCGCACCATGGGTGGCCCAGCGGGTGTGGCCGATGCCAGTGAGGCCGGAGAGCGGATAGGATTCGAGCACGTTGGCGAGGTTGCCAAGCTTGCCTTCGGCGCGCCTGCGGTCGATGGCGCCGTGGTCGATGGTGGCGATCCCTGCGCTGTCATAGCCGCGGTATTCCAGGCGACGGAGCGCATCCAGCAGCACAGGCGCTGCTGGGTTTGAACCGATGACGCCAACGATGCCGCACATTTGAAAGTCCTTAGGAAGAAGCGGGAAGCGATTCTTCTTTTTCTGAAGAAAAAGAAGCAAAAAGACTTTTATGATGTCTGCCGGCCTTGGCTATGGCCGGCACACAACATGAAGTTTTTTGGTTCTTTTGTTCACAAAAGAACGTCTTTCATATTTTGCTTCGCTTGGCCTTGAACACTGCGCCACGGCCGGGTTTGTCGACCTGGGAGGCGCGGCCGAAGGCCATGGCGTCGGGGGCTACGTCGTGGGTGATGACGCTGCCGGCGGCGATGAGGGCGTTGTCTCCGACGGTGACGGGGGCGACCAGGATGCTGTTGGAACCGATGAAGACGTCGATGCCGATGGCTGTGCGGTGTTTGGCGAAGCCGTCGTAGTTGCAGGTGATGGTGCCGGCGCCGACGTTGGTGCGGGCGCCGATGCTGCTGTCGCCGAGGTAGCTGAGGTGGTTGGCCTTGGCGCCGTCGCCGAGCGTGGTGGCCTTCAGCTCAACGAAATTGCCGACATGGGCGGCGCGGCCGACAATTGTGCCGGGGCGCAGGCGGGCGTAGGGGCCGATGATGGCGTCTGGCCCGACGGTGCAGCCTTCGAGATGGCTGAAGGCGCGGATCGTGGCGCCGGTTGAGATGGTCACGCCGGGGGCAAAAACGACGTTGGGCTCGACGGTGACATCGGCGGCGATCTGCGTGTCGTAGGAGAAGAACACGGTTTCGGGGGCAATGAGTGTGACGCCGGCGTCCATTGCCGTGCGGCGGAGGGATTGCTGGACCGCGGCTTCGGCGTCGGCGAGCTCGGCGCGGGAGTTGACGCCGCGGAGTTCCTCGAACGGCGCCTCGACGGCGGCGACACGTTTTCCGGTGGCACGGGCGATCTCGACGAGATCGGTGAGATAGTATTCGCCCTTGCTGTTGGCGTTGCCGACGGCGTGCAGCCATGTGCGCATGTCGGCGGCGGGGGCGGACATGACGCCGGCGTTGCACAGGGTGATGGCGCGCTCGGCGGGTGTGGCGTCAGCGTATTCGACGATGCGGGTGACTGAGCCGTCCTCGACGAGGACGCGGCCGTAGCGGGCGGGGTCCTGCAGACGCATGGCGAGGAGGGCGAGGCCGGCGTCGCCGCGGCTGGCGAGCAGGCGGCGGAGGGTGTCTGGGGAGATCAGCGGGTTGTCAGCATAAAGCACGGCGACGTCGCCTTCGCCGAACTCGGCTTCGGCTTGGAGTGCGGCGTGGGCGGTGCCGAGGCGGTCATGCTGGACGACGACGGGGTATGGCGCGCAGGCCTTGGCGACCTGGTCCATTTCGGGACCGACGACGACGACGATGCGGTTGAACACCTGGGAGCACGAGTCCAGCAGGTGGTGCAGCATGGGGCGGCCGGCGATCTTGTGCAGGGTCTTGGGCAGGGCCGACTTCATGCGGGTGCCCAGGCCGGCGGCGAGGATGATGGCGGTGGCTGTCATACTGAACTCCCGGTAGCGGCCACGCGGTGCCCGTGTCAAAGGGTGGTGGATCACTCTTCATGTCCAAGCGCAACACAGACTGCCCGGGAGAAACGCATGCAACGATGGCTGGTGTTCGATTTGGACGGAACGTTGGTCGATTCGGTGCCGGATCTTGCGGCGGCGCTGAATCGGCTGATGCAGGGCCGGGGGCTCGCTGGGTTCAGCCATGCCGAGGTGCAGGCGATGGTCGGGGATGGGGCGCCGGCGTTGCTGGAGCGGGCGTTTGCGGCGCAGGCGGTTGCGATGGATGGCGCGGCGCTGGCGGATTTCCTGGTGGATTATACCGCCAACGCCGCGGTCGACAGTGTGCTGTATCCGGGGGTGACAGGGACGTTGGATCGGCTGCGGGCGCTGGGTTGGACGCTGGCGGTGTGCACCAACAAGCCGGTGGAACCGGCGCTGGCCGTGCTTGCCGCACTGGGGATACGTGGATATTTCGCTGCAGTGTGTGGTGGCGACAGCTTTCCGGTGCGCAAGCCGAACCCGGGGCATTTGCTTTGTACGCTGGCGGCATGTGGGGGTGATCCCGCGCGCGCGGTGATGGTGGGCGATCACCACAACGACATTCATGCGGCGGCGGGTGCGGGCGTTGCCAGCATCTGGGCGCAGTGGGGCTATGGCGCGGACATTGCGGGCGCCAGCGCCGATGCGGTTGTTTTCGCTGACGTGCCGGAGATCGCTGGGCGCTTGGTGGCATGTTAGAGCATCATCCGATCAGATGGGCTCACCTGTCGGATAGAGATGCTCGATAAAACATAGACCTGGAGTAAGGTCTGCGCGCCTATCAGCGCGGATTTTGCTCTAGAGGCCGTAGCAACCGGCGCCGCGGGCGCGTTGGCGGACCAAGGCGAGGACGATCTCGCAGGTTGGCATGGCGTGGCCGACCAGGGTGCCTAACTCCACGACAGCGCCGAGCAGGGCGTCGATTTCCATCGGGCGGCCGCGTTCGAGGTCCTGCAGCATCGATGTTTTGTGCACCCCGACCTCGGCCGCACCATCGATGCGCTTTTCCAGTGAGATGGCGAACTTCACGCCGAGGGCTTCCGCGACCACCTGGGCTTCGCCCATCATGGCGGCACAGATGGCGCGTAGGTCTGGGCGACCGGTGATGACGTCCAGCGTGGTTCCGGTGAGAGCGGAGAGTGGGTTGAAGCAGAGATTGCCCCACAGCTTGACCCAGATTTCGTCGCGGATCTTGGGGCGCACCGGCGCTTTCAAACCCGACGCGATCAGCAGCTTGGAGATCGCCTCGATGCGCGGGCTGCGGCTGCCGTCGGGTTCGCCGAGGGAAAAGCGGTCGCCGTAGGTGTGGGTGATGACGCCGGGGGCGGTGACCTCAGCGGCGGGGTAGACGACGCAGCCGATGGCCTGGGACGGCGGGATGGTGTTCCAGATGACACCGCCGGGGTCGACGCTTTCGACGCGGCGCTCGGCGTAGGGGCCGTCCAGGCCGTGGAAATACCAATAGGGGACGCCGTTGACGGCGGTGATCAGGGCGGACTCGGCGTCCATCATCGAGGCGATGTCGGCGGCGGCTGCTGGCAGCGAGTGCGCCTTCAGAGTGACGATGACGTAGTCCTGCCGGCCGGCGTCGGCGGCGGAGCCGACGCAGCGGGGGTGGACGGTGATGGTCTCACCACCAGAGTGCATCACCACGCCGTTTTCCTGCATGGCGGCGAGGTGGGCGCCGCGGGCGATGAAGGTGACGTCGGCGCCGGCCTGCGCCAGCTTGACGCCCATCATGCCGCCAATGGCGCCGGCGCCGAAAATCGCAACTTTCATGGGCGTGTCCTTAGGCTGTCAGGCCGAGCTTGGCGGCGAGGCCGATGCGCATCAACTTGCCGGTGGCACCTTTGGGGATTTCGGCGAGGAAGACGATCTTGCGCGGCACCTTGAAGGGCGCCAGGCGTTCGCCGGCGAAGTCTCGGATGGCGTGTTCGTTTTCGGCAGCGCCTTCGCGCAGCACGACGGCGGCGGCGACTTCTTCGCCGAGCTTGCTGTGCGGCATGGCGAAGGTGAGCACCTGGGCGACGTCGGGGTGGTCCATCAGAACGTTGTCGACTTCGAGGGGGCTGACCTTTTCGCCGCCGCGATTGATGATTTCCTTCAGGCGGCCGGTGAGGCGGAGGTAGCCGTCGGGGTCGAGGTAGCCTTCATCGCCGGTGCGGAACCAGCCGTTGGTGAAGGCTTTGGCGTTGGCGTCCGGGTTGTTTTCGTAGCCGGCGGTGACGTTACGGCCGCGGATGACGATTTCGCCGAGCTCGCCAGGGGGCAGGGTTTTGCCGTCTTCGGTCATGATGGCGATGTCGGGGCCGGCGGCGATGCCGACGGAGCCTGGGAAGTGTTGGCGGGGCGGGAGGGGGTTGGCGGCCATCTGGTGGGCGGCCTCGGTCATGCCGTAGCTCTCGATGACCGGCACGTGGAAGACGTCCTCGAGCTCCGTCATCACCTGGGGCGGCAGCGACGCGGAGGACGAGCGGATCAGGCGGAGGCGGCCGCGGGCGATGAGGTCGGCGTTGCGCGGGGCCAGGCCGAGGAGCGTCTGGTGCATGGTAGGGACGGCGGTGAACCACGTGGGGCGCACCTCATCGTAGGTGGCGAAGAACTTGAAGGCGTTGAAGCCGGGGGTGCAGGACACCGAGGCGCCGGCGGCGAGAGAGGAGAGCACGGCGGCGATCAGACCGTGGATGTGGAATAGCGGCATGATGTTGAGGCAGACGTCGCCGGGCGCAAGCTCCAGGGCAGCGCCGATGTGATACGCCGAGGCGGTGACGTTGATCTGCCGAAGCGGGACGATCTTCGGGCGCGAGGTGGTGCCGGAGGTGTGCAGCACCAATGCGACGTCCTCGGGCTCGGCGGGGCCGGGATGGGCTGGGGTGCCGGTGAGGTCGGTTGCCAGAGTAAATTCCCCGGGGAGTTCGCCAGGCACCAGTTCGACCACAGGGATGCCCTTGGCGGCGGCCACGGCGCGGGCGGGGGTTTCGGCGCCTTGCAGCACGATCAGGGCCTTGGCGTTGAGGTCCGAGAGGTAAAAATCGAACTCATCGGCTTTATAGGCGGGGTTCAGCGGCGCGGTGGTGGCGCCGCAGGCGACGGTGACGAACAGCGCCGCCATTTCCGGGCCGTTCGGCAGCACCATCGCCACGCGGTCGCCGCGGCCGATGCCCATGGCGTTCAGCGCGGCCACGGTGCGGCTGGCCAGCGCGCGCAACCCCGCGTGGGTTAGCGATGGACGTCCCGGGGCTCCGATCGCCGGCGCGTTGTCAGCGCCGTGGGCGAGCAACTGGGTCATGGTGTCGGCGGGATATTCGATCATGCAAACCTCGGGGAGGGTGTGGCGGTGTGGCCTAGCGCGCGGCGGAGGCGGCTGCCTGGGCCTGGATGCGGGCGTTGGCTTCGGCGAGGCGTTCGGCGGCGCGGGCGGCCATCGAGCGGCGGATGAAGGCGCGGCGCATTGGCTTCAGGGCGAACAATGCCAGGGCGGCGGCGAGGAGGTTGACGCCGGCGGCGAGATACAGCACCGCGAGCCAGTTGCCGGTGTAGTCGCGCAGAATGCTGCCGAGCGGCACCATCAGGGCGGCGGTGCCCTTGGCGGTGTAGAGCATGCCATAGTTGGTGGCGGCGTATTTGCGGCCGAAGGTGTCGCCGCAGGTGGCGGGGAACAGCGAGTAGATCTCGCCCCAGGCGAAGAACACCATGCCGGTGAGGATCACGAAGGCGACCGGGTCATGCGCGAAGGCGATCAACGCCAGGATACCGAGGCCTTCGAGCAGGAAGGCGATGAACATGGTCAGCTCGCGGCCGATCTGGTCGGAGACCCAGCCGAAAAACGGGCGGGTGAGGCCGTTCAGCACACGGTCGATCGACAGCGCGAAGGTGAGCGCTGGCATCGTCAGGAATAGGATGGTGACCGGCGTCTTTGCCACGCCGAAATCGGTGGCGATGACCGACAGCTGGGCGGTGGCGATGAGGCCGCCGGCGCCGACGAGGACGAAGATCAGGTACATCATCCAGAACACCGGCTCGCGGGCGACCTCGATCGGTGCGTAGTCGCGGGTAATGGCGTGCAGCGGGTGTGCGCGGGTGGCCGTCATGCCGCCGAGCGAAAGCGCTTCTGGACGGGCGGCTTCCTGGCCGGGTGGGGCTTTCAGGAGGAAGCCGACGAGGATGACGATGATCCCCTGGGCCAGGCCGAACGCCAGGAACGTTGCCTGGTAGCCTTGGCTGGCGATCATGTTGGAGATTGGCACCACGGTGATGGCGGAGCCGGCGCCGAAGCCGGCGGCGGTGAGGCCCGCTGCGAGGCCACGTTTGTCCGGGAACCACTTGATGGCGTTGCCGACGGTAGCGCCGTAGATGAAGCCGGCGCCGATGCCGCCCAGGGCTGCCGCGACGTAGAGCAGCGTCAGTGTGTTGGCGAAGCTGTTGAGGACCCAGGATGCGCCGATAAACACGCCGCCGACGCCCACGGTGAATTTTGGGCCGAGCTTGTCGATCACGTAGCCTTCGAGCGGCAACAACCACGTTTCGCAGATGACGAACACGGTGAACGCTACCTGGATCGCGGCGCGGCCCCAGTGGTTGGCGTTGTCGATCGGCAGGACGAACAGCGTCCAGCCATATTGCAGGTTGGCGATCATCACCATGCAGACGATGCCGAGCAACAATTGGCCCCAGCGGGACCGCAACGCAGACAACATGGACGCTCGGACTCCAGATGGCCTTGAACGGGCTCTTGCGTGACTGTCTCGGCGATAGCAGCATTGGCCTCAGTCCGCAACATTTTCGGTCAAAATTGTGCTTAAGTAAGACATATTCGTCTATGAATTTTAGGAATTTTGAAATGTTCGACAACGCGTGACATCAATTCGCAGGCTACGTCCGGACTTCGCGCATGAGATCCGCCTCGGTGGTCGCGTGGCCGGGCTTGATGAGGTGGGTCGCGGGCCGCTGGCGGGACCTGTGGTGGCGGCCTGCGTGGTGTTGCCGTCCGATCTGGGCGCGGACACCGCAGCGCTGCTCAACGACTCAAAAAAGCTCAGTCCAGCCGCCCGCGAAGCCGCCTTCCAGGCGCTGATCGAAGCCGGCGCCGAGATCGGCCTGGGTGCTGCGTCCGTGCTGGAAATCCTCAATCTCAACATCCTGCACGCCAGTCTGCTCGCCATGCGCCGTGCCTTCACCCGCCTGCGCATCCCCCCCGATGCCGCCCTCGTCGACGGCAACCGGCCACCCAATCTGCCATGCCCCACGCACTGCCTCGTCGGCGGCGATGCCAAAAGCCTGTCGATCGCCGCAGCCTCGATCGTGGCGAAAGTGACCCGGGACCGCGCCATGGAAAAGCTCGACACCCGATACCCGCACTACGGATGGGCGCAAAACGCCGGCTACGGCACCCCCATCCACCTCACCGCCCTCACCACACACGGCCCCACCAAGCACCACAGAACCAACTTCGGCACCGTCCGCCGGTTGCTCGAGGTTGGGTAAAGGAAGCAAGGGCGGGGCTCTGCCCCGAACCCCGCAAGGGGCCGAGCCCCTTGACCTCGATTGTTTAAGGGTTGGGTTGAGAAGGGGGCGACACGTCGGGTCGCAGAACACGTGGGTCAGCCCCCTTCTCAACCCAACCCTAAATGAACGGTGTCCAGAGGCTCTGCCTCTGGTGGGGTCGAGGGGCAAAGCCCCCGCCTTGCCTCCTTCACCCCACCCACAATTGACGCGGTCACGATTGACGTGGCCTCAGGTGGGTCGTCACCATCATTCAAACTCCGGAGTTGCCACTGCCTGTGGAGATTGTCCGCGAACTGCCGCTCGACCAGATTTTGCTCGGTGATGCCGTGCGCATGTTGCGC
>Ga0302157_10006169_pt1 | contig 12458 bp, 9 predicted proteins | sample I_Bog_N3_3_FD_193502 | JGI IMG/M metagenome (GOLD analysis project Ga0302157, IMG submission 193502) | Peat permafrost microbial communities from Stordalen Mire near Abisko, Sweden - I_Bog_N3_3 | ecosystem: Environmental > Terrestrial > Soil > Wetlands > Peat | place: Sweden: Abisko, Stordalen...
TGAGATGGTTGGTGACATGCTGCCAGCCATCTTTCGCGTTTTCAATGAGGCCTTGAAGGACACAGAGCGCGGTCCGGCTTCCGGCGGACGGGCAGACATATTCGATACTCCCCAGCAGCTTCGGCACGTTCCTGAACCGGGTCTTTTCGGTCAGATATCTGCCCATCTCGAGCTCCGGATGGATTCCGGGTTCGAGTCTGCGAAAGGCTTTCAGGATTACTCCGTCCGCGATGACGGAGGTGTTGGATTGCTCGGCACCGGGTCGAACAATCTCGCTTTCCGCGAAACCGGAATTCGAAGGAAGCGCGGCAGATCCCCGGAAAACAAGGCCGTCGGCTGTTTCGGGCGACTCCCCGGCGCGGCGGATTCGTTCCAGCAGTTCGCGCACAAACCGATCGTCGCTGAAGCCATCGACAAGCCAGCCGGCGGCAGGCCCGCTGCGCAGCTCGCACACCAGCCCGGCCCGGGGCCGCTCGCATTCCCAAAGCGTCCGGACCGGAAACAGATAGCTTCCTGCCGTCCTTGTCTTGGACTTCACGCCGAGGATCAGAATGGCCGCATCCGCGAGATCGGCGAGCGCAAGAGATTTCTCGATCGTGACCGAGGGAGCGGCATCGGCCTTGGAATCGAACCATCGACGGGCCTTCAGATAATCCGGCAGAACGTCCCGTTCGAGCGGTAGCCGGCACAAATTGTCGCCGGCCAAAAGCAGAGGGCCCCTGCTCCTCATCTCGATAATCATCGGAACTTCCTCGGTCGTTTCCCTAATCGAACTCAAGACCAGCGATGAAGTTGCACGGCCGCCCTGCGGGGAACAGCGGGCTTGCTCGCGGGTTCTTGCAAGGCGCAGTCTGGATCACCGAATGCTGAAATATCGGCCCCCTCCTACGTTTGGCGCCGCCATTGTGAACGGAGGCGTTCACTTTCACCTGTGGGCTCCCAGCCAGGAGAGGGTCTCGCTCGTCCTGGAAAACGGCGACCCGATTGCGATGCGCAAGACGGAAGGCGGCTGGCACGATGCAATGGTTTCGGGCGCCAGGGCTGGAACCTTGTATAAGTTTCGACTGCAGGACGGCCTTGAGGTGCCGGATCCGGCTTCCCGGTTCCAGCCCGCGGATGTGCACGGGCCGAGCGAAGTCATCGATCCCCATGGCTATCGGTGGAACGACGGCGCCTGCCGCGGCAGGCCCTGGGAAGAGTGCGTCATTTATGAGCTGCACGTCGGGGCGTTTACGCAAGCGGGCACATTTCGCGGCGCCATGGAACGTCTTGATTACCTCACCGACCTCGGGATCAGCGCGATCGAAATAATGCCGGTGGCCGATTTCCCCGGGAACCGGAACTGGGGTTACGACGGCGTCCTGCTTTTCGCGCCGGATTCGAGCTATGGAAGGCCGGAAGACCTGAAAGCGCTGATCGATGCGGCGCATGCCAGAAACCTCATGGTCTTTCTGGATGTCGTCTACAATCACTTCGGACCCGACGGAAACTACCTCTCCGCCTACGCCCCGATTTTTACGGAACGTCACAAGACCCCCTGGGGAGCGGCGGTAAACTTCGATGCCGAGGGTTCCGAACTGGTGCGAGAGTTCGTCATCCAGAACGCGATATACTGGATCTCGGAATTTCACCTCGATGGCTTGCGGCTTGACGCCGTCCACGCCATCAAGGACGACAGCGAGACCCACATTCTGGAGGAACTGGCATCGCGCGTTCAGCGTGCGGCGATCCCGCGACAGGTGTATCTGCTGCTCGAGAATGAAGAGAACGAAGCTGCGCTCCTGGAACGAGACGGAAGCAAGCCGTTGAAGTTTACGGCGCAGTGGAACGACGACGTCCATCATGCGCTGCATGCGGCAGCGACCCGGGAGGCATCGGGGTATTACGTCGATTATGCCGGTCATGCTGAGAGGCTTGGCCGCGCGCTTGCCGAAGGATTCGCATTCCAGGGCGAATTGATGAGCTATCGCGGCAGCGCGCGGGGAAAGCCCAGCCGTCATCTGCCGCCGACCGCGTTTGTGTCGTTTATTCAAAATCACGATCAGGTCGGCAACCGCGCCTTTGGCGACAGAATAACATCGCTGGCGCCTGCGGAGGCGTTGCGGGCGATCATATCGATTTATCTTCTGCTTCCCCAGATTCCGATGCTGTTCATGGGGGAGGAGTTCGGCGCCCGGCAGCCGTTTCCCTTCTTTGCGCATTTCGGACCCGAGCTTGCCGGCGCGGTGCGCCGGGGACGCAGGGCCGAATTCGCGAAATTCCCGGAATTCCGGGACCCGCATCGACGGGAGATGATCCCCGATCCCACGTCGGAGGCGACCTATCGATCGGCAAAGCTGAATTGGGCGGAGGCGATGGCAGGGCCGCACGCCGAATGGGCCGCTCTGTACCGGCAGCTCCTGGCAATTCGCCGCCGGGAAATCATTCCTCGCCTCAAAAACATCAGTGGCGGATCCGGCAGCTACGAGATCCCGGCAGACGGCGCGATTTCGGTGCGATGGACAATGGGCGACGGCAGTTGCCTGCGCCTCGTGGCGAATTTGACCGGCGAGCGGCCAATCGGGCTTCGTCCAGGCGGCCGCCGAGTTTGGTCGACCGGCGCGGTCGGCGACGATGCGCTGGGGCCTTGGGGCGTGATCTGGTCGATCGATGGCGAGGGTCCCGATGGCGGGAGAGCCGCTTGATGTCGGATCGTCTCAGGATGCTTGCGGAAAGGCACGGGGTTGAACTGCATTACCGGGACGCGCGTGGATCGACGGTTTCGGCGGATCTCCGGGTCGTCGCCAGGCTCTTGCAGGACATGGGCGTGCTTTCTGGGAACGAGGACGGCGAATCGACGGCCGAGCCGGCACTGCCGCCGGTTCTGGTGGTTCACCCTCGAGATGGAACGGTGAACGTCGGTCTCCTCAACGCACCGGAGCGGATCGCGTGGATCGTGAGGCTGGAAGGCGGAGAGGTACGGCATGGCGTCGCGGATGCCATCCGAAAGCCTTGCCGTGACGGAAACCGGTTCGCGCACTCGATCGAGCTGGCGGGTGTCCCATTCGGTTATCATGATCTGGAACTGCCGGAGCTGAAGGCCAGGGCATCGTTGATCGTCGCGCCTTCGCATTGCTACCTGCCAAAGCGCTTCCGGGAAGGCCTCCGGTCCTGGGGAATTTCCCTGCAGCTCTATCTGCTGCGGTCCGGGCGCAACTGGGGAATCGGCGATTTCAGCGACCTCGCTCGACTGGCCGGGATTACCGGCGGCTGGGGCTGCGACGCCCTGGGCCTCAATCCGCTGCACCAGATGTTTCCCGACAAACCGGAGCATGCCAGCCCGTACTCGCCGGCAAGCCGGTGCTTCCTGAACATTCTCTACATCGATGTGGAGGCTATCCCGGAGTTTGAAGTCTCCAGGGCACGCAACCTCGTCGCATCGCCCGCGTTTCAAGCCGCTCTCGCAAAGTGCCGCGGCTCCGCCCATGTCGACTACACACGCGCCACCCGGTTGAAGCTGGAAGCCTTGCGGCTGGTGTTTGATCGGTTCGAGACAAGCGCCGGGGAAGAGCGGAAGCGGGACTTCAGCGGGTTTTTGCAGGATGGCGGCGATGCGCTGCGCAGTTCCTCGCTTTTCCAGACGTTGCGGAACCATTTCACGCAACTCGATCCGACGCTGGAGGCATGGCAGCGCTGGCCGGAAGCATTTCGCTCACCGGCCTCCGCCGAGGTGGTCCGCTTCGGGCATGAACACCGGAATGAAATTCAGTTCTTCAGCTGGCTGCAATGGATCGCCGATCGGCAGCTTTCCGCCGCGAGCGAAGCTGCGGCCGCCGCAGGCATGACGATCGGTCTTTATCGGGATCTGGCCGTGGGAAGCGACCGCACGGGGTGCGAAACCTGGGCGCGACCAAAGAGCTTCCTCCGATCGACGGCGGTGGGGGCTCCACCGGATATCCTGAATCCGGCCGGCCAGAACTGGGGCCTGCCACCCTTCAATCCCGTCACCCTGCGGATGCAGGCCTACCGGCCCTTCATCGATCTCGTCCGCGCCAATATGCGGCACGCCGGCGGCTTGCGTATCGATCATGTCATGGGATTGCAAAGGCTCTATTGCATTCCCGAAGGGGTGCCCGCGTCGGAAGGGGCCTCCGTCAACTATCCGATCGACGACTTCATCGGAATCCTTGCGCTGGAGAGCCACCGAAGCGGCTGCCTCGTCGTCGGCGAAGACCTCGGCACGGTCCCCGCCGGATTTCGAGAAAAGATGGCCGCGGCCAACATTTTATCCTATCGCGTGATATTTTTTGAGCAGGACGGGGAAGCCGGCTTCATTCCGCCCGACAGATATCCGGATCTGGCGGTGGCCGTGGCGGGCAGCCATGACCTTCCGACCTTGCGGAGTTGGCTGGCTGAAGCCGACATCGAGGTGAAGCGGCGATTGGGACTTTATCCGTCCGAGGATGAGGTTGCGCGACAGCGCTCGCGTCGCAGCGCCGAGCGGTCCGCCGTCCTGCGTGCGCTGGAGCTATCCCATCCGGTGCCGCCGGAACAATTCTCGGTCGCTGTCCACCGCTTTCTGGGGCGAACCAGGTCGATCCTGGCGATGGCCCAGCTCGACGATCTCCTCGGCGAGGACGAGCCGGTCAATGTCCCGGCGACTTCGACGGAACACCCCAACTGGCGCCGGAAGTATTCGTTGGCGTTGGAAGCGTGGGTGGAGAACCGGGCGGCGCGGGAGCCCGTCGATGCGATCCGCTCGGAGCGACCGGGCAAGTAACATTCCGCCTGTGGATTGACGAAATTCCTTTGCGCGCCCGCAAATGCCTCGTCAACGACATCGGTCGATCGAGGCGGCGACCCGGTTGCCGTGGCGCGCATGCTCTCCAGCAACAAGCCGGTGGAGGCCGTGCTGCCCTGTTCCCGCGAGGACGCGGTCGTAGGCTGCAGTCGGGAGCGCACCTCATACATTGATATGACCGGCGTCTTCCCAAGGTTGGATGGCCGGAGATCGCGGGATGCTGCAGGATCAAACGCAGCTTCGCAAAGACTGCGCTGAGCAGCCATGCAAAAGCCGGCGGCGAGCCCAAGCCGCTCGATCCTGTCAAGTCGCCGTCAAGGAGGTCGACATGTTTCTTCACCTGCCGTTTGCCGTGATGGCGACGCTTTCGCCGGTTGCCGTGTCCGACACGATGCCGGCGTTCGATATCGCCAAAGAGTGCCGTTTCGAAAGCGAATCGAGCGCGCTCGTCGCGAGCACCGCGTTCGAGCGCTGCTCGAAGGATGAGGCTGATGCGCGCCAGAAGCTGCAGGAAGAATGGAGCAAGTTTGTTGCCGCGGACAAGAGCTCCTGTATCGTCGAGACCACCGTCGGCGGCTTCGCCAACTATGTCGAGCTGCTGACCTGTCTGGAAATGGCCAACGACGTCCGCAACCCGGACAATCGATCGCAGGGCGCGCTTGTAAATGAAGGCTCGCCGCCGATCGGGCAGGATTCGCCAGAAATGACAGTCGGCGACGAACGCGCTCAGCCTGTTGTCCAGAAGCCGAAGGCCGATTGAGGTCGCTGCGCCGCCGAACAGCGACCGCTCATGAGCGGCGGTCGATGCGTTGCGCAGGTTCGGAGCTGCGAGCGAACCACAGCGTCAACCCCCCGACGGGGAGAATGGCGGCCGATATGCAGGGCAGCCCCGCGGCGATGTAGGCGATGGCGCCGAGCATGGTTCCGGCGAGGAAGCCGATCCAGAGCGGAAGCAGGGTTGCGATCTCGTGGCGGGCGTGGGCATTGCCTGCATTCGGCGTCCCGGGGTTGCGGCTTTCGATCCAGCCGAGCAGCATGTCAGCCGCGTGGATCGCGAGCTGGGTGGTATTGGTGGTCATCACGTTGGTGGAGGCCACGCCGCGCATCAGCAGCCGCACCAGCGCGCTTTGAGCGCCCATCGCCGCCATTCCGAACAGCAGCGCGGCGATCGCGCGCGGCGCGTCCAAACCGCGGAATGGCGTGCCGCCCAGGCACGAAGCGAATAATCCGAACAGCAACATGCATTCAGTCGCGAAACTCCAGGCCAGCGCGGCACGCGGCCGCCCGCGCATCGAACGGACCAGTAGCGTGATGGCCATGCCGGCAAGAAAGAACGAGGGAATGGCGAGAAGCTTCGCAACCACGCCGGGCTCGGTCTTGAAATATCCCGTTCCGGCAAGCACCAGACTTCCGGTCAACTGGGCAACGAAGACGCCGAACAGGCCGAGATAGGTGCAGGCATCGACATAGCCGGCGACGAGGCTCAACAGGAGGGGGACCGCGCGGGGAACCACTATCGATTGCGGCGGCCGCGGCTCGCCATCATGCGGCGCCTCCCGGCTGGCCTGACCGGGCGCCGCGGGAGAAGCGATCCCGTCCCCGCTTTGCTTCAGGTCGGAAATCTCTCTCATCGCTGCAATCCCTTCGCAAAATCCTCAAGCGGGGTTCACCCAAGCGCCGGTTCACCGTCGACCAAGCAGGCCTGCAAGCCTCGAACAGGGCCCCCGCGCAACATAGCATGCGCGGAACGGCGTTTGACGCTGCCGCCGGCCCGTCAGCGGAAAGTGGCTTCGATCGCCCTGGCCGCCTGCAACAAGGCCGGCGCCAGGCCGATGGCGCGCGGCAGCGGCAAGCGGATGGTGGGACCGTGCACGGCAACCGTCGCACATATGATGCCTTTGGAGTCCAGCACCGGTACCGCAACGGCGGTCATGCCTTCGATGAACTCCTCATTGTCGATTCCGATGCCGGTGCCGCGTATCTTGTCGAGTTCGGCCTCCAGTTTGGCGGGCTCGACGATGGTGTGAGGCGTATGCCTGTGCAGCGGACCGGAGACAAACAGCGCCTGCCGCAGCGAGACCGGCGCCAGGCTCAGAAACAATTTGCCGCTGGCGGTGCAATGCAGCGGAACGCGGGATCCGATCTTGAGGCGAATCTGCAGCGGCCAGTCGGATTCGACACGATCGAGATAGATCAGCTCCGTGCCGTCGAGCATGGTGATGTTGCAGGTCTCGCCGATCGCCCTGACCAGGCCGGCGAGGATCGCGCGCCGCGGCGCCAGCTGGAATGAATGGCGCATGGTGTCCATTGCCAGCGCGCTCAGACGCGGGCCGATCGCGTAGCGTTTGCCGTCCATCGTGCGTTGCACGAACCCCAGCCGCTCGAGCAGCGCTGCGAATCGATGGGTGGTCGCCTTGGGCAATTCGAGCGACGCCATGAGCTCGCCGAGGGTCGGGGGCTCTTCCGCCTTGGCAATGATCTCGAGCAGCAGCAGCGCCCGCTCCGATACGATCGTGGTCGGCGGCGTCGTCATTTCAGAGAACTCCAACAATCAGACGGTGGTCGATGACGGACCGTTGACAAATATCAAGTTAGGACCCATCATTTGAGACAATACGTCTCACTGAGTGAGACAACAAGGGGGCGAAGCGTGCGGGTGGCAGAATTCGATTACGTGATCGTGGGAGCGGGCTCTTCGGGTTGCGTGCTGGCCAACCGGCTGAGCGCCGACGGCCGGTTCAAGGTTTTGCTGTTGGAGGCCGGGCCGAAGGACAATTACCTCTGGATCCATATCCCGATCGGGTACGGAAAAACCATGTTCCACAAGGCCTACAATTGGGGATTTTATACCGATCCCGAGGCCAACATGCACGATCGCAGGATCTACTGGCCGCGCGGCAGGGGGCTTGGCGGATCGAGCTCGATCAACGGGCTGATCTTCGTTCGCGGCCAGCGTGACGACTACGATCACTGGGCCCAGCTTGGAAACGCCGGATGGGACTGGAACAGCGTCCTGCCCTATTTCATCAAGTCGGAACACAACAGTCGCGGCGCCAGCGAAGCCCACGGCGCCGACGGTCCGCTATGGGCGTCGGACATCGAAGAAAAAAACGAGCTGATGGAGGCGATCATTCGCGGCGCCGGCGAACTCGGCGTGCCGCGTACCGACGATTTCAACCGCGGAGACCAGGAAGGCATCGGCTACTTCCAGCTGTTCACGCGCAACGGCTGGCGTAACAGCTCGGCGGTGGCCTATCTCAAGCCGGCGCGCGGGCGCGGCAACCTGCGCGTCGAAACCGATGCCCAGGCCACCGGCCTCATCCTCGACGGCCGCAGGGCGACCGGCCTGCGCTACCGGAAAAACGGCGTCATGCACGAGGTGCGGGCGGCGCGCGAAGTCATCCTGTCCGCCGGTTCGCTGCAGAGCCCGCAACTGCTGCAGCTCTCCGGGATCGGACCGGCCGAGCTGCTGCGTCGCCACGGCATCGGCGTCGTCCACGACCTTCCGGGGGTCGGCCAGAACCTGCAGGACCACCTTCAGTTCCGCCTGATGTATCGCGTCTCCAGGCCGATCACGACCAATGACGACCTGCGCACCCTGGCAGGACAGGCGCGCATCGGCCTGAAATGGCTGACCAGGGGGACCGGGCCGCTCGGCATCGGCATCAACCAGGGCGGGCTCTTCACCCGCATTCTGCCCGGCTCCCGGACGCCCGACATTCAATTCCATTTTGCAACCTTGTCGGCGGAGCAGGCCGGCGGCAAGCCGCATCCGTGGTCCGGCTGCACCTTCTCGGTTTGCCAGTTGCGGCCGGAATCGCGCGGCAACGTCGAGATAAGGTCGGCAGACCCGCTGCAGCCGCCCGCGATGCGGCCGAATTACCTCTCGACGGAAAAAGACCGCATCTGCGCCGTCGAAGCCATCAAATATGCCCGCAAGCTCGCCGCCACCGACGCGCTCAAGCCGTATCTCGAGAGCGAATACAAGCCCGGCGCTTCGGTGCGCTCGGACGACGAGATTCTCGAATTCGCCCGCGAAAACGGCGCGACGATTTTTCACCCGACCGGGACCTGCAAGATGGGGTCCGACCGCATGGCGGTGACGGATGCGGGCCTGCGTGTCCGCGGCATAGCGGGACTTCGGGTGGTCGACTGTTCGATCATGCCGACGCTGGTGTCGGGCAATACCCACGCGCCGGCGGTGATGATCGCGGAAAAGGCATCCGACATGATCCTGGCTGCGGCAAGGGGTGAATCGGCCGCCGCGTGAACCGGTAAGATAAAAACTAAAAAAACAAAAATCAGGCAAAATGAAAATGGGAGAGACAAATGGACCAAGCAACCTTGCTCAAGCGTGTCGTGTTCGCGTCGCTGATCGGCGCCACCGTCGAATGGTATGATTTCTTTCTCTACGGCGTGGTGGCGGGCATCGTCTTCAACCATCTGTATTTTCCGGCCGGCGATCCGGTGATCTCGACGCTGCTTGCCTACACGACGTTCGCGGTCGGGTTCGTCACCCGACCGCTCGGCGGGGTGATCTTCGGTCATTTCGGCGACCGCATCGGCCGCAAGAGCATGCTGATCCTGACGCTGATGATCATGGGCGTCGCCACCTTCCTGATCGGCGTCGTTCCGACCTATGCCCAGATCGGCGTCTGGGCGCCGATCTCGCTTCTCGGCCTTCGTGTGCTGCAGGGTATCGGCCTCGGCGGCGAATGGGGCGGCGCGGTGCTGATGACCTACGAATACGCCCCGCCGGAAAAGCGCGGCCTTTATGCCAGCCTTCCGCAGATCGGGCTTTCGATCGGCCTGTGCCTGGCGTCGGGCGTGGTGGCGCTGCTGTCCTATGCGCTGACCAACGAGCAGTTCCTCGCCTGGGGCTGGCGGCTGGCCTTCGTGCTGAGCTTCGTGCTGGTGCTGATCGGGCTCTATATCCGCTTGAACATCATGGAAACGCCGGAATTCGCCAAGCTCAAGGAAGAGCGGGCCGAAGTCAAAGTGCCGTTCGCGTCGATGATTTCGGAATATCCCAAGGAGATCATGGCGGGGATGGGCGCCCGCTACATCGACGGGGTGTTCTTCAACATCTTCGGGGTCTATTCGATTTCCTACCTGACCCAGCAACTCAAGGTGCCGCGGACCGAAGCGCTGCTCGGCGTCACCGCCGCGGCATTGATCATGTGCGCGTTCATTCCGTTTTTCGGCCGGCTCTCGGACCGCTTGGGCCGCACCCACGTCTATTTCTGGGGTTCGCTGATCACCGGCTTCTCGGCGCTGCCGGCGTTCTGGATCTGGATGAACTATCCGGACCGGGCGATCCTGGTGTGGGCCGCGCTGATCATTCCCTTCGCGGTGTTCTATGCGTCGATCTATGGTCCGGAAGCCGCGCTGTTCTGCGATCTGTTCCGGCCGCAGGTTCGCTACACCGGAATTTCCTTCGTCTACCAATTCTCCGGCATTTTCGCCAGCGGGCTGACGCCGATCATCGCCACCGCGCTGCTGCAGGCCTACGGACCGAACGGCGGCTGGGCGATTGCCTCGTACTGCGCCTTTGCAGGCCTGGTGAGCGCGCTGTCCGCCTGGTGGATCAGCCTGCTGGCGAAGCGGCGATCGCAGGGCTTCCTGGTTGCGGCTCCGACGGTCGCCTGAGCGTCCGAGCGAAGCTGCGTCCGGGGTCCATTTGGCTCGGCGGATCCCGGCTCAGCGGTGCACCGTCAAGGACGCTGCACCGCGTCCGTGACACGATCGACAAAGCGCGACATCCCGATTGCGATCGGGCTGTCCCGTGGCGACGAGCCGTCAGGGCAGACTGAGCTGCGCCAATGCGCAGGAGGCGATCCGCGATCGCCGCGAGTCCGAGCGGCTGGTCAGGATGATCGGCACGCGCGCGCCCAGGATGACGCCGGCGCATTCGCCGCCGCCGATATAGGTGAAGGATTTGTAGAGCACGTTTCCGACATCGAGGCTGGGCACCATCAGGATGTCCGGCTCTCCGGCAACCAGCGAGGAAATTCCCTTGGTGGCCGCCGACGCCGCCGAGATCGCATTGTCGAATGCCAGCGGGCCGTCGATCACCGCGCCGCTGATCTGGCCGCGGTCGGCCATCTTGGAAAGTGCCGCCGCGTCCATGCTGGAGGCATGGTCGGCGTTGACCGTCTCGATCGCCGACAACAGCGCGATCTTGGGCGACGAAAGGCCGATGGCGTGCGCAAAGCCGATCGCATTTGCCAGGATGTCGACCTTGTCGCCCAGGCCGGGGGCGATATTGACCACCGCGTCCGTCACCATCAGCGGCTTGTGGTAGGCCGGCAGGTCAAACCAGAACACGTGGCTCATCCGCCGCGAGGTCCGCAGCTTGGCGTCGCGGGACAGCACCGCGCCGAGCAGTTCGTCGGTGTGTTGCGATCCCTTCATCAGCGCGCTGACTTCGCCGGCGCCGACCAGTGCCACCGCGATCCGCGACGCGGCGATCGGATCGTCCTCCACCTCGACGAAGCGAAATCCCGCAAGGCTTACCTGCAGCGCGCTGGCGCAGGCCTCGATCCGCTGCCGCGGTCCCACCAGCACGGGATCGATCAGGCCCTCCTCGCAGGCCGCGACGGCCGCCGCCAGCGAATTGGCCGAACACGGATAGGCGACCGCGACGGCGAGGCGCCCCTTGCCGCGGGCCGCGGCTTCCAGCGCATCCAGCTTGGGAAATGTCTTTGCAGCTGTCATGGGATTGCTGATTACTCGGTGAGGGTTTCGGCAAGCGCGGCGGCGGCGCGTTGCAGGGCAGGGAGCCTGGTCAGCAGATCCGCGAGCGACATTCGCGTCACCGGCGCCTGGATGGCGAGGGCGGCGACGCAGCTGCGCGCGCGCGCCTTTTGCTGAAACACCGGAACGGCGAGACATACCAGGCCGGAAAGGAATTCTTCGCGGTCGAGGGCGTATCCGTTGCGGCGGATTTCGCCGAGCTCCTTGAGCAGTTCGGCTTTGCCGGTGATGGTGTTGTCGGTCAGCCGTTCGAGCGGCATTTGCCGGAGCAGCAGGTCGCGCTTGGCCGGCCGCATCAGGGCAAGAAACAGCTTGCCGCTGGCGGAGCAATAGGCCGGGACCTTGGATCCCTGCTGGAACGAGATCCGCAGCAGCCATTCGGCTTCGACGCGGTCGAGATAGCTGACCTGGGTTCCGTCGAGCACGGTCAGATTGCAGGCTTCGCCGACCTCCTGGACGAGGCGCTGCAGGATCTCGTGCCGGACCGTCCCACCCGGCCTGTTGCCGAGGATCGAAAACGCCAGCCGCGAGGCGCGCGGCGCGAGCTCGAATCTGCGGCCGTCGAGTGTGCGCTGGATCAATGCGGCCTGTTCCAGCGCCGCCAGCCAGCGATGCATGGTCGGTTTCGGCACGCCGGCGCTTGCCGCCAGTTCCGCGAGCGTCGCCGGATGGGGCAGCGCGGCAATCGCCTCGATCAGGCCGAGCGGCTTCAATGCGCCGAGAAGATCATTCATGCATGCTGACTAGCAAATATTCCGGAATATGAAACGAAAAAAGTGAAAAAATGAGATATTTGTTGCGAGACGCGGGCCGCCGTGCCATGGATCTCGGCCAGAAGGATCACCCCCTGCAACGCCATTCCGAGGAGCGCGCGCGCCATGAAAATGACCACCGAGGAAGCCTTCGTTAAGGTCCTGCAGAT